>Ga0268299_1000127_pt1 | contig 300645 bp, 240 predicted proteins | sample NOBtaG_FD_193484 | JGI IMG/M metagenome (GOLD analysis project Ga0268299, IMG submission 193484) | Activated sludge microbial communities from bioreactor in Nijmegen, Gelderland, Netherland - NOB reactor | ecosystem: Engineered > Bioreactor > Aerobic > Activated sludge | place: Netherlands... | reverse complement strand
GCCCGCACCCGCACCCGCCCGCACCCGCCGCACCCGGCGGCACCCGCCCGCACCCGCACCCGCCCGCACCCGACAGCACCTGTCGGCACCCGCCCGCACCTGACCCGGGTGACACTCCCCTCCTCTCCAGGTGACACCCCGGTCACGACTTTCGCCCCTGATCACCTGTAAACTACTGGTTTTCGGGCATCTTGCGTGGGTACGGGCCTTGCTGAGGGCAGGGGTGGACCTGAGGAGTCTCGAATGGGCATCAACAAGCTGGTCTTTGCGGCGCTCACCATCGGGTGCCTGGCGGCTGCCGGGCTCGGTGGCTTCGTGGCGGTCCGCTACGGACAGCCAGCGGCCACCTCCGCCGCGCCCGCTGCCGAACCCGTCGCGGCTCCCGTCGCCACCCCGCCCGGAGCAGTGACGGAGTCGGAGGGTGTGATTGCGCCACCTCCCGCCCCAGCCGCGGCCTCTCGCCCGGTGGCCCGCGTGGCACCTGCCGATACGGTGGCGATCGAGCCCGCCCGCCCGCGCCCGGCGCGGGAAACCGCTCCGCGTCGCCCGGCGCCGCAGCCGGAGGCACGCAGGGCCGAAGCGGCGCCCCCGCCGGCTCCGACCCCTGAGCCACCGGCCCCGGCCCCGGCCGCCGCCAGCGGCCCGACCGGCAGCCCGACCGGCAGCTTCGGGACGATGTGGGAGACACGGCCCTCGGTGGAGCCTGAGCCGCCCGCGGCAATCGTGGAGGAGCCGACGTTGCCCGCGGCGCCGCCCGCTCCCGAGTACCTGGATCTGCACGTGCCGGCGGACTCCGTCCTCGGCCTCCAGGTGGAACGCACGGTGACGAGCGAGACGGCGCGCGTCGAAGACAAGGTGAGCGCACGGGTAACGCGTGACGTCCGCGTGGGCTCGCGCGTGGCGATTCCCGCCGGCGCCATCGTCACCGGCTCGGTGACCGAGGTGGACCGTGGCGGCAAGATGAAGGGCAAGGCCCGGCTGGCCGTGCGCTTCCACACCGTCACGCTGGCCGACGGCACGCAGCTCCCCATCCGCACCGACGTGGTGGTGCGCGAAGGCGAGTCCCCGTCGCGCGAAACCGCGGCCAAGGTGGGCGGCGCCGCCATCGGAGGCGCCATCCTGGGCGCCATCCTCGGCGGGGGCAAAGGCGCGGCGATCGGCGCCGGCATGGGCGCCGCGGGCGGCACCGCGGCATCGATGGCCAACGACCGCAACCCGGCGACGCTTCCGGCCGGCACCAGCGTCACGATTCGCGTGCAGCAGCCGGTGACGGTGACGGTCCAGAAGGAATAGCGCCGCCACAACAACTGTCCTCCACCACTGTCCGCCACGATTCGCGAGGGTCGTGGCGGTTTTTTTTGACCGCCCGGCGGAGCCGGCGGTCAACCTCGCCGAAGCGCGCTCAGGTTCGAGGGCGCGCGAAGGCGGGTGGCGCTATGATGAGACTTTCCGGAGGTCCCCAGACATGCGCTTCGCTGCCACGACCGTTGCCGTCATCATCGCCACTGCCTTCGCGGTGGCCCAGGAGAAGCAGACCCGCGCGGGCATCACGAACTACACGAAGGTCGATGCCGTGGTCGCCTGCGGCGGCGCGACCGAGACATCGGCCCTCGACGGGCTCAAGGCCGATGGGTTCAAGTCGGTGATCAACCTGCGCGTCGCCACCGAGCAGGGAGCGAACATCGCGGAGAACCAGGCCAAGGCCAAGGCGCTCGGCCTGAACTACTTCCACCTGCCGGTGTCCGGCGCGTCGCCCGATCCGAAGATCGTGGATCAGTTCCTGGCCGTGGTGTCGGACAAGACGAACCAGCCTGTGTTCATCCATTGCGCGTCGGCCAACCGCGTGGGGATGGTGTGGCTCGTCAAGCGTGTGCTGCAGGACGGCTGGCCGGTGGAGAAGGCGACGACCGAGGCCAAGGCCATCGGCCTCACGGCCGCCCCCCTCGAGAAGTTCGCGCTGGACTACATCGCGACACACAAGTGAGGCTCCAGGCTTCAGGCTTCAGGCTTCAAGAAAGGCGCTTGTCCAAACAACAGGCAGGGCACCGGACGAGTCGTCTCGACACGAGTAGTACCTGTAGCCTGGAGCCTGGAGCCTGAAGCCTTTTCCGGCACGCTTCGTGCTCCCCACTCGTCGGGGATTCCCTCTCCCCATCAGACTGTCGTCTTTTCTTACACACGGAGGGAAATTCCTATGCGCATACGGACTTCCTGGATGGCCGTCCTTGTCCTCCTGCTGCTGGGGACCGTGCCCTCGGCCGCGCGGGCGCAGACCTTTTTCGCGCCGTACATCGGCAGCTCCTTCAACTCGTCCGTGGACGACTACGACTTCGGGACGAAGCTGCACTACGGCGCCGCGCTCACGTTCATCGGCGGCAGTGGCATCGGCTTCGAGGTGGACTTCGGCTACGCGCCCACGTTCTTCGAGTCGGGCGAGGACGAGTTCTTCGAGCTCGAGTCCGAGGGCAGCATGACCACGCTGATGGCCAACATCGTCTTCGGGGGCGGGAACGGGCTCTACGTCTCCGGCGGGCTCGGGCTGATGCGCTCGCGCATCGACTCGCCATCGGAACTCTTCGAGTTCTCCGACAACGGCTTCGGGGTGAACGCGGGCGGCGGGATCCGCATCGGCTCGGGCGGCTTCGGGGTGAAGGGCGACATCCGCTACTTCCGCCAGCTCGATGAGCTCGGGCTCTTCAACAACTTCGACCTCGGCGATCTCTCGTTCTGGCGCGCCACGGCGGGCGTGTCGTTCGGCTTCTGACGGTGGCCCTGCGGCTGCGCCAGGGCCCACGCGGCTGCCGCTGCCCTATCCGCGGTGGATGGAGGCGTTCCCCGTGATGAAGGCGTGGTACGGCAGATCGTCGAGGGACCGGAACGTCACCCAGCACGCTGCGAGGAATGCCGTGACCGACGCGACGAAGTAGCCGTAGCCGTAGTACGGGAACCCGAGCTGCAAGGTGATGGAGGTGGCCGTCAGGTTGCCCACGAAGAACAGCGCGTGCAGGCCCAGCATGGCCCGGGTGAGATCCAGGTACGACAGGACGATCGTGAGCAGCATGAAGAACAGGTGGAACAACGCGCCGAGCGTCGCGATCCGGAAGATGGCCAGCTGGCCATAGGGAATGTCGAGCAGCGTGAAGGCCACGGGCGCGAGCACGAGGCCGGCCAGCACCAGTGCCATCTGCGGCAGTACCAGCTGGCGCGATCCGAGGAAGATCGCGCCGAGCAGCGCCGCCTGGTTCTCCCGGATGCGCGCGAGGGTGGCGTGCGATCCAATCGCGCGGTAGAAGCGATGGTACTGGTCGAAGAACCGGGTCTCGACGTTGACCACGAACACGGCCATCGACGGCACGATGGTGAGCGACGCCAGGAAGAGGGCGCTGTCGTAGTCGGGATATGAGACGAGCCCGGCCGGCAGAATCTGTCGCTCCGGCGCCATCCACATCAGCCACTTGTCCACCCAGATGCCGGCGAAGTAGAGGCCGCCCGATGCGGCCAGGGCCGTATGCGTGCGGAAGCCCGCGAGAAAGGCGAACGGCCGGTCGATGCCGAAGGGGAACTCGGCGAACACTCGCGCGACCAGCGCAAAGACGATGACCGCGAGCCCGACGTCGAAGCCGAGGAGCATGCCTCCGACGCCGGCGTCGGGGCCGGCCGCGTAGGCGCTTGCCAGCGCGATGACCATCCCCAAGCCGAACGTCCGCGTCACGGCGGCGTACTCCTTGAGCGTGCTGAGGAAGACGCCCAGCACCCAGATGCTCGCCACCAGCCCGTAGCCGATCCACCCTGCCACCCGCGCGACCGGCGGAAGATCGACATAGACGAAGTAGAAGGGCGTGGTGAGCGGCGCCGCGCCCAGCACCGCGACCGCGATGCCGCCGACGACCATGCCGGGGACGCCGGCCACGGTCCTCGCGAAGATGTGATCCGACAGGTGGCGTGTCAGCACCATCACCAGCGGTCCGCTCAGCACGAGCGAGAACGCGAAGTTGTAGACGACGATCAGGCGGAAGGTGCTCAGGTCGGCGTAGCTTGCGAAGCGCGGGCCGAAGAGGGTGATGAGCGAGAGCGTCACGACGGTAAGGAGCCAGCCTCCCGACGAGGACACCGATGCGTGCACGTAGCCCTGCGCCAGTCCGAGCAGGTCGCCGCGCGCCGTCAGCCTGCGGAGCACGAAGCCGACGCCGGCCATCGCTATGCCTCCACCAGGGCGCCGGCAGCGATCTGCTCGTCGTAGATGGCCCCGTACGCGCGGTCCAGGGTGGCCTTGTCGTAGTGCCGCCGCACGCGGGCCCGGGCCGCCACGCTGCACCGGTGATACCGCTCGGCGTCGCCCAGGAGCCGGCACACCGCGTCGGCGGTGGCTGCGGGGTTGGCCAGCGGCGTGACCGCCCCCGCCTCGCCGAGCGGCGGCCGCTCGTCCGAACGTCCCAGGATCATCTCGCGGCAGGCACCCACGTCGGTGGCCACGCTCGGCACGCCGACCGCGGCCCCCTCCAGGATGACGAGCGGCTGTGCCTCGCTCACGCTGGTCAGCACCAGGACGTCGATCTGCGGGTAGTACTCCTTCAGCGCGACGCGGCCCTTGAACGCCACGGTCGCATCGAGGCCCAGACGGCTGGCCAGCTGGCGGCACTCCTCCACGTACTCCGGGTCCTCGTCGAGGGGGCCCAGCACCCATACGCGGACGTCCGGCACGAAGTCGCGCAGGATCGCGCATGCACGGAGGAACGTCTTGACGTCCTTGATCGGGACCACGCGGCCGATGAGCGCGACGGTGGGTGGCGCGTCGGCTGGTCGCTCCGGCAGGCGGGCATCCGCCAGGTCGATGCCGTTCGGAATGATCTGGATCTTCGTCGGGTCGGCGCCGTCCTGCACCTGCAGCTCGGTGTTGCCCTCGTAGAGCGTGATGATCCGGCGGCACGCCGCGTAGGTCGCGCGCGAGTAGGCGGTGAACGTGTCGATCCACAGGTCCCGCAGATCGCGGTGCAGGCGGTCGATGCTCAACGTGCGGACGGGATCGGACTGCAGCCAGTCGGCCATCGTGATCTCGATCCGCCGTTCGTTGGTGTAGATGCCGTGCTCGGTCAGGATCGCCGGTCGCCCGGTCTCCAGCACAGCCCGGGCCGCGTACAGACCGGCGTAGCCGGTGCAGAGCGCGTGGTACACGCGCGCCGGCACCAGCGGGGCCAGGAGCACGGAGCAGAGGCCACTCAGGATGGTGCGCCAGGTCCAGAAATAGTCCAGGAACGACATCCTTGGGCACTGCCGCTCGTACATGCGCAGCAGAAGCGCCCAGGCCTCCCGCGAGTCGAGCAGCGCGGCACGTCCTGCCTCAGGGCCGGCCATCCGGATGGCCTCGAGGAGGGCTTCGAGATCGCGGAGCCCACCGCCGGTCGTGAAGCGGACGAGCGGCTCCTCGAGGGCTGCGATCGCCGCCTCCATCCCGCGCGTGGTGGCGGCGCCCTCGGGGAGCGTCTGCAGCTCGATCCGGGTCAGCCCGACGACATTCGGCGGCAGGTCGAAGCGCATCGACGCCTCGGGGCCGGGGGGCACAAGGGCGACGAGGTGAAACGACAGGTGGTGCTGTGCGCGGATGAGTTCGTGCGCCCAGTTCGAGACGCCACCCGTCACATACGGGTAGGTCCCCTCGAGGACCAGGCAGACGTCCGCCATCGACCGATCGCTCATGCCGCGCTCCCTTCACCCGCCCACATGGCCATGGCAGCCGGCACCTCGGGCATCGCCGCGTCGGGAACCGGGCGGTGCTCCATCGCGGCGATCGCACGCAGCTCCGCGTAGCGGCGCTGCTCGAAGAGGTTTTCCATCAGCCACACGCGGGCGGACGCGTGACCGGCCTCGACGAGCGGGCGCAACAGAACCTCGGCCTCGTGCCAGAGCCGGCGGCGCTGCTGCAGCCGCGCGAGCCGGAAGCGGACGTCGACATCCTCGGCGTGTCCCGCGAGGAACCGCTGGTATCCGTCGGCCGCCTTGACGCGACAGGCCTCCTCGCGGCTGGGGTCCAGCAGGCCCGCGAAGGCCTGTTCATCGTAGTGGCGCGCCAGCGCGACCACGGCCCCGCCATCGTCCGGATCGGCGTCGACGGCGGCTTCGAGCCGCAGTGTGCGCTCGAGGAACTCCTGCTCGAGCCGGGCGATCGCGGTCGCGGCCTGCACCCGCACGACGTTGTGCTGGTCGCGCAGCGCGGCCCTGAGGGCCGGCGCGAAGGCGGGATGGAACTGCTGGGCGATGATCGCGATCGCCGTCTGCCGCTGCGGGATGGATCCGAAGGAGAACACGTCGAGGAAGGGGGTCACTCGCGGTTCAGCCCCGCGATCGCTGGCGCGTTGTCCCACCCGCCGCCAGAGTTCGGCCTGGACGTCCACCTGGGTCGGCGGGAACAGCATGGCGTGCCAGGCGTCGATCGCCGTCGCGTGGCGCGCGTAGTGCCGCTCCAGGACCGTGGTGACCAGCAGGCCGCCGGCGCCGAAGGGCCCGAACGACGCGGTGGCAACCCAGAGCAGCGCCGCGTCACGCGTGGTACGCCGGGAGTGCCGCCAGGCCCACACTCCCAGTCCGGCCAGTACCAGGAGGTGTCCGACCAGTGCCACCAACGGCCGTCCACCGCTGGCCGCGTATGCAAGCAGCGCCGTCTCGACGGCGAGCGTGGCAAGCGCGACCGTCGGAACGACGGCGCGCCCCTCGCGCGGTTCGGGCCGGGACTCGCCCGCGACATCCCGGTCGGGCGCGCGTGTGCAGGTCGGCTCGTGCGCGGTCATGTCAGGCCACCCGGTGCTGGTCATCGGCCGCGCCGCGCAGCTGATCGCGCGACTCGCTGTCCTGGGCACGGCACAGGGCGCGTCCCACGCTGTGGCACGTCACTGGGTACCCGCAGTGCTCGATCAGGCGGTCGCGCAGCTTCGCGGCGACGATCGCCACGTTCTCGAGCGGTGTGCCGGGCAGCAGCACGGCGAACTGCGTGCCGGGCGGCTCGTGGCTGAAGACCAGGTCCGTCCGACGCAGCACCCTCCGCGACACCTCGCCAAGGGCCGCCGGGATCTCGCGCCGCTGGCCATCGGTGAGCTCGTCGACATCGACCCGGAAGAGCAGCAGCGACAGGTCGAACCCGAAGCGCAGGCCGAGTTCGGTGACGTAGGCCGTCTGCCGGTCCAGGTACTTGACGCCGTAGAGCTGCGTGGCCGCGTCCTGAATCTGGCTCGACTGGTGCTCCACGGCATGCGCGTACGCCGCCGCGATCCACCCGCAGAGCGCCTTGAAGGTGTGCACGCTGCTCAGATTGAAGTCGAGAAACGGCATGTCCTCGATCTTCAGCATGCCGATGAGCCGGCCGGTTCCGGGGTCCACGAGGGGGCCCGCCATCAACCCGTGGCCGCTCAGCACCGCCTCACCGTCGGGCGTGGCGACCGTCACGAACCGCTGCGCGCCCACGACCTCGTGAAAGAGCGGCGCGGAGGCCGTGTACCGCTCGGCCAGCGCGCGGTCCGCCGACCACCCGCGCTCGGCGGCGAGTGCGAGCGTGTTGCCGGACAGGAGGAAGATCGAGAAGGACCGGGCATGGAGTGCCACCTCGACGAGATCCGACACGCCCGCGATGACCTTGCCGGGCTCCAGCGTCTCGAGGCTGCGTGCCGCCTCGAGGAGGCCCGTCGCGGTGCCCATCTGCCCGGCCAGGCGGGTCTCGAGGCGATCCTTGGCCGCCAGCACCTCGGTATGGGCCCGCTCAAGCAATCCGGCCCGGCGCTCGGCGCGCTGCAGCTGCTCGCTCACCTCGACGTGCTGCTGGTGATGCCGCATGCGCAGCTCGCCCAGCACGACGGCGGCCAGCATCCAGAGAAGGGGCGTGCGCAGGACCTGGAGCGCATACTCGTGCACGTCGAGCTCGAGCGTGGCCCGCGGCAGGTTCCCCGCGAGCAGCGTCGCCGCGGAGGCAGCGGTCGCCACCAGCGCCTCCCTGGTGCCGTACTGCACCGCCATCAGGAGCACGATGGCCCAGAACGGGTGGGGCTGGACACGTGCAAAGCGGTCTCCGGTTCCCCAGGCGACATCGACCGCGAGGACGACCGCGAGGAAGAGTGCGATCTCGGCCAGATAGGACCATCGACGGTCGCGGAACGCCATGGCTAGAACCGCACCCCAATCCGCGCACCTGCACGGAACACGCGCTGCGAGGTCGCGATCGCGAAGAGACGGTGCTCGGCCCACAGGGCGACGCCGACGCGAGCGCCGGCCGGCGGCGACAGCCGCGCCGTGAAGAACGACCCGCGGCCGCCCAGCCGGTCGATGGTGTAGCCTCCGGTGCCTTCGCCTTCCCAGCCTCCCGCGAGGCTCACGCGCGCAATCGCGCCGAAGAGGTGAACCTCCCGGCTCTGGAGAGGGATTGGCATGACGCGTACGCCCTCGGGCGACGTGGCCACGGTGGCGTCAATCCGCTGCTCCTTGTCGAGCCCGTACTGCAGGGCAAGGGACGGCTTCGCCCGTCTCACCGTGTGCACCACGCCCAGCGTGAGCGCGGCTGAGTCGGTCCGAGGACCCGACGCGAGCCGGTAGCGGTGCCATGCGCCGTACGCCCACGCGGCCGTGTCCGCGCGGAGACGCCACTGGCGCTGGACACCGACGCGATCGCGGCGGCCGTCGTCGGCCGCGGTTTCCAGGAACTCCCAGAATGGCCGGCTCCCCTCGGCGAAGACCTCGGTGCGCCCGCGGAGATCGTCGCGGATCACCCTGACGCCCGCGCCCAGCCCCTTGCCGGTCCCGAAGAGGGCACCGCCAATGAGCGTGTTCGCCGCGACCCGCGCGGCGCCGGTCGCCTCGAAGCGGCCCAGGTCGGTCTCGAGCGGCCCCATCAGGCCATCCGCGCGACGCACGTACCGAGCACTCAGCCGAAGGGCCTCGACCGTGACCGACACCGGGGCATCGGGTGCGAGGCGACCGTTCACGGTGGCGCGCCGCCATTGCTCATCCCAGCCGTCGCTGATCGCACGCACCTCGGTCTCTATCCCGGTGTGAGGGGCGCGCTCCCGCGTGCGCTGGTCGGCGAGCCGCGCGAGGTCGTCGCGCTGCGGAGCCTGCTGACGCGCTTGACGATAGGCCTCATCGGCTGCCCCCGCACGGCCGCGCGCCTCGTCGAAGCTCGCGCGTGCGATGAGGACGTCAGGATCGACCGGTGACACCGCGGCGAGTGCATCGAGGACCTCGAGCGCCTCCCCGTAGCGCCCCTCGTGGGTCAGCCACTGCACCCGCAACAGATCGAGCCGGCGCGCGCCGCTCGATGCGGCGTCGCCGCGCCGGATCCGGCGGCCAGCGTCGAGGGCCACGCCCGCCCCGGGGTAGTCGCCCCACTGCAGGAGGGCACCGACGTAGTCCGCGCGCACGTGGTCGAGCCACGGGTCTTCCGCAAGCACGGCCTCGAAGGCCGCCTGCGCCCGAGCCCGGTCATCGAGACGCACGAGCGTGTTGGCCAGCAACGCACGAGTGGCAGCCGTGCCTTCGGCCGTGTCGACGCTCGCGCGCGCGCGCTCGAAGTAGTGCCGGGCGCGGTCCGCATCGCCGTCGGCGCGGGCCATCTCGCCGAGCTGGTAGAACGCGTCGGGCTGCTCGCCGCCGGAGGCCGCATAGGCCTCGAGCCATCGTCGGGCGCTCCCGACCCGGCCATCGTAGAACGCGAGAGCGCCGAGCCAGCGCATCGCCTCGCGGTCACCCGGCTCGCGCTCGGCCAGCAGCCCGAAGGCGTCTGACGCCAGAACGGGCAGTTCGTGTGCAAGCGCCACGCGCCCCACCACCCGGAGTTCCCGGCTCGTGGGTGCAGGGCGCAACAGGACCTGCTGGATCGCGTCCCCGATCCTGTCCCGGTCCCCCGCAGTCTCGTGCGCGCCGATCCAGGCCTCGACCAGCGTCGGCGACGCGTCGGCTGGCAGTACCGCGAGCATGGCGGTCACCGCACCGGCGCCGCCGGCCCGGACGATGTGGTCGATCCACGCGGGCTGGTCTGCGGGCGTCGCCGCCCGCAGGCGCGACACGAGCCACGCGATCTGCCGATCGTCGGCGCGCGGGCCCCAGAGCGCCAGCAGCTGCGTCAGGTCGACATCCTCCGGTCCCGCATCGGCCGCGAGCGTCTCGAACACCGCGGCGGCCGCACCCGTGGCTCCGAGTTCCACCAGTCGAAAGGCCGCGCGTCGTTGCTCCTCTGGCGCGGCAGCACCCGAGCGGCCGACAGAAGTCCACAGCTCGACGCGCTCGGCGGTTCGCGATGCGGCCGCCAGCCGCTCGTCGTACGCGGACGCCCAGGTGCCGCCGGCGTCGAGTGCCATCCGCTGCAGCACGGGGAGCAGCACCGCGTCCGGTGCGTGCATCTCCATCAGCACGTACGCGACATCCGCCCGGACCTCGGTCGCAGGCTCCGGCACTCCGCGGAGACGGTCGGCGACGACGGCGACCGCGCGTTCGCGCTCGCTCGCCGACACGTCGGCACCCTCGCGTACCGCCGCAACGAGAGCGGTCTCATACGCCAGTCGCGCCTCGGCGTCCGACGCGTCGCTGGCCCGCAGCGGCGCCAGCGCGTCCGCCGGACGGCCCGCCATCAGCAAGGCCTGCCCGAGGAGCAGCGCGTGCGAGGCCGTCCCATGGCGGCGATAGAGCTGCTCTGCCGTCGCGATCGCCGCCTCCATCCGGCCACGGTCGGCCAGCAGGTGGTAGACGTCGCGCAGGGTGTCCGCGTCCGCGTCTCGCACCGTCGGCGAGACGAGCCACGCCTCGACCGCCGCGCTGCGATCGGCCGTCGCCGCCAGTCGCGCCCACGCGCCCATCGTGCCGGGCGACCCCGACAGCACGTGCAGGGCCTGGTCCACCCGGTTCACCTCGATGGCCAGCCGCATCATGTCGGTGAGGGCCCAGCCGGGCGCCTCGCCGGACCGCACCAGCGCCTCGAGCCGGAGGTAGGCTCGGTCGGGCTGGCCGATTCTCGCCTCGAACTGCGCGAGGGCCGCGCGCTGGTCGGACGTGGGCGCGGATCTGTCGGTCACGTCGATCCAGCGCCGGGCCGCCGACACGTCGCCGCGCTCGACGGCCAGCTCGAGGGCGAGAAGCGGCGATTCCGCCAGGCCCGCGTCGCCATGACGCGCGACGAGAGCCTGGGCGCGCTCCCTCGCGCCGTGCGACACGGCATGTCCGATGGCGAGGCCGACGAGCCGCGGGTCGGCGGTGCGGGCGGGGTGCGCCAGCACGGAGGACACCGCGTCGTAGTCGCCCAGGGACAGCAGCAGATCGACGAGCGCCGCGAGGGGCTCCGGCCCGAGGGGGCGGCTTTCGTCCAGTGCGGTCAGCCCGCGAGCCGTCCGTCCGGCTTCGGTGGTCCCGGTCGCGACGCGGGCGCGCGTCGCCAGGCGCCACGGGGCGACCTCCCCGCCGCCGGGTGGCTCGAAGAGCGACACCGCTGCCTCGGGCTGCCCCCACGATGTGAACGCGCGCGCGAGGGCGACGACCACCTCCGGGGCCGTCTGCACGATCGGCAGGGGCTCGAGCTTCAGGGCCAGGTTGGCGACGCCACCGGTCTCGACGATCAGGCTGGCGTACAACTCGAGCGTCGCGTAGTCGAAGTCGCCGGGCGCGTCGTGTCGCAGACGTTCCAGCGTGGCCAGCGCCTTCGCCGGGTCGCCGAGCGCCGCGAACAGGCGCGCGGCACGCAGGTGCTCCTCCGTCGTCGCCTGGCCGCCGGCCACGAGGTCACCGAGCACCGCGCACTCGGCCGCCTCGTCACCACTCCATCGGTGCAGGGTGGCCAGGCGGCGCGCCAGCTCCGGTGAGGGTTCGAGGCGGTAGACATGCGCGACAGTCCTCGTCTGGTCATCGAGCCGCTGCGCGTCGGCATACAGCCGCGCCAGCCGTTTCCACGCCCCGGCATCGTCCGGGTGTGCCCGCGCGTAGGCCTGCATCTGTGTCAATGCCTCGTCGACGCGCCCCTCCATCAGATGCAGCTCGTTGTGGGCCACGACCGAGGCGGCCGTCGAGACCTGGTGCCCGGTCGCGTCGGCCAGCACGGCGCGCGCCCGCGCGACATCGCGGTTGCGCACGTGGATAAGGAGCAACTCGTCGCCACGAGGCAACAGCGCAGCACCGAGGGCGAGGGCCAGCACGGCGAGCACGACCGCGCTGTACTGGTAGCGCCGCAGCTCGGCGCGATGCCGGACGAGGGGGGCCGCCTCAGTGCGTGCCACGAGGGACTCCTCCCGACGTGAGTGTCACCTCGAGCCGCTCGCCCGTCAGCATCGGCAGGCGCACCGCCATCACGCCTGACGCGTCCCTGGACAGGCGGGCCTCGCCGGATCGTCCCGACACGGCGCGCCAGCGCACCAGGGCCTCGGGGCCGTATGGCCAATGCCAGAACGACTCCCCGGGCCCGTACCCTTCGGTCTGGAAGCGTATGCCGGTGGCGTCGCGGCGGACACCGTACACGCGCCAACGCGAGTCCACGAGGTACGCGACGTCTTCGGCGGGCTCCTGTTCCGCGGGTGCGACCGGTTTCAGGACGATGAGCGGCGCCTCGATAGCCTCGTCGAGGGCGACGAACAGACTCCCGAGCTCGTGCCGCTGCCCGATGACGCCAGACGAGGCCGCGATGTCCACGCCGTCGAGTGACGCACCGTCGAACCGCACGGACTGCAACGCGCCGCGGTTGCGCACGCGCCAGCGTCGAGGGCCCTCGGGCTCGAACGTCGTCGAGTAGAACCCCTCGACAATGCGGCTGAACCGGCTGGCCTCGATCGGCGCGAGCGGCAGCGACCGCGCGTACTCGAGATTGGCGAGCACCGCGTTGAGGCTCGACAGCCGCTCACCCGAATACATGTGGTAGTAGACGTTGAACGGCTTGAGGCGCCGCGGCGATCCCGTGTTGCGCACCGTTCGCGCGAGGAACGCGAAGCCGAAGAAGCGGTCCCGCCACAGGTCCGTATATGTGTTCTCGTTGCTGTTCGAGGCGTACACCTGCAGTTCGCCGCCGATCCGGGTGCCGAGGGGCGACACCCATGCGGTCGAGGGGAACTCCCGGTCGAACCGCGTGTCGCCGCCATTGATATTGGCGAGGCCCGCCCGTCGCACGTGCGCCAGTGCGCCTTCGAACGGTCGCGTGTCGCCGCTCCACTGCAGCAGCCCCACCCGCCTGCCCGGCGGGAGCAGCGTCGTGAGATAGGCCGACGCCTCATCCACTTCGGTCGCGAGGCTGAACGGTTGCGTGTCGTACACACGCGGCCTCACCGGTCCCTCGCCATGCAGCACGTCCGGTCCGATCACCCTGGTCGCTGGGTCCTTCGCGTCGCGGCCGGGCCCGTGGTCGTCGAAGTAGCCCCACTCGAGCGGGTGGCTGTAGGTGTGGATGGCGGGCTCGACATGCGCGAGGCCATAGAGCGTGCGCGCGACGTCGCGGCTCTCCTGCGTCCCTTTCCAGGCGGGGTCCAGATCACCGACGATGGCCCCGATCGACACGGGCAGGTCGGGGAACTTCCCCACGACCTCCTCGAGGACGACGCGCGCCGCGATGGCGTAGCGGCTCCGGTACGGCTCGATCTGGGTCAGGTTGCGCCAGCCATCCCCGTCGACATGGCTGTAGTAGATCCGACGGCCGGACAGGGTCGCCGTGTCGGGCTTTGGCACACGATCGGTGTCGAACACCTCCCGGAACAGCTCGAAGGGATTGATGTACCACTGCCTGAACTCCCGGCTGTCCGATCGGTCGGCGAAGTAGGCGAAACCTGGCGACACGAATGCGCCGCGGGGGCCGACGATGACGAGATCCGACGCGGCGGCGGGACGAGCCCGCGCGGAGACGGCGAGGACGGCCCGGGCCTCACGACCGACGGCCCGCACGGTGGTATAGGGCGGCACCAGGCGGGGCAGTGGCCGCTCGAACCCCACGATCCGGGCGTCCCGCACGGTGTACGAGGTGCCGCTGGTGGTCGTGTGCCAGCCGCCCTCGAAGCGCCACCCGAATGGCACGAACGCCCGGTTCACGTCGTCGAGTGGCAGCGGTGCGCCGCGCTCGTCCCTCGTCCCGCCGGGCGCACCGAGGCTGACGAGCGGCGTGCCGGAGCGACCGAGGCCTTCGAGCCAGCGGAGGTAGGCCCGCGGGGCCGGCATGACATCGCTCTCGAACCAGGTCACGACCCCGCGGATGTCTCGGAGCACCGTCGCCGGAGGCAGCCCCGTCCGCAGGTCGTGATACCGCACCACGAGGCCGAGGTGATTGAGGGGCATCTCGGCCAGTGCGTGCACGGTCGTGTCGCGTGGACCAGGCCCGTGTGCGCTGTCGTACAGGGCGAGCACCTCCCGCTTCACGCGTCCAACGGCCGACGCCGGACGGGCGGTGGACCCGGGGTCTGCCGACCACAGGAGGACCACGCCGGCAGCGGTTGCCACCCGCGTCCATCGTCCCGTCATCGCGGCTCCTCGACGAGCGTGTCGAGCATCGGCGTGGACACGTAGGGCACGAACCCGTTCTCGCGCTGTTCGCGGTAGAGCCGGCGCAGGCCCTCGACGTCCTCGGGATTCCAGTAGTCGAGCGTGAACACCCGGAGCCGCGGGTTGAGGGCCTTCCCCTGCCTCAGCGCGTTCACCTGCCAGGCGACGTCCGCCTCCGGCACCCGCCTGTAGGCCTTCGTCGTCGGATCGAACGTCGCCAGCACCGACTCGCCGAGCAGGATGTCGATGGACCCTGCAATCTCGGGCAGCAGCGCGTAGCCGCGATTCACCATGAGCACGGCCTGCGGGTACTGGTGGCGGATCGCGCGCACGAGGCGCACCGCCGCGTCCATCATCCCCTTGTGGCGCACCGGGTCGGTCCGCTCCAGGTACTCGGCGTCGTCCAGCGTGTCGAGGAAGAGCCCCGAGAAGCCCGCGTCGAGGGCGCGCGGCACCAGCCCCTCGAGCACCGCCCGAGACCAGGCCGGGTGACGGAAGTCCAGGTAGTGGGCGTCGGTCCAGACCGGGTGCTGCTCGAGCACTGCGCCCGCCTGCCGGAGGCCCGGGAACACGTCTCGCCCGCGGCCCAGCTGGGTCAGGGACAGGTAGGCCAGCACGGTGCGGCCCCGCTCGATCAGTGGCCCGAGCGACGGACGATGGTCCGCGTCGAGCACGACGACCTCGTACTCCGCCAGGTCGGCCGCGGAGGGCCGATTGGTATAGCAGACCGCCCACCGTTGCGTTCCGTCGACACGGGCACCGGCACCGGCCGACGGCCAGAGGGTGGCGGCGGCGGCGAAGCCGGCCGTCAGGGCGCGAATGCGGGAAGTCCAGGGCATCGTCGTGTCGATCGAGTCAAGGCATGCATCGGCGAGCGGCGCATGCGGCTATGGCGGGAATCGGCCGAGCGGCGGGAGGCCTTGAACGATCGGCCGGGTGCCCGGGTTTGACAGTCGCGACACCAGCAGGGGATACTTGTGGGTCGTTCGCGCGGCGATTTCCGCTGACTTGATGGGCCGCGCTTCGCCGGGGATGTCTCCGGTGATGGACCTCTATCTAAGTCGCGAGCCAGGCCCGCGACCCGCGGGCTTTTTTTTTGGAGACTGAATGGGCAACCGATACATCTTCTCTTCGGAATCCGTCGGTGAAGGCCATCCCGACAAGGTCGCCGACACGATTTCCGACGCCGTCCTCGACGCGTGCCTCGCGCAGGACAAGTTCAGCCGCGTCGCCTGCGAGACCTACGTGAAGTCGAACGTCGTCGTCGTCGGCGGCGAGATCACGACCAAGGCCACGCTCGACGTCCCCCGGATCGCGCGCGAGTGCATCCGCGAGATCGGCTACGTCAACGACGACGACGTGTTCCACGCCGACCGGGTGTTCGTGAACCTCCTCCTGACGCAGCAGTCGCCCGACATCGCCCAGGGCGTCGACGCACGCAAAGCCGCAGGTAAGAAGACCGCCAAGCAGGGCGCCGGCGATCAGGGGTTGATGTTCGGGTTCGCCTGTGACGAGACGCCGGAGCTGATGCCCGCGCCGATCATGTTCGCCCACCGGCTCGGCCGGCAGTTGACGAAGATCCGCAAGCAGGGCAAGGTGTCGTGGCTGCGTCCGGACGCCAAGTCGCAGGTGTCGGTGGTGTACGAGAACGGCAAGCCCGTGGCCATCTCCAACGTCGTCATCTCGACGCAGCATGCCCCGGACGTCGCCCACAAGGAGATCGAGAAGTTCTGCATCGAGGAGGTCGTCAGGAAGGTCCTCCCCGCGCGGATGCTCACCAGCAGGACGGAGTTCCTGATCAACCCGACCGGCCGCTTCGTCGTCGGCGGGCCGCAGGGTGACACGGGCCTCACCGGGCGCAAGATCATCGTCGACAGCTACGGCGGCATGGGCCGGCACGGCGGCGGCGCGTTCTCGGGCAAGGACGCGACGAAGGTGGACCGCAGCGCGGCCTACATGGCCCGCTGGGTGGCCAAGACCGTCGTGGCCGCGAAGCTGGCCGCGAAGTGCGAGCTGCAGTTCGCCTACGCCATCGGCCACCCGGATCCGGTGAGCGTGCACGTCGACACCTTCGGCACGAGCACCGTGGCCGAGGACCGCATCATCCGCGCCATCAATCGCGTGTTCAGCTTCCAGCCCGCGGACATCATCGACCAGCTGAACCTGCGCCGTCCCATCTACTCGAAGACGACCAACTACGGCCACTTCGGGAAGAACGACAAGGACCTCACCTGGGAGACGACGAACAAGGCGGGGGCGCTGCTCAAGGCGCTCTGACGCGGAACGTCCTTCGGTCCTTCGTGCCCTCGTGTCACTGACCGGGAAAGATCAGCGGCAACCCGTTCTTCGGGTTGCCGATGATCACGATCTTCGAGTTGGGGCTGCCGACCAGCTTTTCGGTGGCCTCGATGCCCTTCCACTCCAGCAGCGGCTGACTGAGCCCCTGTGACACGATGCGCTGGAAGTCGGCGACGCCCTGGGCCTCGAGGCGCTTGCGCTCGGCCTCCTGCTTTTCCTTCTGCAGCACGAACTGCATGCGCTGGGCGTCCTGCTCCGCCTGCTGCTTGGCCTCGATGGCCTGCTTGAGCGTCTCGGGCAGCTTGATGTCCCGCAGCAGCACGCTCTCGACCACGATGCCCCGTGGCTCCATGGCGCGCTTGAGCAGATCCACCATCTCCTGCGCCACCTGCTCGCGCGCCTCGCTGTAGAGGGCGTTGGCGGTGTGCGAGGAGGTGACCGCTCGCAGGACGGAGCGGAGGTTCGGCGTCACCATCACCTCCTCGTAGGACGGGCCGATCTTCTGGTACACCTCCGAGGCGCGTGCCGGGTCCAGGCGATAGAGCAACGAGGCCTCGAGGGTGATGATCAGGCCCTCGATGGAGGGCACCTCCGCGTGCTCCTTGCGTTCCTGCGTGCGCACCGACAGCTCCGCGATCCGCTTCAGCGGGTTCACCAGGTGGATGCCCTCGGCCAGTTGCTCACCGGTGATCGCGCCAAACAGCGTGGCCACACCCACGTGGCCCGTCGAGACCGTGCGGATCGTGCAGGACGCCGTGACGGCCACCGCCAGGGCGATCACCCCGAGCAGGCCGAGGTTGCGAAACAGGGCGGACATCGAGCCAGGACGGTCCATGTCGGATCTATCGGCTCATGGCATCCCCGCCTTCATCCCAGTCGTGATGATCCCGACGCGCTCGACCCCGGCGCCCTTCCCGGCATCCACCACCGCCACGATGTCGCCGTACCGGAGCGAGCCGGCACCGGCGATGTACAGCGTCTTGTCCCGGCGCTCCGAGAAAATCTCGCGCAGCCGCGACTCCAGGGCCGCCAGCGTCACCGGCTGCTTGTTGATGGCCAGCTGCCGGTCAGCCTGGTACTCGACGACGATCTGCTCGTTCACGACGACCGGGGCGGCCGTGGTCTGTGCGGGCAGGTCCACGTCGAGCCCCTTCTGGGACAGCGGGAGGGACGCCATGAAGATGACGAGCAGGACCAGCAGCACGTCGATCATGGGCGTGATGTTCATCTCGGACGAGGCGCGAAGCTTCGTGGGCTGCATGGCGGGACCTCCGGGGCTGGTCAGCGGAGCCTGAACGTGACGGTGACCGTCATCACCACGGGCACGGGTGTCCCGTTGAGCAAGGTGGGCGTGTAGGCCCACTGGCTCACCGCGGCGAGCGCGGCCTCGTCCAGTAATGGGATCGACCGCAGCACCCGCGTGGATCGCACGCGGCCGTCGATGTCGATCGTGGCCTCGATGATGACGGTGCCCTCGACGCGGGCGGCCTGCGCGATCGCCGGATACACGGGCGCGGCGTCACGCACCTTCGCGGGCGGGCGGACGTTGCCGCCGACGGGAACGGGCGTCGGCGCCACGGGCGGCGGTGGCGCAGGCGCCTCGCCCACCACCGTGTCGAACGGCGTGCCCCCTGGCACGACGCCCGTGACGGCCACCGGCGCGTCGAGCACCTCCGCCGGAACCGGCCGTTCGGGCAGGATCTCGCTCGGGGCCTCGGTCGGCGCGGCGTTCGGGTTCACCGCGGGCCGCACGGGCTCGGAAGCCGGACGTGGAGCAGGCGGCGGAGGGGCGGGCGGGAGCACGATGGCGTGATACGTGATGTCGGAGCTCGCCAGCCCCGGCAACACCACGGGCCCGAGGATCGTGGCCCCGACGATGGCCAGGACCGCGAGGGCGTGTGCCGCGAGCGAGACCGGGACGGTGTAACGGCTGCGGGAACCGACGTGGACGGTGGGATGGTGGACGTCGCCGAACAGATCGCGAGGCATGGCTGTCTCCTTCCGACAAAGGACACGGTCACGTGCGTCGCGGCGATCGGCCGATCTCGCGTGTAAAGGCTTAGACACCGGACGGGGAGGGATGGAACGGCGTCGGGTGCAGGGGTGCACGGGTGCAGGGGTGCACGGGTGCAGGGGTGCACGGGTGCACCGGTGCAGGCGGCACGCCGCACGCCGCACTCCGCACGCCGCACTCCGCACTCCGCACGCCGCACGCCGCACTCCGCACTCCGCACAAGGCACGCCGTACCCGGCACCCGGCACACCGCACTCTGCACCGCACTCTGCACCCGGCACCCGGTACGCCGCACCGCACCCTGCACCCTGCACCCCTGCACCCGGCACTCGACCGTGTGGTACCCTCGGCCCGTCGAGGAGTCCTTCATGCTCAGCCGCCGCCGTGCGTCCGTCCTGCTCGTGACCGCCATCGCCGCAGGTAGCGGCCTTCGCGCCCAGTCGGCGCCATCCCCGTCCATCGACGACCTGCTGAACCTGAAGCGCGTTGCGTCCCCGGCGCTGTCGCCGGACGGCACGCGGGTGGCCTTCACGGTCCGGGAGACGAACTGGGACGACAACGCCTACGAGACGGAGATCTGGCTGGCCGCCACCGCGGACGGTGAGCCGCATCAGTTGACCAACGCGGCGAAGTCCAGCCTGCAGCCGGCGTGGAGCCCGGACAGCCGCACGCTGGCGTTCATCTCCGATCGCGACGGCACGCGCCAGCTCTACCGCATCGACATCAGCGGGGGCGAGGCCGAGAAGCTGACGAGCGTCGACGAAGGCGTCACCAGCTTCCAGTGGGCGCCCGATGGCCGGTCGATCGCCTTCACGGCGCTCGATCCCCGGACCGACGCGATGACCGCCCGGGAGAAGCAGTGGGGCGAGGTCAAGCTGGAGGACGAGGACCAGCGCTACACCCATCTCCACGTGCTCGACCTCGCGACGCGCAAGCCGCGCGCGCTGACGTCGGGAGCGTTCGTCGTGGGCAGCTTCGACTGGTCGCCGGACGGCACCCGCATCGCGTTCGACCACCGTGTGTCGAGCGATGCCGGAGAGAGCGGGTCCGCGGACATCTCGATCGTGGACGTGGCCTCCGGCTCGCGCACGCCGGTGGTGACGCAAGCGGGTCCGGACGCGAACCCGCGATGGTCACCTGACGGCGCGCGCCTCGCCTTCGTCTCCGCAATGGCGAAGCCGTTCTACTTCTACGCCAACAGCGTCATCGCGGTGACCGCACCGGGCACGCCCGGCGTGACGAGCCTGACCGATGCGTTCGACGAGGACGCCCAGCTCGTCGACTGGACGAGCGCCGGCATCGTGTTCTCGGCGTCCCAGCGCACGGCCACGGCGCTCTTCACGCTGGACCCGGCCTCCCGTGGCATCCGCCGGCAGCAGGCGGGCGACGCCTGGATCGGTTCGCAGTTCTCGCTGTCGGCGGACGGCACGCGCGTGGCGTTCGTCGGCGCGGGCCCGACGGAGTTCGCGGACGTGTTCGTGGGGGAGGTGCGGGCGCTCGACTCCGCGCGGCGTGTGAGCGATACGCGGGCGCAGATCGCCTCATGGCCGAAGCACACGCGCGAGGTAATCCGCTGGAAGAGCCAGGACGGGGCCGAGATCGAAGGCGTGCTGCACAAGCCGGCGACCTTCGAGCCGGGCCGGCGCTACCCGCTGCTCGTCGCCATCCACGGCGGGCCCACGGGCATCTCACGTCCGGTGCCGTACACCAACTACGTGGGCACTTACCCGCTCGACGGGTTCCTCAACCGCGGCGCGCTGGTGCTGGAGCCCAACTACCGCGGCAGCGCGGGCTACGGCGCGACGTTCCGCGCGCTGAACGTGCGTAACCTGGGCATCGGCGATGCGTGGGACGTGCTCTCGGGCATCGACCACCTTGTCGGGCAGGGCCTCGTGGACCGCGAGCGGGTGGGCAGCATGGGCTGGAGCCAGGGCGGCTACATCTCCGCCTTCCTCACGACACGCCACGCGGATCGGTTCCGCGCGATCTCGGTGGGCGCCGGCATCTCGGACTGGATGACCTACTACGTCAACACCGACATCCACCCCTTCACGCGGCAGTACCTCAAGGCCACGCCCTGGGACGACCCCAAGATCTACGCGGACACCTCGCCCATGACCTACATCAAGCAGGCAAAGACGCCCACGCTCATCCAGCACGGCGATCAGGATGCCCGCGTGCCGGTGCCCAACGCGTTCCAGCTGTACCAGGGCCTCCGCGATCAGAACGTCCCCGTGCGCCTGGCGCTGTTCAAGGGCTTCGGCCACGGGCTGACGAAGCCGAAGGCCAACCGCGCCGCGATGGAGCAGAACTGGGAGTTCTTCGTGAAGCACATCTGGGGCGAGGCGACGAGCAACCAGCCCGAGTAAGGAAGAAACCACGAAGAACGAAGGACACGAAGGACGCACGAAGACTTCCCGTGGGGGTGTCACGTCTGCTCCTTGTCTGACAGCCCGAAATTTCCTTCGTGCCCGTCTTCGTGTCCTTCGTGACTTCGTGGGTTCTCTTGGCAGAGGAGCACGTATGACGCGCATGCTGACGATGGGGGTGCTGTGTGGGTTCGCTCTGGCGGCGCATCCGGCCACGCAGGCCCAGGCGCCCCGGGATGCTGCGGTCACGGCGATTCGTGGCGGGACGGTGTTCACCATCACCCGCGGCACCATCACGAACGGCGTGGTCGTGCTGCGCGACGGGAAAATCGCCGCGGTCGGCGATGCGGGGACCAGCATCCCCACCGGGGCGGACATCGTCGACGCCACGGGGCGCTTCGTCACGCCGGGCCTGATCGACGCGCACTCGCACATCGCCGCCGCATCCATCAACGAGGTAGGGACCACGGTGAGCTCGATGACCGGCATCCTGGACGTGCTCGATCCCCGGGACGTCAACATCTACCGGGACCTCGCCGGCGGCCTGACAGTCGCCAACGTGCTGCACGGCAGCGCCAACCCCATCGGCGGCACCAACGCCGTCATCAAGTTGCGCTGGGGCGCCGTGCGTCCGTCCGAGCTGCTCTTCGAGGGCGCCCTGCCGGGCATCAAGTTCGCGCTCGGTGAGAACCCCAAGGACCTCCGGCCAGGGGGCGGCGGTGTCCAGGAGGCGCCGCGGCGCTATCCGGTGACGCGGCCTGGCGTGGAGTACGTGATCCGCGATGCCTTCACCCGGGCGAAGGCCTATCAACAGCAGTGGCGGGCGTACGAGGCGGCCCGCAAGGCGAACCCGTCGGTGGCGCCGCCGCGCCGCGACCTGCAGCTCGATCCGCTGGTGGAGATCCTCGAGGGCAGGCGGCTCGTCCACGCGCACGGCTACCGCGCCGACGAGCACCTCATGCTGCTGCGGCTGGCCGAGGAGTTCGGCTTCAAGGTGGCCACGCTGCAGCACGTCGTGGAGGGCTACAAGTTCGCCGACGAAATCGCCGCGCACGGCGCCGGCGCGTCCACCTGGTCGGACTGGTGGGTCGGCAAGATCGAGGCGGAGGACTCCATTCCCTACAACGCGGCCCTGATGGTGCGCCGCGGCGTGCTGGTCTCCATCAACTCGGACAGCGCCGAACACGCCCGGCGGCTCAACACCGAGGCCGCCAAGACCATCCACTGGGGCGGGTTGTCGGACGACGAGGCGCTGTCGCTCGTGACCATCAACCCGGCGAAGCAGCTCCGCATCGACCAGCGCGTCGGATCGCTCGAGGTGGGCAAGGACGCGGATGTCGTGATCTGGAACAAGCACCCCCTCAGCAGCTACGCCATCGCCGATCGCGTGTACATCGACGGACGGGCGTACTACGACCGGGAGGCGGACGAGCGCCGGTTGACCGAGTGGCAGAGCGAGAAGGCGCGGCTGGTCGCCGCCGAGGGGCGCTCCGTCGCCCCGCCGGCCTCGTCCCCGTCACCGGCCTCAACATCGACCCGGCCCGGGACGCCGGATCAAGGTGGACCGGTCGCATCGAATGGCGGGACCACCACGCTGATCACCAACGCCCGCATCCACACCATGACCGGGCCGCCCATCGAGCGCGGCTCGATCCTCATCCGCGGCGGGCTGATCGCACAGGTGGAGGCCGGCGCCCTGCAACCACCCGCGGGCGCCCAGGTGATCGATGCGAAGGGCGCCGATGTCTATCCGGGCTTCATCGACGCACGGACCACCGTTGGCCTGACCGAGCCCGGCGCTGCTGGTGAATCCGACGTGCAGGAGATGCTGGACGTCAATGCCGCGGTGAAGGCGCAGGTGGCGTACAAGGCGGACAGCGACGCCATCGGGGTGGCGCGCGTCAACGGCATCACCTCCGTCGCGGTGGTTCCCTCCGGCGGGCTGTTCGGCGGACAGGTGGCGGTGATGAACCTGGACGGCTGGACGTGGGAGGAGGCGACGCTGAGGCCGGTGGCCGGCGTGAGCGCGCAGTTCCCCAGCTTTGGCGGCCGCGGCTTCGGGGCCCCGCCCCCGACGCAGAAGTACGAGGAGCTGAACCGCCAGCGGGACGCACGGATCAAGATCATGGAGGACACCCTGGCCCGCGCGCGGACCTATGCGGGCGTGCCCGCCGCCGACCGTCGCGTGAACTGGAATCTGGAAGGTCTCATACCAGTCGTGAGCAGACGGCAGCCCCTGTTCGTGCAGGCGAACACGGAGCGCGACATTCGGGATGCCGTGGCGTTCGGTGACCGTGCGGGCGTCCGCGTGGTGATCATGGGCGGCCTCGAGTCCCCGCTGGTGGCGAACCTGCTGAAGGAGAAGGACGTGCCCGTGGTCCTCGGCTCTGTGCTCACGCTCCCGACGCGCGAGGACGCGCACCACGCGGCGACCTACAGGGCCGCTGGCGAGCTCGCGCGGGCGGGGGTGCGGTTTGCGTTCGGGAGCGGCGGCTATACCAACGTGCGGTTGATTCCGTACGAAGCCGGCATCTCCGTGGCGTGGGGCCTGTCCAGGGATCAGGCCCTGCACGCGCTGACGGTGGGTGCAGCGGAGATCCTGGGCGTGGCGGACAAGGTGGGCACCCTCGCGCCCGGAAAGCTGGCCAACCTCGCCATCTGGCAGGGCGATCCGCTGGAGATCCGCACGCCCGTGCCCCGCGTGTTCATCGCCGGCCGCGACGTCGGCCCCGCCAGCGTGCACACGGATCTCTACGACAAGTGGCGCAGCCGCCCGCAGCCGCGATCGGTGCCGACCAACGGGAGGGCACGATGAACGCCCGAGTCCCTGTCCTGCTTGCCTTGGCCTGCTCTGTCGCGGTGGGCGGGCATCGGTTGGCGGCGCAGGGCCCGTCGTGGGCCATACAGGGAGCGCGAATCGTGCCGGCGTCAGGCGCCATCGTGGATCGCGGCACCGTGGTCATCCGGGATGGAATGATCGCCGCCGTGGGCGCCGCCGTCACCGCTCCGCCTGGCGCGCAGGTCATCGATGGCGCGGGCCTCACGGTCTATCCGGGCCTGATCGACATGGGCGGCACGCGCGGGTTGAACATGCCTGCGGTACCGCGGGCCGACAGCCCCCGCACGACGGAGGACGTGGAGCGGGTGAAGGCCGACTACATGCGGCGCGCCCAGTTTCGCGCGGCGGACGTCGTCGAACCCGGGTCTGCGGCGCTCGCTCGCGCGGCGGCCGCGGGCATCACCGCCGTGCTGGCGACACCAACGGGCGATGGGTTCCGCGGGCAGAGCGCGCTCATCACCACCGCCCTCCCGCCGGACGAGCCGCAGATTGGCGCGCTGGCGGATCCGCGGAAGGCGCCGCTCGTGCTCCGAACGCCGGTGGCCCTGCACGTCACGTTCTCGGAGCGTCCGGCGGGCGGCAATGCTTACCCCAACTCCCTGATGGGCGTCATCGCGTTCGTGAGGCAGACGTGGCTGGACGGCCAGCACTACGGGCGAGCCATCGCGATCGGTGGCCCGGGTGCCGGCTACGACCCGGCGCTCGATGCGCTACAGACGGCACTGGCCGGCCGGCTGCCGGTGGCCTTCGAGGCCAACACCGTCGCGGAGATCATCCGGGCGCTGGACATGGCGAAGGCCTTCTCACTGCAACCGATCATCACGGGCGGGCGGGAGGCGGACCAGGTGGTCACGGAGTTGAAGGCCGCCGGCGCGCGCGTCGTGCTGAGCCTCGACTTCCCGACGCGGCCCGTGTCGCTCGCGCCGGACGCCGACGAGCCGCTGCCCGTGCTGCGCGCCCGCGCACAGGCGCCGGCCGTCGCCGCGGCGCTGGCCAGAGCCGAGGTACCGTTCGTCTTCCAGTCGGGTGGCCTGGACGACCCGGGCGACTTCCGCAGGCACGCCGTGCGCGCCGTCCAGCGAGGGCTGGCGCCCGATCGGGCACTGGCTGCCCTCACGCTCGATGCCGCACGCATGGCTGGCGCCGCGGAGCGCGTGGGGTCGATCGAGCCCGGCAAGATCGCGAACCTGCTCGTGATGCGCGGCGATCTGTTCGACGAGAAGGCGACGGTGACGCACGTCTTCGTCCACGGCTCGCCGGTGAATCTCGACGCCGCACGTCCGTTGCCGAACCGCCCGTGAGGTGTCCACGAGAAAGAAACCACGAAGGCTCGACCGCCTTCGCTGAAGCTACGGCGGTCCGCCGGAGCCTTGGCGAAGGCGGAAGGGCACGAAGACGAACACGAAGAACTCCTGGGCAAGGAGCCGCCTCAGCCAGAGAGGCTTCGTGCCGATCTTCGTGTCCTTCGTGTCATCGTTCCTACCGAATGGCCGAGAACGGGATGTCCAGGATCGGGTACTGCTCCCAGCCCGTGAAGTTGAAGTGCCACCACTCGTTGGGCTCGACCACGAAGCCGTGGCGCTCCATCACCTGCCGGAGCAGGTCGCGCTTGCCGCGCGCCTCGGGCGGGCCGCCCGCGTAGCCTGGGTACGCGCGCGGCGTCATCTCGTCGTACCCGCTCGGCATGTCCACCGCCGTCCCCACCGCCAGGTCGTACATCGTCAGATCCACGGCGCAGCCGCGATTGTGCTTCGAGCCCTGTGCGGGGTCGGCGACGAACTCGCGCTGCGAGCCGCTGGTCATGTCCCAGAACAGCTTCGTGATGGCCCACGGGCGGTAGCCGTCGTGAATCAGCAGGCCATAACCGTGCGCCGCGAGCTCCTTGTGGGCCGCGACGAGGGCCTGCGCCGCCGGGCGTTGCAGGAAGGCGCGCGCCTCGGGATACACGGGCTTGCCGAGAAAGTTGTTGGTGCCGGCGTAGCGGATGTCGAGCCTGATGGTCGGGTCGATCTTCACGAGCTCGACGAGGTCCGCAGGCTTCGTGGCCCGCGGATCCTTCGGTGGCCCACCCTGCGCCTGGAGCGAGACGACGCCGAGCGCGCACACCCCGACGACACGAAGAACACGAAGGACGGATACGGACATCGCGGTTCCCCTGGTTGGTTACCGAGTGGCCGACAGGATACCTCCGACCGTGCCGGGGCAGTGAGCGCGGGACGCCGGTTGCGAGCCACAGCGTCATCGACGCGACGGCGGTGCCGAGCCTTCAGGCGCCGACCCGGTCCTCCTTGCGAGCGAGGCGACGGGCGTCAGTACGAAACCGCGGCCGAGGCTGCGGGGAGTGCACGCGCCGCTCCGCCCGTGTGCGGAGTGGCACGTTCCAGCGTCAGGCGGCAATCCGAGCGGCCGAGGACGCCGTTTCGAGCCTCGTCTCGCGGAGGACCGCGGCGGCGCCGAGGGCTCGGCATCAGCGGGAGCGGGCACGCTCGGGGGCGACCGGCGGCACGCGCGGAATGGCGCAGCCCAGGTGGTAGCGGCACGTGCGGGGCCCACACGCGCCGGTCAGGTGACCAGCCTGGGCGGAGCCATTCCTTGCGCCAGACCCCGCACGCGCGGAATGGCGCAGCCCAGGCTGATCACCTGACCGGCGTCAGTACTCGTCGAAGAAGCGCTGAATCTCGCGCGGGTCCTTCGTGCGGGTCAGCGCCAGCATCAGCAGGATCCGCGCCTTCTGCGGAAGCAGATGCTGGACCCCCACCGTCGGCGGCAGCGGGGGCTGGGTGCCTGCGGGGCGCGGGCCCTGCCCGCCGCCACCCGGCGGGCCGGAAAAGCCCGTCGCGACGTGCTCACCGCTGGGAAACACCTGCACCATCACCACGCCCTTGCGCCGGACGTCCATGAACGCCTCGCGCTCGCTCGGCGAGAACCCGGTGGTGGCCACCACCAGGCCCTGTGTCCCTTCGCCCAGCCGAGGGCCCTCGCCGCCGGGGTAGGAATAGACGAGCTCGACCTTGGGCAGGGTGTCGATGGCTGAGACATCGAATTCGGTATCCACACCGTGCTTGCGCACCGGCCGGAAGAAGAACTCCGGGCCCCGGCTGGCCACGATGCCGATGACGCCCATCTCCCCTCCGCTGAAGCCGCCGGTGCGCGGGTAGAGCTTGCGGTTCTCGCGGGCGGAGATGATGCGGTCGTCCATCACCACCATCACGCCCATGCCGCGCGCGGCGGGCGATCCCGCGGTCCGGACGGCGGACAGCAGGTTGATCGGCCCATCCGGGCTGATGCCGGTGGCCGGCCGCTGCGCGCCCACCACCACCACGGGCTTGTCGGACTTCACGGTGAGGTAGAGGAAGAACGCCGTTTCCTCCAGCCGGTCGGTCCCATGGGTGACCACGACGCCGTTCAGGTCCTCACGCTGCAACAGCTCGTTGATGCGCTTCGACAGGCCGACCCACTGCGAGGGCATGATCTCGGTGCTGGCCACATTGGAGAACTGCTCGGTCTCGATCTGGGCGAAGCGCGCCAGCTCGGGCACGCTCTGGACGATCTCACTGACCGAACGCGTGCCCGCCCGATAAGCGCCGAGGGTCCCCGGCGCGTCCTGCACGCCGGCAATCGTCCCGCCCGTGGCGATGACGCGGACGGTCGGAAGCACGGTGGATTGCGCGACCGGTTGTGGCTGCGCCGCGGCGGGCAGTGCCAGGAACAGGACGATCAGGACGGGGAACCAGCGAACCATGGGGCAAATCGTAGCGTACCGTTACAATTCCCAGAGCCTCATGACCAACACCCCGCCCTCCTCGAGCGCCTCGAAGCAGATTGTGTACTGGCACCGCGACCTTCCGCCCGTGACTGCCGAGGTGATGGACGATCACGTGGTCGAGGCGGTGAGCGGCCGGGTGCAGGGCACGCTCTCGCACCGCGACGAGCTCTGGGATCGCTGCTACGAGGAGCTGATGGCCGCCGCAGAGGCACGGATCGAACAGGAGGTCCAGCGTCTCGGCGGCGACTACGCGCACGTCCACGACGAGTCGATTGACAGCAAGCACGCCGACGCGACGGGCGAAACCTGGCTGCACGGGCGGTTCAACTATGTGCTGTATCGGGAGGGAGGCAGGGACTGATCGGTGGCATCTCGTGATCTGGTGAGGTGGTGATCTTGTGATCGAGCTGATGATCTGGTGATCGGTTGATCGATCTGGTGATCGGTTGATCGATCTGGTGATCGGTTGATCTATCTGGCGATCGGTTGATCTATCTGGCGATCTCCGGATCTCCCCGGACCGCCGCAGGGAGGTGCGCGGGATTTACCTCGTCGATCCGGAGCACGTCACCCTCCGGCAGCATCCCCTCCTGGAACAGGTACGCCGCGAGGGCGTGACCGGCCACGGTGTGGCCGAGGGGCGAGCCCGCGCCTTGCTGCGGGCGCGCGCTGCGACGAAAGGCCTGCGCCCCCACGAAGACGCGAACCGGCCGGCTCCAGTTGCTGAACACCTGCGTCACCACGAAGGTGTGGACGGCGGACCCATCACGATTGACGCGGGTCGGCTCGCCCGACAGGTCCACCCGGAACCCGTTGGTGGTGATCGCCTCGCCGGCCGGCGGCGCAAGCGGTCGCCGCCCGGCGTCCTCCCTGGCCTCCCGTCCCGCCACCTGCACGACCGCCCGCAACATCTCCGGCGTCGTCGGCTTGCTGAGGAAGTGGCGAGCGCCAGCCTGCAGTGCGTCGGTGGCGAGATCCAGCGACGCATGGGCCGTGACCATGACGATGCGCGCCCGGGGCGACAGGCAGCGGATGTCGGTGACGAGCGCCAGGCCGGATGGGCCGGGCAGCTTCTGATCCAACAGGACCACGTCGATATCGGGCTCGCGGGCGAGCAGTTCCAGGGCCGCAGGGCCGTCCGCCGCTTCGTGGACCTCGTGATCGGCTTCGAGCGTGAGGTACATCATCCGCCTGATGTGCGGGTCATCGTCGACAATCAGGACCTTCATGACGCCGTCCTTCCTTCCATGACAGGCTCCGCGATGGGGACCGTGAACGTGAAGCTGGAGCCGACGCCGGCCTCGGACTGGACCGTCATCTGCCCGCCCTGCGCCTCGACCAGGCGCCGCGAGATCGCGAGGCCGAGACCCGCCCCCCCGGCTGGCACACCTGGCACCTGGACGAAAGGCTCGAAGATCCGGCGTACGTATTCGGCCGGGATGCCGCACCCGGTGTCGGCGACGGTGATCGACACGTGCTCGCCGCGGTGAGCGGCGCTCACCGTGATCCGGCCGCCGCGCGCGGTGGCGCGTGCGGCGTTGGTCACGAGGTTGGCCAGCACGCGCTCGGTGTGGGCACGATCGGCGAGCACCGGCGGCAGGTCCGGGGGGAGGTCCACCTCGAGAGCCACGCCCCTGGCCTCCACCTGGAGGCGGAGCGGCTCCACGGCCCCGCGAACGAGGCTGGCCGCGGGCGCGCGGGCCAGGCGGGGCGGGGTTTCCCCGGATTCGATGCGCGAGAGGTCGAGGAGGTCTCGCGCCAGCCGGGCGAGGCGCTGCCCCTCGTCGCGGCACATCGAGAGGATCTCCAGCTGGCGCTCGTCGAGCCCGCCCGGCTGCTCGAGCAGCAGGTGCAGGCCCATCTGCAGGCTGGTGAGGGGCGTCCGCAGCTCGTGCGAGGCCGCCTGGATGAACTCGGACTTCAGGCGGTCGATCTCGCGGAGGTGCGTGACGTCCTCGAGGAGCAGGACCGCGCCGAGCAGTGGACCATCCGGCTCCCGCATCGGCGTGGACCGCAGCCGGTAGATCCGCTCGATCTCGCCGACCTTGATCGGCAGCGTGGCCGCGGCGCCTTCGCGCGCGACGGTCTGCTGCGACCCGAGCACCTCGTCCACGGCCGCGGCCACACGGGCGTCCGTCACGACCGTTCCCACCTGGCGTCCCAGCACGTCGGCCTCGCGACCGAAGAGCGACTCCGCCGCGGCGTTGACCCGGGTGATCCGGCCCGAGGCATCGGTGACGACGACCGGGTCGTAGAGCGAGTCCACGGCCGCTTCGGCGGTGCGCCGCGCCATCATCAGCTCGCCCAGGCTCGAGTCGCGCACCTCGCGCAGGCGGCCGGTCATGGCATTGAAGGCCGCCGCGAGGCGCCCGAGCTCGTCCCGTCTCGTGATGGGGACGACGACGTCCAGCCGGCCGGCGGCGATCGTCTCGGCGGCCCCGGTCAACGCCTGCACCGGCCCGAGGATGGTCCCGGCCACGAGTGTCGCGGCGGCCAGTGCGGCGAGGGTCAGCAGGACGACCAGGGTGCGGGCCGTGATCACGTTCACCCGCGCGGCTGCGCCCGCGTCGGTCGCCTTTCCCTTCATCGAGGACTGGTTGAGCGCCGCGAGCCGGTCGCAGGCGTCCCTGAGGGCGGCGCTCCGGGGAGCGACCTCGGTGAAGTAGCGGCGCACGGCGCTCCCGGGGTCGGCGGCGCTCCCGGCCTCCATCACCGCGTCCACCGACGCAATCCACGCGCCGGACAGGTCGCGGAGCTCGCGGACGATACCGGGTTCGCCGGGCTCCGTGATGTTGCCGGCCGCCGCGGCCAACGCGCGCGCAAACCGCGCGCGATGCCCGGCCAGTTGCCGCCCACCGCGCTCGCGCTCGCCGAGCAGCAAGTACAGGACGGCTTCGTCCTGCCGCTCGACGCTGTCCTTCATCACCTGTGCGGCCTCGACCGACTGGTAGTTGTCGGCCAGGATGCGTGTGGCCATGGCGCCCATGTCCCCGAGGCGCCATGTGCTCCAGACGCCGAGGCCGGCCAACGCCGCCACCAGCGCGGCAAACACCCCGATGAGGCGCCTGCGCACGGACATGGCTAGGCCGGCCCCTGGTCGCCGGTGACGTCCTGATCGCCCCCCTGCGGAACTACGTGGACGGTGGTGTTGCGCATCTCGCGCAGGAAGCGGTCGATGATCGAGCCGCGCCAGAACAGGTCCCAGCGGGAGCGCCCGGTCTGGCCGAAGATCACGTGGGTGATGCCTTCACGGCGCGCGAACTCGATGAGCGCATCGGCGACGTTCCGGCCCTTGAGCTTCACCACCCGCGCGCCGAGATGCTCGGCGAACTGGATGTTCTCGGTGAGAGAGGCGTGGTCTCCCGGGGCGATGCGTCCCGGCTCCTCGCGCGGCGTCTCGACGTAGACGGCGTACCAGTCTTCCGCCAGCCGTCCGGCAATCCTCGAGCCCGTGCGCAGCAGGCGCCTGGCGCTGCCGCGCGAGGCCATCGCGACCATCACTTTCTCTGGAATGCCCGGGTCGGTGATGCCTTCCCGCTCGCGGTACACCTGCGACCGGTCGGCCTGGTTCATCGCCACCTGACGGAGCGCGAGCTCCCGCAGCGTGGACAGGTTGCCCTTGCGGAAGAAGTGATTGAGCGACTGCTCGATCTTCTCGACGCCGTAGATCTTCCCCTGGCGCAGGCGCGTGCGCAGCGTCTCCACCGAGACGTCCACGTTCACCACCTCGTCGGCACGCTTGAGGAACCAGTCCGGCACGGTCTCGCGCACCTGGATGCCGCTGCTCCTCGCCACCACGTCGTTCAACGACTCGATGTGCTGGATGTTGACGGCGGTGATGACGGAGATGCCGGCGTCCAGCAGGTCGAGCACGTCCTCGTAGCGCTTCTCGTGGACGGAGCCCGGTACGTTCGTGTGTGCGAGCTCGTCCACGACGACGATCGACGGGCGCCTGGCCTTCACGGCGTCCAGGTCCATCTCCCGCAGCTCGACGCCGCGATACTGGATGACCCGCAGGGGCACCTGCTCCAGGTCGCCGATGAGGGCCGCGGTATCGGCACGCCCGTGCGGCTCGATGCAGCCAATCACCACGTCGAGGCCCTGCCGCTTCAACTGGTGCGCGTCCTCGAGCATCTGGTACGACTTCCCCACGCCCGGCGCGGCGCCGATGTACACGCGCAGGCGCGCGCGATCGGCCTCGGCCAGCTTGGCCAGGAGCCACTCCGGGTCGGGGCGGCGCTCGTCGGTCGCGCTGTCGCGGGTCATTGGTCCATCACCGGGGGAACTGCTGGTCCAGGGCCAGGTTGAGGAGCAGCACGTTCACCACGGGCTCTCCCAGGAGGCCGAACTGCCGGCCTTCGGTGTGGGCGTCCACCAGCCGGCGCACGGCGCTCTCGTCCACCCCGCGCTCGCGGGCCACGCGCGGAACCTGGAAGTGCGCCGCCGCCGGTGACAAGTGCGGGTCCAGGCCCGAGCCCGACGCGGTGACGAGGTCGATCGGCACCGGCACACCGGGGTTCTCGTCGCGGGCGGCTGCGACGCGACTGGCCACGGCGTTAATCAGCACCCTGTTCGTGGGCCCGAGGTTCGACCCGCTGGACGCGCCGGCGTCGTAGCCCGTGCCGGCCGCCGAGGGTCGCGAGCGGAAGTATCCGGGCGAGGAGAACGGCTGCCCGATGATGCGCGATCCGACGATCACACCGTCGCGTTCGATGAGCTGGCCGTTCGCCCGGTCCGGAAAGAGGACCTGCGCAAGGCCGGTCACGATAAGGGGATAGACGATGCCGAGCAACACGGTGGTCGCCAGGGTCATCACGAGCGCTGTCTTCAGGTGGTGCACCATGACGTTCTGCCTTCTGCCTTCTGCCTTCTGCCTTCTGCCTTCTGCTTACGCGAGGCCGAGGGCAGTGATCACGACGTCGATCGCCTTGATGCCGAGGAACGGCGCGATGACGCCACCCAGGCCGTAGATCAGCAGGTTGCGCCGGAGGAGGGCCGCCGCGCTCATCGGGCGGAACCGGACCCCCTTGAGGGCCAGCGGTACCAGCAGCACGATGATCACGGCATTGAAGATCACCGCCGAGAGAATCGCAGACTGCGGCGTCGCCAGGCCCATGACGTTGAGCGCACCGAGCAGCGGATACGCGGTCATGAACATCGCCGGGATGATGGCGAAGTACTTCGCGACATCGTTGGCGATGGAGAACGTGGTGAGCGTGCCGCGCGTCATCAGCAACTGCTTGCCGATCTCCACGATCTCGATGAGCTTGGTGGGGTTCGAGTCGAGGTCCACCATGTTGCCGGCTTCCTTGGCGGCCTGCGTGCCGGTGTTCATCGCCACGCCCACGTCCGCCTGGGCCAGCGCGGGCGCGTCGTTGGTGCCATCGCCGGTCATCGCCACCAGCTTGCCCGCCTTCTGCTCGCGCTGGATGAGCGCCATCTTGTCTTCCGGCGTGGCCTCGGCCAGGAAGTCGTCCACGCCCGCCTCGCGGGCGATCGCGGCGGCCGTCAGCGGGTTGTCGCCCGTGATCATCACGGTCCTGATCCCGATACCGCGGAGCTGATGAAACCGCTCCTTCATGCCGCCCTTGACGATGTCCTTCAGCTGGATGACGCCAAGGATGCGCGGGCCGTCGGCCACCACCAGGGGCGTGCCACCGGCCTTGGCAATCGACTCCACGACGATGGTCACGGGTCCAGGCACCGTGCCGCCCTCCGCCTCCACGAACCGGATGACGGCCTCGGCCGCCCCCTTGCGGATGCGGCGGCCGTCCAGGTCCACGCCCGACATGCGCGTCTGCGCGGTGAAGGGCACGAAGGTTGCGTGGAGGCTGGCCATCTCGCGGCCGCGCAGGCCGTACTTCTCCTTGGCCAGCACGACGATGGACCGGCCCTCCGGCGTCTCGTCGGCCAGCGACGCCAGCTGCGCCGCGTCGGCCAGTGTCTCGGCGGTCACGCCCGGAGCGGGTCTGAACTCCGTCGCCTGCCGGTTGCCGAACGTGATCGTGCCGGTCTTGTCGAGCAGCAAGGTGTGCACGTCGCCGGCGGCCTCCACGGCCCGGCCCGACATCGCCAGCACGTTGTGCTGCACCAGTCGGTCCATCCCCGCGATGCCGATGGCCGACAACAGGCCACCGATGGTGGTCGGGATCAGGCACACGAGCAGCGAGACGAGCACGAACACCGACTGCGGGGCGCCGGAGTAGATCGCCAGCGGCTGCAGCGTCACCACCGCGAGCAGGAACACGATGGTGAGGCCCGCGAGCAGGATGTCGAGGGCAATCTCGTTCGGTGTCTTCTGCCGCTCGGCGCCCTCCACCAGGGCGATCATGCGGTCGATGAAGGTCTCGCCGGGATTGGAGGTCACCCGCACGCTGATGTGATCCGAGAGCACGCGCGTGCCGGCGGTGACCGCGGAGCGGTCCCCGCCGGACTCCCGGATCACGGGCGCCGACTCGCCGGTGATCGCCGACTCGTCCACCGAGGCCACGCCCTCGACGACCTCGCCGTCCGCGGGGATGACCTGGCCGGCGCTGACGCGGACCAGGTCGCCCTTCCTGAGGCCCGGTGCCGGCACGACCTCGGTGGTGCCGTCGTCCCGCACGCGGTAGGCCAGCGTTTCGGTCCTGGCCTTCCTGAGCGTGTCGGCCTGCGCCTTGCCGCGGCCCTCGGCCATCGCCTCCGCGAAGTTGGCGAAGAGCACGGTGAGCCAGAGCCACGCGGTGATCTGCAGTTCGAACCCGAGGTTCGGCGCGCCCGCCGCCACGTCCCGTCCGAGCTGGAGCGTGGTCAGCACGGCTCCCGCCTCGACGACGAACATCACGGGGTTACGCACCATCAGTCGCGGGTCGAGCTTGCGAACCGCGTCCGCGAGGGCGCCGCGCACGATGCGCGGGTCCCAGATGCCGATTGCAGGTGTCCGGGCCATGATGGCGTGTGACTCCTCAGAACGTCGTGCCCGCCTGCATCAGGAAGTGCTCGACGACGGGGCCGAGGCTGAGCGCAGGGAAGAAGGTGAGCACGCCGACGATGACGATGACGCTCACGAGCAGCACGGCGAAGAGCGGCGTGGTGACCGGGAACGTGCCGGGCGACGGCGGCGCGGGGATCTTGCGACCGAGGCTGCCCGCAATGGCCAGCATCGGGATGATGACCAGGAAGCGGCCCACGAGTATCGCGAGCCCGATGGTGCTGTTGTACCAGGCCGTGTTGGCGGACAGGCCCGCGAAGGCCGATCCGTTGTTGCCCGCCCCCGAGGTATAGGCGTAGAGCACCTCGCTCAGTCCGTGGGGGCCGGGGTTGAAGATGCTGGCGGTGCCGAAGGTCGGCGAGACCACCGAGATGCCCGTGAGGACCAGGATGATCGCCGGCCCGATGAGCACCGCCAGCATGGCCATCGTCACGTCGAAAGCGTCGATCTTCTTGCCCAGGTACTCCGGCGTCCGTCCGACCATCAGGCCGGCGATGAACACCGACAGCACGACGAAGAGCAGGATGCCGTACAGGCCAGCCCCGACACCGCCGAAGACGACCTCGCCCAGCATGATGTTCACGAGCGGCACCATGCCGCCGAGTGGCGTGAACGAGTCGTGCATGCTGTTCACGGCGCCGCAACTGGCGGCGGTAGTGATGGTGGCGAAGAGCGCGGAGTTGGCGATGCCGAATCGCGCCTCCTTGCCCTCCATGTTGCCTCCGGGGCACATGGCGCCCGCCTCCTGGTCGGTGCCCACGAACATCGGATTGCCCCGCGACTCGGCCCAGTAGGTCGTCGTCACGCCCGCGACGAACAGCAGCGCCATCGCGCTCCACACCGCCCATCCGTGGCGCGGCGATCCCGTCATCTGGCCGAGCGTGGCCGTCAGCCCGGCGGAGATCGCGAAGATGAGGAACATCTCGATGAAGTTCGAGAACGGGGTCGGGTTCTCGAAGGGGTGCGCGCTGTTGGCGTTGAAGAAGCCACCGCCGTTGGTGCCGAGCTCCTTGATGGCCTCCTGCGAGGCAACGGGACCCTGCGCGATCACCTGTTCGGTGACGACGGTGGACGCCTCGCGGCCGTCCTCGGTCGTCGTGGTGATCGTCTGCGGATCGACCAGGGCGACGCGATCGTAGGGCTTGAGGTTCTGGACGACACCCTGCGACACGAGGAGCAGCGCCGTCACGGTGCACGCCGGCAGCAGCACCCACAGCGTCGCCCTGGTCATGTCCACCCAGAAGTTGCCGAGGCCGTCTCGCCCCCGTGAGGCGATGCCGCGGATGAACGCGATCGCCAGGGCGATGCCCACGGCCGAGGACACGAAGTTCTGGTACGCCAGGCCCGCCATCTGCGTCAGGTAGCTCATCGTCGTCTCGCCGACGTAGGCCTGCCAGTTGGTGTTGGTGGTGAAGGAGGCGGCGGTGTTGAAGGCCAGCGCGGGAGGGACGCCCGCCAGGCCCTGCGGGTTGAGCGGGAGCAGGCCCTGCAGGCGCTGCAGCGCGTAGAGCAGGAGCATCGACACCACGCTGAAGGCCAGCATGGCGCCGGCATACTCCGTCCAGCGCATGTCACGCGTGGCGTCGATGCCGGCGATGCGGTAGATCCCTCGCTCGATGGGCAGCAGCACCGGATCCAGCCAGGTGCGCGAGTTCCTCGACGATGTCCCGGACGAGCCCTGAGCCGGGTCGAAGGGTTCCCGCGCGAAGACCCGCGTCAGGAAGCGGCCCATGGGCACCGTGACGAGGACGATCGCGGCGAGGTAGAGCAGTATCTGAGACCAGCCATTGAGGGTCATGATGATGCCCGGTCGCACGCACGCACATAGGCGACGGCGGCCCCGAAGAACAGCAGGGTGAATGCCAGGAACGCGACGTCGCCCATCACCAGACCCCCTTCTTGTTGCCCATCCACCACACCACGCCAATCAGAATGGTGTCCTGGTGATCGCGCAGGTCGCCGGCACCGCCCGAGCCGGGGAAGTACGGCATGTCGGACCAGTCGCGGCGGAGTTCCAGGCGCGCCAGGAACCCATCGGCGAACTTCCACTCGCCGGTGAGCGTGAGCTCCTGCAGCAGTTGATCGACGCCGGCAAAGTTGCCCTCGTCGTCCAAGCGCTCGTAGCGCAGCGCGAAGGTCGCTTCCGGCGCCGCGCGGTAGCGCGCGTATGCGCCCAGCCCGGTGGTGGCCCGCGACGGGTCCGCGGACTCCACCTCGCTGGTCACGTGGTTCACGTCGAGGCCGAACCCGAGCGCCGGGGTAGGCGTCCACGACACGTAGGTGTCGAACACGCGAAACCAGCCGTCGCGGGCGACGACCTCGCCCGAGCCCGTCGACGCGTCGGGCTGTTCCTGGCCGAAGTAGTAGTTCACCGTCCACGACACGTTGGTCACCGGCGCGAGCACCGCGGCGAAGTGGTTCGACTTGAAGTCGTTGAAGTCCTCGGTCTGCTGGATGCCGTTGGTGAGCATGTACATCAGCGTCACCTTGTCGTGCACGGGGAGCGACGTACGCAGGCCCGAGTGGTAGTACGGCAGGAAGTTGAACAGGTAAGAGCGGGAGAAGTGATCGTTGTCCTTGGCGTAGTTGGTCTCGAATCCGAGGTTCGACGCGAACTTGCCGAAGTCGGTCCTGAGGCCCCGCCCCACGGGAAAGACATACGACCCGTAGGCCTGCCAGATGTGGCGGTAGACATCAGGGCGCGGCTCGTTCGCCGGGTTGCCCTGCACCGTCTCCGTGGCCTGCCCGAACATCAGGTCCACGCGCATCCCGTATCGCCGGCCCTCGTCGGGAGCCGGGGCGAGCTCGGCCAGCACCGTGGCCTGCTGGATGGCGAAGGTATTGGCCCGCGTGTCGTAGGCGCGCAGCAGCGAGATGCGATCGGGCGGTTCGTTGGCGTTGTACTGGTAGTAGGCCTCGAGTGTGGCGCCGAACTGGATCTTCCTCCAGGGCTCGGGATCCGTGCCGGGCTGGTCCGCGTCCTCCGGCCGCTCTGGCGGCGCGGCGGTCTGCGCCGCCACGGGCACGGTCAGGCCCGCGCTGAGGATCAGGGCAAGCAGCGAGTTGCGCATGACCCCAGCCTAGGCCTGCGCGCATCAGGGAGGGCTAAGGCAGAAATAAAAAGTTCGTAAAGGAGCCGGTCAGGCGTCGGGCACGAACCGGTAGCCCACCCACGGCTCGGTGACCAGGTAGCGCGGGGATGCCGGGTCCCGCTCGATCTTCCTTCGCAGCTGCGCCACGAAGACGCGCAGGTACTCCGTTTGCTCGGTGTGCTGGCCGCCCCACACGGCGCCGAGCAGGGCATGGTGCGTGAGCACCTTGCCGGGGTTGCGCGCGAAGTGCAGCAGCAGGTCGAACTCCTTGGGCGTCAAGTGTACGACCTCGCCGTTGACCGTCACCGTGCGGCCGTCGGCGTCGATGACGAAGGCCCCCTCCCGGATGACGGGAGACCCGGGCGTTGTCGTCGTCCCGGTTCGCCTCAGCGCCACGCGCACCCTGGCCAACAGCTCGTCGATCCCGAACGGCTTCGTCACGTAATCGTCAGCGCCGGCATCGAGAGCCGCCACCTTCGTCTGTTCTTCGCCCTTCACCGACAGGACGATGATGGGCACCGCCGACTGCTGGCGCAGCCGGCGCGTGAGGGCGAGCCCGTCGAGGTGTGGCATCGCCAGGTCGGTGATGACCAGGCCCGGTTGAAAATCCCGAAACGCATCGAGGGCCTCCTCACCGTCGGCGACCGTCCGCACGTCGAAGCCCTGCGCCATCAGGGCCACCCGCAGCACGCGGCGGATCTGGGGCTCATCGTCCACGACGAGCAGTCTCGTGGCGGCGCTCATGCCTCTCCCTCGTCGCCAATCGGCAGGCGGATGGCGAAGCGCGCGCCGTGGCCGTCGGGCCTCGTCTCCAGGGCGACCGTTCCGCCATGCGCCTCCACCAGCCCGCGCACGATGGCGAGCCCCATCCCCATCCCCTCGGTGCCGCTGCCGGCGACACCGCGCGTGAACGGCGCGAACACGCGCTCGCGCTCCTCCGGCGGGATGCCGGGACCGTCATCGTCCACGACGACCGCCACCTGTTCCCGGCCCACCGTGACCCCGAGCGTAATCGTTCCACGCGACGGGGTGTACTTCACGGCATTCTCCAGGAGCAGGTAGACCGCCTCCTCGATGGCTCGGGCGTCCACGCGGATGGCCGGCAGCTCGGGCGGAACCTCGACGCGCAGGGCCTGCCCGTGGAGGCGCGGCCGTGCCCGCGCGACGGCGGCGGAGACGATCTCGTCCAATGACGACCAGGCGCGGGCCAGGGCCAGCTGTGTGGCTTCGATCCGGGCCATGGAGACGAGCTGCTCGACGAGGTGGTTCAGCCGGTCGGCTTCCTCGTTCACGACCACGAGCAGTTCGTGCCGGGCGCCGGCGTCCAGCCCGCGAGTCGTCTCGTCGTCCAGGAGGGCCGTCACCGATGCCTTGATCGACGTCAGCGGCGTCCGCAGATCGTGGGTCACGCCGTCGAGGAGCGCCGACTTCAGCCGCTCGCTCCGGCGGAGGGCCTCGGTCTCGGTCTCCCGCTCGAAGGAGGCCTGGAGCCTGCGCAGCAGCGATTCCGCGTCGGCCCGGCTGGCTTCGGCGTCTGCCGCCCGGCGCCTGGCGCGGCGGGACAGCTCGCCCACGGCGACACCCACGCTCAGCATCGCCATGAGCGCGACCCAGTTGCGGGGGTCGGCGATGGTGAAGGTGCCGACCGGCTGCAGGAAGAAATAGTTGTAGGCCACCGCCGATGCCAGGGCCGCGGTGACCGCGGGGCCGCTCTGCGCGATGGCCGCGACGGCGAGCACCAGCATCACGTAGGCCAGGGCGACGCTCGTGTCGTTCAGGACCGGGCCCGCCAAGAGGAGCAGCGTCGTCGCCGCCATCGCGGCGGCCATCGCGGCCAGGTGGGCGCGCGGGCGGGACCTCATGCGGGCCTCAGGCCTCGCGGCCGCCGTACAGCCAGGTGAGGACGGCGCCAAAGCGCTCCGCCCACGCCGTCTCGCTGTGCGTGGCGCCTTCGTACTCCGCGTAGTGCAGGTCGCTCCCGGCCACCCATCCGGCGCCGACCAGCGCCGCCTTCAGCATCCGCGCATCGTCGAGCGCGCGGCGCCCTTCGGCGGTGCCCATGTCGGCCCAGATGCGCACGGGAGGGCGCGGCCGCGTGCGGCGAATCGTCGAGAGGATGACGCGCCGGTCCCACCAGACCGACGGTGACATCGCGACCAGCGCCCCGAAGACGCCGGGACGGGTGAGCCCGATGTGCAGCGTGACCAGCGCGCCGAGCGACGACCCGCCGAGGGCGGTGAACGCCGCTTCCCGGCGCGTCCGATAGGTACGGTCCACGAACGGCTTCAGCTCCTCAACGAGGAACCGGCCGTAGGCATCGGCCAGGCCGCCACCGAGCCTCGCGTCGGCGGTGGGTGTGTACTCCTTGATGCGCGACGTGCCGGTGTTGTCGATGCCGACCACGATCACCGGCGGAATGGCGCGGGAGGCGACCAGCGGGTCCACCGTCTCGCCTACCCGCCAGTGCTGTCCCGGTACGTGTGCACGCTCGGGCTCGAAGAGGTTTTGCCCGTCGTGCAGGTAGAGCACGGGACAGCCGATCTCCAGCGTGTCGTAGCCGGGCGGCAGGTAGACGACGACGTCCCGGTCGTGAGCGAGGAAGGCGGAGGTGAACCGCGGGTGGCGGCGGAGGGTCGGAGCCGGCGCGGACATCTGGGTCGTGGCGAAGCGTCCAGTATAGGATCTCCAGGTTCCGGGTTCCGGGTTCCGGGTTCTGAGGATTGATGCACCGCGAGTATCACCGCTGGTTTTCCAGGTCGCTCCGTCGCGAGATGGAACTGATCGTGTTCGGCCACGACGGCCCGCCGATGCTGGTGTTTCCCACGTCGATGGGGGCGTTCTTCGAATACGAGGACCGGGGCATGGTGGGCGCGGTGGCGGACAAGCTCGCGCACGGGCGGTTGCGGCTGGTCTGCGTGTCCTCGGTGGACAGCGAGAGCTGGTACGCCCGACACGCACATCCCCGATTCCGCGTGCTCCGCCACCTCCAGTACGAGGACTACATCCTCAACGATGTCGTCCCGCTGGTGCGGCACCTGACGTGGCGCGAGACCCTGGGCGTGACCGGCTGCAGCTTCGGCGCGTACCATGCCCTGGCCTTTGCCCTGCGGCATCCGTACACGTTCACCTGGTGCGTCACGATGGGCGGGGCCTTCGACATCCGGCAGTTCCTGGATGGCTATTTCGACGAGGACTGCTACTTTCTCAACCCGCCGTCGTTCCTGCCGAACCTCGGAGATCCCTACTACCTGGAGCAGTATCGCCGGAACAAGTTCGTCCTGGTGACGGGTGACCAGGACATCTGCCGGGGGGCGAACGAGGAGTGCTCCCGCCTGTTCTCGGGCAAGGGCATCCCGCACAGCCTGCACGTCTGGAACCACTCGAAGCACGACTGGCCCGACTGGCGCCGGATGGCGTCGGCCTATGTGCCGTAGACGAGGCTTCAGGCTTCAGGAAGAACGCTTGCACGCAGCCACGCGTGCCGCCAGCGTGACAGAAGGTCCTGCCTGTAGCCCGAAGCCTGTAGCCTGAAGCCTGTAGCCTGAAGCCTGAAGCCTGCACTAAGCTACGGGTCATGAAGAAGATCGGCATCCTCTTCGGCATGGAGAACACCTTCCCTGGCGCGCTCGTGGAGCGCATCGCTGCCATGGAGGTCCCCGGGGTGACCGCGGAGTTCGTGCAGACCGGCGCGGCGCGGATGGCCGAACCGTGTGGCTACGACGTGGTCGTGGACCGCATCTCGCACGACATCCCGTTCTACCGGACGTGGCTGAAGAACGCGGCCCTGTCGGGCACGCGCATCATCAACAACCCGTTCTGGTGGAGCGCCGACGACAAATTCTTCAACTACGGGCTCGCCACCAAGCTCGGCGTGGCGATCCCGCCGACCGTGGCGCTCCCGCACAAGGAACACCCGGCGGGCACGACCGACCGGTCCATGCGGAACCTGCAGTACCCGCTGGACTGGGACGGCATCTTCGCCTACGTGGGCTTTCCGGCATTCCTGAAGCCCTTCGACGGCGGTGGCTGGCGCGACGTATACAAGGTGAGCTCGCCCGAGGAGTTCTTCAAAGCGTACGATCAGTCGCGGGACCTCTGCATGACGCTGCAGCGCGGCGTCAACTTCAACGAGTACTTCCGCTGCTATGTCATCGGGCAGGAAAAGGTCCACATCATGCCCTACGACCCGCGGGCGCCGTTCCACGAGCGGTACGTCAAGAACCCGCCGGCGTACGACCAGGCGCTGCTGGATCGCGTGGAGCGCGACGCGCTCACGCTGTGCCGCGCGCTCGGCTACGACCTCAACACCGTGGAGTTCGCGGTGGAGGACGGCGTGCCGTACGCCATCGACTTCATGAACCCCGCCCCCGACGCGGACCTGCATTCCGTGGGCCCGGTGAACTTCGAGTGGATCGTGAACGCCGTCGCGGAGCTGGCCGTGCGCAAGGCCATGGAGCCGCCCGCGCCGATGGAGTACCGGTGGGCCGCCATGCTGAAAGGGTAGGGGGAACATGTCCATTGCCGATTGCGGATTGGCGACTGCCGATTCATCCGGCGAACGCAGATTGGGCCATTGGGTCATTCATTGGGGCAATGACCGGATCGGAATGGACAATGTCCGGATTCGCGATCACCCAATGAATCGCCGAACTGGCAATCGGCAATCGGCAATGGACACGTGACATGACGCCGTCCTTCACCATCGGCATCGAGGAAGAGTACCAGACGATAGACCCCGAGACCTTCGACCTGCGCTCGCACATCAACACAGAGATCATGGCGGAGGGCAAGCGCCAGCTCGACGAGCAGGTGAAGGCCGAGATGCACCAGGCGGTGGTCGAGGTCGGCACGGGCGTGTGCCGGACCATCGCGGAGGCGCGGGCGGACATCGTCAACCTCCGGCGGTCGATGGTGCGCCTGGCGAACGACAACGGCCTGCTGCTGGTCGCCGGCGCCACCCACCCCTTCGCCGACTGGCGCGAGCAGGACATCTACCCGGACGCGCGATACCTCCAGGTCGTGGAGGACATGCAGCTCGTCGCGCGGTCGAACCTCATCTTCGGCCTGCACGTGCACGTCGGCATCGAGGACCGTGAGACCCTCATCCAGCTGATGAACCAGGTCCGCTACTTCCTGCCGCACCTGCTGGCGCTCTCCACCAACTCGCCCTTCTGGCTGGGGATGAACACGGGCCTCAAGTCGTACCGCTGCAAGGTGTTCGACAAATTTCCGCGCACCAACATCCCGGACACCTTCTCGAGCTGGGCCGATTACGAGAACTTCGTGAACCTGCTGGTGCGGACCAACTGCATCGACAACGCAAAGAAGATCTGGTGGGACGTGCGGCCGCACCCCTTCTTCTCCACCCTCGAGGTGCGCATCTGCGACATTCCCATGCGCGTGGACGAGACGCTGGCCATCGCCGCCCTCATCCAGGCCACGGTTGCCAAGCTCTACAAGCTCCACGCCCGCAACCAGGCGTATCGTGAGTACAGCCGATCGCTGCTCATGGAGAACAAATGGCGCGCCGCCCGGTACGGCATCGGCGGAAAGCTCATCGACTTCGGGCTGCAGAAGGAAGTCGACGAGCGGGAGCTCATCCTCGAGTACCTCGCCTTCGTGGACGATGTCCTGGACGAGCTCGGCTCGCGGGAGGAGGTCGCCTACGTCAGGACGATGCTCGAGCGCGGGACGGGCGCGGATCGGCAGATCCGCAGGTTCGATGACACCGGGGACCTCAAGCAGGTCGTTGCGTATATGGTCGAGGAGACGAAGGCGGGGCTATGATTCCCGCGAGACGGCAGGCGTTCAACCAGGCGTGGAGCTCGGAGCAGTACGAGGCCATGCTGTCGCGAGTGGCCGAGGCCGCCGGCTCGGCACCGGGCTTCCCCATCTCGGAGACGCCGTGCTTCTTCACGCGGGCGTTCATCGACGGGCTGGCGCAGACGGGCGCCGACCTGATCCAGCAGCTCGATACCAATCCCGCGGCGATGGCGGCCGCCGACCAGATCGTCCCGGAACGATTCACCGGCCCCGGTGAGGATCCGGTGCCGCGGTTCGTGCAGGTGGACTTCGGCCTCGTGCGCGGGGCTGACGGCCGGATCGAGCCGCGCCTCGTGGAACTGCAGGCGTTCGCTTCGCTGTACGGGCTGCAGCCCGTGCTGGCCGACGCCTATCGTCGTGCATTCTCGCTCCCCTCGTCACTCGACTTCTACCTGGGAGGGCACACGCAGGCCACCTACGAAGCGGTGGTCGGCAACGCCATCCTGGGCGGACACGATCCGGCGGAAGTGGTGCTGATGGAGATCCAGCCGCGGTGGCAGAAGACGTGGCCCGACTTCGCCGTCACCGAGAACACCTGGGGCGTGCGCGCCATCGACACATCGGCCGTCCGACGCGAGGGACGTCAGCTCTTCTACGACCGGGACGGCCGGCTCGTGCGCATCCGCCGGATCTACAACCGCGTGATCCCCGACGAGCTGGACCGCAAGGGCGTCGAGCTCCCCTTCGACTACCGGGACGACCTGGACGTCGAGTGGGCGGGGCACCCGGCGTGGTACTTCCGGATCAGCAAGTTCTCGGTCCCCTGGCTGCGGCACCCCTCGGTGCCGCGCACGTGGTTCCTCCACCAGCTCGACACCGTGCCGGAGGATCGCGAGAATTACGTCCTCAAGCCGCTCTTCTCCTTCGCCGGCGGCGGCATCGTCTTCGCGCCGACCGACGCGGACCTGGCCGCCATCCCCGAGGAGGAGCGCATGAACTACATCCTCCAGGAGCGCATCGCGTTCACGCCGGTCATCGAGACGCCGCACGGCCCGACGCAGGTCGAGATCCGCATCATGTACGTGTGGGACGACGTGCTGCGGCCGGTCATACCCCTGCTGCGGATGGGGCGCGGCCGGATGATGGGCGTGGATCACAACAAGGGCCTGCGCTGGGTCGGCGCCTCTGCGGCGCTCATCGAGGACTAGCCGTGGCACGGATGCGCGCCTTCGCGGTCTCGCTGGGCGCGGTCGCCGTGTCGGCGGGGATCGGCCTCCTGCTGCAGCCGCTGGGACCCGGGGCCGGCATCCGGTTTCTGCTCTTCGTGCCGCCGATCCTCGTGGCAGCCCTCGCCGGCGGGTTCCTGCCGGCCCTGTTCGCCACGCTGCTCGGTGCGTTCCTGGCCGAGTACCTGTTCCGGGAGCCGTACTTCCAGCTCTCCCTGCTCCGCGAGGACTTCTACCCGATCGTCCTCTACAGCACCATCGGTATCGGCATCTCGGTCCTCGCCGGCCGGCTGGCCCAGGCCCGGGCCGACGTGCATCGCCGCTCCAGGGAGTTCGACACGCTGTTCCAGCTCACGCCGATCGGCATCGCCGTGGCGAACGAGCCCGAGTGCCGGCACATCACGGTGAACCCGGCCTGCGCGGAGATGCTGCGCATCGACGCCCGCGCGAACGCCTCGCTCTCCGCTGCGGAGCTGGAGCGCCCGTCGTTCACCGTCGAGAAGAACGGCGTGCCCGTGGCCGCGGAAAACCTCCCCCTGCAACTGGCCGCCCGGCTTGGCACGGAGGTGAAGAACGTGGAGCTCGACGTCGTGCACCCGGACGGCTCCCGGGTGCGGCTCTACGAGTTCGCGGCGCCGCTCTTCGACGACGACGGGAAGGTGCGAGGCGCCGTGGGTGCGTTCCTCGACATCACCGAGATGAAAGAGGCAGAGGAGCGGCTGCGACGCCTGGCTCGCGAGAACGAGCTGCTCTATCGGCAGGCCCAGGAGGCGAACCGGCTGAAGGACGAGTTCCTGGCGACGATCTCGCACGAGCTGCGGACGCCGCTGAACGCGCTGCTCGGGTGGATCCAGCTGCTCAAGTCGGGGCAACTGCCGCCGGAGAAGCGCGGGCGCGCGCTCGCCGCGATCGAGCGCAGCGCGCAGGTCCAGGCACAGCTCACGTCGGACCTGCTGGACATCTCCGGCGGGATCACCGGCAAGCTGCGGCTGCAACTCGAGCCGACCCGGCTGCCCCCGATCGTCGAGGACGTCATGGAGGCGCTTCGGCCGACGGCCCAGTCGAAGGAGGTCGTGTGCCGGGCACGCGTGTCGGTCGAGGAGCCGCTGATGCTCGATCCGGGGCGTATCCAGCAAATCCTCACCAACCTCATCGCCAACGCGATCAAGTTCACACCGCGGGGTGGCGCCGTGGACGTGACGGTTCGGCGCGACGGCGAGGACCTGGTGATCGAGGTGCACGATACCGGCATCGGCATCCTCCCGGACTTCCTGCCGCACGTCTTCGAGCGCTTCCGGCAGGCGGATGCCGGCACGACCCGGCAGGTCGGCGGCCTCGGACTCGGGCTGTCGATCGTGAAGGAGCTTGCGGAGCGCCACGGCGGGCAGGTCACCGCCGAGAGCCCGGGACCCAATCAGGGCGCGACGTTCACGGTGCGTCTGCCCGCACGGTGTGCCGGGCCATCAGCCAGCCACGCGACCGTCCCCGGGGACCGCTTCGTAGCCCCTTCCTGACGCCGGCCGCGACCCCGCCGGTCAGTCGTCCCCGGCATGGACGCTCACCCCCGCCTGCGCCGCGCGGAGCACGCCCTCCGGGACGCCGGCATCCACCAGCCGTCCCTCGTCCAGCCGCAGCACGCGGTCGGCAATCTCGCCGAGCTCCCGCGCGTCGTGCGTCACGTACATCATCGGCACGTGCAGCTCGCGTCGGATGCGGAGCAGGTACGGCAGGATGCGGTCCCTGCGACCCCGGTCGACGCCGGTGAGCGGCTCGTCCAGCAGCAGGATGCGTGGGGACGACACGAGGGCCCGCGCAATGGCCACGCGCTGGCGCTCACCGCCCGACAGGTCGCCGACGGGGCGATCCATGAGATGGGCGATGTCGAGGGTCGCGCAGATGTGGTCCGTATCAGGGCCGGAGAGCCGCGCCGCGTCGTTCGTCCCAGCCTGGGCGGCGGCGGAATCCCGCTGGCGGAAGCGGACGCCGTACAGCACGTTCCTGCGCGCGTCGAGATGGGGGAAGAGCGCGCCGTCCTGCGGCACGTAGCCCACGTGGCGCCGGTGCGGAGGCACGTGCACGCCTCGCGTGGTGTCGAGGAGCACGTCTCCCCCAACCGCGACATGGCCGCGCGCCGGCACGCGCAGACCGGCAATCGCTTCGAGGAGCGAGGTCTTCCCGCTGCCCGAGGGCCCGAACAGCCCCAGCACCTCGACATCGGCCGCATCCGACACGTCGAGCGAGAAGCCGCCCTGCCGCAGGTGCACGTCGAACACCAGGCGGATCACAAGAGCCTCCGCCGCTGGACCAGGTTGGCGGCCAGCATCGCGAGGAACGCGATGGCAACCGACACCAGCAGCATCCGGGTGGCGTCCGCGTCGCGGCCGGCTTCGGTCAGGTTGAAGATGGCCACCGCGAGCGTCTGCGTCTGGCCCGGGATGCCGCCCGCGATGACGATGGTCGCGCCGAACTCGCCGAGCGCGCGGGCAAAGCCCAGCAGGGCCGCCGCGACGAGGCTGCGCGCGGCGAGCGGCAGCGTGATGGTCCGGAACACCCGCCACGGACCAGCGCCGAGCGTGGCCGCCACCTGCTCGTATCGCCGGTCGACCTGCTCGAAGCCGGCGCGCACCGTGAGCACGATCAGGGGAAAGCTCATCACGGCCATGGCCAGCACCACGGCCTTCCACGTGAAGACGACGGGGATGCCGATGGCGTCGAAGGCGCGGCCCACCACGCTGGTGCGTCCGAACAACTGCAGCAGCAGGAACCCGGTGGCCACCGGTGGCAGCACCAGCGGCAGGGTCAGCAGCGTCTCGACGACGGTCTTGCCCGGGAACACGCGCCGGGCGAGCAGCCAGGCCGCGGCCAGGCCGGCGGGCAACGCCACCAGGGTGGACAACACCCCCATCACGACCGTGAACGCGGCGATGCCGAGAGTTCCCTGCTCCACGATGACTACGGCGCCGAGAGGACGGTGAAGCCCGCCCGCGCGAAGATGTCGCGGGCCGCGGGCGAGAACAGGAACCCGGCGAAACGGCCGGCCTCGGCCTCGCGACCGCCCTTGACGACGGCGACCGGGTAGCGGATGGGCGGCGCCTCACCGGCAGGGACGGCGAAGGCCACCTGGACGTCTGGCGCGGTCTTCGCGTCGGTGGCGAACACGATGCCGGCGTCGGCGTGTCCGGCCCGCACGGCGGCCAGCGCCGCGCGCACGTTGAGCGTGGGCACCACCTTCGGCGAGACCGCGGCCCAGAGCCCGGCACGCTCGAGCCACTGCCGCGCATAGACACCGGCGGGCACGCTGTCCGGATTGCCGAGCGCGATGCGCGCGATCCCCGGGCCGGCCAGATCGCGCGGCCCCAGCGTCCTCGACCCGGAGCCCGGTGGCACCACCACGACGAGCGTGTTGGAGAGGAGGTCGCGGGTGGCGCCGGGCACCAGGCGGTCGGACCGCTCGGCCACGGCCATCTGCACGTGATCGGCGCTGATGAAGACGTCCACGCGCGCACCGGCGGCGATCTGGCGCGCGAGGATGTGCGATCCGCCCGCATTGACCAGGATGCCCGCGCCACCGGCCGCGGACCAGGCCCGGCCGGCCTCGGCCACGACGTCGGCAACACTCGACGCGGCGCTCACGGTCAGGGGCTGCGCGCCGGCTCCCGGCACGGCCATCGTCAGGGCCGCGAGCGTGATGAGTGTAATGAGCGTCACGAGTCCGAACAATTCTAGCCGATTCGGGCTACGATATCGGACGACTGCGATGAGCACCCTCTACACCGTCCGCGCGGCGGCCGATCGCCTGGGCGTCGGCTACTCGACCCTGAAGCAGTGGATCTACGACGGCGCGGTGCGGACGGTGCGCACGCGCGGGGGACACCACCGGCTCACGGAGCTCGAGCTCCAGCGGCTGCTGCTGGCGGGATCGGCCATGCCCGGTCCGGACCAGGCCTCACCACGCCGATCCGCAGGGGTGCGCACATCCGTGAAGGGCAAGGTCACGACGGTGTTGATCAGCGGCCGCAACCAGCTGCGCGGCATCGTCGAGGAGGTCCGGGGCGACGGCCTGCTGGCGCAGGTGCGCATCCGGATCGGGGAGCAGCGGCTCACCGCCATCATCACGCAGGACGCCGTGGCCGAGCTGAAGCTCAAGCGTGGCGACGAGGCCCTGGCGATCATCAAGTCCACGGAGGTGATGGTCGCGCGCGAGCGGCGCGGCTGACCTGCCGGTGGCGGTTCCGGGGCGCCCGCAGCCGCAGCATCACCACCAGCTGGGCCGTGAGCGTCGCGAGCAGCGACGACGCCAGGAGCAGTTCCACCGGGCTCATACCGGATAGTGACGGCCGTGGGCGGAGTGTTTCACCCGGAGTCTCGAGCCCCCTGGTCGGGCTGGGTGTTCCGGGTCAGGCGGCCGGCGTTGGCGGAGCAATTCCTTGCGCCAGACCCCGCACGCGCGGAATTGCGGAGCCAATGCCGGCCGCCTGACCCGGGGTACCGACGCGAGTGGCGGGCGGCCAGCGTTGGCTGGAGCAACTTCCTTGCGCCAGACCCCGCACGCGCGGAATTGCGGAGCCAATGCCGGCCGCCTGACCCGGGATACTGACGCGAGCGTCAGGCGATCTTCCGCTAGAATCCGGGGCGGCGGGCCCTGTCCCGGGGAGGATGCGATGCGACGACTGATGCTCGCGGCGGCGATGACGGTGATGTGTGCCCTCGGAACCCATGCGCCGGGTTGCAGGGCAGGCCGCCGCGCCCTCCGATCGACTGGACCTGGACCTCTACTGGGAGTACGAGACCGTCTCGGACCCGCAGATCTCGCCGGACGGCACGCAGATCATCTACACGCGCCAGGTCATCGATCGCGTGAACGACAAGCGCGAATCGGCGCTGTGGGTGATGAACGCCGACGGCTCGAAGAACCGCTTCCTGGTGCGGGGCAGCAACGCGCGCTGGTCGCCCACCGGCGACCGCATCCTGTACACCGCGGAAGGCACGCCGAAGGGCTCGCAGGTGTTCGTGCGGTACATGGACGCCGAAGGCGCCGTCTCGCAGGTGACGCGCGTGGAGAAGGCGCCCACCACACCGGCCTGGTCGCCGGACGGCACCAGCATCGCCTTCACGATGATGGTGGAGCAGAAGAACACGTGGCCCGTCAAGATGCCGCGCGCGCCCGAGGGCGCCAAGTGGACCGAGGCGCCGCGGATCGTCGAGCGGCTGGACTACCGCCAGGATGGACAGGGCTTCACGGATGACGGATATCGCCACGTGTTCGTGGTGCCGGCCACCGGCGGCACGGCGCGGCAGCTCACGGACGGCAACTGGGATCACAACGGCGTGGAGTGGACGCCGGACGGCCGACAGGTGCTCTTCACGTCGAACCGGGTGCCGGATGCGGAGTACCAGTGGCGTGACAGCGATATCTACAGCGTGACGGTCAGCACCGGCGCCATCGCGCAGTTGACGAAGCGCAAGGGGCCGGATGGCGGGCCGAAGGTCTCGCCCGACGGGAAGCGTGTGGCCTACACCGGCTACGACTGGACGAAGGACACGTGGATCGACAGCAAGGTCTACGTGATGAACATCGACGGCAGCAACCCGCGGCTCGTGTCGGGCACGTGGGATCGCTCTCCGCAGAACCTCCAGTGGCACGCGGACGGGAGCGGCGTGTACTTCACGGCGCAGGACCAGGGCTCCCAGAACCTGTACTTCCTGCCGCTCGCCGGCACGCGCGCGGACGAGGTGCAGCCGGTGACGCGCGGCGCGCAGATGCTCACGGCGACCAGCTTCGCGAAGGGCAAGGGCGTGGGCGTGCTCACCTCGGCCCTCAAGCCTCCAGACGTTGTCATCTGGGATCTCGCGGCGCCGCAGCAGATCAAGCAGCTGACGGCGGTGAACGACGACATCCTCACCGGCAGGAAGCTCGGGAACGTCACGGAGATGTGGTACGCCGCGCCGGACGGCATGAAGATTCAGGGCTGGTACATCACGCCGCCGGACTTCGACGCCTCGAAGAAGTACCCGATGCAGCTCCACATCCACGGCGGGCCGCATGGGATGTATGGCGTCGGTTTCAACTACGGCTGGCAGGAGATGGCGGCCAACGGCTACGTCATCCTCTACACGAACCCGCGCGGCAGCACGGGCTACGGGAGCGCCTTCGGTAATCAGATCATGCGCGCGTATCCGAGCAAGGACTACGACGACCTGATGGCCGGCGTGGACGAGCTGCTGAAGAAGGGCTTCGTGGATCAGCGCAACATGTTCGTCACCGGCTGCAGCGGCGGCGGCGTGCTCACCGCGTGGACGGTGGGCAAGACGGACCGCTTCGCCGCGGCTTCGGCCAACTGCCCGGTCATCGACTGGACCAGCTTCGTCGGCACCACCGACGGCGCCACGTGGTACTACAACTTCGAGAAGCTCCCGTGGGAGGACCCCTCGGAGCACATCCGTCGCTCTCCTCTCACCTACGTGGGCAACGTCAAGACGCCGACGATGCTGATGACGGGCGTGCAGGACCTGCGGACGCCGATGCCGCAGACCGAGCAGTTCTACAGCGCCCTGAAGCTGCTGAAGGTGCCGACCGCGATGGTGCGGTTCAACAACGAGTGGCACGGCACGACGTCGACGCCGTCGAATTTCGTGCGCACGCAGTTGTACCTGCGGTACTGGTTCGACAAGTACAAGCGGACGGAGGCGACGACGACCACCGCGCAGCCGCGGTGAACCGCGACCGCGAGACTCAGAGCGGCAGCGTCCCCGTCGGGCCCGATTGCCCGAGCAGTTCGGGATCTGCCGTCGCCAGCTTCCAGCCCCTCAGGCGCGCGTGGGCCACAGTTTAGCCGGTCGAACGGGTCCCGCGTCCAGGAGAGGCTCCACGCCTGCTCGAACCACGCGGCCGACGGCGGTTCGTCCACCGCCCATCGATCGTCGTCGGCAAACGCGTCGAGGCCTGTGGCGCGAAGTCGAATGCGCCGGGCCTCGATGAGCAGTTGCGCGCCGGGAGGCCGGCCGTGCCTTGAAGCGCAGCCCCCGCGGCGCGGGCGCCCACGTCCACTGGCGGCGTTCCACGGCCGGGTCGAGGATCTCGACGACGGGCGCCCCGCGCGACCTGGCGGCCGCGGAGGGCTCACGCACGATCCGGAACCGCACGCCGCGCGGCTCAATCACGACCGGTCTCCTGGCGCGGGCCTAGCCCGGCAGCCGGAACGCCAGCAACTCCCCGCTGTAGCCGGCGCCGCTGACGGCGACGACAAGGTACTGCCGGCCGTTGAGCATGTAGGTCATCGGGGAGCCGGTCTGCGGGGCGGGCATGTAGACGGCGCCCACCTCCTGGCCCGTGCGCTTGTCGTACGCCCGCAGCATCGCGCCACGCGCGCCGGACGGCGTTGGGCCGAAACCGGCCTCGCCCGCGATCACCAGCGTCTTCGTGACGAGCGTGCCGACCGTCCCCAGACGGCCCGTGCGCGGGATGCGCAGCCCCTGCAGCGCCGGGTGGCTGCGGATGGCGTCGGGCGTCTCGCCGTGGGCCACCTGCCAGACGATTTCGCCGCGCCCCAGGTCGATGGCGCTGATCTGCCCGTAGGGCGGCTTCACGATCGGCAGGCCGCGCACGGAGAGCGCGCTGCCCCCACCGCCTTCACCGGCCGGGGCCCCTGAGCCCGACCCGCCAGTCGTCCTGGCGCCGCTCGCCGCGTTGCCCTGGACGTACGGCAGGTCGTTCTTCGTCTCCGGCCGCGGAGGCACCAGGCCGAGCTGGCTGACGCTCTTGTTCGAGGAGACGTACAGCATCCCGGTCTCCGGATCGAACGAGCCGCCGGGCCAGTTGGTCCCCCCACCCGCCGTCGCCATCGCCAACGTCGCGAGCGGCCCTTCGATGCGGCTCACCACCGGCGGCGTGAAGACGGGCCCCAGCTTGTACTTCGACACGATCTGCGCCGCCTCGGCACGAAGCTCCGGCGTGAAGTCGATGAGGTCCTCCATCTCGAAGCCCTGGCGGTCGTAGGCTGGGGGCCGTGTCGGGAACGGCTGCGTGGGGGAGTACCACTCGCCGGGCACGGTGCCCTGCTCGACCGGGCGCTCGACGATCGGCCAGACGGGCTCGCCCGTCTCGCGATTGAACACGTAGAGGAACGCCTGCTTGGTGGGTTGCGCCACGGCCTTGATCCGCCGGCCGTCCACCGTGATGTCCACCAGGATCGGTGCGCACGGGATGTCCATGTCCCAGATGCCGTGGTGCACGAGCTGGTAGTGCCACCGCCGCTTGCCCGTCTGCAGTTCGACGGCGACGAGCGATTCACTGAACAGGTTGTTGCCGGGGCGCGGGCCCCCGAAGTAGTCGCCGGTTGGCACCTCGACCGGGAGGTAGACGAGCCCGAGCTCCTCGTCCACGCTGATCTGCGCCCACACACCGGTGTTGCCGGTGTACGCCCATGAGTCCTTCTCCCACGTGTCGTTACCGAACTCGCCGGGCTCCGGAATCGTGTGGAAGATCCAGAGCCGCCTGCCAGTGCGCACGTCGAAGCCGCGGACGAAGCCCTTGATGTTGGACCGACCCGTCGGGACGCCGCCAGATCGTCCCGCGGCACCGACGATCACGACGTCCCTGGCCACGACCGGCGTGGCGTGCAGGCCGATCTCACCCGACATCGGATCCACGACCTGGTCCAGGCCGTCCTTCAGGTCGACACCGCCGCCGGTCCCGAAGCCCGGCACGCGCATCCCGGTCTTCGCATCGAGCGCGACGAGCCGGTAGCCCGGCGTGACGTAAAGGATGCGCTCCTCCTTCCCGTCGGTCCAGTAGGCGAGCCCACGGCCCGAGAACTGACGGGGCGCCGCGGCGCCCCGCGCGCCTTCGTTCTCGCTGTGTACCCAGAGCTGCTCGCCCGTGGCGGCGTCGAGGGCGACGACCGCGCGCCTGGTGCCCCCCGTCGAGTAGAGCACGCCCTTCACCACAAGCGGCGTCGACTGGAGGTTGAACTCCGGCCGGGGACCGAGGTTGTCGGTCTTGAAGCGCCACGCGATCTCGAGCGAGCTGAAGTTGGCGGCGGTGATCTGATCGAGCGGCGCGTACCGCGTGTTGCCGAGATCACCGCCATAGGTGGTCCATTCGCCGTTCCTGGCGCCGGACTGTCCCGAGAGCGTGACGGCCATCGACACCACGGCGGCCACCACCACGGTCGCGCGCGGTCGGCTGAGAGTCGAGCGGGTCATGGCTGCCTCCATCGGTTGCGCCTGCGACTACCGGCCGCCCATGCCGCTTGCGAGAACGTAAAGCACGGCCTCGTGCAGTGCGCCGTTGGTGGCCAACACGCCATCGTTCCGCACCATCCGCCGGCCGGTCGAGAAATCGAACGGCCTCCCGGTGAGGTCGGTCATCCGCCCACCCGCCTCCTCGATGAGCAGCGTGCCCGCCGCCTGGTCCCAGATCGCCTCGCGGTAGCCCTCGCGCGGGAAGCGCACGAGCAGGTCTGCCTGGCCCGCGGCCACCATCACGTGCTTGGCCTGGCTGTCCATCAGCACCGGGGCCGCCTGCACGCCAAGCGCCGCGCGCAGCCCGTCGAGCCGGCCACGGTCGCTGTGCGATTCTTCCACGGAGTGCGCAATGCGGGTGCCCGCGGGATCCGACACCGTCGAGACCCGCAGCGGCACCAGCTCCTCGCTCCCGAGGGGCAGCCACCAGCTCCCTCGTCCACGGGCCGCCACCGCCACGCCGCCTTCGTCATCTCCGCGCGGAGGGAGCGACAGCCGCGGACACCCGATGGCACCCACCTCCACGCGTCCTTCGACCACGAGCGCCAGCGCGACGACGTACTGGCCGCCGCGCAGCAGTCCCTTCGTGCCGTCGATGGGATCCAGGGTCCAGAAGCGCGCACCCGGCTCGCCGCGGCCACGGTCGATGGCATCGAGCAGGCCGTCGACGTCGAGGTCGGGCTCCACGGTGTGGACGGCGTCGGCCACTCTGGAGAGCAGCGCCCCAGCGGACGGATCCCTGAGCCCCGCGGCATCCTCTTCGCCCACGATCGGATCGGCCGGGAACCGCGCAGCCAGCCGCCGGGCCACGACGCCCTGCACGGCGAAGTCCACGAGGGTGACCGGCGACTCGTCCGCCTTGGCCTGCACGCCGCCCGCGGCCACCTGAATGCCTCGCGCCAGCCGCGCCGCGTCGGCCATCAGGCGTGCAGCGGCCTCCGCTTCCTCACCCAGTGCATGCCATCTCACGCGGTCCAGTATCTCTCGCAAGGCCTGCCGGGTGAACTGCCGTGAAGGCGGATGCGTCCAACCTAGCTGGAGTCTCGAGTCACGCCATGAGTGTCCGCGCCCGGCTCATCCTCGCCTTCCTCGTGCTGTCGGTGCTGCCGCTCAGTGCGGTCACGCTGTATTCCTACACCTCGTCCGTTAATGCCTTTCGCGGCGCCGTGGCCAGCGAGTCGGCGCGCATGGCCGCCGACCTGCAGGACCGGCTCGACACAGTGACCGCCGACCTGGGCAGGCAGGTGGGCCTGCTGTGGGAGCCGGGTGTCGCACCTGGCGACCCCGGGGGCGCGCCGGCCCCACAGTTGCCTGCCGAGGTTCGTGTCCTGGAGCGGTTCGCGACCGTGCTGGGCGATTCGGCCGGCCTCCTGGAGCGCGTCGAGTTCAGCACGCGGCCGTCAGCGCCGCCGCATCCAGAGCCGGTACCGGCCGTGCGGCCATCTCCTGCAACCGGACCGGCCCCGCCGGCACCTGCGCCCGCCTCCGCGCCGGCACCGCCCGCGCCACCTCCCGCACCCGTGGTGATCGACCTGCACGAGGTGCTGACGGCCGTGGAGAAGGACCTGACGGCCGAAGGGCTGTCGCCGGAGATGGCCGCCCGCCTGCGGTCCTTTGCGGAGACGATGGGACCGGCGCTGCAGGCCGGGCTCCAGATCGCGGGGTCGGCGACGAAGACGGCCGCGGCAGCCATCGCGGAGCAGGCCAGACAGCGCGCGCAGGAGCGCGCGCGCCTTGCACGGGAACGTGCCGAGGCGGACCGGCGGGCCGCGCTCGCCGGCGATGCGCTGGCCGTGCCCATCCTGCGCGATGGCGAGCTGGTGGGGAGCGTCAGCGCACAACTGAACCTGCCGCGCACGTTCGCGAGGGTCCTGGGCAGCGCCCAGACGTCCCAGGGTGAGATTCCCTTTGCCATCGACGCCGACGGCCAGGTGCACACGACGAGCCCGGAGCAGGAGCGGGCGCTGGCCGCGGTGAACGTGGCGGAGCTTCGCGGCTCGGAGGTGCGCCAGACAGGCGATTGGGTGATCGTCACCCGCCAGGCCGCGTCGAACGTCACGTTCGGCATTGCCAGGCCGGTCGCGCAGTCGCTGAAGGAGATCCGGGACGCCTCGGTACGCAGCCTGCTGCTGGGGCTGGGCGTGATCGGGCTGGCGGTCATCGGCATCGTCCCGCTGTCCCGGCACATGACGCGTAACCTGACGACGCTGACCGACGGCGTGCAGCGGATCGCGCGCGGAGACTTTTCTGCACAGGTGCCCGTGCGCTCGCGCGACGAGTTCGGGGCGCTGGCCAGCGCCTTCAACCACATGGCGCGGGACGTCCAGCACCACCAGCAGCTCCTCGTCGAGCGCGAGGGCCTGCAGCGCGAGCTCGAACTGTGCCGTCGCATCCAAACCGAGATGCTGCCACACGCATCCCTGCGGCTCGGTCCGACCGAGGTCAAGGGCATCTCCATTCCCGCGCGGGAAGTGGGCGGGGACTTCTTCAACTACTTCGAGCTGCCCGCGGGCCACGTGGCGGTGCTGGTGGGCGATGTGTCCGGCAAGGGCATCAGCGCAGCCATCCTGATGGCCAACATCCAGGCCACGCTGCGCGCGCGCCTGCCGCTCGAGCCCGACCTGGCCAGGTTGACCGCGACCATCGACAGGGAGATCGAGGCGTCCACACCGGCCGGCGTGTACGCCACGCTGTTTCTCGGCATCCTGGACCCCGAGCGCAAGACGCTGCGCTACGTCAACGCCGGCCACCATCCGCAGTTCCTGATTCGCGGCGATGGCATCGAGCCGCTCTCGAGCGGCGGGATGCCCGTGGGCCTCTATGCCGGACACGGCTATGTCGAGCGCACCGTGCAGCTCGCCGACAACGACCTGCTGTTCTTCTATACGGATGGGATGGTCGAAGTGGAGAACGAGCAGGCGGAGATGTTCGGCGCCGAACGGCTCGAGTCGCTGCTGCGCGCCCACCGCGACCAGGGCATCGACACGCTGCTGGAACGGATCGAAGATAGCGTCCGTCGATACCGCGGGGCGGCTGAGCCGTTCGACGACGTGACGATCATGGCGCTGCGCCTGGGCGTGCGGCCACAGGCGGCCTGAGCGCCGCTCGCCCGGGGAGGGCATGTGGGACTGCAGCGACTCGTTGAGCGCAGGGAATGGCGGTTCTTCGCGACGCTGCCGACGGCGGGCCGGCCGCTCGCGCTGCTGTGGTGGGGCGTCGTCATCCTGCACGGCCTGCTGCCGGCCGCCTTCGCGCTGAGCATGGGCCTGCTGGTGGCGGCCGTCCAGCAGGGGCACAGCCTCACCACCCCGCTTGCCTTCGTCGGCGTCGTCTTCGTGCTGCTCCAGGTCGTCACGCCGCTGCAGACGGCGGTGAGCCACAACCTCGGCGATCGCACGGCCGCCGTCCTCTACGACCGCCTGACCGAGACCTGTGTGAGGCCGCCGGGCATCGCACACCTCGAGGATGCGGGGCTGGCCGCCGATCTGACGGTGGCCCGCGATTTCGACCTCGGGATGACGGGCCCGCCGCTCTCCTACTCCATGGACTTCATCGCCGGCGGGCTGGTCGGGATGGTCGCCGGGCTGGCGGCGGCCGCCGTGCTGTTCGCGTTCACCTGGTGGGCGCCGCTGGTCCTCGTCGCGGCCTGGCTCGCGACACACTGGCTGCTCCGGGAGAGCGCGGTCTGGTTCGACCGCAACACGGACGCCGTCCGGCGTGCGCAACGGGACGCGGACTACGCGTACCGCCTCGCGGTCGATCCTCCGGCCAGCAAGGAACTCCGCCTGTTCGGACTGGTGGACTGGACGATGGAGCGCTTCGTCGCCCGCCGGACGCACCTGCACCGGCTCCAGTACGAGGCCACGCGCCTGCGCGAGCGCCCGCTGGCGTGGAGTCTGCTGCTCGTGACGGCGGCCAACGTGGCGGTGTTCTGGGCGCTGGCCAGGGCCTTTTCGGGCGGCCAGGTCAGCCTGGCCGAGACGGTGGTCTTCGCGCAGTGCGCCGTGAGCACCTCGCTCATCGCGTTCGGCGGCCTCAACTGGGCGCTCGATGGCGCCTGCGCACCCGTCGCCGCGATCGATCGCCTCGAGCCCGCCATGGCGGCTGCCGGGCACCTCACGTCGGGCACGCGATCCGCGCAGGGCCTGCCGGCGCACGAGATTCGCTTCAGGGGCGTGCGCTTCGCCTATCCGGCGGGCGCTGCCGTCCTGGATGACTTCGACCTCACGATCCCTGCAGGTTCCTCGATGGCCATCGTCGGACTGAATGGCGCCGGCAAGACCACGCTGGCGAAGCTGCTGTGCCGCTTCTACGACCCGCAGCAGGGCGCCATCGAGGTGGACGGTCTCGATCTGCGCGAGCTGGACGTGCCGTCGTGGCGGTCGCGGGTTGCCGCCGTGTTCCAGGACTTCATGCGGCTGGAGCTGTCGCTCGCCGACAACGTGGCCCCGGCCGGCGCCCCCGATGACGTGATGCGGGACGCCCTGGCCTCGGCAGGCGCGGACCGGCTCGCGCACCTGCACACGGTCGTGGCGCGCGGCTACGAGGGGGGCACCGACCTGTCCGGGGGGCAATGGCAGCGCGTGGCGCTGGCGAGGGTGCTGTGCGCCGTGAAGATGGGCGCAGGCGTCGTCCTGCTGGACGAGCCCACGGCGCAGCTCGACGTCCGCGGTGAATCGGAGATCTTCGAGCGGATCCTCGCCGCGACCCGGCACTGCACCACGGTTCTCATCTCGCACCGCTTCTCCACGGTGCGGCACGCGGATCGAATCTGCGTCCTCGAGCAGGGCAAGGTCGTCGAGCTCGGCACGCACGACGAGCTGATGGCCCGGAACGGCCGCTATCGAACGATGTTCGACCTGCAGGCACGGCGTTTCGCCTCCGAGGACGAGGAAGGACGCGCGTATGACGTCCTCGCGTGAGGCCCGGCCCGCGCCCGACGCGCTGCCGCCGGCGCTGTCGTCGATGTGGCGCCTGTGCAGGCTCGGCTACCGTCACGAGCCCGGCCTCATCGTGGCCGCGTTCACGCTGTCGCTGGTGGCTGCCGTGCCTGACGCGCTGCTCGCGTTCTGGTTCAAGCTGCTCGGCGAGGGCGCCATCGAAGGCGACGCACGGCTCGTGCAGTTCGCGCTGCTGGCACTCGGACTCTCGGCCACGGCCACGTGGCTGCTCCAGACCGTGTCCGGCCGCGTGCAACGGCGGTTCCGCGACAAGGTGACCATCGCACTGGAGACCCACATCGCCACGCTGCTGGCATCCATTCCGACGATCGCGCACCAGGAACGGCCGGAGCACCTGGATCGCCTGGCGGTCCTCAGGACACAGGTGTTCGTGCTCGACCACATGTACATGTCGCTCTTCACCACGTGCGGGTGGATCCTGCGGCTCGGCCTGACGCTCGCGCTCCTGATGTCCATCCATCCCGCGCTGGCGCTGCTGGCAGCCTTCGCCGTGCCGCCGGTGCTCACATCGATCTGGCGGCCGGGCGTGGAGCGTGCCGCGTCCGAACGCGCGGCCGCCCCGCACCGCCTGGCAAGACACCTGTTCCAGACGGCCACGACGCCGTCGCCCGCCAAGGACGTCCGCATTGCGGGCATCGGCGATCGCCTGACCGACATGCGCCGCACGGCGTGGGAGTTCGGGTTCGGCCCCATGGCGTCGGCGCGATGGGGCTCGGCCGCCTGGCACGCCGCGGCCTGGGCGGTGTTCGGCGCGGGCTATGTCGGCGCGATCGTCTTCGTCTCGTCGAGCCTCCGGGCCCCGGTGGGCGATGTGCTGCTCGCGGTGGCGGCGGGATCGCGCCTGTCGTTCTACGTCGGCGCCGCCGTCGGCGAGATCGGCTTCCTGCGGGGCATCTGGATGGACGGGGCGCAGCGGCTGGCGTGGCTCGAAGACTATGCTGGCTCGTTCGGCGCCGGCGCCACCGGGCCCGCACCCGAGCGGCTGGTGGAGGGCATCCGGTTCGAGCGCGTCTCGTTCGTCTATCCAGGCACCGACCGCCGCGTGCTCGACGACGTGACCGTCGACCTGCCGGCGGGTAAGGTGATCGCCATCGTCGGGGAAAACGGGGCGGGCAAGACCACGCTCGTGAAGCTGCTCGCCCGGATGTATGGGCCCTCGAGCGGGCGCATTCTCGTCGACCAGGTGGCGCTGGACTCCATCGCGCCGGTCGAGTGGCGACGGCGGCTGGCCGGAGCCTTTCAGGACTTCTTCCGCTTCGAGCTCCCCGCGCGGCATGCCGTGGGCGTGGGCGACGTGCCGCGTGTGAACGATCACGCCGCGGTCGTGAACGCCGTCGATCGAGCCGGCGCCGACGACGTGGTGGCGCGCCTGGCGTCTGGGCTGGACACCCAGCTCGGCGCCGCGTGGCCCGGCGGCGTGGAGGTGAGCTTCGGCCAGTGGCAGAAGCTTGCCCTCGCACGAGGTTTCATGCGGGACGGCCCGCTGGTCCTCGTGCTCGACGAGCCGACGGCCGCGCTCGACGCGGAGACCGAACACGCGCTGTTCGAACGCTACTCGGCCGCCGCCCGTGGCGCCGAGGACACGGGACGCATCACGGTCCTCGTCTCGCATCGCTTCTCGACCGTGCGAATGGCCGACCTCATCGTCGTCCTGGACGGGGCTCGCGTCGTCGAGACGGGGACGCACGACGCGCTGATGTCCCTGGACGGACAGTACGCCCAGCTGTACCGGATCCAGGCCGCGGCCTATCGGTGAACGGGCACGCCCGCGGCTCGTGCTAGCGTGACCGCATGGCGCCCAGGCACCAGGTCCCACCAGAGATCGAGGAGTACCGCGACGAGCGCTGGCGCCGCGAAGGGGCCCGGCAGGTCGAAACCGCCCTCGACGCGGAGCGCTTCGTCGAGCAGGTCGGATTCGCCGCCTGCCTCACGGACTCGCGGCGGCCCGGGCCATCGCTCTACGTCGCGGTCTGCGGGCGCCGTGATGCCGTGCTGCCGCGCAACGTGCAGAAGGATCCCGAGGCCTCGCTCACGTGGGTGCTGAAGGACGAGCTCATCGCGCGCGGCAAGGTGTACTACGCCAAGCTCGCACGAGGAAAGGCCACGTTCGTCGCGCCACGGATGGTTCCGTACTTCCATGCGGTCTGGGGCATGCGCCGGGCCGAGGAGAAGACGCGACTGAGCCGGCAGGCGCAGGCCGTCCTGCGCGTGCTCCGCAGGGAATGGGAAATGAGCACCGCCGACCTCCGCGACGCGTCCGGCGTCAAGGACCGGACGGCGTTCACGAAGGCGCTCGATGAACTCCAGGCGGCCATGATCGTGGTGCCGAGCGCCGTGTTCTACCAGCCGAAGTTCACCTACATCTGGTCTGTGGGCGTCGGGCGCTTCCCCGACGCGCTGGGCCGGCGTGTGGGCCGTGAGACCGCCCTGCGCGAGATCGCGCGATGCTTCCTCATCGGAGCGGGCATGACGCTCCCCGGGGAGCTGGCCCGCGTGACCGGTCTCTCGCGGCCCGAGGCCGGTCTGGGCAACCGGGCGCTGGTGCGTGAAGGCTACGCGACCATGCTCGGGCCCGGCCTCTACCGGTTGGCGGAGCCGCTCGACATCGCCCCCTGAGGCTCGGCGTCGCCGAGGCTCCCGCCCGAGCCCGCTTCCGCGATCAGCGCTTCGATGTCCCGGTACTCGCGCCAGTGGCGGCGGGTCACCTGCAGCGTACCGACCACCGGCACCGCCAGGCACACGCCCACCAGCCCACCGAGGCCGGCGCCGGCCCACAAGGCCACGACGACGGCCAGCGGATGCAGGTGCAGCGCACGGCTGATGAGGCGCGGGTAGACGGCGTAGTCCTGCACGACCCGCAGCGCCGCGAGGAAGCCGAGGACCGGCAGCGCGCGGTCGGGCGCCACCGACGTGGCGACCACGGCGGTCACGATGGGACCGGCCAGCGGCACCATCTCCAGGATGCCGGCCGCGAGTCCCAGCGTGCCCGGGTACGGGAGGCCCAGCAGCGCGAACCCGATCCAGCAGGTGATGCCGACGATGACGGCGGAGAGCGTCTGCGCGCGGGTGTACGCGGCGAGCAGCATGTTGAGGTTGCGGAGGAACTCGTCGACCCGCCAGCGCAGGTGCGGTGTCGGCAACACCCGGGCGGTCGTCGTGCGAAAGCGGCGCCAGCGCGTGACGAGCAGGAACGCGATCACCGGGACGATGGAGAGCCACGGCACCAGCCCCTTGATGTCCACGAGCTCATCGGCCAGGTCGCGGGCCTCCGTCTCGAGGCTGCGTGTCATCAGGCGCGTGGCGGCGCCGATGGGTGCGTTCATGGTCACCGGAAACCCGATGGCCTCGTGCCAGCCTTCGGTGGCGTGCAGCTGCGCGACGAAGCGCGCGGTGTGCTCGGGCACGAGCACGCGCATCCGCCCCACCGCCGCGCTGAACCGTGGCGTGCCGAACGCCCAGAGGGGAAGGGTGGTCGCCGCGATGACGCCGTAGATGACCAGCGTCGCCAGCCCGCGCGACAGCGGACGGCCGCCCCGGGACGGCGCGGCCGCGTGTCGCAGGCGCTCCATGACGGGCGCGATCAGGTAGGCGAGGAAGAACGAGAGGAAGGCCACCAGCAACACGCCGGTCGCCGCGAACTGGTCGAAGACGATGGCCAGCACGACCAGCGCGGCCACCAGCGTCGTCGAGGCCAGATAGACGGCGGCACGCCAGCGCTCGGCCGGGCTGGGCGGCTGTTCCCAGGCCACGGTCCGCGAGTCGGTGGTGCGGCGCAGGCTCACGACTCAATTGTAGATGGTCGGGCGGGCATCGCTGGTCTGACACCACCATAACCATTCTGACGGTAAAATCGGTGTTAATGCCGCCACGTGATCTCGCCGCGCCGAAGTCGGCCTTCTTCCTGTTCGGCCCCCGTGGCACGGGCAAGAGCACGTGGGTACCCTCGCTGCTGGCCTCGATGAAGGCCGACAGCTACATCGTCTATCTCGGCGACCGTGAGCTCGTGGTAGACGGGACGCGGGTCCTGCCGGTGGACACGTTCCTTCGACGGCTCCACGCCGGCGACATCGTCGGCTGACCTCTCCTGCCGTCCGCGTCGGCTGGCGCGGGTATATTACCGGGCGAGGTGCAGCGATGACGGGAAAGAGGATCTGGTCGGGCTCGATCGCCGCGTGCGCGCTGGCCACCGCCGCCGTGACCGCTCAGCCGGCGCCGGGAACTGTGGATCAACACGTCGCGGCTGCGAGGGCCGCCGCGGGACAGGACTTCGCCGCGCTCGTCAACAGGCTCTGCACGCCGCCTGCGCCGCCGTCCCCGGGCCCCGCACGGCCCGCGGCTGCACGGCCGGCTGGTCCGCCCGCCCGCGAAACGTGGCATGCGGACCCGGTGAAGGTCTTCGACAACCTCTACTTCGTCGGCGAGCAGGAGTACTCGGCGTGGGCCGTCACCACCTCCGAGGGCATCATCATCATCGACCCGATCTTCGACTACTCCGTCGAAGACGAAGTGGTCGGGGGCCTGCGCACGCTGGGCCTCGATCCCACGACGATCAAGTTCGTGCTTGTGAGCCATGCGCATTACGACCACGTCGGCGGGGCCGCGTTCCTGCAGGACCGGTTCGATGCCCGGGTCGTCATGTCGGACGCCGACTGGGACCTCCTGGGACGGTCGGCCGGGACGTGGCGCAAGCCGAAGCGCGACGTGGTGGCCACCGACGGCCAGCGTCTGACGCTGGGCGATACCACACTGACACTGCACTTCACGCCCGGCCACACACTGGGCACGATCTCCTCGCTCATCCCGGTTCGCGATGGCGCGCGCCAGCACGTGGCAGCCTACTGGGGCGGCACCGCGTTCAACTGGCTGACCAACCGGGCCGGCTACATCACGCCCGAGCGTCCCGACAGCTTCTGGTTCGACCGGTACATCGCCTCCGCGCAGACGTTCCGGGGCCTCGCGGCCTCCGCAGGCGCCGACGTCCTGCTCTCGAACCACACGGCCTTCGACGGCTCGAAGACCAAGCTGCCGGCGATGGCGACCCGACGCGCACCCGCCCCGCATCCGTACGTGATCGGCGCCGAGGCCGTTGGCCGATATCTGACCGTAGCGGCAGAGTGCGCCCAGGCAGGCCGGCTGCGCGCGCGGTAAACGTCAACGGGCCGGATGTTGGGGCAGGGTCGGCAGAAACGGGTCAGGGTCTGGCCGACGGGCCCTGGTCCACACGGCGCCACGTCGGATCGGGATCGTATCGCGCCATCGCGGTGGCGGCTGTTGCGGTGTCCGGACCGAGATCCTTCTCGGACACGATGCCCTCGCCGTTGACGAGGAACGTCATGATGCCGGTCGCGTCGTACTGGGCGGGCCACGCCACCAGGGCGAAGCCGCCTGACATGTCACCGTCCTTGACGTAGTCCATGGCACCGCCCGGCGCGGCGGGGCCCTGTGCCGTGAGGATGCGGAAGTAGTAGCCGTGAAACGGCGCTGGCGCCTGTCCCGATCCGAGCTCGTAGCCCTCCTGGGCCGCCGCGGCGACGAGGTCTCCCAGCGGGCTGCGAGGCTCGCCTCGCCCGGCCGGCCAGTACAGCCCGCTCTGCGTGCCCGGGTTGCTGCGGAACGAGCGCGCGTAGCGGCCGGGGGGCCTGCCGTCGTGGCCGGTGCGCGCGTACGCCCGCTGAGCGGAGACGTACGCACGGCAGATCTCGATCACTGCGAGCTCGTTCCGGCCGATCCGGCGCGCCAGCACTTCTTCCGTGCCGGCTGCGGTATCGAACCTCCACCCCTGCGCATCCCTGACCAGCGGAATGGGAAACGGCCAGTCTTCGTTGCCGACGATCAGCTCTTTCGTGTCGGGGCCGGTGTCCTCGAGCCGCCACTGCTCCTGCACGGCCGCCAGGAACACTTCCTGGTTCCTGCGCCCGGTCGCCGGGTCGGACGAGGCGACGAGCTCGCGTCCCTCGGGGCCGAAGAGCCGGAGCAGCGCATCGAGATCACCGGACGTGACGGTCTCGGTCAGGGCCCGGACCGCGTCTTCAGGTGTGGCGAAGATTCCTTCCTCGGTCTCGCGCGCGCAGGAGGCCGCGATCGCGCACGCCACGAGCGACACGGCGAGCATCACGCGCAGTCCGTTCGTCCGCCGGAGCGACCGCGACGTGTTCATCGCCGGCTCCTGCCACCACTCGACCCTCTGCTACTCGATCGGCTGCTCTTGCCCCGGGAGCTTGCCGCTCGCTCGGACTTGCCGCTCGAGTAGTTCGAGAAGGCGTCGGACCGCGTGCCGCTCCGCTCGGCAGCGGTGCTGCTACGGTCGCGGTCCTGTCCCCGCGCCTGATAGGAGGACGTACTGGCGCCGCTCGACTGCGTGGCGGTCGAGGACTGCCTCGCGGCCTGCGCCCCCTCGCTGCGGGCCGTCTGGCCGGTAGCCTGCGTACCCGAACCACGGGCCGTCTGGCCCGTCGCCTGCGCCCCCGAACTGCGCGCGGTCTGCGCAGCGGACTGGCCCGACTGCTGGCGCTCGGTCCGCTGCTGCTGCGCGCTGGAGGCCCGCTCGCTGCGCGAGTCCGCCATGTCTTCACGGTGATCCAGCACGTCCTCGCGCGCGTCTTCGCGATTCTCGTACCAGTCCTCGCGTGCGTCCTCGCGATCGTCGTACCAGTCGTCCCACGCGTCGTTGTACATGTACGGCGATCCGTGCCACCCGTAGGGGCCGTAGTAGTAGTTGTTGTCCATCGCCGCGCCGATCACGACGCCCGCGGTGAACCCGATGAGGCCGGCCGCCACGGCCTCCGCGGCATCGTCGTCTTCCTCCTGGATCACCACGGTGGTGGACGTCGGCGCCTGCGTATACACAGCCTTGGTGTCGTACTGCGGCACGTGGACGACCTGTGGGTTGGTGGGCTCGATGACGATGACCTGCTGGCCGCCCTCCGCGGTCTTGAGGCTCACGCTGAGCTGGTCGCTCGTCTTCAGCTTGCCCGCCTTCAGCGCGTCGGCCCGCAGACGCTGGACGCTGTCGAGGACGCCGGCCCGATCGCTCGAGAAGGCCTGGCCGACCTCCGTGGTCCAATCCAGGTTCGTCGCCATGAAGTCCACGACCTGCGGAAACAGCACGAGCGCGACCAGGCTGGGCTCGAATCCGGTCTGCTTGGCCGCGTCCTGCAGCGCGGTGCCTTTGAACGGAGGCTTGGTGTCGAGCCATTTGTCCAGATCAGTGACCCGCGCCGGCGTGGTCGCGGACACCAGCATCTGCGCCAGGAGCTGATCGGGATAGAGCGCGACCGGCGCCATCAGACCGTCCACCTCCGCGGGCGTGAACCTGGTGGGCGGGCTCGCCGGCTTCGCCGGGGCGGATCGTGTGCCCTGGGCCGCCATGCGGGCTGAACCGACGTGGCTCACCGTGGCGAGAACGAGTAGCGCGCCAGCGACGATGCGAACGGCCGTCATGGGCGACCTCCGAATGCGGCTAGATGGCCTCACTATACCGTCTGGGCGGCCCCTCGCGCGGCCGCCGCGCGGAGCACGCCCGCCAGCGCCGCCACGCCGGCCTCGATCTTCTCCGGCGGCACCGTGACGAACGACAGCCGCAGCGTGTCGGCTCTGGGAGACTGCGCGTAGAACGGCGCGCCCGGCACGTAGGCGACGCCGGCCTCGACCGCATCCGGGAGGAGCGCCATCGCATCGAGGCCGTGCGCGAGTTCGAGCCAGAAGAACATGCCACCTACCGGCCGCTCCCAGACCGCGAGCCCCGTCATGTGCCGGTCGAGTGCAGCCGCCATCGCGTCGCGGTGACGGCGATACCGCGCGCGGATGGCCTGCACGTGCTCGTCGAGCATGCCGCTGGCGAGCACGTCGTACACCACGCGCTGGTTGAAGATCGCCGTGTGGAGGTCGGCCGCCTGTTTGGCCTGCAGCAGCTTCGGATAGAGAAGCGCCGGCGCGACGATGTAGCCGAGGCGCAGGCCCGGCGCCAGCACCTTCGAGAACGAGCCGAGATACAGGACGCCCTCGGGCCAGCGGGACGCCAGCCCGATGGGCGGCGGTGCGTCATACCAAAGATCGCCGTAGGGGTTGTCCTCCACCAGAGGCAGCCCGGCGCCGCGGGCCACGTCGACCAGGGACGCGCGTCGGGTCTCGCTGTACACGTGCCCGCGGGGGTTCTGGAAGTTCGGCAGGACGTACGCGAAGCGCGCGCCCGCGGCAGCGGCGGCCAGCGCGGCCGGCAGCGGCCCTTCGGCGTCCGAGGCCAGCCCTTCCAGGCACGGTTCGTACGGCGTGAACGCCTGCACGGCGCCCAGGTAGGTCGGCGTCTCGACGAGCACGCGGGCATCGGCGTCAATCAGCACCTTGGCGGCAAGGTCCAATCCCTGCTGTGAGCCGTTGGTGATGAGCACCTGTGACGGTGACACGCGCATGCCCTGGTGCGCGGCCAGGTAGGCGACCACCCAGTCACGGAGCGGCGCATATCCCTCGCTGGCGGCGTACTGCAGCGCCTCGCGCGGGGCCTCGCGAAGCACGCGCGCGGTGGCCTCGCGCATGGCCTCCACGGGGAAGGTGTCTGCCGACGGGAGGCCTCCGGCGAGCGAGATGATGCCCGGGCGCTCGGTGATCTTGAGGATCTCGCGGATGACAGACGGGCTCATGCGCGCGGTGCGGCGCGCCAGCGTGAAGGGCGAGGTGACAGGTGTGCTCATTGGGCAGCTTGCGTCCGCTCAGCGGCCGAACGCAAGACCAATGTAGATCATCAGCATGTCGGTCCGCGAGCGACGGGCCTCGAGCTGTGCCTGGCCCTCGGTCGGGAAGTAGTCCTCGGTGAGGTACTTCGCTTCACCGCCGTAGAGATAGCGTATCGACAGGTCCAGCCGCGTCCGATGCGGTGCGCGCCCGAGGCCAAGCATGACGCCCGCACCTCCACCGGCGCTGAGCGCAAGGTCGCTCAGGTTCCCGATCACGTCGCCGGTCTCGGTGCAGTAGGTGCCGCTGCCGGTATAGACACACGATTCTTCGCCCTCGACCGATGTCGTCGTCCACAGGTAATTGAAACCGACAAGCCCGTCCGCGTACGGTCGCAGGCGCCCCTCGCGCTTCTGGACACGAACGCGCCCGTGGAGCAGGACCATGTTGTTCGATGTGCTGACCTCGGCGGTCAGACCCGGGAGCCCGACCAGGGGCACGTCCCTGCTCTCGCCGCCGTACGAGAGATACGTGCTCTCCACACCGAGGCTCACCGGGCTGTCCCCGAGGCCGAAGTCGAACTGCCCGGAGATTCCCCCGGCAACATCGACGTTGTCCGCGAACTCCCCGACGGGCACACCGATCGCCAGCCCCAACCCTCCCTGGAACACCGGCCGTGGCGCCGGCACGTCCTGCGCAGGGGCAGGCGGCGACCCGGTTCCCACCGGATCCGGGGGCTGTCCTGCCGCAACAGCCGCGGCCAGCGTCAGGCTCGCAAGGCAGATGGCGACAATCGGAAGCGTTCGGTGCATAAGGGCTCCGGGTTCCGGGTCCGGGGTCCGGGGTCCGGGGTCCGCGTTCCGGGTTCCGATACAAGCAGTGCAGATGCCGCGCCAACGGCCGACGCACACTTTTCGCAGCAAACCTGGTGTCGCGTCCGCGGCGGAGACCGTGAGTGCCGGTTCACCGCTGCCGGCCTTCTGCCCTTCTGCCTGCTGCCTTGCCTTCTGCCTTCTGCCTTTTGCCTTTTGCCTTTTGCCTTTTGCCCTCAGAGCGGCTCCGTCCCTTCGCTGAGCAGCGCCACGTACTCGGTGTAGCTGTAGACCCGCCCTCGACGCCGGCCGCTCACCTCGCGCACGAGCCCCAGAGTGACGAGTCGCTCCAGGGCGGCCGTCGCGCCCGGCACGGAGAGCCGCGTGCGCGCGGCCAGACGCGGAATCGTCGTGATCGGCTGGCGCTGAATCGCCTCGTGGACCTGCAGGGCCGTGGCCGCTCCGCGGCCAACACTCCGGACGCGCTCCCGGTCGCGCTCGACCATCGCGGTCAGGCGCCGGGCGGTGGACACGGCGTTCTCCGCAACCTCGGTCACGCCGCGGACGAAGAACTGCATCCAGCCTTCCCAGTCGCCGTCCGTCCGCACGCGACCGAGCCGCTCGTAGTACTCGCTGCGACGCTGCTTGAAGTAGAGGCTCAGATACAGCAACGGATGTGCGAGCACGCGATCGTTGTGCAGGATCAACGCGACCAGCAGGCGGCCGACCCGGCCGTTGCCGTCGAGGAACGGGTGGATCGTCTCGAACTGCACGTGGGCGAGACCCGCCTTCACGACCGGCGACGTCCGCTCCGGTTCGTCGTGCAGGAACCGCTCGAGCGCCGCCATGCACGGTTCGACCTCGATCGGCGGAGGTGGCACGAACACCGCGGTCTCCGGGGACGTCCCCCCCAGCCAGTTCTGCGTCCGCCTGAACTCCCCCGGTTGCTTGTCGGCCCCACGGCCCCGGCGCATCAGCAGCGCATGCACCTCGCGAATCAGGCGATTCGACAGGGGGAATCCGTTCCGCAGCCTCACCAGCCCCGCCTCCAGCGCCGCCACATAGCCGGACACCTCCACCACATCGTCGAATGGCGCGCCAGGCGCAGCCTCCACCTCGAACAGCAGCAAGTCCGACAGCGAGGATTGCGTGCCCTCGATCTGGGACGAGAGCAGCGCCTCTTTGCGGACGTAGCTGTAGAGAAACAGGTCGGGGCTGGGCAGCAGCGCCGAGATGCTGTCGAGACGGCCGAGCGCCAGGAGCGCGGCGTCGAGGTGTGACCGCAGCTCAGGGGTCACCTCCACCGGGGGCACCGGCGGCAGCGGCTCGGGCACGAAGGCGAGCGGCGGCCCGCCTCTGGTCAGGGGCATCCGGCGGCCGGTGGTCCGGATTGGCATGGGCAGGCGAATCCTAAGTAAGAATTGCTTCGCTGGGCTCGATATTAATAAGCGATGTGAGCTTAACGCTTATTTACGCGTCGGGCAAGCGCGCACCGTGTGCGAGAATCCCGTCACACCCATGCGCACCCACCGCGTCTCACTTGTCCTCTGGCTGCTGGTGCTCGGCGCGGCGGCTGTGGCCGCCCAGGCGCCCGGCGCCGGGCTCGATCGCGCCGCCATTGCCCGCATCCGGACGGAGGCGATCGACCGGTCGCAGGCCATGGACCACGTCTGGTGGTTGTCTGAGGTCCACGGGCCCCGCGCCACGGGCACGCCGGCCTTCGAGGCGGCCTCACAGTGGGCGATGGGGCGTTTCGCGGAATGGGGCCTGTCGAACGTCCACCAGGAGCGCTTCCCGTTCGGACAGGGCTGGACCATCGAGCGGTTCTCGGTCCACCTCGTCGAGCCGCAGACACAGGCCCTCATCGGCCAGCCGCGATGGAACTCCCCTTCCACCAACGGGCCCGTGCTGTCGGATGTCGTGCACGTGCGCGCGACGAGCGAAGCGGACCTGGCGAAGTACCAGGGACAGCTGCGCGGGAAGATTGTCGTGATGCAGCCGGCGCGCGCGGTCCGTCTGCTGGACGGCCGTGTGGTCTTGCGCATGAGCGAGCCGGAGTGGACGGAGGCGATGACCCCGCCTCCGCCCCCAGCGGCGCCGACGGAGGCGCCGGCGGCGGCCCCAGGGCCGTCCGAGCGCGTGCGTGCGGCGCAGCAGTTCGGCGCGGCGGTGCAGCGCTTCCTCGTGTCGGAAGGCGCGGCCGTGCTGCTCGAGCGCGGTTCGGACGGGGATCTCTCAGCCGGTGGCAGCGACCTGTCGTGGCAGACGCAGCGCGTGGACGGCGGGACGATCTTCCCGGGGAGCGGCGGCAGCAGGGATCCGCAGGCGCCGCGGCCCGTGCCGTCGGCCACGCTCGCCGTCGAGCACTACAACCGGATCGTGCGCCTCCTGGAGCGCGGGGTGCCCGTCAGGCTGGAAGTGAACATCCAGACGCGCTTCCATCCCGAGACGGATCCCGCCGGCAACGGCATCAACACGATTGCGGAGATTCCCGGCACGGACCTCGCGCACGAGGTGGTGGTCCTTGGCGCGCACCTCGACAGCTACCCCTATGCGGGCGGCGCCACGGACAACGCGACGGGATCGGCGGCGATGATGGAAGCGGTTCGCGTCATCCAGGCATTGGGCCTGAAGCCGCGTCGCACCATCCGGGTGGCGTTGTGGGCGGGCGAAGAGCAGGGCCTGCTGGGGTCCCGGGCCTACGTGCGACGGCACTTCGTGGACGAGTCCGGCAAACCGACGACGGGGCACGCGAACCTGGCTGCGTACTTCAACCTCGACAACGGCACGGGCCGCATCCGCGGGATCTGGGGACAGGGCAACGGCGCCGCGATCAAGCTGTTCCAGCAGTGGGGCGAGTCGGTGATCGATCTCGGGTGGCGCGCGGCCAGCCCGCGCTCCGTCGGATCGACCGACCACTCCTCGTTCGAGAACGCGGGGCTGCCCGGCTTCCAGTTCATCCAGGAGCGGCTCGAGTACAACTCGCGGACGCATCACTCGAACATGGACACGTTCGACCACGTGCAGCCCGACGATTTGAAGCAGCAGGGCGCGGTGGCCGCCGTGTTCGCCTGGTACGCCGCGAACTGGCCCGAGAAGCTGCCGCGGAAGTAGGCCTCGCTATCGCTCGGTAGGCCTGGGGTAGGCCTCGCTTTGCTCGGTAGGCCTCGCTATCGCTCGGTAGGCCTCGCTATCGCTCGGTAGGCCTCGTTATCGCTCGGTAGGCCTCGCTATCGCTCGGTGGGCATCGCTATCGCTCGGTGGGCGCTCGCTATCGCTCGCGTAGGGCGGCGTTTCCCCTACGCGGCGTCAGCCGCGCCTACGGCGCGAAGCGCCGCCTACCGCAGGCCTACCGAGCGCAACGAGGCCTGCCGCAGGCCTACCGAGCGCAGCGAGGCCTGCCCCAGGCCGACAGCGCGAAGCGCTGCCTATCGCAAGCGGTCGGTTCGCCAGCGTTGGCGGAGCCATTCCTTGCCGTAAACCCCGCGCCGGCGGAATGGCGAAGCCAACGCTGGCGAACTGACCGCGCCGGCAGGTGCGCGGCAACCGCTTGCGTCTCAGCGACCGTCCGCGCTACGCTAGAGCGGTCGTGACGTTCGTCCACCACGTGCATCGGGCCCATCACCACCGTTCCCCGAACGGCCCGGCCGGACTGCGCGTGTAGCATCGAACGTCTCCACCAGATCTCGTTGCACGCAGAGGCCCGCTGGGAAACCAGCGGGCTTTTTCATTTGTGATTGAGGATTGGTGATTGAGGATTGTCATTGGGCGATTGGGGATTGGGTGATCGAGGGCTTATGGACTTCTCGAAACTGGATGGACTGGTACCAGCGGTCGTGCAGGACCGCACGAGCGGCGAGGTGCTCATGGTCGGCTTCATGAACGACGAGGCGTGGCGGATCACGCGTGACACCGGCTATGTCACCTTCTTCAGCCGCACGCGCAACACGCTGTGGACCAAGGGCGAGACGTCGGGCAACCGCCTGGCCGTCCGCCAGATCTTCACCGACTGTGACGATGACACGGTGCTGGTGAAGGTGGACCGGGAGGGCGACGGCAACGTGTGCCACACCGGACAGCGATCCTGCTTCTACACAGAAGTGCCCGTCAGCGGCGGGCGTGGAGGTGCACAGTGAGCGCCGCCGGGGCACAGGGGCCTGGCAGTGCGGCTGGACCGACGGGACCGCAGTCTCGTCGGACGCTGAAGCTCGGCATTCCGAAGGGGTCGCTCGAGCAGGCGACGGTGCAGTTGTTCCAGCGGGCCGGCTACCAGCTCATCACCTCGTCACGGTCCTACTTCCCGACCATCGACGACCCCGAGATCGAGTGCATGCTGATCCGGGCGCAGGAGATGGCGCGCTACGTGTCGGACGGCGTCATCGATGCGGGACTGACGGGCCTCGACTGGATCCGCGAGCACGAGATCGGCCATCCCGAGCAGCCGCGACTCACGCCGGTCTGCGATCTCGTCTACGCCAAGCAGAGCTTCGGCAAGGTGCGCTGGGTGCTGGCCGCCCCGGAGGACTCGCCCTTTCGCACGGCACGGGACTTCGAGGGCAAGCGCATCGCCACGGAGCTCGTGCGCGTCACGCGCGACTACTTCGAGCGCCAGGGGGTAGCCGTTGACGTGGAGTTCTCCTGGGGCGCCACCGAGGTGAAGCCGCCGATCCTCGCCGACGCCATCGTCGAGGCCACGGAGACCGGCTCGACGCTTCGCGCCAATCGCCTCCGCATCCTCGACACCATCCTCGAGTCGAACACCCAGCTCGTGGCCAACCAGGCCGCCATGGCCGACGACTGGTCGCGCACGAAGATCGAGAACATCGCGCTGCTGCTGAAGGCCGCCATCGAGGCGCAGGGCCGCGTGGGGCTGATGCTGAACGTCCGCACCGCGGACCTCGACAAGGTGCTCGGACTGCTGCCCGCGCTGCAGCGTCCGACCGTCAGCTCTCTCAGTGACCCGCAGTGGGTGGCCGTGAATACGATCCTGGAGGAGAAGACCGTGCGGGACCTGATCCCGCGGCTCAAGTCGGCCGGTGGCCAGGGCATCGTGGAGTACCCCCTGAACAAGATCGTCGTCTGAAGAGACCACGAAGGCATGACGGACACGAAGACGCACACGAAGCCTTATGGGGACCCAACTGGTTCGGGCGGCCTTTCCAAGAGAGCCTTCGTGCCGTCCTTCGTGTTCTTCGTGCCTTCGTGTTTCTTGTGACAGCGTGAGGCGTTGATGATGAGAATCGTGGCTTCCTCCAACCGTAAGGCCGTCGCGGCACTGCTGGCGGCGGCGCGCATTCGGGACCGCGAGACCGATGCACGCACGGTGGCGATCGTCGATGCCGTACGCAGCGGCGGCGACCGCGCGCTCCGTCGGTTCGCGACGCAGTTCGACGGGTTCAGCGGTGCGCTCGAGGTTCCCCGTGCGGAGTGGGAGCGGCAGGCACGCACCGTCGCCGCCCCCGTGCGACGCGCCATCCGCGATGCCGCGCGTGCCATCCGGGGCGTGGCGAGGGCGCAGGTGCCCGTGGGCTGGCGCCTGACCGTGGCGCCGGGCATCGTCGTCGAGCAGCGCGTCGTGCCGCTGTCGAGAGTCGGTTGCTACGTGCCCGCGGGCCGCTATCCGCTGCCCTCGTCGCTCCTGATGAACGCGATCCCGGCCAGGGCCGCCGGCGTGCCCGAGATCGTCGTCGCCTGCCCCCGTCCCGACGCCACCGTGTTCGCCGCGGCCATCGAGGCCGGGGTGGATCGGCTCTTCCGCGTCGGCGGCGCACATGCGGTGGCCGCCATGGCCTATGGGACACGGACCGTCCCGCGTGTGGACAAGATCGTGGGCCCGGGCAACCGCTGGGTGTCCGCAGCCAAGTCGCTCGTCAGCGCCGACTGCGGCATCGACTTCTACGCCGGGCCCACGGAGGTCCTGATCGTCGCCTCGAAGACCCCGCCCGCGTGGGTGGCTGCGGACCTCATCGCGCAGGCCGAGCACGACCCCGACGCGCGCGCAGTCTGCATCACCACCAGCCGCGCGCTGGCCGAGCGGATTGCCGCGCACGTGGCCACGCAGGTGCCGGCTGAAGGTCCCGCCCGGATCTCGCTGAAGAAGAACGGCGGCATCATCGTCGCGACCTCGACGAGCGAGGCGGTGGCGCTGGCCAACGCGTGCGCGTCCGAGCACCTGGTCGTCGAGACCGACGCCGTCGCGAGGCGCATACGCAATGCCGGCGCCATCTTCGTGGGCCCGTGGACGGCCCAGGTGGCCGGTGACTACGCCATCGGATCGAACCACGTGCTGCCGACCGCAGGGGCCGGACGCTATCGGGGCGGGCTGAACGCCGCCGACTTCGTCAAGCTGGTCTCCGTCCAGCGCCTCTCGGAGCACGGGTTGCGCCGCCTTGCGAGTACCATCACCACGCTGGCGCGCGCCGAAGGCCTGGAAGGCCACGCGCGCTCGATCGAAGTGCGTACCGAACCCAGGCGTCGCCGAACCTCCTGACTCTGACTCCTGACTCCTGACTCCTAGCTCCTAACTCCTAGTTCCTAATTCCTAGTTCCTAGTTCCTAGTTCCTCCTATGGCCATCCAGGGCGTTCCCGACCTCGGCATCGGACTGCGGCTGCACCTCAACGAGAACACCGGCGGCTGCTCACCAAAGGTGGTGGAGGCCGTGCGCGGGTTCACGGCGGAGCGCCTGGCCCTCTACCCCGACTTCACCGACGCGGTCCTCGAGACCGCGCGCTTCCTTGGCGAGGACCCCGATCGCATCGTGCTCACCAACGGGCTCGACGAAGGGATCCTCCTCGCGTCGATCGCCTACCTCATGCCGCGCGCGCCGCGCGGCCTCGTGGAGCTCGGCGCACCGGACATGGTGCCCTCCGGGACGACCGAGATCGTGGTGGCGCTGCCGACGTTCGATCCCTACCTGCACGCGGCCAGGGCGCTCGGCGCACGCATCGTGTCCGTGCCGGCAGCGCCCGACTACACATTCCCGGTGGACGCGGTGCTGCGCGCCGTCACGCCGAGCACGCGCATCGTCTACGTGAACAATCCGAACAACCCGACCGGCCAGCCGATTCCCCAGGAGGCCATCCGGCGCGTGGCACGAGAGGCCGGCCACGCGGTGGTGTTCGTGGACGAGGCGTACCACGACTTCATGACGGAGAACTTCCTCGCCGAGGCGCGCTCGTATCCCAACGTGATGGTGGGGCGCACGTTCTCCAAGGCGTACGGGTTGGCGGGGATCCGCGTCGGGGTGCTCGTGGCGTCACCCTCCCTACTCGAGCCGGTGCGCCAGGTGATGCCCCTGTTCAACCTGAACGTGGTGGCCGTGGCCGCGCTGCGCGCCGCGCTCACGGACACGGCCTTTCGTACGTGGTACCTGGATCAGGCTGCTCAGTCGAAGGCCCTCGTCTATGGCGCGTGCGAGCGCCTGGGGCTGCGGTACTGGAAGAGCGCGGCGAACTTCGTCCTGATCGATGGCGGTCCCCGCGCCCAGGCGATTGTCGCGGGCCTGATCGCGCGGGGCATCTTCGTGCGCGACAAGAGCGGTGACCCCTCGTCGCCGAACTGCTTCCGCCTGACGGCCGGCGTGGTGGAGCACACGAGGAAGGCCGTCGAGGCCCTGGAGGCCGTATGCGCCGCGCGGTGATCGACCGGCAGACCACCGAGACCGCGATCCGGCTGGCCCTGAACCTGGACGGTACGGGCCGGTTCGAGAACCGTACGGGCATTCGCTTCCTGGACCACATGCTGGACCTGGTGGCGCGCCACGGCGGGTTCGATCTGCAGGTGAAGGCCACGGGGGATCTCGACGTGGACCAGCACCACACCGTGGAGGACGTCGGGATCGTGCTGGGCGAGGCCGTCGCGAAGGCGCTCGGCGACAAGCGCGGCATCAATCGCGCCGGCTACTTCGTCATGCCGATGGACGAGACGCTGGCCGTCGCCGCGATCGACCTGAGCGGCCGACCGCATACGGTGGTGGAAACGAAGGTGAAGGCCCGCCTGGTCGGCGACCTGCAATCCGATCTCGTGCACGACTTCTTCGAGGGCTTCGCGATGGGCGCACGCGCGAACGTCCACCTCAAGGTGCTGTACGGCCGATCGAACCACCACAAGATCGAGGCGTGCTTCAAGGCCTTCGGTCGCGCCCTGCGCGTGGCGTGCGCGAAGGACGCGCGCCTGGCGAAGATGCTGCCGAGCACCAAGGAACTGCTGTGATTGCGCTCGTGGACTACGGCGCCGGCAACCTCACCTCGGTGCGGAAGGCGCTCTCGGCGATCGGCGCGGGATTCTGGACACCGGCCACGGCTCTGGAGCTTCCGCGGGCGTCCGGCATCATCGTCCCGGGCGTCGGCCACTTCAGCAGCACGGCCCGACTCGACCAGCCGTGGCGCTCCGGGATCCGCGATGCACTCGGCCGCTCGGTGCCGTTGCTGGGCATCTGCGTTGGCCTGCAGTGGTTGTTCGAGGGGTCGACGGAGGCCCCGGACGTGCCGGGGCTCGGCGCGATCGCCGGACGCTGCGAGCTGCTCCGCGGCGAGGGGCTCAAGGTCCCGCACGTCGGATGGAACTCGCTGCATTTCCCGCGCGCGACCCGGCTGTTCGAGGGAGTCCCCGAGGGTGCGCAGGTGTACTTCACCCACTCCTATGCCGCGCCGGTGGTGGATGTGACGGCGGCGACGACGACCTACGGCGCGACGTTCTCGTCGGCGGTAGAGGACGGCGTCGTGTCGGGGGTACAGTTCCACCCGGAGAAGTCAGGCGAGGTCGGGTTGCGGATTCTCGCCAACTGGCTCGCCTCGGTGGGTGAGGGGCTTGAGGCGTAGGGCGTGGGGCGTGGAGCGTGGGACCTGGTGCTTGCGGGAGGGATTGGGGATGCTTCGTGTTCTTCGTGTTCTTCGTGTTTCGTGGACCACCGCCTCATGCTCTCCAAGCGAATAATCGCCTGTCTTGACGTGCGCGACGGCCGTGTCGTCAAGGGCATCAACTTCGAGGGCCTTCGGGAGGCGGGCGATCCGGCGGAGCTGGCGCGCCGCTACAACGCCGAGGGCATCGACGAGATCGTCATCCTCGACGTGACGGCGACGCTCGAGGCCCGGCAGGCTCGCGCGCAGACCATCCAGGCAGTGGCACGAGAGATCTTCCTGCCGCTCTGCGTGGGCGGCGGGATCCGCACCGCGGAGGACGCGGCGGCAGCGGTCGATGCCGGCGCCGACAAGGTGAGCCTGAACACGGCGGCGCTGATGAGCCCGTCGCTCATCACGACGCTGGCCAACCGCTATGGCAGCCAGGCGGTGGTGATCGCCATCGACGCGAAGCGGCAGGACGGGCGCTTCGCCGTGTACGTCCGCAGCGGCCAGGCTGAGACGCCGAGGGACGCCATCGAGTGGGCGCGGGAAGTCGCCGATCGCGGCGCTGGCGAGATCCTGCTCACGTCCATCGACCGCGACGGCACCAGGTCCGGCTTCGACTGCGAGCTGACCGCCGCGGTGTCAACCGCCGTCAGCATCCCCGTGATTGCGTCCGGCGGCGCGGGCACGTTCGAGCACTTCGCCGAGGTCTTCACCAGTGGCCGCGCCGACGCCGCGCTGGCCGCGTCGATCTTCCACTTCAACGAGCACGGCGTGGAGGCCTTGAAGAGCTACCTCCACGCCCGCGCCATTCCGGTGCGATTATGCTGATCCCCTCAATCGACCTGCAGAACGGCCGCATCGTCCAGCTCGTGCAGGGCGAGAAGCTGGCGATTGCCACTGACGAACTGGATACGTGGATCGCGCGCTTCTCGCGCTTTCCGAAGGTGCAGCTCATCGACCTCGACGCCGCGATGGCGCGCGGGAACAACGACGCGCTCGTGCGCCGGATCGCCGCGGAGCTGCCCTGCCGCGTGGGCGGCGGCGTGCGGACCGTCGCCCGCGCCGAGGAACTGCTGGCGGCCGGCGCACAGGCCGTGATTGCCGGCTCCGGGCTCTTCCGGGGGCCAGGACAGTGGACCGCTGCCGACGTGGCCACGGACCCCAGCGTGGTGATCAACCAGGACTTCGCACGGGCGCTCGCCGCCACCGTCGGCCCACAACACGTGATTGCCGCCGTGGACGCCCGGGCGAGGCGTGTCGTCATCCATGGCTGGAAGACGTCGCTCCCCATCCGCCCGGTGGACGCGGTGCTCGGGCTCGAGGCCTACTGCGACGAGTTCCTCTACACGCACGTGGACAAGGAGGGCCTGATGCAGGGCACCGACATGGCGGCCATTCGCGCGATCCGCGACGCGACGGCACGCCGGGTGACGGCCGCGGGCGGCATCACGACGCGTGACGAGATCGACGCGCTCCACGCCATGGGTGTGGACGCCGTCGTCGGCATGGCCATCTACACGGGCAGCCTGGCCCTCGAGTGAGCTGCCCGTCGGCGTCCATTGCCGATTGCCGCAGGGCGGATTGGGCGATTCATCGGGCGATCGCGGAGTGGGGCATTGGGGATTCGGATTGGGGGATTGGGGGATCGCCCGATGAATTGCCGGATCGCCAATTGGCAATCGGCATTGGACGCTGACACCCGCAGCCCCTACTTCTTCTTCTTGACAGCCTCGGCGAAGGTCTCCAGCAGCAGCTGGTCCCGGTTCTCTTCGCGCTGGCGCTCGTCCTTGCCCCACGCTTCGTCGAGCACGGTGATGGTCTGCACCACGCAACCGGTGTCGCACGAAACGATGCCGCGCTTGGTGGCGATGGACGAAGTGCGCCGCGAGAGCTCCCCGAGCCAGGTATCGAAGAGGGCCGCGTCCTCGGTGGACGCGCGGTTGCCCGGCTCCCACTGCATCAGCCGCTCCATCGCCTGCACCACCTGCGGATCGACCGGACGGTTCTTCTTGCCGATCGTGATGGCCACGGCGGTGGTCTGCGTGCCGGCGAACGGTGAGTCGGGCACGGTGCCCTTTCCCACGTCGTAGCGCGCCTGGGCCTTCTCCTTCACCGGCTCGAGGAGCGGTATCAGCGATCGCGCGGCTTCGGTCCGCGCCGCCAGCGTGGCGGCGTCCAGCTCGATCCGCTGCGGCTGCTGGCTCTGGGCTTGGACATGGACAAACGACGCCGCGATCACGAGGACTGCGGTCAGAACGAGGACACGTGGGGCGCTCATCGGCAACTCCCTGTACCCTCACTACACCACCAATCGCCGTCCCGTGGAAAGAGGGGACTGCCCCCATGGTAGCCTCCGCAGTGGCGCCCAACCGCCGGGCTGTCGGGGCCGTCTTACCACCCATGCGCGCCGATCTCGTTGCCGCCATCCGTTCCCTGCGGTCCGCGCCGGGCTTCACGGCGGTCGCCCTCATCGTCCTGGCCCTGGGCATCGGGGCCAGCACCGCGATCTTCTCCGTGGTGGATGCCGTGGTGCTTCGCGGCCTGCCCTTCGACGAGTACGACCGCCTGGTGGCCGTCGGCACCAGGCGCCCGCCGCCGCCGGAGGCGGACCCCCAACGCGATCCCCTCCAGCTGACCACCGCCGCCCCCCAGGACTTCCTGGATTGGGACGCGCAACAGCAGGTCTTCGAGCACCTGGCTGCCACGGCTGGCTCGTCCATGGCGCTGCTCGAGCCCGGCTCGGAACCGGAAGACATTCGCGCGCTGCGTGCCACGGCCGACCTGTTCGACGTGCTGCGCGTGGAGCCGCTCCTCGGGCGCCGCTTCACGGCCGAGCACGAGGTGGACGGCCGTCACCGCGTCGTGGTGCTCAGCGACAGCCTCTGGCGGCGCCGCTATGGGGCCGACCCGGCGATCGTCGGCCAGGCCATCCCGCTCGACGGCGAGCCGTTCGAGGTGGTGGGGGTGATGCCGGCCGACTTCACCTACCCTGTGGGAGCCACGAGGGCAACGGACGTCTTTCTTCCGTATGTCGTGCCGGCCGACGAGCGCATCCGCGTCCCGCAGCGCCACAGCTTCTACCTGCAGGTCGTGGGCCGGTTGAAACCAGGCGTGACGATGCGCGAGGCCGAGGCGCACATGGATCAGCTCGGGCGTGCGCTTCAGGCCGCACATCCGGAGTGGAACAGGGACACCTTTGTCGGCACGCGGCCGCTCCGCGATCACGTCGTCGGGTCACGGACGCGCTCGTGGATGCTGATGCTGCTCGGGGCCGTGGGCATCGTGCTGCTGATTGCATGCGTGAACGTGGCGACCCTCCAGCTCGCCAGATCCGCGGCGCGCGAACGCGAGGTGGGCGTCCGGGCCGCGCTCGGCGCCGGCCGTGGCCGCCTCGTCCGGCAGCTCCTCGTGGAGAACCTCGTCCTGGCAGGCGGGGGCACGGTGCTGGCCGTGCTCCTGGCGTGGTGGGGCGTCGGGGTGCTGAAGGGCGCGATGCCGGACGGGGTCGCACGGGTGAGCGCCATCGCCGTCGATCTGCGCGTCCTCGCCGCGGCGGCGGCCGCGGCCATCGCCACGGGCGTGGCCTTCGGCATCCTGCCGGCGCTGCAGCTCTCGAAACCTGATCTCACGCACGCGCTGAAGGACGGCGGGAGAGGCACGGCGGGCCGCGCGAGGCACCGCCTGCGCAGCACGCTGGTAGTGGCGGAGGTCGCCCTCGCAGTGGTGCTGCTCGTGGGCGCCGCGCTCTTCATCGGCAGCTTCGTCGCACTCCTGCGGATTGAGCCCGGGTTCGACACCTCGCGGGTGTTGACGGCACAGGTGTTCCCGCGGTTCGTGCCGGGTCAGCCGCCGGGCGACTATCGCACCCAGTTCCAGGACCTCGTCGATCGCGTCAGCGCAACCGCTGGCGTCGAGCGGGCGGCGTTCATCGCGGGCGGCATGCCCCTGGGCAGCAGCATGAGCACGACCACCTTCTCGGTGCCGGGCCGGACGCCAGAGCCCGACGCTTCGGTAAGCGTGCGGCGTGTAACGGCGGAGTACCACCGCCTGCTCCGGATTCCGCTGAAGGGCGGGCGACTGTTCGAGGCCAGCGACAGGGCCGACAGCCCGCGCGTCATCCTCATCAACGAGTCGGTCGCCCGCGCGTTCTTCCCGAACGAAGATCCGGTCGGCCGCTCGGCAACGGTGAACGACACGGCTCGCACCATCGTGGGGGTGGTTGGCGACATCCGCCAAACCAGTCTCGAAAGCGAACCGATGCCCGAGATCTATCTGCCGGTGTCCCAGGCCGGGCCTGCTGGCGGCGAGGTCCTGGTACGGACGACTGGCAACCCGTACGAGGTGCTGCCGGCGCTGAAGGCGGCGGGCCTGCAGGCGCTGCCCACGATACCGCTCCGCAATGTCCGTACCCTGGACGAGGTGGTGGAGCGTCGAGCCGCGCAGCGAAGGCTGAGCATGCTGCTGATCGGCCTGTTCGGCGTCCTCGGCCTCGTCATCTCGGCCGTTGGCATCTACGGCGTGCTCGCCTCGCTCGTCGCACAGCGCACGCGCGAAATTGGCGTGCGCATGGCGCTCGGGGCCACGCGCTCCGCCGTCGTCCGCATGGTGCTGCGGCATGCCGGTGCGCTGGTCGCGTGGGGCCTGGTCGTGGGCGGCGTGGCCGCATGGTACCTGGCGGCGACCGCGCGTGTCTTCCTGTTTCGCGTGGACGCCACCGACCCGCGCGCGTTCGCCGCCGGGTTGGCGACGCTCGCGCTGGCCGCCGTCCTGGCAAGTACCCTGCCCGCCCGTCGTGCCGCGAGCGTGGACCCCATCGAAGCCCTGCGAACGGAGTAGATCCTCAGATCCCCAGATAGATCCTCAGATCCCCAGATAGATCTCCAGATCCCCAGATCGCTCACCAGATCTCCAGATCCCCAGATCGCTCACCAGATCCCCAGATCCCCAGATCACCCGATCGATCGCGAGATCACCACATCCCGAGATCGCGAGATTCGCTCTCCCCTACTCCACCGTCCTCACCCGTCCTTCGCCGGCCGCGCGAAGCGCGGCCGACATGGGCTCGACCATGTCGGCTGCGGGCCGTTGCACGCCGACGAGGATATAGCCGCTCGTGACCTCGACGTCGTAGAGCTGCGGCAGGCGGCTCGGCAGCTTGGCCGTGATGAAGAGCGTGATCACGGTCGCCAGGATCGCGCCCAGCATCGTCAGCTCGAAGATCACGATCAGGTTCGGCCAGGGCGACACGATGGGCATGCCGCTCGTCTTCAGCGGCCAGGCCTCCTGGGTCGCGCGCGTCAGCCAGTAGCCGATGGTCAGCCCGAGTGCGCCGCCCACGCCCGCGATCCAGTGGAGCCACGTGGCCTTGTCGCGATGGCTGAACTCGTATTCCTCGAACGGCTCGGACGACATGACGACGATGTCGGCGTCGGCGATGCCGGCCGAGCGCAGTCCGTCCACCGCGCGCTGCGCCGTCTCGGGGTGATCGTACAGCCCGTAGACCGCCCTCACGGCCGTACCTTCCACAGGCTCGCCATCTCGTCCTCGGTCTCGACCAGGTGTGCGGGATGCGGCTGATTCCCTGCTTTCATCTCCCAGATCGAGATGATGGGCACGAACTTCGCGAACAGCATGTAGAGCAGGGCCATTGCCGCGAAGGTGGCGATCATGATCGTCACCTCGACGGGCCGCGGGCTGTAGCTGCCCCAGCTGTACGGCAACTGCTTGTGCGCGAGCGACGGGATGATGATCAGGAATCGCTCGAGCCACATCCCGACGAGCACGCCCACCGAGGCCACGACGGTGCCTGGCACCGTCCGCAGTTGCCGGAACGACAGGACGATCAACGGGATCACGAAGTTGCAGACGACCATCGTCCAGTAGAGGGGCGCGTAGTCCCCGCGCTGCGTCGCCCAGAACACCGCCATCTCCGAGGGTTCGTTGCCGTACCACACGGTGAGCCGCTCGGCGAAGACGAAGTAGCCCCACAGCAGGCTCATCAGGAGCAGCAGCTTGCCCAGGTTCTCGAAGTGCACGGGGTGCAGGTAGGCCTCGAGATGGAGAGCGCGGCGCAGCACCGCCATCGCGATGATCAGCGCGGCGATGCCGCTGAAGATCGCGCCGGCCACGAAGTAGGGCCCGAAGATGGTGGAGTGCCACATCGGCACGGTCGCCATGGAGAAGTCGAACGAGACGATGGTATGCACCGAGACGGCCACCGGGATGATGGCGATCGCCATGATCTGCATTCCCGCCTCGAGCCGGTGCCACTGCTTCGTCGTGCCCTGCCAGCCGAGCGCGAGCGCGCCGTAGAGGCGCTTGCGCCAGCCGGTGGACCGGTCCCGCACGAGCGCGAAGTCCGGGACCATCGGGAGCAGGAGGAAGAGCAGGCTCCCCGTGAGGTACGTGTTGATGGCGAAGAAGTCCCACACGAGCGGCGAACGGAAGTTCGGCCAGATGTCCCGCGCGCTGGGGTACGGCGCCAGCCAGTAGAACAGCCACGGCCGCCCGAGGTGGATGATCGGGAACATCGCGCCGATCATCAGCGCGAACACCGTGATCACCTCGGCGCAGCGCGTCACCGGCCTGCGCCAGCGCGCGTTCACGAGGCGCAGGATCGCCGAGATGAGCGTGCCCGCGTGGCTGATGCCGATCCAGAACACGAAGTTCGTGAGGAAGAACCCCCAGAACACGGGCCAGTTGATTCCGGCCACGCCGATGCCGAACCAGATCTGGTACGCCCACGCGAACGCACCGCACCCCACGACGGTGGCCAGCGCCAGCGCCACGCCGTAGAACCACACCGAGGTCTGGAACAGGGGGCGGACGAGGTCGTCCGCCATCGGGTTATTGCGTGTCCGGCTCATGCCACGGCTGCTTCTGCAGGTAGGTCACTTTGGGTTCCGCGCCGAGGTCCTCCAGCAGCTTCGTGCCCCGGGGCGAGTGCGACAGCCGCGACACGCGGCTCTCGTGATCGTTCAGGTCGCCGAAGACGATGGCGCCCGATGGACAGGCCTGCGCGCAGGCCGGCTGGATCTCGCCGTCCTTCAACGGGCGGTCCTCCGCCTTCGCGGCCTGCTTGCCGGCCTTGATGCGCTGCACGCAGAACGTGCACTTCTCCATCACGCCGACCTCGCGGATGGAGACGTCCGGGTTGAGCTGCAGGTGGAGCGGCTTCTCCCACTGCGGATTGAAGAAGTTGAAGAAGCGGACGTTGTACGAGCAGGCGTTGGCGCAGTAGCGGGTGCCGATGCACCGGTTGTAGACCTGCGCGTTCAGCCCCTCGTCCGTCTGGTGGCTGGCATAGGTGGGGCACACCGCCTCGCACGGCGCGTTGTCGCACTGCTGGCACAGCACCGGGCGGAACTTCACCTTCACGTCCGGGAAGTCGCCCTCCCAGTAGCGCTCGACGCGCAGCCAGTGCATCGCGCGCCCGCGGGCCGCTTCGGTGGCGCCGGCGGTCGGGATGTTGTTCTCGGCGTGGCAGGCCGTCACGCAGGCCTCGCAGCCCGTGCAGCGGTCCAGGTCCACGACCATGCCCCATCGATTTGCCATCGGCAACCTCTCCTACCCTCTACCCAGGCCGTGGTACGGCCGCTCGCGCGTGGCGCCCGCGAACAGGACGAGGCTGCCGTCCGCCTCCGCGACCTTCGTCACCTTCACGCGCGTGGCGGACCACGCCAGTTGTCCCGTCGCCGGCTCGCTGACGGGCGCGAGGATCGCCAGCGGATTCGAGCCGCGCCCGCTGGCGTAGCGGGTGAACCGCTCGTGCCCCTGGCCGGTGGGCATCGCCACCGCATCGGGGCCGATCCCGGGCGACAGCACCACTGGCGCCCGCACCGTCCCGTGCGCGGAGGCGACGTCCACAATGTCACCGTCCGCAAGGCCGATGCGCGCCGCGGCCTGAGGGTTCACCTCGACCCAGCTGCACCACATCGCCGTCGTCAACGGGTCCGGCAGCTCCTGCAGCCACGGCAGGTGCGCGAGCGAGCCGTCGAGAAGCGCCTGCGAGGCGTAGGGCAGGAAGGTGAAGGGATACTGGCCGGCGTCGCCGTCGAACTCGGCGGCACGCCAGGCCCTCGGCCCTGGCGTCGCGTCGCGGGCGGGCGCCGGCGCGGACGGCGCCGGTGCCGGGCCGGCCGGCTCCGCGGGCGCCTGCACCATCTCCTCGAACGTCTGCCACGGTAGCGAAAGCGGCTGCCTCAAGCGCCGGCCGACGTCCAGCAACACGTCCGGCGTGGACCGGGTGTCGTAGAGCGGGCGCATCGCCGGGCCCGCGACCGATCGTACGGCGTCACGCGCGCCAGACTCCGGTGCGGACTCCACCCACGATTCCAGGAACGAGTGGTCCGGCAGGATCAGATCCGCGTGCGCGCTCGTGTCGTCGATGAACGAGCCGACGCTGGCGATGAAGGGCACCTGGCGCAGCCAGTCGCCCACCTTCCACGCCGCCGGCGAGGCGAACACGGGGTTGGACTCGTCGAGCAGGAGCAGCTGCGGCGCTGGGCTCGCGAGCGCCTCGCGCAGCGTGCGCGACGGTGCGGCGGCCGCCGGCTGCGGCATGAACGACAGGCCGCCCGGCGCGTCCACGGCGCCCAGCAGCGCGTTCAACGCGTTGACCGCCAGCGCCTGTGCCAGCCCGTTGGTGTGCGCGAGCGACGCGCCCCCGATGGCCGCCACCGCCGGCCCGTGCGCCGCCATCTCCCGCGCAAGGCGTTCCACGCGCGCGGCGGCCACGCCGGTTTCGCGCTCCACCGCATCGGGAGCGAAGGCCGGCAGTCCCTGGGACCACCCGTCGACCTGTGCGCCGGCACGCCCCGCGGCCTCCGCGGAGCGCACACCGCTCTTCAGGATCGCGTGCGCCAGCCCGAGTGCCAGGGCGCCTTCCGTCCCCGGCCGGATGGCAATCCACTCATCGGCGCTGGCCCCGGTCTGGGACATGCGGGGCTCCACCTGGACGAACTTCGGCCGCACCCCAGCCTGACCCTGCCGCATGCGTCCGTAGCCCACGCCCTGCGCGAGCGGCGAGTTCCACGTGCCGAGCAGATCCGCGCCGAAACCGATCAGGTACCGCGTGTGCGCGAGGTCGAAAGTCGGCAACTGGTGCCGGCCGAAGCTCATCTCGTTCGCACGCCGCAGGACGGCTTCGTCGAATATCTCGAAGCTGATGGGCGCGGGCGCGCCGAGCCTGCGGAGGAACTCCGCGACCAGCTCGTGTCTGCGTCCGCGTCTGGGCCGCGAGAGCCACGCCACCTGTGAGGCTCCGGGACCGGCCACGACCGTATCGATCCGATCGACCAGTTCCTTCAGCGCCTCGTCCCACGAGATCTCGGTAAACTGGCCGGTTCCCCGCTCGCCGCTGCGGCGCATCGGCGCCGCGAGGCGGTCGGGATGGTAGGTCACCTGCACGGCGGCCTGGCCCCGCACGCACAGGCGGCCCTGGCTGATCGCATGTGCCGGATCGCCTTCGAGCTTGCGGACGAGGCCCATCCGCGCGAGGCCGGCCTGGCCCTTTCGCAGCACCTCGGCGTCCCCGTCCATCACGCGCGCCGTCACGCCACAGCCGGCCGCGCAGAGCGGGCACACGCTGGGCTTCCACACCGCGATGCCTGGGGCGATCTCCTCCTCGGGGACGAACCGGATGATCTGGTTCTCCGGGCTCCCGCAGCTCGCGAGCGCGGCGCTCGTGCCGGTGATGGCGGTGACCTTGAGAAAGCGGCGTCGATCCATGCAGCAGCCGCCTCAGTAGTGGCAGGTCAGGCAGTCGTTCGACGCCTGCTTCTCTTTGTGGCAGTTCACGCAGAAGGCCATGTCCATGTCCACCATGCGGCGCGCGACCGTCTGCTGGCGCTGGTCACCATGACAGGTGGAGCACTCCACCTTCGCTCGGATGTGCGGCGCGTGTTCGAAACGCACGTGCGCCTCGGGCTGGTAGTCGTAGACACGCTGCCACGCGAAGTCGAGCCCCTGCTCCTGCATCGCCGTCATCTGCTGGATGAGCGGACGATCCGTCGCGATCTGCGAGTGGCAGATCATGCAGGTGTTCACGCCCGGGATGCCGGCCACCGGCCCGCGCTCGACGTTCTCGTGGCAGTCCGTGCAGGCCAGCTCCTTCTCCAGGTGGAGCTGGTGGCTGAACGGGAACGGCTGCACCGGATCCGCACGCAGGCCGAAGTGGGCACGAATGGCCTCCCCAGCCGACCGTCGCGCGGGCGTAAACACCGACGAGGTGCCCCAGCGCGACCGCTGCTCGAGCCTCGCCGCCTGCTCCTGCTCCGACGGGCGCGCGAGCACACCGCAGCCGGCCGCCACGGCGGCCAGCCACAGCAGCAGCGACGCCCCGAGCCAGAGGCGACTACTTCGCCGCACCGCCAAGGCTACGAACGTAGTTCACGAGGTGCCAGGCATCCTGGTCGGCAATCTTGCCCTTCAGCCCCTTCATCTTGAAGTCGGGGCCGGCGCCCTCCTGGATGACCACGTAGATTTCGCCGTCCGTGGACCCGCGGTCCCACGTCGCGTCGGTGAGGTTGGAGGGCTTCATGTCCTTCGGCGCCGACGGGCTGTCCGCCTTGCCGGTGGTGCCGTGGCAGAACCGGCAGTATTTCGTGTAGAGCTGCTGACCGGTCGCGAGAGACGCCGCATTCGCGGGCACCGGGTTCTTCAGCTTCGCGGCTTCGGCTCGGGGCGTAGTCTGCTCGCCGGCCGCTGACAGGCCGGCCACGAGCACCACGGCCCAGACCGCGAATCCCACGACGGGACACACGTCACGTCGCACCCTTCGAAAAACCGTCGTCACACACCGCTGGCGCATTCAGGTGTCTCCTCGCGTCGCATGGCTCATGCGGAGGGCGGTGCCGACCGATTCTCGAATGAGATGGCTCGCGCGCCGTCCGCAGCGCATCCTCACATATCGCTATGTGGATTGCAACAGATTGTCACTGCGGCCGGTAGAACGCGTGGAACCCGCGCGGCGTGGCCCATTCTCCGTTGTTCTGGTGCACGGCGCCGGGGACGAGATCCACCGTCCACCGGACCGCCGACGGCGTGGACGCCAGGACCTCCTGCACCCTCCTCAGGCCCCCCTGCATCCGCTCCACCTCCTGCGACCCCATGCTCAGGTAGAGGTAGGTTGGCGCAGGCGAGCCCGACAGGAACCTCCCCAGGTGATCCGCGATCGCCGTGTCGTCGCGCCACAAGGCGGGACTGTGCGCGAAACGAGCCTCGAACAGCGCGGGGTCGGCGATCAGCGAATAGACGACGAAGAGGCCGCCCCGGGACCAGCCGCTCAACGCCCGCTGGGGTGTCGTGCGGTGGCGGCGATCGACCTCGGGGATGAGCTCGGTCTTCAGGAACGCCAGGAACCGGTCCGCCTGTCCCTTCGGCCCGCCGGGGGCATCCTCGTCCTGGGCGCCGAACGGCGGCGTGTAGTCACGATTCCGGCTGTCGTTCACGTGCGGGATACCGACCACGATGGCCTTCGGCATCATCCCGATCCGCGCCAGCAGGGCTGCGGTCTTCGCGGTGTGGCCGTCCTGGGACGACCCGTCGAGCACGTAGATCACCGGATACCGGGTCTCCCCTGCGCTCTCATAGCCCTCGGGCAGGTGGACGATGGCCTCGCGCGACTCCCCGAGCACAGTGGACGACAGGGAGAACCCGGCAGCGCCCTCGGGTAGCACATCGCGTCCCAGGTACCAGGCCATGGCGATGGCCGAGGCCGCCGACGAGACAAGGACCAGCAGCAGCGTGAGGAGGACACGTCGGGCCATGGCGCATTCGACCGGCCTCGGGCGCGGTTTGTTTCACCTGCGGCGACGGAAACGACCTTCCGGAGCGACGGGACTTCAGTCGCGTCGTCGGAGCACGTTCCCGCCGAACCGATCCACCCAGAGGCTGCCGACGAGCGCCAGGACAGCGGTCCCCATCATCAGGTAGGCCGGCGAGGTCACGGATCCGGTTTCGCGGATCAGCGTGGTGGCGGCGAGCGGCGCCATCCCGCTGAACAGCGTGAAGCTGACGTTGAAGATGAGTGCGACGCCGGTGAACCGGATGCGCGTGGGGAAGAGGTCGGTGAGCATCACCGCGAACGAGCCGTTGGTGAACCCGGCGCAGAGGCCCGCCAGCACGCACACCAGCGTGAGATTGACCGATCGCGCCTCGAGTGCGCCGTAGAATGGCATCGCCAGCGCGAAGAGCAGGACGACACCGGTCCGCAGCAGGTATCGCGGCGGGATGCGGTCGCCGATCCAGCCGGTCAGCAGGATGCCCAGCGCCGAGGCCAGCACGCCGATGGTCTGCGAGAGCACGGCCTGGCGCGGGTCGTACTCGAGCACCGTTGACAGGTACGCCGGCAGGTGGGAGAAGAAGAGCCCGTTGAAGCAGCCCGTGCCCGCCAGCAGCGCGCTGCCAATCAGCACGTGCACCGTGTGCGTGCGCAGCATCTCGGTGAACGGCTGTCGCGACGCCAGGCTCTTCATGCGCTCGAACTCCGGCGACTCCTCCAGTGCACGGCGCAGCCAGAAGCTCAGCACACCGCCAAGGCCGCCGAGGACGAACGCGATGCGCCACCCGTAGGTGGGCACGAGCGCCGGGTCCAGGAACGTACGCACCGACAGGCTGACGCCCGTCGCCACGGCCACGCCCATCGTCACGCAGGCGAAGACGATGCCGGCCACGAGCGGCGCGATGCGAGGCGCGGCCTCGACGACGTAGGTCAGGGCGCCGGGCAGCTCGCCGCCGAGGCAGAAGCCCTGCACGAGCCTGAGGATCACCATCAGGATGCTGGCGGCCACGCCGATCTGCGCGTGTGACGGGACGAGCCCGATGCCAAGCGTGGCGGCCGACATCACGAACACCGACCAGATGAACACCTTGCGGCGCCCGTAGCGGTCGCCGTAGTGCGCGAGGACGATGCCGCCGATGGGCCGGGCGAGGTAGCCGGCCGCGAAGGCGGCGAAGGTGGCCATCAACGAGGCGAGTGGATCCGCCTGGGGGAAGACCGCCTCGGCGATGTCGCGGGCGAAGATGCCGAAGATGACGAAGTCGTAGAACTCGAGGGCGCCACCGAGGCTGGCAAGGAGGACGAGGCGCCAGCCGGCGGCGCCGATGCGGTCGGACGAGGACATGGACTAGGGATTGTATGAAATCGGGTGCAGGGGTGCAGGGGTGCAGGGGTGCAGGGGTGCAGGGGTGCAGGGGTGCAGGGGTGCGGTGCGTCAGCGATTGCGGATCAGGTGATCCAGCGCCGAGGCCAGCTCCGGGCCGGCAATGGTGTTGTAGTTCGACATCACCACCATCACGGTCTGCTGGTCTGGGTAGATGCGCAGGTCGAACGTGGTGCCAGGCGCCTGGCCTCCGTGGCCGAACGCGCGGACGCCGCGTCGCTCGTCCACGATGGTCCCGTAGCCGTACCACGTGTCCGCGGGCCCGTACGGCACGTGATGCGCCGACAGGAGCGCCAGATGCGCCTTGTCGAGCAGCGTGCCGCGCTGCAAGGCGTCCGCGAACTTCACCAGATCGTCGACCGTCGTCGAGGCCCCTCCCGCGGACGTGCCGCGAGCACCGAGGATAGCTGGAACGTAGACGCCGGGCTTCACCGCACCGGCCTCGAGTTCCGGGTTGTAGGCCAGCGCGATGCCCGGCACCGCATCGCCGCGTGTCGGAAAGCCCGTCGCCGTCATGCCGGCGGGATCGGTGATGCGCGCCTTCACGTAATCGTAATAGCTCAGGCCCGACACGGCCTCGACGACGAGGCCGAGGAGGACAAAGCCGGAGTTGGAGTACGAGAACGTCCCGGGCGGTGACTGGTCGAGGTGCGCGAGCACGAAGGGCAGCATCTGCCGGGTCTCGGTAATCGAGCCCCACTGCCGTTCGTACGCCTCGTCCCAGTAGTCGCCGGCTCCCGCCGTGTGCGTGAGGAGTTGGTGAATCGTGGTGCGCCGCGCAAAGGCGGCGTTGGGGAAATCCGGGAGGTGCTTTGCGAGCGGATCCTGCAGGGACAACTTCCCGGCCTGGGCGAGCTGGAGAATGGAGACGGCCGTGAAGAGCTTGGATCCTGACGCGGTGTTGAGCCTCGTCGTCCGCGTCATGGGGAGATTCCTGCCCGCGTCGGCCACACCCTGCGCCAGCGAGTAGATGTCCTTCCCTCCGGCGCGTACCAGCGCGACGCCCGAGAAGGGCTGTTCCCGCGCGAGCCGCGCCGTGAACCCGTCGAGCCAGGCACGGCCGTCGCTCGAGGCGAGCGGGACATCCGGTCGTTCGAGCGGCTCGATCGCCACCGCGCGGAACACGAGCTGCAGCCGGTGACCGTCCTCCGCGCGGACACGGAACTGGTAATTCTGCCACGACCCGCTGGTGGCGTGCTGGCAGTAGACGAACAGCACCGACCCGTCACCGCGCACCTGCAACGTGTGGGTGACGACGGGACCGAGATCGGCGAGCGCTCGCTGCATCGACTCGGCGAACCGATCGGGCAGGCCGGGGCGCGTGCCGTCCGCCAGGTGCTCGCGGGCGAAGTCCCGAAGCGTGGCCGGCGCCCGCATGGCGGCGGCAAACGCCTCGCCGCGCCGGCGCAGGACGGCGTCGGCGGACTGGGCCGGCAGCATGTGGGCTGTGACGAACAGGGTGACGAGGACGACAGCGGCACGACGCATCGTGTGGAGGGCCTCCGGCGGATTCAGACGACCCGGCACGGCAGACGGCCGTATCCGCCGGACACGCAACGCGCGAGTTGCACGATTGCGCCCGGGTGGCGTATTATGCGCAACCGTGAGGTTGCCCATGTCCACGGCCACATCGAGCACGGATCGTATCGAGAAGCGCATGGTCCTCAAGGCGCCGGTCGCGCGCGTCTGGCGCGCCCTGGCCGATTCGACGGAGTTCGGCACGTGGTTCCAGATGCGGTTCGACGAGCCGTTCGTCGAGGGGCGCATCGTGCGCGGCCGCGTGCTGGTGCCGGGCTACGAGCACGTGACGGCGGAGTTCGAGATCGTTCGCCTCGAGCCGGAGCGCTGCTTCGCCTACCGCTGGCACCCGTTCGCCGTGGATGCCGCGTACGACTACTCCACCGAGCCGACGACGCTGGTGGAGTTCACGCTGGAGTCCCTTGGCGCAGAGACAGTGCTCACGGTCGTGGAGTCGGGCTTCGATCGGCTGCCGCTCGCGCGGCGCGCGCTGGCCTACCGGATGAACGAGGGCGGCTGGTCGGCGCAGATCCGGAACATCGAGGCGTATGTCGCGACGGCGTGACCAGGCCGTGCGCGTCCTCGAGGACGCGGCACCGGTGTTCGCGGCGCTGGGCGATCCCACGCGGCTGGCCGTGGTGGCCCGCCTGTGCAGGGAGGGCCCGCAGTCCATCACACGGCTGACCGAGGGTGCCGCCGTGAGCCGGCAGGCGATCACCAAACACCTGGAGACGCTGGCCGACGCGGGTCTCGTCCGAGACATGCGCCTGGGACGCGAGCGCATCTGGGAGCTGGAACCGCGCCGCCTCGATCTCGTGCGGCGCGAGCTGACCCGCATCGCCTCGCAGTGGGACGCGGCGCTGGGCCGCCTGCAGGTGTTCGTGGAGGAGGACTCATGAGTGCGACCGTTCGACCCTTTCTGATGTTCGAGGGCCGCGCCGAGGAGGCGATGCGGCTGTATGTCTCGCTGGTTCCGGGGAGCGAGATCCTGCGGTTGGATCGGTACGGCGCCGGCGGGCCCGCGAAAGAGGGCACGGTGATGCGCGGCGTGCTCTCGATTGCCGGCCAGGTGGTGCACTGCACCGACAGCTTCGTCTCGCACGGCTTCACGTTCACGCCGTCGTTCTCGTTCTGGGTGGACTGCGAGAGCGAGGCGCAGCTGGAGGCGCTGTGGGCCACGCTGTCCGAGGGTGGCTCCGCAATGATGCCGCTCGACAACTACGGGTTCAGCCGTCGTTTCGGGTGGTTGAGCGACCGGTTCGGGGTGTCGTGGCAGCTGAACCTGGCGGAGTGAGCGGGGGGCGGGTCACCGGAGCTTCGCCAGTGCGGCGAGGGCGGTTCTCCCGGCGGCCGATCCTGTCGGCGTGGGCGCCGGGTCCATGGAGAGCGCAGCGTGCAGGCTCCGCAGCACCTGCTTCGCGTTCTCCACCTGCGCGAAGGCCCGCGGGCTCACGTGCGGGCCGGCAGACCACAGCGCACGGTGCGCGCTCACCCAGTGCGCGGTCCATGCCTCCAGCGCCGCGGCGTCTGCGTCGGGTCGCCGCACCGCCGCGTGCAGCGCGAGCGCGAGGCGATCGTTCTCGCCCCACGAGAAGACCGCGTCGGTGGACTCGAGCTTCTGCCGCGCGGCCTCCAGCAGCCGCGCGTCCGAGCCGGCGCCCAGCTTCGGGTTCCGCACCAGGAACTTCAGCGCATCGGCGGTGTGGGCGACGGTGTGCATCCAGCCGCGGTCGACGTCGAAGCCGCGGAGGTCGCGCTCGCGCGCGAAGTAGGCGAGCATGCGCTCGAAGAACGCCTGCACTTCGGCGTGCTCCATGAACGACGCCTGCAGATCCGCGGCCGCGACCAGCGACAGGCACAGCGCCGAGAACGATCGGCCGAAGACGGCGTCCGTACCGGCCTCGCCCAGTCCGGCCTCGAGGTTCTGCAGCCACCGATCGCGAATCCGTCGGAGCTCCTCGGGCGACACGGCCTTGTCCCGAAGGATCCACCGCTCCGCCGCGCTGTAGGCCACCTCGTCGCGCAGCACCGGGTCCGGAGAGGACAGGAGCGTGTTCATCTCCTGCAGCAGGTCGATGGCGCGGCGGCCGGCTGGCAGTTCGAACCCGCCTTTCGCCAGCGCGACCCATGCATCCTTCGGGCGGACCGCCTGCGCACCCGCCGGCGGAGCCCACACCAGAAACGCCGCCACCCACACCATCGGAACAGCCCACCCGGGGTATCGGCGTGCGGCCTGTGGACTACCTGCGGTCATCGGGGTCCTCTTTGCGACCATCTGCGGCCTGCGGCCCATCTTAGTGCGCACGACCCCCACGACCCGCCGCCCCGGCTCGAAGGTCGGGGACGAACGCCGTGATCAACACCACGCAAGAGCCGAGAACCCGGAACCCGTTGCTATGATGCCCGGGATGCGCATCCTGCTTCCCTCCTGTGTTGCCGGCCTTGCCGTGCTCGGGACGCTGGCCGGCGCACAGGCGCCGGTGTTCGAGCTCGTCCAACCCGATCTGTTTGCCGCCCCCGGCGGCCAACCGAACGCCTGGGCCGATTACGATGGCGACGGCGATCTCGACCTCTACGTCGGTTTCCGGCAGGACGAGCCGAACCGGCTCTATCGGAACGACACGGGCACGTTCGTGAACGTCGCCGCCGAGGCGGGCGTGGCCGACACCACCGACACGCGTGCGGCGGCGTGGGGCGACGCCGACGGCGATGGCGATCCGGATCTCCTCGTCGGCTTCACGCGCCGCTCGAACGCGCCCCTGAAGCTCTATCGCAACAACGGCTTCGGCCAGGCGTTCACCGACGTGGCTCCGGCGCTTGGCATCGCGATCGCCGGCGAGATCCGGCAGCCCGCGTTCGTGGACTACGACGGCGACGGCGATCTGGACCTGTTCGTCGCCATTCGTGACGCGCCGAACATGCTCTTCCGCAACGACGGCACCCGTTTCACGAGCGTCGGCAAGGAGCTGGGCCTCGACGACCCGCGCCGTACGGTGGGCGCCGTGTGGTTCGACATGGATGCTGACGGCGATCTCGACGTGTTCGTGGCGAACCAGAATGGCGATCTCAACGGCATGTTCCGGAACGACGGGACCAGGTTCGTGGACGTCGCGGGTCCGCTCGGGATGGATGCGGCCGGCCGCGCACAGACGTCCGGCAGCAACGGCCCGAGCGTGGCCGACGTCGATCGCGACGGGGACCTCGACCTCTTCGTGGCCGGCTACGGGCCCAACTTCCTCTACCGGAACGACGGTAGCGGCCGCTTCACCGAGATTGCGGCAGAGGCAGGCGTGGCCGGCGGGGCGCTCGCCACGCCGTCTCGCTGGGGCGACATCGACAACGACGGCTGGACCGACCTCTACGTCTCCTCCTACATCGACAAGCCGGTGAACGAGCGCGACTTCCTCTTCCGCAACGTCAACGGGCGATTCACCGACATCCTGCCGGCGCTGACGCTCCCCCACGGCGCCACGCACGGTATCCAGTGGGTGGACTTCGATCGCGACGGTGACCTCGACCTCTCGGTCGCGAACAACAACCCGAAAGGCACGCACGCGCTCTACCGGAACATGCTGCCGGCGGACCTGGCCGCGCGTGCCGTGCAGGTTCGCGTCGTGGACGGCCAGGGCCGCGCGACAAGGCCCGGCGCCGAGGTGCGCGTGTTCGCCGCGGGCACGCGCACGCTGCTCGGCATGGGCCTCGTGGACAGCGGCGGCGGCTACTGCTCGCAGAACGTGGCGCCCGTCCACGTGGGCCTCGGCACCACCGCCCGCGTCGACGTCGAGGTCACGACCATCGCCGCGGGTCGCCGACAGACCACGCGCGTCGAGGGTGTCACGCCCGGCCAGCCAGCTGGCTCCATCGTCGTCGTCCGTACTCCGTAGCCGCGGTGTGCGTCCTCGCGGCGTACGGGTCGCCCTGGCTGCGTTGGCGGAGCCGTTCCTTGCGCCAGACCCCACACGCGCGGCATGGCGGAGCCAACGCAGCCAGATCGACCGACGGGGGTAGACTCTGCGACGGAGGCCGGCATGACGAACGATCGGACGCCCACTCTCACCCGGCGGCAGTTCACGGCAGCCCTGAGCGCCGCCCCCCTGGCCCTCGCGGCCACCCGCGTCCGGCCGCAGACATTGGCGGGGCCGACCGAGAGCGTCTACGAGCGCAGCATCGTGATCGATGCGCTCGCCAACCCCGGCTCGATGAACGTGTCGTGGCCGCCGCGCGGACCGCTGTCGCAGAAGCAGCGTGACGCGATTGCCGCCTCCGGCATCACCGCCATCAACGTCACGGTGAGCGCGGACACCTTCGAGGCAACCTCGCGGAACATCGCGCTGTGGCTGGGTGAGGCCGATCGGTATCCCACGCTGCTCTCCGTTGTCCGCCGCCACGACGACATCGCGCGCGCAAAGAAGGAGAAGACGCTCGGCCTCATCCTCGGCTTTCAGAACACCGAGATGCTGGAGCGCGATCTCTCACGCGTGGAGGTGTTCTACCGGCTCGGCGTCCGCATCATCCAGCTCACCTACAACGACCGCAACCTCGTCGGGGACGGCTGCCTCGAGCCCGGCGACGCGGGCCTCAGCTCCTTCGGCCGCGAGGTGGTGGATCGGATGAACGCGCTCGGCGTCGCCGTGGACCTGAGCCACTGCGGCACGCGCACGACGGCGGACGGTATCGCGCACTCGAAGCGGCCGCCGCTCATTACGCACAGCGGCTGTCGCGAGGTGTACCGGCACCCGCGCAGCAAGGAGGACCGGGAACTGAAGGCGATGGCCGACAAGGGCGGCGTCGTGGGCATCTACTTCATGCCCTTCATCGGCCCTGGCCCGGGCGGGCCGACGGTGGAGATGCTCCTGCGGCAGATCGATCACGCCATCAAAGTCTGCGGCGTGGACCACGTGGGCATCGGCAGCGACCTGAGCACCGCACCGATCGAGGAGACGCCGGAGTACCTGAAAGAGGCCGAGTCGTTCGTCGGCGCACGCAAGGCGCGTGGCATCTCGGCCCCCGACGAAGAACGGCCGCTCTTCATCGCCGAGCTCAACCACCCGCGCCGCATCGAGGGCGTCGTGCGGGGCCTGCGGCAGCGGAAGTACTCCGACGAGGTGATCGCGAAGATCATCGGCGGCAACTTTCACCGCGTGTTCAAGGAGATCTGGGCGCTCTAACCGTTCAAGGATCAGGAGGCAGGAGTTAGGAGGGAGGAGGCAGGAGTTAGGAGGGAGGAGGCAGGAGCCAGAGCCAGCGTCAGTGCCGCCTGACGAGAACGCTCAGGTCGTGTCGCGGCGGGAGGAGCGCGTTGCCAGTCGACCGGTCAACGACGAATCAGCTGATGCACGATCTCCCGCAGGCGGCTCAGCTCGGCTTCGAGCAGGGCGATGCGATCGGCCTGTGCGGCCACGACGGTCGCCTGGGCCACCTGCTGGTCGCGCACGCCGCGTGTGTCCTCGCGCAGTTGCTCGGTTCGGACGTCGAGCGCCTGCACCGCGGCAAGGTTCACGCCGTCGATGTCCTGCAACCCGATCGACACATCGTTGATGCCGAGCCCGAACGCCGCGCGGAAGTCCTCCGCGAACGGGCCCATGTGCCGCACGCCACCTTCTTCTCCGCGGTAGCTCCACGTCGCCACGGGCACGCGCCGCAACCGGGCGAGCAGATCCTCGCCGTCCACATCCTCGAAGAGGTGCTTTGCCGTCCGCGACGACGTGCAGGACCACGTGCCGGAGTTCGCGGGCAGGTCGCAGCCCGTGCCGAGGAAAGCGGCGGTGCGGAATCGGAACCCGCCTGAGGCCCGGACCGCGAACTGGTGGTCCGCCGTGGCCTGGATCATCGTGCCGAAATCGGTGGTCGAGCCGTCCCCGTACACGAACGCGCCGACGTGGGAGTTGGTGTCGGCCAGCGTGCCCAGCGCGACGCTCCGGGCGCCACTGGCCACCGCACTGTTACCGATGGCGACACTCGACTGGCCGCCCGCCACGTTATCGAGGCCCAGTGCCACGCTGTGGTCCCCAAGTGCCTGGGAGGCCTGCCCGAGGGCGACACTCGCGCCTCCGCTGGCGGTGTTGACCAGGCCGATTGCCACGGACGAACCGCCGGCTGCGTAGTTCACGGCGCCGGCGCTGAAGCTGTTGTTGCCGCTGGCGGTATTGGCGTTGCCGAGCGCCACGGCACTGTTGCCGCTCGCCGTGGACGTGCTCATCGCCACGGTGAACTCGCCCAGGGCCTGTGCGTAGCTGCCCGCTGCGAAGGCAAAGTTGGCGGCCGCTCTCGACCCGCTGCCGAAGGCCGTGCTGTAGTCACCGCTCGCCTCGGTCTCGAGGCCCGCTGCGTGGCTGTAGAAGCCGATGCTGGCGTCATCCCACCGCGTCCCGTTGACGCGGCCCGCGCGAAATGCCCCCTTGTTTGGATACCACACCATCCGTGTACCTGCGCCGCTGGCGCCCAGTTGTCCGCTTCCGGCCGTCCCCACCGAGACAATGCCGTTGGGGTTCGACGCGTCGTAGGCGCCGGTGCCGTTGACGGCCACCACTCCCGCCGGACCCTGCGGACCGGTCGGGCCCGTCGCCCCGGCGGGACCCGTGGCACCGGCCGGGCCTGCAAGACCCTGCGGCCCTTGCGGGCCGGCAGGCCCTGTGGCGCCAATCGGTCCCACCGCACCGGCTGGCCCGGTGGCCCCGGCAGGGCCCGCGGGTCCCTGTGCGCCGACGGGACCGGTCGCGCCCGTGGGCCCGGGGGCGCCTTGAGGTCCAGCTGGGCCGACCGCCCCGGTTGGGCCGACGGCGCCGACAGGGCCGGCAGGGCCCGGTTGACCAGCCGGGCCCGGCGCACCGGCCGGGCCGGGAGGTCCAGCGGGACCGGCGGGGCCAGTCGGCCCCGGCGCGCCGACGAGACCACTGACGAGATCGCCGTTCCGCACGACGCGGCCGGTGGACACCGCAAGAGGAAGGAAACCCGGGGAGGGCGAGGTGGCCGCCTGCAGGTAGTACCGGTCCAGCACCGACCCAAGGAACGGCGGCGTGATGGCCACCGAGGTCAGCCCGGTGCCGTCGAGCACCCCCTGCGCCAGGATGACGAAGTCCAGTCCGACTCCCAGCGCCACGCCACCGTACGACACGCCGGCGCCGACCGAGCTGCCGATGATGGCGAAGTGCTGTCCCGCCGGGCCGGACACCGTGGCCGTGATGCTGGCCCCCGGCGCGGCGGAATCGGCCGACAAGGACAAGGTGGTCTGCGCGCGGGCGTCCACGACAGTACCCGCCAGCGCCAGCAGTGCCGCAGCCGACACCCTCTCCAACTCGAGCCACCACACCCGTTTGTCCCGCATCGATCGTCTCCCTCGTGTGTCCAAGCGGACGCGTTGCCACAAGCGCCCTGCCAGGACCACGTCGAAGGGAATACGGGCGCGGGGGAAGCCCCGGAAGAATCTAGTGATCTGGTGATGTGGAGATCTGGCGATCGATCTCGCGATCTGGGGATCTTGGGATCTATCTGGGGATCTGGGGATCTGGGGATCTGGGGAATCTGGGGAATCTGGGATCTGGGGATCTGGGGATCTGGGGATCTGGGGATCCAGGTGGCGATCTCGTGACCTGACTGCCGATCTCAGTGCCGTGCGGCGGATCCGACGAGCGGCCTGGCTGGTCACTTCCTACTTCCTACTTCCTACTTCCTACTTCCTACTTCCTACTTCCTATTTCCTGTCTCCTGTCTCCTGTCTCCTGTCTCCTCCCTAGAGGTAGACGAGCAGCTTCACGAGCGCGCGGCCGAGGGATTCCGCGATCGCGGTGACAAGTGGCAGGACGCTGCCATCGGCGGCCACTTCACCCGCGACCTCCGGGTCCGTGAACAGGAGCCAGGTGCCGACGGCCGCGACAGGCGCCAGCACGACGGACACCAGTCCGGCCGTGGTGACGGCCGTCAGGAACCAGGGGTGCTTGCTGTGAAGAACGGGGCGGTCCATGGCGTGACGCTTCGTCTTGTTTAGAGCGAGGTACGTGCCAAATGGTTGGGATCGCCGCAACCGGTTCGTCATGCGGGATTTAGTGTCGGAGGGCCCGGGCTGTTACGGGTTCGGGCTGTCCGTTCATGGGACGATCGGCGTCCGCCAGCATACGTTGGGACGAAAAGGGGGACGAACGCGTCACCTGCCCCAGCGCTCAGTCCCGGCTGGACAGTCGAGGCCGATTGGCCGGAGACTACGCGGCGGAGGACCGAAGGACTTATGGCCGAGCAACAGCCCACGCAATCGAACGATCTGTCCCGGCGCGACTTCGTGACGCTGTCGGTGGCCGCCGGCCTGGCCGCGGCCGCCGGCGCGACGGCGGACGCGCAGGCACAGGTGACGGAAATCGACGTGCAGGTGACCACCCCCGACGGCACGTGCGACGCCGCGTTCATCCACCCGGCGAGCGGGAGACACCCCGCCGTGATCATCTGGCCCGATGCCTTCGGCCTGCGCCCGTCGATGCGGGACATGGGCAAGCGCCTCGCGGCGGACGGTTTCAGCGTGCTCGTGGTCAACCCCTACTACCGTGTGACGAAGGCGCCGGGCATCAACATGGAAGGCTTCAGCTTTCAGAACCAGGCCAACATGGCGGAGCTCCGGAAGCTGATGGGCGGCATCGGGGCTGCCGGCGCGGCCGAGCGTGACGCGGCAGCGTTCATCGCGTGGCTCGACAAGCAGCCGCAGGTGGATACCTCCAAGCGGGTGGGCGTGCAGGGCTACTGCATGGGAGGCCCGCTGACGTTCCGCACGGCGGCCGCGGTGCCGGCGCGCGTCGGCGCGGGAGCGTCGTTCCATGGCGGCGGACTGGTCACGCAGGCGCCCGAGAGCCCGCACCTGATGATCCCGAAGATGAAGGCACGCCTCTACGTCGCCGTCGCGGCCAACGACGACCAGCGGCAGCCGGACGCGAAGGACGTGCTGAAGAAGGCGTTCGCCGACGCGAACGTGGCGGCGGAGATCGAGGTGTATCCGAGCCTGCATGGCTGGTGCGTGCCCGACATGCCGGCCGAGGCGGGAAAGCCCATCTACAACAAGCCCGACGCCGAAAAGGCGTGGGCGAAGTTGATCGCGCTCTACAAGGCAGCGCTTGGATAGGCTTCAGGCTTCAGGCTACAGGCTACAGGAAGTACGTCGGAACCGTGTCGCGGTGTCCGACGGGTGGCAGCGGGACAGCAGTTCTTCAGTTCTTCCTGAAGCCTGAAGCCTGAAGCCTATCTGGCCGCGCGCGCCTCGGCCAGCTCCGGGCGGCCGGGCGTGTCTGCCTTCGCGGCGATCTCCAGCAGCTCGGCATAGTACTTCGCGGCGCGCGGATCCTTGAGCAGGCTTGCGGCCTTCGCGGCGCCGTAGACGCCGCGGAAGCGGCGCGGCTCCTGCTTCGCGGACACCTCGAACGCGGCCAGCGCCTCGGGCAGCTTCCTCGCCGCGAGCAGCATCTCGGCGTAGAGTTCGCGTGCGGGGGCGATGGGGCCGGGTGACACGGCGGACTTCTCCGTCTTGTCCTGCAGTGCCGCCGCCTCCTGCATCTGGGCAAGCGCGGCGTCCGTCTTCCCCTCGGCAAAGAGGATCCACGCCGACACCGCGCGCTTCTGGATGTCGATCTGCTCCGCGTCGTAGGTCTGGTTGGCGGCAGTGGCAGCCCCGAGCGCCGTCTCCAGCTTCTCGACCTCGGCGCGGGCCCTGGCGAGGTCTCCACCGCCGCGGGCGAAGCCAAGCCCGCGCGCGAAGAACGTCATCGCCTGGACGTTGGGCGCGGCGCCGGGGATCTCGGCGAGCATGGTGGCCTCGGCCCACTGACCGCGCTCGAGCGCGAAGCGTGCAGGCATGGCGGTGAGCGCGTACGAACCGACGCCGCCGCCCGGCGGGGCCGGCAGGTTGCCCTGCCCCAGGGCCGTCGAGGGAACGCTCTTCGCGACGGCGTTCGCCGTCTCGATGACCTTCTTCGCCTCGGCATCACGGCCGGATTGCAGATACGCGTAGGTCAGATAGTCGTAGGCGTGCAGCTCGTCGCCGAGGGACTTCGCCTTCCGCGCGGCGGCCGCCGATGCGGTGTTGGTCTCGATCGACTCGTCCCAGTAGCCGAGGCGCGTGAACGTGTGCGAGGGCATGTGCAGCGCGTGCGGTGCGTCGGGCGCGATCTTCGCGTAGGCGCGTGCCGCCTCCAGCGCGCGCGGGGCCAGCGGCGGCACGTCGTAGGCATGGATGATGTAGTGCGCGAGGCCCGGATGATCGGGATACTTCGCGAACAGCGGGTCGAGCATGTTCGCGGCCTTCAGCAGGTTCGCGTAGGTCTTGTCCGTCGGCAGCTGCGTGCCCGAGAGCGCCATCGCGTAGAAGATCTTCGCCTCGGTGTCGTCAGGGTGTCTTGCGACGAGCTGCTCCATCGCCTTCTCGTACGCCACTTTTCGCGCCCGGGCGTCCTTCTCGGGCGCGCCGACATAGAAGGCAGACACGGCCTCCAGGTAGTCGCGCTCGCGCGGCGACCCGGTGCCCATCTGCCGGCCCTTCTCGACGGCAGCCAGCGCGTTGACGATGCCAGGCTGCTGCGGCCCCGTGGCGAGGATGTTGCCCCACATGCCAAGGGCCACGCCCCACTGCGAGAGGCCGCACGTGGGATCCTTCGCGGCCACGTCGTTGAACATGCGGATCGCCACGTCGAACCAGAACGAGTGCAGCAGCGCGACGCCGCGATTGATCTCGGGCTTCACCGCGTCCGCGCAGGTGTTGGGGAAAGTGACGGTGCCGAGCCGGTCCGCCGGCGCGCCATGCCCGGCGTGGTCCTGCGCTGTCGCCGAGCCACCGGCTGCAAACCCGAGTGCCACGACGCCGACCGCCAACAGTGTCTGCCTCATCGCCAGTTCTCCTCCTGCATCCGATGCTGCTCCGGGCCCGCCGGCTCGGTCACCAACATTACCACCGCAGTCCAGCGTTGCGGGCCAATGATGGGTCGGCCCCCCCGGCGTTCTACCTGCCCACCTCGACGGACCCGGGCGTCTGGCAACCCACGCCGAGTTGTCCTGCCGCGGGTGGGGTCAACTTCCAGTGGCAGTTCATCACGCCTTTCGGGGTCCCGAGCACACCGGGAAGCCAGGCCTGGATGGCGCCGTTCGCGCCTCCCCCGCCGCCGGCGATCACGAGCAGCCAATACGCGAAGGACTACGAAGAGGTCCATCGGGTGGGCAGCCTCTCGAGCACCGCACGACCCCCGGATCGCACCATCGTGGCGCGGTTCTACCAGTCGTCCTCACCAAGCCTCGTCTTCAGCCTCGCGGCCCGACAGGTGTCGGTCGCGCAGGGCCGGTCGCTCTCTCACAACGCGCGCACGCTGGCCGCACGGCGAACGTCTCGGCCATCCGGCGCGCAGGGGCTCCTGCGCGCCGGACACCGCATCGTGGCCGGATGGTGACGAGGCGGGATAGACTCTCCTCCCCGGGGGGAGTCCATGAGGAGATCGCTGTCGGCCGCCGCCGTGCTCGCACTGGTGCTGGGCGCCCAGACACCAGCGCAGCAGTTCCCGCCCGGCTACGTGGATCCCGGGCCCATCCTGGCGGCGGCCTCACGGGAGATCGGCGAGGCCAACCTCACCTGCATCACCTTCTCCGGCACCGGCTACGGCGCGGCAGTCGGGCAGACCTTCGAGAACGCCGTCAACATCGACTGGCCGCGCATCGACGCGTTGGCCAACTACACGCGCACCATCAACTGGCAGGCGGGCACGAGCGTCGAGACGTTCGATCGGAAGCCCGGCTTGAACCCCGCGTCGTGGAAGTACGGCCTGGGCTGGCAGGACGGCACGCCCACGCAGAAGGCCCTTCGCCAGACCCACATCGTCAACGGGGCGCATGCGTGGCACATGGACGGAGACGGCCCGCCCGTGGCCGTGCCGCCTGATCTGGCCGAGCTCTATCAGCTGGATCTGTGGCTCAACCCGCCGGGCTTCCTCAAGGCCGCGCGGCTGCCTGGCGCCAATCCCGTTGCGCTGTGGCGCTGGGAGCAGCTCGAGAAGGGCCGCGACGGCAACGTGGTCTCACCGGAGAAGGTCCATGTCGTCGCCATCACCATGCTCGGGAAGTACCGCGTGGACGCGACGATCAACTCGAAGCACCAGATCACGCGCATCAAGACAACGGTGAACGAGCCGGCGCTGGGGGACTTCAACATCGAGCACGAGTCCACCGAGCAGATGACATTCGGCACCGTGAAGTGGCCCATCGCGTGGCACTCGCACCACGGCTGGGACGACAACTGGCAGTTCTATCGACAGAGCACCGGTCACAACGGCTACGGGGGGAAGTTCCCAAACGTGCAGCCGAATGCGTGCGGGCAGCCCGTGCCCGTTCCGCCCTCGGTGACAGGCGCGCGCTTCGACACGACGGTGACCGTCGAAAAGATGGCCGACGGCGTGTACCTGCTGGGAGGCGGTCCGGCCAACAGCTACATGGTGGAGTTCGCGGACTTCGTCGCGGTGTTCGAGGCGCCGGGCAACGAGGAGCGCAGCCTGGCCGCAATCGAGGCCATCGCGACGCTGGCGCCGGGCAAGCCCATCAGGTGGCTGATCAGCTCGCATCCCCACTTCGATCACGTCGGCGGCCTCCGCGCCTACCTCCATATCGGTTCGACGATCGTCACGCACATGAAGAACCTCGCGTTCCTCAATCGCGACGTGCTCGGCTACGAGCCGCGCACCGTGAAGCCGGACATCGTCTCGAAGTGGCCCCCGACCGAGGTGTCCGAGGGTTACAACTACGAGGCCGTGCAGGAGAACTACGTCATCACCGACAACCGCCGGATCCTCCGCGTCTACTACGTGCAGCCGCTGCGGCACGCGGAAGGCATGTTGATGGCGTATTTGCCGGCGGAGCGCATCGCGTTCCAGGCCGACCTGTTCGACACACACGAGCCGCCGCGGGCCGCGCAGCTGCCGGCCATGCGGACGCTGGCGGCACAGGTCGAGCGGATGAAGCTGGACGTCGCCACCCTCGCGCCGGTCCACGGCGCGCCGGTGCCCTGGACGACGTTCCAGGCGGCCTTGAGGACGCTCTCCACGACGAATCAGGGGCAGCCATGAAGCCGATGTTCCTTCCCGAGGTCGAAGCCAATCCGCAGCCGGGCCCGTACCGTGCGCTGATCGAGCAGATGCGCGCACAGGGGGCGGAGTATCCGCAGATCTGGCACCTGTTCGCGTTCCTCCCTCGCGCCACCGAGCATCTGGCCCGCTTCACGCAGGAGATCCTCCGCGGGCCGGCGCCGCTCAGCCCCGGGATCCGGGAGCTGATCGCCGCGTACGTGTCGAAGCGGAACCACTGTCCGTTTTGACTGAAGTCCCACGCCGCAGTTGCGGCGGAACTGCTCGGGGATCACGCGCTGGTGGACTCGGTGATGCAGGACATCGAGGCGTCCGGCCTCGACGATCGACACAAGGCGCTGTTCCGTTTCGTCGATCGCGTGAACCTCGACTCGGCCACGCTCTCGGCCGCGGATCTCGACGCCGTACGCGCCGCGGGCTGGACCGACGAGGCGATCTATTTCGCCATCACCGTCTGCGCGCTGTTCAACTTCTACAACCGGTGGATCGACGCCAGCGGGGTGCACGCGCTGTCGGACGAGGCGCACGCGCAGGGGGGCAGGCGCTCGGCGGTCCACGGTTACGTCAGAAGCGGGTGAGCTCGGCGGCTTCGCCGCCTCGCCGTGTCGGGAGGGGGGCTCGCCCCCTGTCGCCCCGCTCGCAGGTCGGGAGGGGTCGCTCGCTGGCTTCGCCGCCTCGCGCTGTCGGGAGGGGACTGACGGAGGTCGGGATACGGACAGCACGCGGTCTCGCGTGTGAGCACAGGCCCTGCAATCCTTCAAGCCCCCGGGCCTTCTGAAACGCTCGGCTCTCTTCCGGCACTACTCGCCGAATGGGGAGTCCATCATGGCAACAATACAGACCGCGAAAGCGAAGCAGACCTTCGATGAACTGTCGAAGTTCACCAATCAACAGGCCGTGATCGATGCACTGGAGCGCGCTGGCAAGGACCGGGCGCTGCTGCGCAGGGCCAAGCAGGACGGCAAGGCCTTCCTGAAGGCCGAGGGCCTGACGCTGCCGCCGCGGGCCGACGTCACGATCTCCGAACGCCGCATCGCCGTCGGCCAGATTCGTATCTGCATCACCGTCTGCCGGCGGGTGGGGTCCGTCGTCGTCTGCGCCACGGTGTGCACGCGGATCATCGTGGTGGTGATCGGGTAACCGCTCGGTGCCTTCGCTGCCTCGCGCCGACGGGAGAGGGCGCGCGGCCTGACTCGGCGCCTCGCCGTGTCGGGAGGGGGGCTCGCCCCCTGTCGCCCCACTCGCCTGACGGGAGGGGACTGACGCACGACGGGAGGGGCGCTCGGCTGGCTCGCCGCCTCGCGCGACAGGATACGGCGTGTCGCGCTGAACCGCTGGCTGGCGCACGCGAGACAGCGTGCTGTCCGTATCCCGTCCAGCGTAGCCCCCTCCCGTCGGCGCGAGGCGGCGAAGCCGCCGAGCGTCGCCTCCCGACACGCGAGCCGGGGGGATGGGGGGCGAGCCCCCCTCCCGACAGCGTCAGAACCTTTCCCCCGTCCGTCCCGTCAAAGCTGGCTATAGCATCTATGGCTATGCCAGATATCGATGACCGCATGCTCGACCGCGAGCTCAAGAAGGGGTCCGCCGAGCTGATCATCCTCTCCATTGTCGAGCCCAGGGCCCGGCATGGCTACGAGATCAGCAAGCTCATCGAGGCGCGATCGGAAGGGCAGCTCAAGTTCCACGTCGCGTCCCTCTATCCCCTCCTCTACCGCCTGGAGGAACGCGGCTGGCTGCAGGGCCGCTGGGTAGAGAAGGCGGGCGAGCGGCGGCGGCGGTTCTACAGCCTCACGCCCGAGGGCCGGCGGGTGCTCGCGCGCCAGCGGGAGACCTGGAAGACCTTCGTGCGCGCGATGGGGCTCATCACCGGAGGAGACCATGCCTGACCCTTCGAGCAACCGAGCGGCGCCCCACGCGCAATCCGGGGGGGAGTGGACCGGGGTCCTGCGCGCGCGCCTGGGGTCGCTCAGCCTGAGCCCCACCCGCGAACGGGAGATCGTGGAGGAACTGTCGCAGCACCTGGACCAGCTCTACGAGGAGCTGCGACGCGGCGGGGCCACCGACGAGGACGCCCGCCGCGAGGCCACCGAGGAGCTGCTCGGCCCGGAAGCCCTCGCGCGCTACATGCGGCCGCTGCGGCAGGCCCACGCACCAGTGCCCATCCAGCCCGGAGCGCCCCGGCGATCGCTGGTGCGCGATCTCGTGCAGGACGTCGGCTACGCGCTCGGCACGCTGGGCCGCCAGCCGGCGTTCGTGGCCGCAGCCGTCCTGACGCTCGCCCTCGGCATCGGCGCCAACAGCGCCATCTTCGCGCTGGTGGACGCCACGCTGCTCCGCCCGCTACCGCTCCCGGATCCCGAACGCGTCGTGTTGATGTCCGAGCGCACGGCGGCGTCGGATCGGGAACGCGTCGCGCCAAACAACCTCCTCGATTGGGCCGAGCGCAGCCGCAGCTTCGAGGTCATCGGGGGCTTCCTGCCCGGCGTGGGCGGCATGGTGATGGCGGGCGCCGACGGCATGGCGGAAACCGTCGGACGTCAATGGGTGACCGCGGGGGCCCTCGACGCCCTGGGCGTCCGGCCCGTCGCCGGCCGCCTGTTCCTTCAGGACGATGACAGGACGCGCGCGAACGTGGTGGTGCTGGCCGAATCGTTCTGGCGGGCGCGCTACAACGGCGACGCGTCGATCGTCGGACGCGACATCCGCCTGGATGGCGACAACTACACAGTGGTCGGCGTGGCGCCGGATGCAGCGCAGCTGATCGGGAAGACGGACCTGTGGGCGCTCATCGCCATTCACGGTGCGCCACCGCGCGCGCGGGCCACTCACATGTTCCGTGCTGTCGGCCGGCTGAGGCCTGGTGTGGCCCTTGCGTCGGCGGATCAGGATCTCGCCGCCGTGGCGCGTGCCCTCGCGCTGGAGTACCCAAAGACCAACGACGGGCGCGGCGTGGCCCTCGAGCCGTTCGACGCCGCGGTCATCGGCGCGGATCTGCGCCAGACGTCGATGCTGTTCCTGGGCGTCGTCGCGTTCGTGCTGCTCATCTGCTGCGCGAACGTGGCGAACCTCCTGATGACGCGGGCCACCGCGCGGACGCGTGAGCTGGCCATCCGCGCGGCGCTCGGCGCGGATCGGCCGCGGCTGATCCGGCAGCTCCTCACGGAGAGCCTGCTGCTGGCCCTCGTCGGCGGCACCCTCGGCCTCGCGCTGGGTGCGGCCATCCTGCAGGTGGCACCTGCGCTGATCCCGGAAGGAGTGTTGCCGCCCGCGGTCCCGCTTTCCTTCGACATGCGCCTCGTCGCCTTCTGTGCGGGGGCCTCAATCGTCGTCGGGCTGCTCTTCGGGCTGGCGCCGGCGTTCCAGGCGACGGCGATTCCCTCCGCGCAGGCGCTGGCCGTGGACAGCCGGACCACCACGGGCGGCGGCGGCCGGCTGCGCAACCTCCTCGTGGCCGGCGAGGTCGCCATGGCGGTGCTGCTGCTGGTGGGCGCGGGCCTGCTGCTGCGCACCCTGCTCGCCGTGCAGAACGTCGATCGCGGCTACCGGGTCGAGAGCGCCTTGACGATGATCGTGGACCCGCTGGGGTCGGAGTATCCAACACCCGAGTCGCTGCTGCAGTTCTACGAGGCGGTCGGGCAGGAGGTGCTGGCGCTGCCAGGCGTGGAGGGCACGGCCTGGGCCACCACGGTCCCACTGGGCGAATCCTACGAGGGCCAGTCGTTCGTCGAGATCGTGGGCGACCCGCCGGTGGACGACAGCCAGCGGCCCACGGCGGACTACCAGATCGTCAGCCCTTCCTACTTCCCGACGCTCGATCTCCCCATCGTCGCAGGCCGGGCGTTCGATCGGCGGGACACGCGCGAGGGCGTGCCGGTCTGCATCGTCAACGAGGCGTTCGTCCGCACGCACCTCCGCGGGCGGTCGCCGATTGGGATGCGCCTGGCGATTCGGTCCGACGTGGAATCGCCGGCCCGCGAGAAGGAGATCATCGGCGTTGCCCGGCAGGTGCGCGGGCGCCCCGACGAGACGGACGAGTTCGAGCAGGTGTACGTGCCGATGATGCAGGAGTCCACGGGCGACATGTACCTGATCGTGCGCCCGGCGTCCGGCAGCGCCAGCGCGCTGGCGCCGTCGGTGCGCGCGGCCATCTCGCGGGTGGACAGGCGGCAACTCGTGAGCGTACGGGACGTGATGACGCTGGAGGACGTGGCGTGGGAGGCCACCGCACGTCACCGCTTCCGCGCGGTGCTGGTGACGGCGTTTGCCGCGCTGGCCCTGGTGCTCGCGATGGTCGGGCTGTTCGGTATCCTCGCCTACTCGGTCCAGCGGCGTGTCCGGGATCTGGGCGTGCGGCGCGCCCTCGGGGCCACTACAGGGGACGTCGTACGCACGGTGGCCGGCGACGCCGCACGCGTGCTGCTGGGGGGCCTGGCTGCGGGCGTGTCGCTGTCCATCGCTCTCGGACGGGTGCTGGAAAGCATGCTGGTCGGTGTCCGGCCGTTGGATCCGCTGACGTTCCTGCTGGTGATCGCGGTGCTGACACTGACGGCCGTGGCTGCGATTGCCGGGCCGGCGTGGAAGGCGTCGCGGGTCGACCCCGTGCTGGCGCTCAGAAGTGAGTAGGAGGCAGGAGGCAGGAGGTAGGAGGCAGGAGGTAGGAAGCGGCCTCCCCTCGTCGGCGAACCGGGCGCCGCCGGCACCCCTCGACTATGCGCTATCCTCGCGCGTCAGGCCGAGCGCGCTGGCCCGGAAACGCCGGGGGCCCGTCCGTCCAAGCAGCTGTAGAGGAGCACGCCATGGCGAGCTGGAAACTCAAGAACCTGGACGAGTCGAAGAAGCTGGTGTCGGGCGAGCGCATGGATTCCCCGAGCATCGGGTCGGATCCGATCGCGCTCGAGCTCGCGCCGAACCTGTCGTTCGCGGTCGGGGGCGCGAAGCTGGCGATCAACCCGCATGCGACGTTGTCCGTCGCAATCCTCAACGACGAGCAGGACAAGGACGCCGACGGCGTCATCGCGAAGGACGAGGCGAAGACGCCGGCGGGCACGCTGCCGCCCCATTTCCGGCTGAAGAACGGGCCGTGGATCAAGCTCCGCGCGGAGGCGGGAATCAAGGCCAGGGTTGCCGCGGACCTCTCCGCCATGGTCGGCATCAGCGCCGGCGCGGATGCCAGCATCGCCGTCGCCGACTACCGCAAGCAGCCGAAGTCCGCCAGGGCACGCGACGCGTTCCTCGGCGCCATCGAGGGCCCGCGCTTCCTCACCGACCTGGCCGACGTGAAGGGACTCGGTGACGGCGATGCCCTGATGTTTCGCCGCGGCGGGTCCATCGTCGCGGGCGTATCGGTGAACGCTGCGGACCTCTTCACCGGACAAATCGGCACACTGGGGCGCCTGCTCGGTTCCAGAGGGCCCATCGTCATCAGCTTCACCGCGGGCGCGACGCTCGACTTCGAGGTGAGCGTCGAGGACGAGTTCCTGATCGTGTTGTCGCGGGAGAAGAGCACCTGGCGTGCGGGTGTCCGCAAGGCGAACAAGAGCAAGGTGACGGCGTCGGTGGACGCGGGCATCACGGCGAAGCTGAAGGATCCGAAGGCGGTCCAGAAGCTCGTCAAAGGCGTCATCGACGCAGCCATCGGGCGCCCCCTGGCGCAGGTGGAGGCGCTGCTCGCAAAGGCCACGCTCGAGGATCTGGACGCAACGGAGCGGCGGGTGTTCGAGGAGGTCGCGGAGCGCCTGGGTCTGGGCGGCGTGATCGCCACGCTGAACGACCTGAAGGCGCGTCTCGATCAGCTGAAGGCCAAGGCCGATGGCCTCATCAAGGACGTCGTCGAGACACGCGTGCGCCTCAGCTTCGGCTACGAGTACAGCCGCGTCCAGACGCACGTGAACCTGCTGCAGGTGACGCTGAACGAGAAGGCCCTCAGCCAGTTCCACGGGGATCTGGTGGCGGGGCGCACGACCGATCTCCTGGCGGCGCTCCAGCAGGGGAAGGCCGGCGTCGCGCTCGAGAGCTATCTCAATCAGACGACCCTCACGCGCACCGCCAGCTGGGGCTTCACGCTCGGCATCGGGAAGTGGCAGACCGTCGGCGGAAAGGACTTCCGCACCGTCACGGAGGTGGAGCGGGAGGACATCGCGGGCGCGCTGCAGCGCAGTTACCTGGGCACCCGTGGCTACGAGGGCCGCTGGGTCGGCGAGACCTTCACGTGGTCCGTGGATCTGCGGGCCGACATGAAGGGCTACGCGAAGCCCGTCAAGGTGAGCAGCTACAGCTTCGGCGTGCACCTCGCGTGGTCTGCGACCCAGAAGTCGCTGTCGGTCGACGAGCTCGAGCAGTGGATCGACGTCGCGCGGCTCTGGCAGGTGGTGTCGGACGCGAGCGCCATGGAGATCCGGGCCGCGCTGGCGCCGGTACTCAGGAAGAACGCGCAGGTGTCGGTGCAGCTGACGGTGCCGAACTCGGTGGTCCGGTCGGTGCTGCCGGAGCTGGCTACGACCACGCCCGAGGCCTTTGCCGCCGCGCTCGCCGCGGCCATGCCGTGGCTCAGGCGCCACGAAGCGCGCCAGAGCGTGGACGCACGCCGCACCCTCTACGCGCCGCTGTGGACGCGCGTGCTGCAGGGTGGGACCTTGTCGGGCGCGGAGCTGGCGAGGATGGCATCGGATCACCTGCGTGAGGCCGACCAGGGCGACCTCGCGTTCTTCGAGCGCAGCGACCCGAGCCCGTCCAACCCCTTCACGTTCGCCGGCCTGGCACAGATGAACGGCGACGTGCGCGAGATCTGTCTGCGGTTCACCACCGGCGCGCGCGCGCTGCAGTCGAACATCACGAACGATGAGGAGGACAAGCGGTCGATACCTGCCGCGTTCAGGCTGATGGACGACCTCTGGGCACAGTCGCACCACGTCCGTGCCGTGGGCGTCCGGCTCCTCGACCTCGCGGCCCAGACCGGCCAGCTGCACGAGATTACGCGCACCATGCTGGTGCAGGGACCCGACCTGAAGGAGGATCTGGTGGTGACGGCGTAGAGCCGTCGTTCCAGGTGCAGCCATGGCCATTGTTGTCATCGACCCCGGTCACGGGGGCGCCGCACGCGTCGACGATTCGTCGCCGAACAACGCGAGCTCCCCGTCCGGCCTTCTCGAGAAGAACCTGACGCTCATCGTCGCGCGGCACGCCGAGACCGCGCTCAGCGGCCGCGGCCACACCGTGCGAATAACACGGACGACGGACGTGAACCTGGGGCTGGCGGAGCGCGCGCGCGTCGCGCAGGCCGCGCAGGCGGCGGCGTTTGTGTCGATTCACTTCAACGGGTTCGCCGATCCCACCGTGCAGGGCACGGAAACCTGGGTCCACGAGCTGGCGTCCCCGCGGTCGCGGGAACTGGCCGGCTGCGTCCAGCGCGCCGTGCTGCGGGCGACTGGCTACCGCGACCGCGGCGTCCAGGCCAAGCGGCTCGGGGTGCTCAGCCCGGGCCGGCATGCGCCACAGACCGCGGCCTGCCTGGCGGAGCTCAGCTTCATCACGACCGCCGCGGAAGACCTGCGCCTCAAGGACGAGGCGTACCTGCGGGCGCTCGGTGAGGCCGTGGCCAGTGGCGTTCAGGAGTTCCTGGACCGGTCGATCACGAGGGTGACGACGGCCGCCCTTGTTGCGACCGGCGCGAAGCTGGCGGATGTCCGCCAGGCCGTCGCGGCGCTGCCGAAGAGAGGCCGGAAGGCCAGGTTTGCCGGCCCCGTCAGCTCGGACGGCGATCCCAACTCGCACATCCAGGGAGTGGCAGGCTACCAGGACTTCTTCCTGATCACGCACAGCGACAAGAGCGAGGGCTCGGGCCGCATCCTCGTCGTGGATCGCCGCCCCGGGCAACAGAAGCTCGTGAAGGAGTTTCGCCTGCCGCGCCTCGGCGGAACCGGGGCGTCCTTCTATCACGCCGGTGGATGTCAGGTGGTGGGCGACGTCCTGGCGGTGCCGTCCGAGACCGGGCAGAACCAGTCGGTCGTCGCGTTCTTCGACCTGTCGGACCCGTTGAACATCCAGGAGCTGCATGCGACCCTGCGCATCTCGCGGGACTCACGCGATGCAGCGGCCGTGGGGGTCACCGCCGTCACGCGCAGCGGCCAGGAGGCCTGGCTGGCGGCTGTCTACGACAGCGGCACGGTGGACTTCTACGAATCGCCAGACCTGCCGGGCGGCGCGCCGTTCGCGCACCTGTTCGCTTTCAAGGTGCAGGAGAAGCATCACCAGAGCCTGCTGCTGCTGACCGATGCGTCGGATCGGGTGTTTGCCGTCGGGCTCAACCGCACCTTCCTGGGCAGCAACGACCTCGTGCTCTACGAGGTGGATCTCGTGGGCCAGTCGATGACGGCGGATCCCCGTCGCCCGTATTCGCCGGACGGCGGCGCGTTGCGCTGGGGTGCCGGGCTCGAGGTCAGGGGCCAGGAACTGGTGATGCACTGCACGAGCCGGAACTACGGCAGCCGCTGCACGGTCAGCGCCTTCGATCCGGCGGCGCCGCGCGTCGCGCGGGCCGTCCGGCCACGGGCCAGGCGTGCCCGGAAGGCCGCGAAAGCTGCCAGAAAGCCTGCGACGAGGCGCGTCGGAACAGCGAAGATGGCGAAGAGGGCGAGGAAGAAGGGGGCCTGAATCGCGCAGCGCGACGCAGTCGCGACGGCAGTGGGAGGCCCCTCACGCCAGCCAGTGTTCGACCGGCCGGGTCAGGAACTCTTCCAGCGGGATGCCATCCCCTCCGACGAGCAGCGTGCGCGCCGGCTTGAAGGCGTCGCCGAAGGCCCCGAGCCCTGGCAGCAGTTCCTTCGCGCGGCCACTCTTGACCTCGATGGCGACGACGGTCCGACCGCGACGTACGACGAAGTCCACCTCGCGGTTGCGCTCGCGCCAGTAGTACAGCTCGCAGGCCCTGGAGGCGGCAGCGTTCGCGAGGTGTGCGCCGACGGCCGACTCGACCAGCCGCCCGCGGAACGCGGCGTCAGCCCGCGCCTCAGCGGGTGAGAGGCCGGACTGCGCCGTCATGAGGGCGAGGTTCAGCACCTGCAGCTTCGGGCTCGAGCCCCGTTGGCGCACGGCCCGTCCGGCGTACTTTGGCAGGCCTGTCAGCATCCCGGCGCCGCCCAGTAGATCCAGGTAGTGCGCCAGCGTCGTCGTGTTACCGGCGTCCTGCAACTGGCCGAGCATTTTCGTGTACGACAGCACCTGCCCGGAGTAGCGGCAGCCCAGCTCGAACAGCCGGCGCAGCAGGGCGGGTTTGTCGACCCTGGTCATCAGCAGCACGTCGCGCGAAATCGTCGTCTCGACGAGCGCATCCAGCAGGTAGCGACGCCATCGGTCCGCATCCGCGATCAGAGGCGCGGCGCCGGGATAGCCCCCGAAGTACAGGTAGTCCTCGAGGGAGAAGCCAAAGGCCGACCGCATCTCGGCGAACGACCAATGCGGCAGGTGAACGATCTCGAAGCGGCCCGCGAGGCTTTCGGTCAGCCCCTGCTGCACCAGGAGCGGTGCCGAGCCGAGCAGCACCACTTTCAACGGTCGCCGCGCGCGGGAGTCCTCGTCCCAGAGCCGCTTCACCGATTCCGACCATGCCGGGATCTTCTGGATCTCGTCGAGGACGAGCACGACCCCAGCCCTGCCCGGCATCGCTGCAGCCACCCGGGCGCGATCCCACTGCGCGGCAAGCCATGCCGCGTCCGCGAGCGTGGGCTCGTCGGCCGACACGAAGATGCTCACGGCGTCCAGCCGGGCGGTCACCTGCTGGACGAGTGTGGTCTTGCCCACCTGCCGGGCACCAGCCACCACCTGGATGAAGCGGCGGGGCTCCGCCAGCCGGGACGCCAGCACGGCGGCCGCTGGTCGTTCGTATGCCGGGCTCAACATATTACTCAATATATTGAGTAATTTTACTCAACACATTGAGTAGCGTCAAACCACGCGCGGCACGTCCGATGAGCCGATTCCCGGCGACGCGTCACATTGCCAGATGGATCACCCATCGAAAGGCAACAGACGCATGGAACGCACGTCACTCAGCCCGGTTCGCGCGCTCGTCCTGGCTGCGCTCGTCCTCGCGCCGTTCCTGGCATCGGCGGCGGCGGCCCAGGATCGGCCTTCTCCGTCACTCGATCTCACGGCCGGCTGGGTGGGCTTCGCGGACGATGGGATCGTCAGCGAGGGGATGGCCGGCGCCGCGGGCCGGTTCTACCTGTCGCCGCGCGTCGCGCTCGGCCCGGAGTTCGTCTACATCGCGGGGGACGACCACAGCCACCTGGTACTCACAGGCAACCTGACGTTCGACGTCATCGCGCCGAGGAACGGCCGGGCGCCGGCCGTGACGCCCTTCCTGGTCGTCGGCGGTGGCCTGTTTCAGTCGCGGCAGTCATTCCGTGGGGAGGATTTCACCCACACTGAGGGCGCGTTCACTGCCGGTGGCGGTATACGCGTGGCTGTCGGGAGCCGCGTGACGGTGGGTGTCGACGCGAGGATGGGGTGGGAGGCCCACCTCAGAGTCAACGGGGTGCTCGGCGTGCGGCTGGGGCCGTAGTCGCGTCAGGATTTTCGCCCGCAATCCGGCATACTGATAGACGGAACCGGAAACGGGAGCGAATCATGACACTCGGACGGCTGATGATGCCCACGGGCTTTGCGGCGAGCGGGCTGGCGTGGGTCCTGACGGTGGCGGTGGTCGGCGCGCAGGCGCCCGCGAAGACGGTGAACGACGGCGTCTACTCGTCCGGCCAGGCCAGCCGGGGTCAGGCGCTCTTCCAGTCGGTCTGCACGACCTGCCACGCACCGGACCGGTTCACTGGCGCGGAGTTCGTCTCCGCGTGGAGCGGCAAGCCCCTGGCCGAGTTGTTCAAGGCCGTGCAGACCATGCCCGAGGACAATCCCGGCAGCCTGAACGGGCAGCAGTACAGCGACGTGATCGCCTACTTCCTGCAGCTCAACAAGTACCCGTCGGGTGCCGATGAGTTGAAGGGCGAGGCCGAGGCACTGGCGGCCATCCAGATGACAGCGCCAAAGCCCTGACGACTCTGCTTCTCACTTCTTACTTCTTCTACGGCCGCGGCCCGTAGACGGGCACAGGCCGGCCGACCTCCAACGCGCCAAGGTCCGGCGCCCGGCCCGTGAAACCCTCGGTGACGTTCGGCAGCTCGACTCCGCGATCGACGGCCGCGGAGCCGGGCTTCAACCGCAGATCGATGTCCTCCGCCGTGTAGAGACGCTGGACGGTGGCCAGATCCTTCGCGTCGAGCCTCGTCACCTTCATGAAGACGTCGTAGTCCACGAGCACGCTGTGCTGGTCCTGCCTGGTGGCCAGCGCGTACGCGTCGAGCGTGGCGAACGTGCGCCGCTCCGTCTTCGCCGTCCCGTCGGCGGCCACCTTCGCCACGTCCCATGGCGGCGAGTTCCACTGGAACGACTCGGCGCCGTTCGGCCGGAACCCGTTGTAGTCCGACGTGCTGTAGTTGGTGTAGGTGGTCACGCCGAACACCGAGGGCTGCGCGTTGGATCCGAGCATCAGGTTGTTGCGCCAGTGCACGTTCGCCGACGCGCTCGCGATGGTCTCCGTCAGGACCGTGTTGTTGTAGAACAGCACCCCGGGAGAGCCCGCGGTGAGCCGCGTGGATCCGCCCGGCGCGTGGTACACCACGTTCCGGACGAAGTACGCCGGACCGCCCGTGGACGGTTGGGTGCTCATCGGATGCGACGCCGAGTTGATCAGCAGGTTCCGCATCACGCGGATGTTGTGCATGCTGCCGTCCATCTCGATCGAGTTGTCGTGGGCGTTGGTGATGTAGTTGTTGTAGACGTCGATGGCGCTGGGCCGGCGGTCCCAGAACTCGCGCGTGGGATAGCTGGGCCCTTCGATGGGATGCGATCCGTCAGGATGGCCGTACATGTCGGTGTCGATGCCGTCGTGGAAGTGCGCGACGTAGTTGTGCGCGATGACGTGCCCGGGGCCGTATAGGCGAATCGCGGTGTACGACTTCATCACCGGCGGGAACTCCTGCCCCTCCACGTGCTCGAACTGCGCCCAGAACGGGCCCGTCCATCCTGTGAGGTGGCGTGGGTCGTTCCGGCCGAGGAACACGCTGTCGGCAATGTAGAAGTCGCTTGATGCCGAGGAGTTCGTGAACACACCCATCCCCACGTCCTCGAAGCGGCAGCGCTTCACCGTGAGGCCCTTGGCTCCGGCGATGGCCTGCGTGCCCGCCCAGATGGCGATGTCGGTGTTCCGGAACGTGATCCCCTCGAAGTAGGTGTAATCCGCGGCCTTGACGTTGAACAGGTTGAAGTTGCCGCGGCCGTCGATGATCACCTCGCCGTCGCCTGCCGCCTTGATCACGATCGGCTTCTCCGCCGTGCCGTCTGCCGTCAGGTAATACGTGCCCTCGAACGTCGTCGTCGCGTTCACGGTTGTCTGGTTGGCGTAGAGCTCGTAGTGGTACGCGTAGAGGCCGGCGTGCACGAGGATGATGTCGCCCGGCTTGACGCGCGGACGCCCGCCCGGCGCCGTGTCGCCCGCGCCGCAGTAGTAGTTGTAGGCGCACATGATCCCCTCGAACGCCGGTTCTACTTTCGGCCCCTGCCACTTCACCGGATAGACGTGGTACACCGTGCCGCCCGAGGCCGGTGTCGGCTCCGGTCGCGTTCGGACCGTCACGACCTTCGTCGCGCTCCCAGCCGGCCCGCCGATGCCATCGGGATCCGTGAGCACGAAGCGCGCCTCGTAGGCCGTGTCCGGCTCCAGGTCCAGGATGCTGCCGGCAAACATGTTCGGCACGACCAGGTTGAAGATGTTCCGCCAGTACACCTGCTCCCCGTGGAGGCGCAGCAGCGGCATCCCTGCGCGCCACGCGGTGTCTCCCTGCTTCCGGAACGACACGTCGACGCGCGCGTTGCGGTTGGCGTCGCCGTCGATGTGCCACTCGAAACCGAGGTTGATGAGCGTGGGGTGCTCGACGATGAACTCGCCAGGCGTCACGCGGAGGTCGTCGGGCGCCGCGCCGACCTGCACGGTGACCGGGGCGACGATGCTCACGAGCAGCGTCAGCGCGAGCGATCGGACGAGCGACGGTGGCGTGGCTGGAGCGCGCATGATGCGCGGATTATCCACCAGGCGCGGGCAGGGTCAACCGGCGCGCGTCGTGTCCGCGGCCAGCTCCAACTCGTCGATGCTGCGGAAGCGTGTGACCCCGGGCTGGAAGCGGTGCTTCTGCAGGCGGCGGCCCGTCTCCCACAGGGCGGCCATCGTCCGATACAGCGCGGCGTCACCCGGTTCGCGCCAAACGGGCTGGTTCATCTCCTCGACCGACCGGAACTTGCGCACGGGCATCAGGGGTCCTCGATTCCGAAGCGGTCCTTGAGCAGGGCCGCGTCTGCCTTGTCCTTGAGCCGGACGGTGTCCCGCTTCATCCGGTACAGAGTCCGAGGACTCACGACGCTGACCGTGAGGTCGTCGAAGGGGACGCGCATGATCTCCAGGTCGGCATAGGCGAACGCCTGACCCAGACGCGTGAGCAGGTCGAGGTGGAAGGTTCCGGTGGGTGGCACGTACTGGACGGCCGGGTAATCGCCGAGCAGGTCCTCGGCGGTGATCTGCGCGATGCTGGGGTCGTCGAATACGCTGGAGAGCGCACGCCGGAGGCCGGCGATGTTGTCGGCAGTCGGCTCCAGGAACACGTCGAGATCTTCAGTGAAACGCGCCAGCCCGTGCAGGTTGAGGGCCGCAGCACCGAAAATGGCGTAGCGCACGCCTTCGCGCTCGAACGCGGAGAGCACCTGCTTGATGGTGGCGAAGTCCACGGTGTGAGTATACCGGCCGGTGTTCGACGCCCGCGTCAGCCTGATCGCGGCGCTGCGCGGCCGAGCTCCCGCGTCAGATCGGCTGCGGAGATCGCCCGGCAACCGGTGGCGTTCTGCCCCGCCCACATGGACGAGAAGTCGTCCCGGCCGAGGGCTTCGGCCTTCGCGCGCAGCGCGACGATGGCGGGGACCGCCAGCGGGAACACGGGGGCGGCGTCGCTCATCGGCCCCAGCTCCCGGACGATGCGATTGACGATGCCGCGGGCTGGCCTGCCTGTGAAGAGGTTGGTGATGGCGGTGAGCCGCGCCCGGTCGCCCTGGAGGGCTGCCCTGTGCAGCGCACTCGTCGTGGCTTCCGGACACAGCAGGTACGCGGTGCCGACCTGCACGCCGGCTGCGCCGAGCGCCATGGCCGCGGCCACGCCCTTCGCGTCGGCTATGCCGCCGGCGGCGATTACCGGGACCGTCACGGCCGCCACCACCTGCGGCACCAATGCGAGTGTGCCCATCTGCGTCGAGAGATCGCTCGAGAGGAAGAGGCCGCGGTGGCCGCCGGCCTCCAGCCCCTGCGCGATGACGGCATCCACGCCGCGGGCCTCCAGCCAGCGCGCCTCATCGACCGTGGTGGCGGTCGACAGGATCCTGGCTCCTGTCGCCCGCACGCGCGCCAGCAGGTCCGGCGCCGGCAGGCCGAAGTGGAAGCTGACCACGGGTGGCCTGCACTCCTCCAGCACGTCGGCGATCTCGGCGCTGAACGGCGCCCGCCCCGGACCTGTCTGAATCCCGGCCGCGTCGATGCCGTACTCCGCGAAGTAAGGCGCGAGCGCGGCACGCCATGCGCGCTCGCGCTCGACGTCCGGCGCCGGTTCGGCGTGGCAGAAGAAGTTCACATTGACCGGCCGGCTCGTCTGCGTGCGAATGGCGGCGAGCTCCTTCCGGATGCCGTCCACGTCGAGCATGGCGCAGGGCAGGGAGCCCAGGCCGCCGGCGTTGGACACGGCGATGGCCAGCGCGCTGCCCTGCACGCCTGCCATCGGCGCCTGGATCACGGGAGAGGCGATGCCGAGGAGGTGCTGTAGGGTCATGGAGCCATTGTGGCCTCTGTCCGCGTGCGATCGAAGCGCAGGGCCGGCGTATAATCGGCCGCCATGCGCAGCCTCGCGGTGACGGCTGTCGCCCTCGTGCTGTCGGGCTCGACGGCGGTGTCGGCATTTGCCGCTCAGTCCCCCGAGGCGCCCGTCGCGGTCGTCGAGCCGCTGGTGTTCGTGGTCGAGTTCGAGGACGGCCGGCAGTCGCACCAGCCGGTGGGGCCCAGGGGCGCGACCGCGTGGACGCCGATGTTTCCGCGCGTGCCCGACTGGCGCCTGCCCGATGGAACGCTGCCCGTCGCCGCGGTGCGATACAGCGTGCAGCGCTCCGCGAGCGGCGTCCATTACTCGGTGTCGGTGCTGCTCGGCCCCGAGCACCAGCGCGAGGAGCCGGTGGCATCCGGCAGCATCAGGCGCGACCAGCGTGTGACGGTCGACGGTCTGCTGCGATACGGTGTCAGGCCGATCACGCTCGCCGTCCGGCCACTCGCCGCTGCGGCCTTCCACGAGCCGGCCGTGGTGAATCACACGTCGGGCATCCACGTATCGGCCATCGAGGTGCTGACCGATCCGGCGCCGCGGTACCGCGTGACGATCGAGAACCTCACGGATCGTGACGCGCTGAGCGTAACGGTGGAGACACGGCGCGCACGCACGCTCGCGCACTCCGGGGTCCAGGGACACGAGGAGGGCGAGCCGATCGTCCGCGCGCACGGGACACACCGGTTCGACTGGCCCTTCGCCACCGGGCCACAACCAGCCTTGCCGCGCGGGGCGTGGGCGCCGCTGCCCGTGGACGAGCTCGTCGTCTCGTCGGTCGTGTGGGCCGACGGCACCTACGAGGGCGCCTCCCGATCGGCGGCCGTCCAGCGCGTGCGCGACCTGGCGAGGCTCATTCTGCTCGGCCGCCTGGTGCCGTTGCTCCAGCAGGCGGCGACCAGCACCGCGCCGGTGGCGGAGACGCTCCAGCGTCTCCATCGAGACATCGAGGCCCTGCCGATCGACAACGACACGGCGACGCTGACCGCTGCGCTGGCGCGCATGCCCGAACCAGAGGCGATGGGGCGCGACGAGGTGGACCGGCTGATGCGCACCGCCCGGCAGCGCGTGAAGACCCTGGCCTCGGGAGCGGTTCGGGCGGCACAGCATTCGTACGACGGCAGCAAGGACGATCGTGCCGGGCGAGAGGCGCTGGCCGCGGTGCTCCAGCGCTTCAGCGCCTGGCGTGACCGTCTGACGCGGCCTTGATCTGGTGGCCGTGATGCCCCCGGACCGATGCCCGCCGGACCAGGCGCCGCCGATAGCTGCCTTCCGGCTCGATCTCGATGGAGATCAGGTTGGCACGCACTCGTTCGCCCGGGTGAACCGATCGCTGGGCCGGGCGCTTGCAGCTCGTGGATGCCAGCCGGCGGCGTGGGCGCCGGGCGACGGTGCGGGCACAGTCGGCGAGGTCCTGATTCGCCATCGGTGGCCGCCGGACTTCACGCCGCCCCCTCACAGACGCTGGGTCCACATCCAGCCCTGGGAATGGGGCGCCCTTCCTCGTGAGTGGCTCGATCCGCTGTGCACGGCCGTCGATGACGCGTGGACGCCAAGCGCCTACGTGAGGCAGGTCTTCCTGGACGCCGGCGTTCCACCGTCGCGCGTGACCGTAGTGCCGAACGGTGTCGATCCGGACGTCTTCCGTCCACGTCTCGATCCACTTCCGCTCGACACCGATCGGCGCGTCCGGTTCCTGTTTGTCGGCGGCACGATCTTCCGCAAGGGAATCGACCTGTTGCTCGAGGCATACCTCGGTGCGTTCCGTCCGCACGACGACGTCTGCCTGGTGATCAAGGAACACGGTGCGGAGACATCGTACCGCGACCAGACAATGGCCCCGGATCTCGAGAGGCTTGCGCGGGCGTCGGACGTTCCGCCGATCATCTATCTCGCACGTGATCTCGACGATGCGGACCTCGCGCGCCTGTATTCGGCGTGTGACGTGCTGGTCCACGCGTACCGCGGAGAGGGATTCGGTCTGCCGATCCTCGAGGCCATGGCATGCGGCCTTCCGTCGATCGTGCCTCGCGGCGGTGCCTGCCTCGACTTCTGTACCGATCGCACGAGCCTGTTCGTCGATGCGCCGCGGCGCGAATTCTCCGAAGAGGAGCTCGGCATCGAGACCGTCGGCCGCGCGTGGGCGCTTGAACCGGACGTCCGGCAGCTGCGGGCCCACATGCGAGCCGTCGCCAGGCGGTCAGCGGCACTGGAGGGCCTGAGGCGAGGGGCGCGACGGCGCGCGCTGCGATTCACCTGGGACGCCGCGGCGCGCGTTGCGCTGCGGCGCCTGGAGTGGCTCGCTCCCGGCGGGGCTTCAGAGCGCGTGGCACGACCGTGACGATGTCGCTCTGCATCGTCGCGCGCAACGAGGCGCATTTCATCGGCCGCGCCATCGCGAGCGCGCGCGGGTTGGTCGATCAGATCGTGGTCGTGGATACCGGATCGACGGATGGCACGCCCGACGTCGCGCGGCGCGCTGGTGCCGACGTCCATCGGACAGTATGGCCCGGCGATCTCGGGCGGGCGCACGACTTGCCCCTCGAGCGCGCGACGGGAGACTGGATCCTCGCGCTCGATGCCGACGAGGCGCTCGATCCGTCGGCCTCCGAGCAGCTGTCCGTGCTGACACAGGGGCCGGCGGACGGGTACCGGTTCACGGTGCGGAACTACGACTATCAGCCCGTGCTGAAGTGGCGAGACGCAGACCCGGCCGATCCGTTGACGCTCGGCGCGCCAGGCTGGTCGCCCAGCTGGGCGGTGCGGCTCTTCCGCAACGACGTCCGGTACCGCAATCGTGGACGGCTGCATCAATCGGTCCATCACGCGATTCTCGCCGGCGGCGGCACGGTCGCGGACACCGGCATCCCCATCCATCACTACGGGATGCTGCGATTCGATCGGGACAAGAGCCGCTTCTACCTCCGGCTGGCCGCCGCCGATGCGCACGACGACCCGGCGCGCCCGCGCGCCTGGCTGGAGCTCGGCGTGGCGCAGATGTGCGCCGGCGACACGACGTCGGCCCGCGTGAGCTTCGAGCGCGGATTCCAGCTGTCGGGCGACCCGGCCGCCGCGTTTCACCTGGGGCGATGTCTGCTCGACGGTCATGAGCCCGGCGCCGCTGCGGTAATGCTCATCACCGCCATCAACGCGAACGGACGGGACGACTCGCTCGATTTCGACCTCGCGGACGCCTGGGAGGAACTGGCGCGTGCACGTGAGGCACTGGGCGACCTCGAAGGCGCGTGCGCCGCCTGCCGCGCCGCCGTCGCCTCGAGGCCGGGCAGCCCCATGGCCTTGACGAATCTGGCCGGCCTGCTGCTCGGGCTCGGCCGGCTCGAGGAAGCCGAGCCGGTGATCGGCGATCTGCTGCAGCGCTATCGCGGCTTCAGCCAGAGCTGGTCTCTCCAGGCGGCGCTGGCGCTCGCTCGACGGGATCGAGTGGCGGCGCGGCGGGCACTCGCGATCGCGATCGACTGCGATCCTCTGTCACAGACGCCAAGGCAGGCGCTGGCCGCCCTGACGCCTCGCGCGAACGCCGGCAGTGCGGGAGTGATCGACGCGCCCCAGGGCACGGTGGTCAGCCTTGCCGATCACCTGATCGGCGGCGCCGGTCGAGTGATCGTCGACCTCGCGCGGGCGTTTGCGGGACGCAGGCCATCGGCGGTCGTGACGAGCGACGCGGGCGAGGCCGGCGGCGAGGAGTACGCAGCGGAGCTTCGAAGGATGGGCGTGCCGATTGTCGTCGTCCAATCCGAAGACGACGCACGGCGCGCGCTCCGGAGCGTCGGGGCGGTGGTGTGCTGCATCATCTGGCGGGCATCCGGTTCCCCGAGCCGCTTCGCGTGGGCGCCGAGCGCTGGATCGCGGTCGGACACTCGATGCTGCCGATGGGCCGCGGCTACGACGCCTACGTCACCCTGTCGTCGTTTCAGGCGCAGTTCCAGGCGCACCTCGACGGACACGTCGTGCGCATTCCGAACGGCGTGGACCTCGGGCGCTTCCCCGTGCAGCCGCGGCCACCGACACGTCGTCCGCTCACCATCGTGGCGCTGGGACGCCTCGCGCCGGGAAAGTTCCCGTATCGCCTGGTGGAGTATCTCCCCGACCTCGAGGCGCTCGACGCGCGGCTGCTCATCGCCGGCCGGGGTCCGCGCAGGTGGCAGCTCGAGCCCGAGATCGTACGGCGCGGACTGGCGGACCGGGTGCGGTTCGTCGGCCCGATTCCCTCTCGGGACGTCCCCGCGTTCCTCCTGGCGGCCGATGTCGGCCTCCATCTGACGGAGGTCGCCGAAGAGGTGCACAGCCTCGCGGTTCTGGAAATGCTCGCCGCGCAGCTGCCGATCGTCTCCCAGCCGCGCGGTTGCCTGCCGGAGCTGGTGATCGATGGCGTCAACGGGTTCCTCGGTGAGGAGGAACGGTCGGTCGCGGCGGTCCTGGCGCGGCTGCTGCGGTCCCCCGACCTCAGGCACGGCCTCGGCGCGGCCAGCCGCACGCGGGCTGAGATCTTCTCGATTGAACACCTGTACGTGCGGTATCGTGCCCTGGTGGAAACGCTCACTCGTGGAGGTAACAATGGCTGACGAGAAGAAGCCGGACGAGACGAAGGACGATCCCACGCCGGCAGCCCCGCCCGAGGGCGATGGCGAGTCCGAAGTGAGCGACCAGACACTGGACGAGGTTGCCGGAGGGCTGGCGCAGCTCCGGTTCAGTAGCCCACGTCTCCGTCCGTTCACCAGCACGTAACGCGTCGGGTCTCGTGGCCCAGACGACCCTCTGCGTGACGGCCGGGAACGACGCCGCCTGGATTGGCCGGTGCCTCGCGAGCGCACAAGACGTTGTCGACGAGGCGGTGGTCGTGACGGTGGGTTCGACAGATGGCACCGCGGAGGTCGCCAGGCGAGCCGGCGCGACGGTGATCGAGGGGCGCCCGCCTGACAGTCACGCTGAGTGGAGCAACCTGCCGATCGCACATGCCCGCGGCAGCTGGATTCTCTGCCTGCGGGCTGACGAGGTGCTCGATGCCGCCGCGCGATCGCGGTGGCCCTCGCTCGGCGGCATCGACGCCGACGGCGTGCTGTTCGCGGTGCGCGCATACGCGTTCGGTACGACACTGAAGTGGCGGCGTGCCGACCCGCGCGCCGCGATCAGCCGCGGCGCCATGGGATGGATGCCCCGTGAGGAGGTGCGGCTGTTCCGCCGCCGCGCGGACATCAGGTTTGCCGGGCGGATCGCTCCGACGGTGCGGCCGGCGATCGAGGCCGCGAACGGATCCGTCATCCGCTCCGACGTCGCGGTTCACGCGTACCGCTGGCTGCGCCTCCTGCTCACCGACACGGACAGGCGCATGGCCGATGCGGGCGTCAATAGCATGGGCCGGTCCACGCGGGACTGGATCGAACTTGGCCTCGCGCAGCTCGAGAAGGACAGGACGGACGAGGCCAGGGCCAGCTTCGAGCGGGCGTTCGCGGGGAGTCGCGATCCCGATGCCGCGTTCTTCCTGGCCCACCTCTCCCGCGCCGAGCCGGACACCGCCGGTCGCCTCCTCGCGATTGCCGTCGATGGCAATCGCGACAACTCGTCAGCCTATTTCGACTGCGCCGACGCGCTGGAGCAACTCGCGCTCGTCCGTGAGCGTCTCGGCGACACGCAGGGGGCAATCGCTCTCAACCGCGAAGCGCTCGCGCAGCGTCCCGACAGCCCCGTCGCGTTGCACCACCTGGCAGGTCTCCTGATCGGGGCCGGGGCGCTCGACGAGGCGGAGCGGCTGGTCGAACAGGGCCTCGCGCGCGATCCCTGGCTCTCGGCGTTCTGGTCGCTGCGGGCCGCACTCGATCTCCGGCACCGCAGGATCACCGGGGCCAGACGGTCTCTCGCGGCCGCACTCGAGTGCGACCCGATGGCGAAGCCGGCACAGCGTGCACTCGACGCGATCGATCCCGCGCGTCGATGCGCCGCCGCCGCGCGGACGAGACCAGCCGTGCGCGTCGAGCGCCTCGCCCCGGGCGGAGTGGTGAGCATCATCGGCACGCTGGGTGGGGGCGCCGGCCGCGTGGCCGCTGACATCGCGCTCGCTCTGGCCTGGCAGCGCGACCAGGTGCTGCTGACGCTCGACGAAGGCAGGGAGTGGGGCCAGGGGTATCACGTGGAACTGCGTCGAGCGAACATCCCCGTCGTCCAGCTCGACACGCCGTCGGAGATCCTACAGATGATGGCTCGCCTTGGGCCAGCCGTTGTCGTCCAGCACTCCTGGCTGGAGTTCGTCGACGATCCGGTCAGGGTCGGCAACGAGCGGTGGGTGGCCATCGGGCACGATCCCGCCGCCATGCCGCACGGGTACGACGCCTACATCAACCTGTCGGGCTACCAGGCCGCGTTCCAGAGCCACTTGCCTTCCGAGTCAATGCTCCGGATTCCAAACGGCGTCGACCTCGACCGCTTTCCAGAGACCAGGCGACCCGGGGACCAACCGGTCACCATCGCAGTCCTCAGCCGTCTCACGCCCGAAAAGTTCGCGCGCCGATTCCTCGAGTACCTTCCTGACCTGACGGCGCTCGACGTGCGAGTGCTCGTCGCCGGCCGCGGACCGCGACGGCTCGAGATCGAGCCCGACGTGCGGGCCGCGGGGTTGGCGGATCGGATTCGCTTTGTCGGTCCGGTGCCGTCGACGGAGGTGCCTGGCTTTCTCCTCGCGGCCGACATCGGGCTGCATCTCACCGAGACGTGGGAGGAGGTTCACTCGCTGGCGATTCTCGAGATGCTGGCCGCGCAGTTGCCGATTGTCTCGCAACCTCGAGGGTGTCTGCCGGAACTGGTGCGCTCCGGCGTCAATGGCTTTCTCGCGGAGGACGAGCTGGATGTGCGCGCAGCGATCGAACGTCTGGCGGGCTCAGCCGAGCTGCGCGGGGCCTTCGGGCGACGCAGCCGCGAGGTGGCGCAGGCGTATGGCATCCCGATCTTTGCGGCACGCTATCGGGAGCTCATCGACCGGCTCACGGCCGATGGCGGTCACAGGTGACGGCTACCAGAACATCGCGACCACGAAGATGCCGATCATCAGGAACGCGAGCGCGACCTTCACGGCGGTCCCGATCAGGAAGCCGATCCACGCCGCCATGCCCACCCCGGCGGCGCGCCCGACCTCACGGTGGACGCTCAGTTCACCCAGCACGGCGCCAGCGAGCGGGCCGAGCAGCACGCCCGGAAGGCCGAGCGGGATGCCCAGCAGGGTTCCGAGGGCGGCGCCGGCGACAGCGCGCGGGCTGGCGCCGACGTGGCGGGCGCCCAGGGCAGCGGCCACGAGGTCCACGGCGTAGCTGGCACCGCCGATCACCCCGATCACGAGCAGCGTCCACGGGCCGACGTGCGCGAAGTCGTGTGCCCACGCCGCGATCAGCAAACCCGCGAAGATGAGGACCGTTCCCGGCAGCGCCGGAAATACGATGCCCGCGATGCCGACCCCGACCAGGGCCACGCCGGCGATCCAGAGCAAGACGGACATCACAACTATTGTCTATACCAGCGCCGACCTCTTGAATGATCCGGGCTCAGAGCCGTGTCGAGTGCGTCCCGCAGTGCGACGTCGCGCGGATCGCCGGTGAAGACGGTGCCCATCCGGCTGGTCACGTACCCGTAGCCGATGCCGGCGTCCGGATCGGCAAACCCCAGCGCGCCGCCGGTGCCCGGCGAGCCGAACGAGCGCGGGCCGCCGAAGCGCCAGGTCATGCTCGGCTTCATGAAGCCAAGGGAGAACTGCACCTCGCCCTTCAGGCATTCGTCGTAGAACCCTCGCGCGGGGGGCACGGCCGGTGCGGCCAGCAGGTCCAGCGTCTCCCTGCGCAGTCCGAGCTCGCGTCCGTCGGTCGCGAAGACGCCGTACGCGTGTGCCATCGCGCGCGCGGTGCCCACACCGCCGCCAGCGGGCACCTCCAGCTTGCGCGCGTACACGCGGGACTCGTCGCTGTAGACCGCCGTGCCGGGATTCACGGCCAGCGCGCGGGAAAGGTTCGAGCGCGGGTTCAGCCCTTCGACGAGCAGGCGCCTCGGGCGGAACCCGATCAGCATCTTGATCAGGCCCGGGGATGGGAGCGTGGCGAGACGCGCGTTCGGGACTTCTTCGGGCAGCCGGATGTAGAAATCCTCTCCCAGCGGCGTCGCGATCTCGTCCTGAAAGAACTGCCCAAGCGAGCGATGGCCGGGGTCCACGCGCCGCAGCAGTTCGCCTTCATAGAACCCGAGGGTCAGCCCGTGGTAGGCCTGTCGCGTGCCGGGCGCCCACGCCGGCGTGTGACGCGCCATCACGGCCGCCAGCTGATCCAGGTCCGCGACCACCCGGCGATCGACGGGCTCGTCGAACGCGAACAGGCCGGCCTGGTGCGCCAGGAGTTGGCGGACGGTGACCGTCTCCTTGCCGTGCTGCGCGAACTCGGGCCAGTACCGGGCGACGCGCTCGTCGTAATCCAGCCAGCCGCGCGAGTGCGCGATGGCGAGCGTCATCGCCGCCAAGCCCTTGGTGGCCGAGTGGACGACCACCATGGTGTCCGCGTCCCACGGCTCACCCGTTGCAGCGTTGCGAATGCCACCCCAGAGATCGACAACCTTCCGTCCGCGGTGATACACACAGCAGGCGCCGCCCAGCTCGTGGCGGCGCGCGAAGTTGTCCTCGAACGCCTGACGCACCGCCTCGAAGCCGGGGCTGACGTGGCCGCTGACGATCTGCCGCGCGGTCGGCATGGATCCTCCGTCGTCGCCAGGCAGCGGCCCCACCCTCGCATTCTTGGCAGCAACCTACCGCGGCCCTGTGCGCTGTTTCACCTCTTCAAACCAGTTCAGCACGATTTCGAAGCGAGGCGGCGCCAGATCCTCCGGGCCGGGCTGCACGACGAGCAACCGGCCGTCGGGACCGACGGCATATCCGGCGTGCGCGTCGCTGCCGATCACCATCTGCACGTCGCGAGCAACCGCTTCGGCCTTGCCGATCACTCGCGGGAACTGGCTGAGGTCGACCACGAAAATCGTGAATTGCGTTTCTCGGCGCACGTAGTAGAGACGGCCGTTCCCGCCCCACACCGGCGCAAATCCGGCCTCGGATGTGATCTGACGCCGCGCGCCCCCTTGGATCGCCTCCACGACGATCTGTCCCTCCCCGGATTCGTAGGCGATCCAGTGTCCGTCAGGCGAGATGCGGGGACTTGCCGCCATCGCTGCCACGGTGATCGCCGCCGCGCGCTTGTCCTGCACGTAGTACACGCCGATCTCGTTGAGGTCGGTCGGCGGCTGTCTCAGGATGGCGAGTGCCTGTCCGTCCGTCGACCACCCGCCGGCGAAGACGCTGAAGGGGTCCGACACGAGGCGCTCGGCTGGCGCCGAGCCGTCGAAGGGTTGCCAGTAGACCTCGCGACGACCCTGCAGCGTCCTGCTGAACGTCACACGCGCGCCGTCAGGTGTCCAGTGCGGCGCTTCGCTGAGGCCATCGGTCGTGAGCGGGACCAGAGTGCCAGGCGTCCGGTCGTACACGTAGATGTCGCGACGGGATCCATCGTCTACCTGCACCGCGATGCGCGTACCATCCAGCGAGAGACTGGGGCGCGAGAAGGCCTTCCCGTTGATTGGCAGCGGATCGGGCGGCCGATTGCCACCGACCCACGCGAGGTAACGTCCCACCGGGTCGGCCGACGGCACGACGACGAGCGTCCCGTCTTCAGCCACCTCGTAGCGAGCCGCACCGTTGTTGAGCGACGTGCGCACCTGATCCACCATCACCACCGCCGGGCCCGTCACCTCGAGGCGGTCGGCGTCGAATGGCGCCACGAACAACGCACTCCCTCGAGCGAACAGCAGGTGACCGGTCGGCAGGTACCGGGCGTCGAAGGCGTCGGGGACCACCACCTTCACCTCTCTGGTGTCGAGGTGGAGCACGGCCACATCGTAGGCCTCTGCGCCCTTGTGTCTGGTGACGAGAATGGCGTGTGATCCGACCAGTGGACGCGGGGTGTGATGATCGATTTCACCTTGTGAGGGGTCTGGCGTCGTCAGCCGCTCTGGCGCCCCGCCCTCGGCCGGCACTCGCCAGAGGCCGCCGATGGCCTCGTCCCGGGCCGCAACGCCGAAGACGATCGTGTTGTCCTGAAGCCAGGTCACGCTGTGATCGATGGGCGAGTCGGGCACCTCGGCCAGGGTCACCGGCGTGGCTCCGGGCGACAGCGCTACCTTCCTGAGGCGGTCCCTCGTGAAGAACGCCAGCCATTGCCCGTCCGGCGAGAAGACGGGAAAGGACCCTCCGTCGGTCCCCTCGATGACTCGGGGCACGAGCTGATCGAAGGGGCGGACGTACAGAGCCGAGCGGCCATCGCTGCTGGCCGCGTAGACCAGAGTGCGGCCATCCCGAGAGAGCGCGAAGTGCGCAGCGGACAAACGATGCGGCCGTGGCTCGATTTCGAACCGCCGAAGGGAAGGCGGCGCGCTCGTCGGCCGGGGGATCCAGGTCCAGGCGAACAGAGCGCCGAGCACGGCGACCACGCCGAGCGTGGCCGCCCGACGCCAGCGTCCCCGCGCCGGTGCTGGCGGCACTGCGGGGACGGCCGCCTGACCACCCGTGCTCTTCCGTTCCTCATCAAGCCATCGCAGCGCGTCGGCGACCAGGCGCGCGGACTCCCAGCGCGCGTCCGGCCGCTTGGCGAGGCACTTGCGCACCAGGCGCTCGAGCGCGGGCGGGGCCTGCGCCGCCGTGGTGCCGAAGGGGTCGGGATCGCGCTCGAGAATCGCGGCAGCGAGCCGCGCCTGGCTGTCGCCCTCGAACGCCCGCCGGCCGGTGGCCATCTCGTAGAGCACGGCGCCAAAGGCGAAGATATCCGAGCGCGCATCGACAGGCCTTCCTTCGAGCTGCTCCGGCGCCATGTACGGCCAGGTCCCCATCACACTGCCTTCGGCCGTCAGCGTCACGTCGCGAGTGGGCGCCGTCATCTCTCCGGCATCACTCGCCTCCGCCAGACGGGCGAGGCCGAAGTCGAGCAGCTTCACGCCCGTGCGCGTGAGCATGACGTTACCGGGCTTCAGGTCGCGATGGACGATGCCGTGCTGGTGGGCCTCGGCGAGCGCATCGGCCATCTGGATGGCGCACGTGAACAACTCGTCCTGCGGGAGGGGCGAGCGGTTGGACGTGCGCGACAGCCGCGCGGCCAGGGTTTCGCCTTCGAGGAACTCCATCACCAGGTAATCGATGCCGTCCTGGTGTCCGACGTCGTGGAGATGACAGATGTGTGGGTGGTTCAGCGCAGCGATCGTCCGCGCCTCGCGGTCGAGCCGCAGCCGCATCCCCGAGTCGTGCAGGCGATGCGGGGCCAGGACCTTGATGGCCACCGTGCGGTCCAGGCGGGTATCGCGGGCGCGATACACCTCGCCCATCCCCCCCTGTCCCACCTTGGCGACGATCTGATACGGCCCAAACGTCCGGCCAATCATCCGGGCAGGCCCATGGTCCGGACACTATAGCCCCAAAGGCGCGGCCGGGGCGGGCGCGCGGATCGTGGGAGCGGCGGGACCTGACATCAGGGCCGGACCACGACGAACCCCGCGGAGAGCGCGCCGGTCCCTGTCCTCGACACGCCGTCAATCCAGAGTCGCAGCCGGCCTGCGCCGGTGCCGTCCGCGTGCGCCAGGAAGCGCCGCCCGTCAGGGGCCACGCCCGCGATCCACGCAGTTCGACCATCTACCGCCATCGCGGTGATGGTGAACGCGGCGAAGGCGCCGGCCCGGTCTCCGTAGACGAGGAAGCCGTAGGCCCGACCGTCGTGCGAGAAGACCGACAGCGACACCGTACCCCCCGTCGCGGGTCTGGCCAGCGCGTACGCCTGGCCGCGTGTCACCCGTGGCGCTCCGAATCGCCATTCGCTGGCCGCCGATGTCAGGACGACCAGCTCCGCATCGCCGTCGGCGAGGGTCTGTCTCGACGCCACGCAGGGATCCGGAATCGCGGCTGGCGCGCCGGAGCAGGGCCCCACTTCCACGCCGTTGCGGAACACCACGAGCGCCCCGGCGCCGCCGAACGGTGCCGCGACGCTGGCGTCGATGACAAAGCGCACGCGCAGCGGGCTCGACGCGCTGCCCGGCGGCGCCGTGATCTGGACGGCCAGCCCCAGGAAGCTCCAGGCCGTTGGCGCCGGCGGCACACCGGGCGCCGGCTCGGTGATCGAGATGTCGCCGCCGGTCTCGGTCGTGACCGACGTCTCGATCGGGTCGCCCGGCGTTGCGCCGTCGAGCTCGCTGTCCGTCGTCACCGTGCCGCCCGGTCCCACGAACCCGACGGCGACGTCGTCCCCACCCGGGTTCGCGACGACGGTGAGGGTGACGGTCTGCGACGTCGCCAGCGGGGGCACACCGCCGTCGGTCGCAATCACGTCGAAGACGTGTGTCCCGGTCTGGGCGGCGTTCGGGATCCACGTGAAGACACCGCCGCTCGAGATGGTGGCACCCGACGGAGCGCCCGCGAGCGACAACGCCACCGCGTTGGGTGGGAGGTCCGCGTCGGTCGCAACCGCGGTGAAGGTGACTGTCGTTCCCGCGTCCACGGGACCGCCCGGCATCCCGTTGAGCACCAGCCCGGGAGCGCTGTTGACTTCGGTCACGACGATGCTGACCGGCGTCTGGGAGCCGTTACCGAACGGATCGAGCGCCTGCACGGAGAACGCGTAGGCGCCGTCCTGGCCTTCCGCTGGCGTCCAGGTGAAGACCCCGGTAGACGGGTCGATCGATGCGCCGGGTGGCGCCATCCCCGCCAGGGAATAGCTCACCGGGTCGCCGTCTGCGTCGCTGGCATGGGCCATGAACACGACCGGAGCGAGCTCCGGACGAGCGCCGAGACTGCCAATGGAATCGAGGACAGGTCCGCTGTCGTCGTTGAGCACCCACCCCGTGCCGGAGGCGTCGGCGATCACCGCACCGCCTGTCGCGCCGCTGAGGGTGACGAGCAGGAACTCGTCGGGCTCGACGATGCGATCGCCCGAGACCGACACGCTGACCGTGGCGGAAGGACTACCGGGAGATACCGTCAGTGTTCCGCTGGTCGTCTGATAGTCGCCATCCGCGGCGGACGCGCTGCCGTCGGACGTCGCGTACTGCACGTCCACGGGACCGGACGCCGAGCCACTGAGGGTCACCGTGAAGACGAGCAGGCTGGTCCCGGTGTTGCCCTCGGCAATCGACGCGTCCCCTATCGAGACCTGGCCCCCTCCGGCGGTCGGCACGTCGACGATGCGCACGAGCGCGGTGCTCGGCGTGCCAATGCGAACACCTGCCGTCGGCAGCAACTCGACTCCGAAGGTTTCTTCCGGATCGATGGCCTCGTCGGGCAGCAGCGGCCACACGATGTCCTGCTGGATCGTCCCGGGGGCGAACGTCAGCGTGTCGGAGTAGGCACCGAGATAGTCGGATCCCTCGGCCGCGGTGCCGTCGTACCAGCGGAAGCGCACCGAGACGGGCTCGTACGCCGCCCTGCTCAGGTGTACGGGTGACCTCGCCTGGTAGCCCTCGAGGCCGGCAGCACCGTCGATGGTGACCGCGGGCAGAAGCGATGCACCGCTCCAGCGTGGGCTGTCGGCATGGTCAAGCTGGGAATCCGCCTTCGAGGTGATCTGCGAGACCCGGGCGAACGGCGCTCCGGCATCGTCCGGCCCGATGACGAACAGCTGCGGATCGCCCGTCGTCGAGTCCGCCACGCTCGCGACGATCTGCTGACCGTCCGGCGACCACTGGAGATCCATGACCTGGCCCTGCAGGTCGGGCAGCACGATCTCCGGGCCCGACTCCGCTCGGACCACGAACCGCCCGTCGTCGCGCCGGACGACGAACAGGTGGCTGCCAAACAGGCTGGTTTGCGAGGACCAGCGGAAGAGCTCGCCGTCGAAGACCACGCGCCGGGGGAACGTCCCGTTCGCGTTCATCAGCCACACGCCATCCTGACGGTAGACGGCAATCGTGCTGCCATCAGGAGACCACTCGGCCAGGCTGGCGTCGCCGTCCACCATCGTCGCGCCGGTGCCGTCCTCGCGGATGGTCCACACCTCCTGCGAGACGCCTGGGATTACGCGACTGTACGCCAATCGACGCGGCTGGATCGTGTCGTTCGACCAGGACACCGACATGACATCGGGGATGGTGAGGATGGGCGCCGCGTTGGAGGGATCTGCCACGTAGAGCGTCTGCGACTCCGTCCAGGCCAGCCGTGCCCCGTCAGCCGACCAGGCCAGGTGCTCGGGATAATCGCCCGGCGTGTTGAAGGTCAGCACGCCCCCGGCATCCCGGACGGCGACGAAGTAGCGCGGGGCGGCGAAGTAATCGAACGCGAGGCGATCCCCCGAGGGAGCGTAGACGGGGCGCGAACCGGCAGGCGCGATGGGCTCGGCCGCACGCGCCAGCGGATCGAGCGCGAGGCCGCCCCCGACGCCGCCCGCGATACCGCTGTGGGTGATCACGCCGTTGCGGCCGCGCCCGCCGTCGTCGTTCAGGATCGTCCCCTTCACGCGAAGGGCCGCGGTCGGATCGGAGGGAAACCTCAGATCGAGGTAGAAGACCTCGTCCGGCTCCGGAACGGTGTCGCCGACGAACGAGACCTGGATCAAGCCGTCCTGGAGCGTCATCGGCGCGAGGGTGACCGATCCCGTCTCGGCGATGTAGTCCGTGCCGTCGGTGGCTGAGCCCGGCGCGGTGGCATAGGTGATGGTCATCGGCAGGTCGGATGGAGAACGCACGCGAAACACCATGTGCGCCATCTCGCCGGTCGAGACACTACCCTCGAATGCGGCCGGGCTCGAGACAAGTGACGGCTGCCAGGCGCCCACGCCGGCGACGTCGGGTGCCAGCACGACGGCCGGACCGCTGGGTCGGAGCGCGTACACGTGCACGATGCCAGCCCTGCTGAACAGCAGTCGTGTCCCGTCGGGAGACCAGGCTGGCGAGCGGTCCTCGCCATTCGACAGGCCGTCCCCGATGAACGAACCGGCGCCGTCGCACTCCACCCACACCGTGCCATCCGTGCGGGTCAGCGTGTAGCACAAGCGGGCCCAGACCCCTGTCGGGCTGAAGGCCAGCTCGCTGCGCAGGCCGCCGAGCGGGTCTTCGGGGATCAGGATGCCGGCGTCCGACCCATCCGGCCGCACCCAGAAGACCGCCGTGCCATCTGTGTAGGCGATGGCATTGGCGGGCGGATACGGGTCCCACGCCGCGGAGACGATCGAGCCAGACATCACGAGCGCATCGGAGCCCGGGTTGCGGGCGTCTGCGACCCAGAGCTCGCCGTTCGCGCGCACGTAGGCGATCTGCTCGCCGGTCGGCGACCAGCTGGGCTCCCCCACGACGTCTCCCGCGCTCGTGAGCTGGACGTGCAGCGCTCCCGTCCCCAGGAGCACCACGAGGTTGCCGCCGATGATGGCGGCGATCCGGTTGCCTTCCGGGGACCAGCGGGGCGCCACGGCGCCCGTGGAGTCGGCGTGAAGCCGTCTGGGGTTCGACCCGTCGGCATCGCGGGCCTGGAGCGGTTGCCCGGGCCTCGCGACGAGAATCTGGCCGTTGTCACCAGGGAAGGACGCCTCGGCGGGCCGGGTCGAGGCCCAGAGCACGACGGCACAGGCAATGAGGACGGCGGCACGCGATCGGCGGGGCATGGAGACCTCCATGCCAGTAACGCGCAAGCCGCCGGGAAAGCAGCTCAGTGATTCGGCCTTGCCCGACTGGCGATTGCGGAAGACGGCACCAGGCCGGATGCCCCGGCGCCACTGCGAAGACTCGGCGCCTTCTACCAGGCGTTCATGGACGAGGCTGCTGTCGAGCGCGCCGGCGTCCAACCGCTCGCGCCAGAGCTGCGGGCGATTGACGCGATCGTCACCCACGCGGACGTGACCCGTGCGTTCACGCGCCTGGCCGCGAATACTACCTGGGTGAGGAACCGGTCTATGCGAACGCGCGGGAGCAGTACGCCCGCTATGTCTCCGCGTTGCTGGCGCTGGCGAAGGACGAGACGGCCGCGACCGCCGGCACCGAGGCACTGGCGCTCGAGACCGATCTGGCGAGGCTCCAGTGGACGCCGGTGCAGTCGCGCGATCGACGCGCGATGCACAACCCGATCAAGACGGCGGAGCTCGGCTCCCGGTACTCCGGGTTCGAGTGGCCGGTCTGGCTCCGCGGCCTTGGTGTCGAAGGGCCGATGGTCATCGTCAACCAGGTGTCGTACGTCGAGGCGGTGGCGACGCTCACGACGAGCGTGCCCGTGCCGCGATGGAAGGTGTATCTCAAGGCAGCGCTCCTGGACCGCTACGCTCCGTATCTGAGCCGCTCGTTCGTCGACGCGGAGTTCGCTTTCCGTGGCACGACCCTCGGCGGCCGGAAGGCGAACCTGCCGCGGTGGCGGCGGGCCATCGACGCCATCAACGCGTCCATGGGGCACGTGATGGCCCAAACGTACGTGGAGCGCCATTTCCCGCCGGCCTCGCGCGAGCGCATGTCGCGCCTGATCGAAAACCTGCGGGCAGCGCTGGGCGACGCCATCGACGAGGCGGAGTGGATGTCGGCGCCGACCAGGCAGGAGGCGCGAGAGAAGCTGCGGGCGTTCCGCGCCAACATCGGCTATCCGGCGAAGTGGCGCGACTACACCGGCCTGGAGGTGCGCGCGGACGATCTGGCGGGCAACATGCTGCGTGCCGCGCAGTTCGAGCAGAGCTACCAGCTGGACCGCGTCGGCGATCCCTCGGACCCGGGAGAGTGGACGATGCTGCCCCAGGTGGTGAACGCGCAGTACTCGCCGCCGCAGAACGCGATCACGTTTCCCGCCGGCATCCTGCAGCCGCCCTTCTTCGATGTCACGGCAGACGACGCGGTGAACTACGGCGCGATCGGTGCGGTGATCGGGCACGAGATGGGGCACGGGTTCGACGATCAGGGTCGTCGCTCGGACGCCGTCGGCCGACTGCGTGACTGGTGGGCCCCGAACGACGCCGCGGAGTACGAGCGCCGCGCCGCGCGCATAGCCGAGCAGTACTCGTCCTACGAGGCGCTGCCCGGCCTGTTCGTCAACGGTAAGCTGACGCTCGGCGAGAACATCGGCGACCTGACCGGGGTGGCGATCTCGCTGCGGGCGTACCACAGGTCCATTGACGGACGCGACGCGCCGGTGATCGACGGCTTTACCGGCGATCAGCGCTTCTTCCTTGGATACGCGCAGATCTGGCGAACGAAGATGCGCGACGAGACGCGGCGCCAGCAGGTGCTGACCGATCCCCACTCGCCGGAGCGGTTCCGGGTGCGGGGCCCGCTCGTCAACGTGCCGGAGTTCTATCGCGCGTTCGACGTGAAGGAGGGCGACGGGATGTGGGTGGCGCCGGAGAAGCGTACGCGCATCTGGTAGCGCGGCACGGTGCTCGATTCGGCGTTCCACACCGCCACGCCGTTCACCCGGATCGTGCGGATGCCCATGGACTGTGCGCGGGACCCGGCCTCCGCGTTCGTCGCGATACGCGCGGGCTCAGTAGATCGAGCCTCCGATCTGCGTCGACGTCACCACGCCGTTGACGATGTCGAGGCTGTACGACGTGCCGTCGTGGCCCGACCAGCTCGGAATGTCGAACCGGCTGCCGGGCTGTGCCCGGAACACGTCGAGGTTGCGATACGTCAGCGGTGTCTTCGGCTCGCAGATCTCCGGACGACCGCCGCGGATGAAGTAGGCGTACGGCGTCGGATGATCCGGGTTCGCGACGATCGTGGCGTCGCCGGAGGCGTCCACCAGCACGGCCGTTTCCCGGTCGATGGCGATGCTGCGGCTCTCCGCCTGCCAGCCGTCCCGAACGATGCGCGCCATGAAGGCGAGCGTTCGGCCCATCCGGTCCCGTTCGATCAGGTGCTGGTCGGTGATCAGCCCGTTCATGTGCGGCAGATGCAGGAAGTCACGGTCGAGCGTGACGTCGCGGTGGAAAGGATTCTCCAATGCCTGGCTCGACGTGGCCGACTGGCGCAGGGCGGCATAGACGAACTCGCTCAGGATCGCCGTGCCCGCGCTGGTGCCCGCGATCGGAATCCCCCGCCCCGCCAGTTCATGGACCGCATCCTCGACCGGTGTCCCCTTCCAGAAATCGACGTAGTTGGACTGGTCGCCGCCGGCGATGAAGAGCGCCTCGGCGCTGCGAATGGTCTGCAGGACGAACGGGTCGAACGAGGCGCTGCGATTCTGCAGCACCAGGGTCTCGACAGAGTCGAAAGTGCCGAGGTCGAAGACGTACTGGTTGTAGCCGTCGGCCCCGGAGGCGCGGATGACGACGAAGTCGCCGCCGCCGGCGCGATCGCTCATCCAGGTGAAGAGGGCGTCGACGTCGGTCCCGCCGCCCATCAGGCCGATGCCGAGGGTCGTCTGGCCGGTCGCGTCGGCTGCGTTCCCGGTGAGGTAGTAGTCGTAGCGCGCCTTCGGAGCGCCGCTGAGCAGCGGACCGAACGCGGACACGAGGATGGCGATCAGGAGGAAGCGTCGTCCGATCATTCGGAATTGTAGCGCGTGCTGTTCCGGTTCATCCCGACGCTGCCCGTGATGGGCTCCGTCGGCGTCTACTCCGAGGATTGGCCTTCCAACGCTGGGTTGCTTTCGCGTCCTTCGGCCGGAGTGCGCGAACCGTCTTCTCGATTCGGCGAGCTACGGCAATCGGGTCATCGTGCTCCCAGGACCTCAAGACACGCCAGCCTCCGGCTCGCAGCATCGAGTCAGTGTCACGATCGCGGCGAACATTTGCTTCGATCTTTGCCCGCCACCAATCCGCGTTGGCTTTCGGCCAGCTTCCATGCTTCGGGCACGCATGCCAAAAGCACCCATCGATGAACACCGCAACTCTGGCAGCGACGAATGCGAGATCCGCACGGCGCCGAGTCCCAGGCAGGGGCCAATCGACGCGAAACCGTAGGCCCATGCGGTGAACAGCCGATCGGATCGCGAGTTCGCAGGGCGTGTCGCGGCGCGGCGTTCCTTGCATCCGTCGACGGACCGTTGCGCTGGACGCCTCAGGCCTCGTCGTCTGGCGGCGGTTCGTCCGTTTCGATCCCGACCTCATCGGCCCATTCGAACTCGGCGACATTACGCTTCAAAAACGTCCTTTCTACCTCATCGAGGAAAGCTGCGTAGCTCAGCAGGTTCTTCGGTCGTCCTCGCTTCGGCGGAGCAACGGCAACGTCGAAGAACTCCATGACAGAGCCGTCACGAGAGTACAACCCGACGAAGACCTTCTCGTATCGATCGATGTCGTCATGCGGCGTCTGACGCTGGGCCAACGGTCGCAGGTACTTAACCCACGCTCCGAACGAGGATGGGTGACGAGGGCTAGCGTCGTCACAGGCATCGTCGGGGAGGAAGATCACTGCGATCATGACCGCATAGGGCTGACGCTGATGGTAGCCGCTAGCTTCTGAGCGCAACTCTTCGTCGTTACGCTTCATGTTGTGGATATAGCCCCGCTTCTCCTTCTCGCGGAAATGCACGGCTTTCAGAGAAACGCCGAAACCGAGGCCCAACTGTGGCGTGCTGTAGTTGATATCGAGCTTCTTTGGGCCTCTGACTGATTGTGCGGGCGACTCCACTCCACGCCCTGCTTCGTCCGGGAGCACTCCCGGAAAGCGGTCGCGCAGCCCGTTGGCGACGCAGATCGCCATCTTGTCGGCGAACCGGGTGGCATAAGTGCGCTTCTCTTCCGCGAGTCTGTGACGCTCCTCTCGTGTCTGAGCTACATCGGGAGGCCGAGGTGCCGCTGCATCGAGGACATCCTGAAGTGTCTTGATTTGTCGCAGTTGCGCGCCAGACTCCATCAGGCGACCGCCGTCGGACGCGATACACGGGTCACGTACCGAGCTAGCGCCTCGCCGAACTCGCGAGGGTACTTCAGTTGACTGACGTCAAGGCGACTCTTGAATCCTGATGCGGCTCGAGCGGAGAGCGGGGCTCTGGGATAGCGGACGAAGTCGGCCAGATGCGCCCTGGGCTGCGAGACCGGCCACAACGATACGGCGACCGCATGTGGTTCAGTCCCTCTCCGACCAAACGCCGCCTTGGGCCAAGCCACGCCAGGCCGAACTCTTTCGCCGACTTTCGAGGCTTCGAACCTCCCAGGCTCAGCAAGTCGTTCACCAACCCACCGAGCCACCGGGACGCTGACGGCGTTCCCAACCAGCTTCCACCGGTGCCCTCTACGTACACCCTCTACCTCGAGGGCCGGCAACGTCCAGTCCGCCTCGAAGCCCTGGAGGCGTTCGACGTCCCGGATCTCTGGCGTAGTGATGGAACCATCACGTGGATTCCAAATCGCCGGGGGAGAAGGGATTCCAATGGTCGAGCCTCCTTTGAGCGTTGGCACTGAATCGACCGCCCATCCGAGACCTCTCAGGCCCTCAGTCCAGTAGAACCCACACCATGTCTCCAAGGAGAACTCGGCCGCGGCAGGCTTCGCATCGTCAGCGAACAGCACGTCTCGCGGGTCCTCGGTACGCGACGCAAGCATGATTACTCGTTGGCGCCGCTGAGGAAGGCCGAAAGCCAGGGTATCTACAACGCGGTATGCCCAGGCATATCCTCTGGACTCGAGTTCGTCAACGAGGAAACGCATGCCCCGACCCCTGTCGAGCTGAAGCATGAAGGACACGTTCTCAAGCAAGAGCCATGAGGGGCCGCGCCTTCGCGAATCCAGGAGCCTGAAGACCTGACCCACCAATCCAGAGTTCTTGCCGCGAATTCCGGCGGTTCGCCCGGCCTGACTCAAGTCCTGGCAAGGGAATCCTGCCGCCAGCAAATCGACGCTCTCAAGCGACTTCAGATCTCGAACATCTCGTGTGAGGGGGACGTTTCGGAACCGGCGCTCCAGCACCCGGGCTGCACCGGGATCAATCTCACACAGAGTCACCGAGTCGTGCCCAGCCTGGTGCAGTCCTAGCTCGATGCCGCCAATGCCTGCAAAAAGGCCGGCCACGCTGAGACGACGCCGAGAAGCCGATGGTCGCCCTTTAGTCACACCGCATGCAGGATATCCGACGAGAGTCGCGGCATCAACAAGGTCGCTCGGCATCGCTGCTGGAGACCAACACGCTGCCACAAAGTCAGTTCACACCGATGTCGAGAGCCAGGTTGCCGCTGAAGAGTAGCCGTATCAACGCCGCGTTGCGGACTCCTCGAGGCAATCGGCCTAAACGCGGGCGCCGCCTGGAGGGCATGTGCCGGCTAGGACTGCCTCCCAGATCCCCTGGGCCACTCGCTGGATTGCCGAGCCCGGATGAGCAACCGTGGCCTCGTGCGCCTGGTCCGATCTCGTGGATGGTTCGGTCATTCGAATGAGTTGTCGTTCATCATAGGTCGCGGGAAGTCCACAGGCCCAATGGCAGCGACCATCGTCGGCGGCGGCAACACCTCAGTTATCTCTGATCTGCTCCAATGCCTCTCGCACGTGGCGGCGCCTATCCCTGCCGTGCGATGTTTTGAGCATGTTGTACAGCGTGTCACGAATCGTCACCTCGCCTGTGGGCATCACTATCGTTGCGCTCACGAGCACGTCTCCATAGGACTGCCGCCACTTCTTGAAACCCTTCTCCGCCTTCATGCTGCGGCTGTGCCTATAAGACCTGTTGAAGGTCTTGCTGTGCAGCTGGTACCGGACTTCCGAAGCGCCTTTCGGAGCGTTACCGATTTGCAGCTCGACCGCAAGCTCATCTCCTTCCTCGTACCAAGGCCTGCCATCATCAATGCTGAAGTGTGCGACCAGTCGTGGGCCCGCCTGCTCCACTGCCTTCTCAAGTGCTGGCTTCAATAGGGCATCGGCGAGTGCGTTCCAAGGCTTCCGTCGATTCGTAAAGTCAACGTAGTTTGTGCTTGCGAGTGGTCTTGGTAGATCGACATGTTCGGCAAGCACAGGGATGAAGCGCGCTCCCGCACCGCGCGCGAAGGCCCACTCAAATGCAACGAATGATGACCGCATCGACGCTGGCGTGAGTACGAGAATCAGGGCCGACGACATTTTAAGGGCCGTGATGATGTCGCGCTCCCATTCGTCTCCTCCTTGCAGCTCCTGGATGTCATGCCACACCGGAACGTCAAGGCGGTTCAAGTACTTCCTGATCTTCGAAGCGATTCTCACGTCCTCTCGAGCGTACGCAAGGAAGACATGCTTCTTGGACAACACCTCTCCTCACCAAGTGCCTCTCGCTCACAAGGGACGCGGCCGAGCCCTGTTCTGGCGTATGGCACTCCACCTTGCGAGAGTCTACCTACACGCGCGGCGGCGCTCGCTGGGCTGCTTCAAAAACCGCTCGTCGGTTTGTGGAACAGCATGCTGATGGAGTTCACCGGCCGCCACTACGTCAAACGCGCCGAGTGCGCCTTCGTTCAGTCTCGGCCCGTGCCAGCGTCCGGACGGAAAGAAGGCAAGTATTGCGCGTTCGTCTCCGTGTCAGCCTTCTTGTCGCAAAGTCGTTCCGCAAACGGCTGCACTTCTGGCCTGGCCTCTCGACCTCGGGTCATCCAAGACCGGTCACTCACGCCCTTAACACGACACGCACTTGTGGTTGTTCACCGCGCCCAGCTTCTCCAACAGCGCCAGCGCCTCCGGCCACGGCTGAATCCGCTGCACGGGGCCGTTCGCCATGTCCGCGGTCGTCTTCCCCTCGCGGTTGACGGCCCTGGGGTCCGCGCCCTTCGCGACGAGATAGAGGATCATCTCCACGTCCCCGCGCGCGGCGGCGTTGTGCATCGCCGTGTTGCCCTCGTGATCCGTGGCGTTGACGTCCGCACCCAGCTCCTCCACCAGGTACTTCACCGCCGCCATCATCCCGGTCGGCGCGAAGTTGTGCGTGTTGCCGGCAAAGCCCTCGCCGTAGCCCACGCCCGCCGCGGCCACCAGTGGCGGCACGCCGGGACCGCCCGACGGGACCGGCACGCGGTTCGCCACCTCCCGATACTCGCGCTGCCCATCATCGGTCGGCGGCCGGCTGAGGCCCTTGATGGTGGTGATGTGCGGGTCCGCTCCGCGTGACACCAGCAGCTGCATGGCCGCGATGTCGCTGGCATAGGCCGCACGCCAGAACGGCGTAGCGCCGATCTCGTTGACACCCGACAGGTTGCCGCCGTACCACACGCGCGTGGCCAGACGGGCGTTCGGGTCCGCCCCCTTGTCCAGCAGCAGCGCCATGGTCTCCAGGTACGACAGCTTCTGGTCCTTGTAGGCCCGCAGCTTCGCCCCGCCGGCCCGCGGCGACCACTCGATGTTGATCACGGCATAAAGCGGCGTGAGGCCGTTGATGGCCGAGCGGTTCGGATCGGCGCCGCGCTCGAGCAGCACCTTCGCGAGGTCGAAGTGGCCGTTGATGGCGGCTTCCACCAGCGGCGTGGTGTTGTCGCCGAGCTTCGCCTGGTTGACGTCCACGCCCGCGTCCAGCAGTGCCGTCACCGTCGCGATGTGACCCTCCCGCGCGGCAAAGAGCAGTGGCGTCATGCCGCCGTGCGTGTGCACCAGCTCGTTCCCGGAGAAGTCGCGGTCGACTCCCGGCACGCGGACCGGACCGGCCGGCGGCGCGTAGACGCTGTTGTTCCGCCCGCTCACGTTCCCGCCGTTCCGGCCCCCGCCGCCCTCCACCGAGCCGGCCTCGCCGCCGGGCTCCTTGGGCGGCTCGGGATTGCCGAAGAGCACGCCCTTGAACCGGCTGCGATCGATCACGCGCAGGTCCAGCGGGTCGGAGGTGGCCTGCAGGTCCGCGCCGGCCTTCGCGAGCGCCGTGACCACCGCCGCGTGGTTGGCGGCCGCCGCGAACATGGCCGCCGTGAGACCGCGGACGGTCTCCCGTGCGTTCAGGTCCACGCCGCGCGCCGCGATGGCCTCCACTGACGTCACGTCGCCAGAGGCCGCGGCGAACATCAGCACCGTCGTGCCATTGTCGGTCTCCGCCTTCGGGTCCGCGCCGCCATCGAGCAGCGCCTTGACGACGGGGCCGTGGCCCTGACGAGCGGCCAGCATTAGCGGTGTGTAGCGATTGATGCGCGTGGCCGCTCGCGTGTTGGCGCCCGCGCCCAGCAACAGCGTCGCGAGCGGCGCGTCTCCGTTCATCGCCGCCCAGTGCAGTGCCGTCATCCCGTCGCCCTGCGCGGTGTTGACGTCCGCGCCCTGTTTCAACAGCGCGCGCACCGCAGCCACGTCGCCGCGCTCGGCGGCATCCGCAATCGCCACGTCCCGCACGGCCGCGGACAGCGACACCGACAGCGCCACGCACAGCGCGACGCACTTGAGAGCGGTCCCGAGCATGCCTCTGGTCATTCCTGACTCCGCTGGTTCTCCGAGCTTTTCACTTTTCACTTTTCTCTTTTCTCTTTTCTCTTCGGCCGCCTCAGAGGCCCGCGGCCGTCGCCGTCCCGGCGGCCGTCAGATCCAGCGCGGCGGAACTATCGCCAAAGCTCTGCATGTCGTCGAAGCCCAGCGTGTGCATCACGGACAGCAGCGCGTTCGCCATGGGCGTCCCGTCCTGCGTCGCGATGTGCAGCCCGCCCTTCAGCTTCCCGGCGGCGTGGCCGGCCAGGAACAGCGGGCACCGCTTGTGGTTGTGCACGTGCGAGTCGCCCATCGGCGATCCGTAGATGACCAGCGAGTTGTCGAGCAGGCTGCCGTCCCCGTCCGCCGTGTTCTTCAGTTTCTCGAGGAAGTACGGAACCATGCTCACGTGGTAGTGGTTGATCCGCGCGAACTCCATGATGGTGTTCTCGCGTTCGCCGTGGTGGGACGTGGAGTGGAACGCGCCGTTGAATCCGCTCTCCGGATACGTGCGGTTCGAGGCGTCGCGGCCCATCTTGAACGCGAACACGCGCGTCAGATCGGAAGCGAACGCCAGCGCCTGCAGGTCGAACATCAACTTCACGTGCTCGGAGAACGAGTCCGGCACGCCGATGGGCGCGCCCGGCAGTTCGCGGGCCTCGCCGCTGCTGTTGTAGGCCTCCACGCGCTGGATACGGCGTTCCACCTCCCGCACCTCGGTGAGGTAGTCGTCCAGCCGCGCGCGGTCGCGGACACCCAGCTCCTTCTTGAGTGAAGTGACCGAGGACGACAGCCAGTCGAGCAGGCTCTGGTCCTCCACGCGCCGCTCGCGCCGCTCGCCGGGCGTGGCGCCCACGCCGAACAGCGTGTCGAACACGACGCGCGGGTCGCGCACCATCGGCAGCGGCTGCGAGGGCGACGACCAGCTGATCGAATCCGTGTAGGTGCACGAGTAGCCGTAGGAGCAGCCGCCGGACTGGTCCACGTTCTCGATGCAGAGCTGCATGGACGGCAGCGGCGTGTCCTGGCCGAAGCGCTGCGCGAACATCTGGTCCAGCGAGGTGCCGACATAGACGTCCGACCCCTGTGTCTGTTTCGGATGGCACTGCGTCAGGAACACCGCGCTCGACCGGAAGTGGTCGCCGCCAATCTCCGGCGTGGTGAACGCCTCGGCCTGACGGACGTCCGTGTTGCTGATGATGGTGATGTGATCGCGGAACGGCTCCAGCGGCTTCAGGCTGCTCGGCGACAGGTCGAACGCTCGTCCCGTCTCCGCGGGCGCCCACAGGTTCTTCTTGATCCCGAACGCGGTGCTCCCCGCGGAGCCGTGCACCATCTCGATGGCCACCAGGCGCACGCGCTTCGGGGCGGCTCCCTGTCCACGGGCCAGTGCCGCGGGTGCCATCGCGTCCAGCAACGGCAGGGCCAGCGAAACGCCCAGTCCCTTGAGCATCGTCCGTCGCGGAAGGTGCTTACCTGTGAGGATCATGTCAGTGGCTCCTTGGATCTCGGAAGGCTTCAGGCTTCAGGCTTCAGGCTTCAGGCCGGTCACGCTGTCACGCTGCACTCTTGTCTTCGCTGTCAACGCTCAAGACTGGTCCTGCTGCTACTGCTGCTTCTACTGCTGTTGCTGTTGCGCGGCGGTCGTGCGCACGGCAGCTGGATCGCCGGTCCCGGCCTCGCTCATCCGGAACGTCGGGTGCGTGACGATGCCGGTGACGAACGCGGAGAAGCGGTTGTCCTTCTTCGCGGCGCCGTTGACGATGGTGCGCACGGCGGGCATGTCCTGGTATTCCAGTCGGCGGCCGATGGCGTAGGTCATCAGGTTCTCGGCGAAGCTGCGCAGCACCATGTCCGAGTGCTTCATCAGCGCGTCGCGCAGGCCGAGCGGGCCGTCCATCTTCGTTCCATCGTAGAGGTCGCCCACCACGTCCACCGGCACCTCGTTGTCCTTCGTGCGCCAGGCGCCGGTGACATCGAAGTTGTCGAGCGCCAGGCCCAGCGGGTCGATCACGCGATGGCACGAGTTGCACGACGGGTTCTTGCGGTGCTCCTCCATGCGCTGGCGCGTGGAGAGGAGCTTGCCCGCGGCCGACGAGGTGACCGACTCGTCCAGCGCCGGGACGTTGGGCGGCGGCGGGGGCGGAGGCGTGCCGAGCAGCACCTCCATCACCCACTTGCCGCGCAGCACGGGAGACGTGCGGTTGGCGACGGACGTGAGCGTGAGGATGCTGGCCTGGCCGAGGAGGCCGCGGCGATACGCGGGGAGCGTCACACGGGTGAACGCGGGCCCGTTGACGCCCGCGATGCCATAGTGGCGCGCGAGCCGCTCGTTGGCGAAGCTGTAGTCCGCGTTCAGCAGATCCAGGACGTTGCGATCCTCGCGGACAATGCTGTCGAAGAAGAGCTCGGTTTCGCGGCGCATGGCGTCGCGCAGCGTCTCGTCGAAGCGCGCGTACTCCGTGAATTCGGGGTGCAGCGCCTCCAGGTCCTGCAGCCGCAGCCACTGCGCGCCGAAGCGCGTGGCCAGCGCCTCGGACCGCTTGTCCGCCAGCAGCCGACGCGCCTGCTTCTCGATGCCGGCCGCCGTGCTCAGTTGCCCCAGCTCCGCCGCCTTGATCAGGTCCGCGTCAGGCCCCGTGCCCCAGAGGAAGAACGACAGTCGCGAGGCGAGGTCCAGGTCCGCCAGGCGATACGCGCCGGTGGCGGACTCCGATGCGGGGCCGCCCTCCATGCGGAACACGAAGCGCGGGCTGACGAGGATGGATTGGAGCGCGAGGCGGATGCCGCCCTCGAAATCCGAGCTGCGGCGGCCTTCCTCGTAGAACTTCAACGCGTCCTGCAGGCCCGTCGCGCCGCCCTTGCCGCGGTACGCCTTCGTCGTCAGCTCGCGGAGGATCTTCGCGGCGCAGGCTTCCTCCTCGGCGGCCGACGTCGGGCGGCACGTGAAGATGCGGTTCCGGCTCACCGTCTCCGAGACGCCCGTCACCATGGTCGGCCCGACGATGGTCATGTCGCGCATGTGCGGCAGCGTGATGGTGCCGTACCCGTCGCCGCCCTCGGCGGTGTTCTCCACGGGCGCGATCAGGTCGTCGGCCGGCCCTTCCAGGCGCTGGATGAACGCGACCGAAATCCGCTGCGGGCCCGCCTTGATGTGGAGGGGCGGTGTCCGCACCTCCATCCCGTTCTGCCCCTTGTTCTGGCCGAAGTCGGTCTCCGTCATCGTCGGGCTGACGTCCAGCAGCGCCACGCGCTCGCCGTTCACCGAGACGTCCACCTGCTCGACGAAGCCCATGGCCAGCAGCGGCGTGCGCCCGAAGAGCCCGCCGAGCGCGGCGTAGATCATCGAGGCCTTGATGACGTACTCGCCGTCGGCCGGGAAGACGTGGACGACGGAGATGCCGCCGCGGGTGCCGATGGGGGCGCCGGCGGCGCGGACCATCTGGTTGCGGCTGTGCTCGATCTTGTAGGTGGCCGAGGTGGCGCTGGCGTTCCGGTCGCCGATGGCGAGGCGGCTGATCTGGCTGGCGGCGCGCAGGTAGCCCTGCATCAGCTGCGAGGAGAAGTTCTGGACGTCGGCGACGTTGTCGAAGCCGGCGCTGATGGTGTCGGGCGGCAGCCACGCGGCCACGTCCACGTCGAAGCCGACGAGGTCCTTGACGGCGGCGGCGTACTCCGCGCGGTTGAGGCGCTGGAAGGGACGCCATCCGGGCCTGGGCGCCGCCGCGGCGGCCTTGTCCATCGCCGTTTCGAGCGTGTTCACCATCGCCATGACGGTGGCATCGTCCGGCCGTGCGGCGCCGGCGGGCGGCATCATGCGCGCGCGCAGCTTGCGAATGATCTTCTCGGTGAGCTCGCCGTTCTCGTGGATCTTCGCCGCGTCGAAGCCGACGAGGGCGAGGCCGCCGGCCTTCGCGCGAGCGGAGTGGCAGGTCGTGCAGTACTTGCCGACCAGGGCGTTCTGATCCGCCACGGTCATGGCGGGGGGCGCAGCGGTGTGCGACGAGGCCAACGCGGGCCGTCCTGGCTCCTGGGGCCCCGCGTGGGCGCTGATGCCCAGCGAGACGGTGACTGCGAGAACGACGACCGGTACCACTCGACGCATACGTTCCTCGTCCACGTTACTGCTGAGGTGGAGACCGACACTGGCGGCGCCTCCACCAAGGGATAGTGGACGCTAAGCCGGCCGGCGGTTGGTGTCAAGCGGGTTTCGCCCTGCTGTCAAGACTCGTTAGAAATGTCCCCGGGGCTGACGAGCGCCTCGTTCCGGGGGTCCGCTCCGGGCCTCCGCGAGACCGCGCTCGAAACCGTGGGCACGGTCGCTCCGACTGCGTGCTGACGCTGAACGCGCCACTCCGCAAGCGGGCGGAGCTGGCGCGTGCACTCGTCGCAACCGTGCCCACGGCTTCGTACTGACGCCCATCGCGCGGCTCGCAAGTCGGCCCGGAGCGGACCCCCGGAACGAGGCGCTCGTCAGCCGCGAGTGTCTGCAACCACGCCAGCGGCGTGTCAGACGCACGGTGCTGCGGGCTGCCGCCCTCGGCCGGCACGGCATCGAGGTCGGCCGACTCGAGACACCGACACACGAGCCGAAGGACACCACAGCGCATGTTTGAGCGAGCGAATGCAGCCGAGTTGCGTCAGTGCTTGTGAAGCCGGAGGCGAGTGTGTCCGGCCGACCTCGCGGCCGTGCCGGCCGAGGGCGGCAGTCCGCAGCACCGCTCCGCCCGCCGGCTGGATCCACTACCATCTGCGAGCCCGCGACTTCGGGCCGCCGACCATGCCGCTCACGCCCCTTCCGCCGCGCGCGTCGCTCACCGACTACGCGGCCCAGACCGCGTCGCTCCTTGCCGCCTGGCGCGCGGGCGATGCGTGGGCGCTCGACCTGTTCCACCATCGCCACCCGCGCTTCCTCGACGACAGGGTCCCGTGGATCCCGAAGCCGCTGTCGCACGACGACATCCGCGCGGCAGCACTGGACGAGTCGGACGCGCGACTGGCCGTCGCGCGCTGGTACGACTTCCGGGACTGGGACGCCCTCGCCTCGCACGTGGCGGCCGTGCAGGAGCCGGGCTCACCGGTCGCCCGTTTCGAGTCCGCGGTCGAGGCGGTGGTCGATGGCGACCTCGAGACGCTCTCCTCGCTCCTCCATGACGATCCGGCGCTCGTGCACGCGCGGTCGGCGCGCGTCACGCACTTCGACCCGCCGGTGCACCGCGCGACGCTGCTGCACTACGTGGCCGCCAACGGCGTGGAGGGCCACCGGCAGCGCACGCCCGCCAACGCCGTGCAGGTGGCGCGCGCGCTGCTCCGCGCCGGCGCGGCGCCCGACTCGCTGGCGAGCTTGTACGGGGGCACGTGCACGACCATGAGCCTGCTGGTGTCGAGCACGCCTCCGGCGCGCGCGGGCGTGCAGGTGGCGCTGGTCGACGTACTCGTGGACTTCGGTGCCAGCGTGGAGCCCCGCGGCGACGGGCCGTGGACGTCGCCGCTGCTGACGGCGCTCACGTTCAACTTCGTCGAGGCGGCCGAGGCGCTGGTCCGGCGCGGCGCGCGCATCGACTCGGCCGCGGCCGCGGCCGGCCTGAATCGCCTCGCGGACCTGGAGCGGATGCTTGAAACGGCCGGCGACGACGACCGGCATCGCGCGCTCGCGCTGGCCGCGCAGCTGGGTCGCGCGGGAGCGGTGGCGCGACTGCTCGACGCCGGCGAGGACCCGGACCGCTACAACCCGAAGGGCGCGCACGCCCATGCGACGCCGCTGCACCACGCCGCGCTGCATGGCCACCTCGACACCGTCCGGGTGCTGGTGGAGCGCGGCGCGCGGCTGGACATGGGCGACACCACCTATCACGCGACGCCGCTCGGCTGGGCCCTCCATGGGCAAAGGGAGGAGGTTGCCGCCTACCTCCGCTCCCGCGGCGCGCGGTGAGCGTGTTACTTCGGCGTCCCCACCTTCGTCTCCGTCGACACGCTGAACGTGCGGTAGTCCGAGAACTCCGACGTGCCGCCGACGCGCATCACCTTCAGCAGCATCACGCGCGCGCTGGCGGTGTACTCCGCGCGGGCGGGCAGCCAGGCCTCGCCGTTGACCTTCCGCCGCTCGAAGGCCGCCTTCGAGCCCTTGTGCACGCGCGCCAGCAGGCCCAGGCCGAACGACGCGGTCTCGATGGCTTCCGCTTCCAGGCGCACCAGCTCGTACTCCGACTCGCTCACCCAGGCCTTGCCCGCGAAGTGTTTCATCACCTTCCCCTCGCGCGTCTTCGGGCGGGCGTTCTTGCGGGGTGTGAAGGTGAGGGCGATGGTCTCGTGGCCGGCAATCACCTCGCGGCCTACCATCCTGAAGTCGTACACGACCAGCGCATCGTCCACGGCGCGATCGGTGTCCCGCTGCTCTTCGGCGCGCTTCTTCTCCTCGGCGGCGCGCACCTTCTCGGGCTCGCGCTCCAGCTTCCGCGCGTACTCCATCACCTTCTTCTGCCGCTCGCGATCCTGCTTGTCCAGCTCCTTCGGTGGAACGGGTGTGCCGTCCTTGACCGTCTGACGCTGCCACCGGAACTCGCCGGGCAGCGCCGGGTAGCTCTCGAAGACGTTCACCGTCTCCTTCGTGGCCCGGCCCGACTTGTCGAGCTTCAGCTCGCGCCGCGTCTCCACGTACACGTACTGGCTCTGCCGCACATCGTCGGCCTGGAGGCGCTTCCGGGCCTCCGCCATGAAGGTCTTGAAGTCGGGCAGCGGGCGTTCCTGGCCGGTGGCGGGAACGGCCAGCGCGGCCAGGAGCAGGGCAAACACAGGGCGCATCATCGTTACGACGCCGTTACACGGGAAGAGGACGGCACTCCCTGACTATAATCTGGGTGTTGGAACCCGGATCCGCCGCGCCCCTCGGCGCCACCCTTCTCCCCGAGGGCGTCAACTTCAGCGTCTTCTCCAAGCACGCCACGCGCGTGGACCTGCTCCTCTTCGACGATGCGGAGGATCCGAGGCCTGCGCGCGTACTGACCCTGGATCCCCGGCGGCACCGGACCTACCACTACTGGCACGTCTTCGTGCCCGGCGTCGGCGCGGGCCAGGTGTACGCCTACCGCGCGCACGGGCCGTTCGCGCCCGAGCGCGGGCTGCGCTTCGACGCGGGGAAGGTGCTGTTCGACCCCTACGGCCTGGCGATGGTGCTGCCGCACGCCTACGATCGGCGGGCGGCGATGCGCGCTGGTGACAACGCCGCTTCCGCGGCGCGGAGCGTCGTCGCGGATCCGGGCGCCTACCACTGGGAAGGCGATGCGCCGCTGCGGCGACCCTACGCCGAGACGGTCATCTACGAGTTGCACGTGCGCGGGTTCACCCGTCATCCCAGTTCGGGTGTCGGCGAGGGCGTCCGCGGCACCTACGCGGGCCTCGTCGAGAAGATTCCCTACTTGAAGGACCTCGGCGTCACCGCCGTGGAGCTGCTGCCGGTGTTCCAGTACGACCCGCAGCACGCGCCGAACGGCACGAACTACTGGGGCTACCAGCCGCTGTCCTTCTTCGCGCCGCACCAGGCCTACAGCGCGCGGCCCGGGCCGCTCGGCGCCCTCGACGAGTTCCGCGACATGGTGAAGGCGCTCCACCGCGCCGGCCTCGAGGTCATCCTGGATGTCGTCTTCAACCACACGACGGAGGGCGGCGACGACGGCCCGACGCAGTGCTATCGAGGGCTGGCTAACGACTTCTACTACCTGCTGCAACCCGACCGCTCCCGCTACGCGGACTTCTCGGGCTGCGGCAACACCCTCAACACCAACAAGAACATCGTCCGCCGCATGATCCAGGACAGCCTGCGCTACTGGGTCACCCAGATGCACGTGGACGGCTTCCGCTTCGACCTGGCGTCCATCCTGACGCGCGACGAGCAGGGGCACCCGCATCCCAACCCGCCGGTGCTGTGGGACATCGAATCGGATCCGCAATTGGCGGGCACGAAGCTGATCGCCGAGGCGTGGGACGCCGCCGGCCTCTACCAGGTGGGTCGCTTCGTCGGCGACGCGTGGCAGGAATGGAACGGGCGCTTCAGGGACGATGTGCGGCGGTTCGTGAAGGGGGAGCAGGGGACGGTGTCTGCGCTGGCGACGCGGCTGATCGGGAGCCCCGACCTCTACGACCACGAGGACCGCGAGGCCGAGCAGAGCATCAACTTCGTCACCTGCCACGACGGCTTCACGGTGAACGACCTGGTCTCGTACGACGAAAAGCACAACGAGGCCAATGGCGAGGGCAACCGTGATGGGCACAACGAGAACCTCAGCTGGAACTGCGGCGTCGAGGGACCGACGGACGACCCCGCGATCGAATCGCTGCGCAACCGCCAGGTGAAGAACCTGCTGGCGCTCACGCTGATGTCAGCCGGCACGCCGATGCTGCAGATGGGCGACGAGGTGCGCCGGACGCAGGGGGGCAACAACAACGCCTACTGTCAGGACAACGCGATCAGCTGGCTCGACTGGGGGCTGCTGGAGCGGCATGCGGACGTGCACCGCTTCGTGCGGCACATGATCGCGCTGCGCCAGCGCAGCGACATGGCGACGGGCGCGAGCGGGCTGAGCCTGAACGCGCTGCTGCACCGCGCGACGCCGGAATGGCACGGGGTGGCGCTTGGCGCGCCGGACTGGAGCCATCATTCCCACTCGCTGGCGTTCACGCTGAGGAGCCTCCACGCGCGTTACGTGCTGCACTGCATCTGCAGCGCGTACTGGGAGCCGCTGCGCTTCGCGCTGCCGCTGGTGCCGCCCGGCGAGGGCCCGTGGCGGCGGATGATCGACACGGCGCTGCCGTCGCCGGACGACATCCGGCCGGTGGAGGAGGCGCCGCTGCTGGACGCGGCGAGCTACGTCGTGCAGCCGCGGTCGGTGGTGCTGCTGGGACGGCTGGTGACCGTGTAGGAGGTCCGCCCAGCCTGGGCGTGCACCTGCCTTGGGCGCAGGGGGTCGCTCATCGAGCTTGACCTTCTTGCCACGCCGCGACCGGTGACGACAATGCGCTCGCGCGTCATCTCGGCCGCGTGCGCGATCCACGCGCGAATGGCGCGTTGGTCACAGGGCGCGGACCCTATGCGACAATTCCCGCCGGACTCCTCCATCGTGAACCCGGTTGCCAGGACGTGCGCGGTGCTCGGACTCGGCGGGCTCTTCCTGGGCGCCACGGGCCCCCTGCTCAGCGCCTACGTGCCTCCGCTCGTGGAGCGCACGCTCGGCGAGGACCGCGTCGGCATCGGCCTCGTCATGGCCATCGACAACCTGCTGCTCCTGCTGTTGCTGCCCCTCACCGGCGCGGCGTCCGATCGCGCGCGAGCTCGCGGCGGCAGCCGGACGCCGCTGGTGCTCACCGGGTACGCGGCGACCGCAGTGGCGCTGGCGGTGTTCCCCGCGGCGGCGGCACTCGGGCTCTGGGGCCTGGTGGGGGCCATGGTCCTGCTCTACGGCGGCATCAACGCGCAGCGGTCGCCCTTTCAAGCGCTCGTCGCTGACGCCGTGCCCTCGCCAATGCGCCCACTCGCCACCGGGCTGGTCACCTTCCAGATGTGCGCGGGGGCCGTCCTCCTGCTGATGCTCGGGCGCCTGCTCGGGATGGCCGCCGCCTTTCGCGTGGCGGCCGGCGTCGTCATCGGCGCCGCCCTCGTCCTGGCGTGGTGGTTCCGCAAGGCGCCGGCGCCGCACGACGGGCCCGTCGAGCCGACCCTGCGCGCGCTGGCGTCGTCGGTCAGGACGGCGATGCGCGGGGAACTCCCCGGCATCCGCGCCGTCTTCGCAGCGTCGTTCCTGCTGCAGCTCACCTTCCAGACCTTCACGACCTGGTACGCGCTGCACGCGATGGAGCGCTTCGGCGTCGGCCCCGAAGAGGCCGGGCTCGGCTTCATCGCGTGGGCGCTGGGCGGCGTGGCCGGGGCCATCCCCGCCGGCTTCCTGGGGATGCGCCTGGGCCGCCGCGCCGCGATGCTGATCGGGTTCGGCGCACAGAGCGTCGTGCTGTTGGGCCTCACCCTGGTGTCGAGGCCGTCGTCGGTGGCGCTGCTCCTGTTCCTCGCGTCGGCCAGCTGGACGCTGCCCATGGTCAACGCCTACCCGCTGTTCGTGGAGCACGTACCACCGCATCGACGGGGGATTCTGGCCGCGCTGTTCCTGCTGGCCATGGCGCTCGGGGGCATCGTCGGCGACCCGCTGAACGGGGCGATCTTCCAGCTCGCCGGCGGGTACCGCCTCCTGTTCGTGCTGATGGCCGCCTTCACGTCGGCCGCCTTTGTCGCCGTGCTATTCGTGCGGCGTGGCACGGGAGAGGCGAGCGATCAGCTGGCCAGGGAGGCCGCGTAACCAGTCACCTGGTGAGCGGGTGACGCGCCGCGCTATGCGACGAGGAAGCCGAACGCCCGGGCGTTGTCCCGGACGTGCGCATCTCTGGTGACGACGGTCACCAGCTGGGGTGCTTCGCCGAGCAACTCCATGGTTGCCAGATGCACCGCATCGAGCGTCCGGATCGGTTCGATGGGGAACGCGCGCCGGACGCGGGCGAGCACCGCTCGGTCGACGTCAACGATGAAGCATCGTCGCTCGAACGTGCGCAGGGAGGGACGCTACGCTTCGCCACGATCGCTGTCGATCAGTTCAGCGGCGGTTCCCGGCGGCAACCGAATATCGGGCCAGTCCTCGAATGGGTCACCAGCTTCCACGGGAGGATGGAGAATGCCGGCGGCAAGGAGCTCATCCCACCGGCTTCCGGCGGACGTGCGGGCATCTCCTGGAGGCACGAGCTCGGCGACGACACGTCGGTGAACGGTCACCGAAATCCGCTCGCCTGCTGTAACTCGCCGGATGTAGCGGCTCAAGTTGTCTTTCAGCTCCCGGATGCCGGTCTCCATCCGGCCAACATAGCCACTTGTGGCCGCATCTGCAATGACCGACGGAATCTGCCTTGTCACCGATTCACGACCCACGCGTCGCAGGAACCTCCTCGACGACCGACTCGCCCTCGCCCACCGCGCCGTCGGTCCACGCCCACTGCTCGTGGAGCCGCAGCCGCCCGTCCGGAAGCACCTCGGGCCGGCTCCGGCAGCGCCCCGACCGGAACGTGCCGTCCAGCGCCACGTGCTGGTAGCGCATGTCCAGCTGTCCCTCGTCGTCCACCGTCGCCACGAGCGTGCCGAAGCGCACCGCGCCGCCGGCGTAGGTGGCCCAAATGACGGAGGCGTGCTGGTGGTATTGGAAGACCGTCTCGCCGGAGACGTCGCCACCCTCCGAGTTCGCCAGCGATCGGAAGACCCGACCTTCGAAGTCAATCGTCATCTCATCCTCGCTCCCGGACGGCGCGTCGTCGTGATACCGTTCGCGCCACGGCCTTCGATACTCCCACGAACGAGGAACGCGCATGGCAGCCGATCTCACCACACCCGCCCGGCTGTGCTTCGGGCATAGCATCGAGTCATGGCAGGCATGACCAGGACACGGCTGGCCGAGGGCATCTTCCTCGTCAGGTTCCGCACCCAGTACGAGCTGGCGTCCACCTTCCTCCGCATCCAGGAGCACTACGAGTCCAGCCGCTTCAGGAACCGCGTCTTTACGCTCGAACAGTACATGGACTGGTACGCCGCCGAGTTCGGCGCGTTCACCTACTACGAGGACTGGGCCGGCTTCAACGTGCCCTCGTCCGCGTTCCAGGCCTTCTACGAGGGGAGGTTCGACCCGCTGCTGAAGAAGGAGCAACGGCTGCTGCGCCTGTTCGAGCGGGAGCGCACGCCTTACTACGTCATCGGGATCTCGTCCGAGAAGGACCTGAAGCACGAACTGGCGCACGCGCTCTTCTTCACGCGGCCGGCCTACAGGAGCGCGGTGCTCGCGGCACTCCGTGGCTACGACACGTCCGCGCTCCGGACGCGCCTCGCGAAGATGGGGTATCACCGCAGCGTGCTCGACGACGAGGTCCAGGCGTATCTCATCGCGCCGGCGGGCGTGGACGGCGGGTCCTCACGCGCGCTGGCCCCGCTGCGCACGGCACTGCGGGGTATCTACCGGACGCACGCGAAGGGGATCCGCTCACGACGGTGATCGTCATGCCATCGTGACGCCGAACTGCGTCGCGATGTAGTCGATGGACCGGGCCTCCCGGAAGTAGCTGCAGTGCCAGACGGTGGCCGAGGTGCCGAAATCGCAGGCGTCACCCGCCAGCGCAAGCCCGGGCACCCCGAAGTCGGTCATCGACGACGTGTCGACGACGAGGTCGTTGTTCCCCGGAAAGACGACGTCGCTGGCGAGGTCGCCCACGCGGTCCTTCCTGAAGTTGCGCCAGAACCGCCAGCCGGGATCCTCGGTCTCGAAGTTCGAGACGATGGCGAAGTACGCCGGCGCCACGGACACGGGACCGACGCGAAGCCGGTTGATCTCGTGATTGTTGCTGACCATCGACTGGCCCGCCAGCCCGGGCACGAGCGCGGCAAGGGCGTCCACGATCGGGGTCTTCGCCAGGGCGCCGGTGACCGAGACGATCACCTCCACCAGCTTGCCCCCGACCCAGAGGAACGGGTTCGCGACGCCGCCCAGCTTCAGGGCGTACTGGGCGAACGTGCCGACATTGGAGACGAGGCCCAGCGCGTGCTGGATCTTGTCCGGCGCGGCCAGCGAGGTGCCGTTCAGGGGCGATCCGGCGAGCACCGCGCGCACCCGCGCGCCCGGGTCCAGCCGGAGGGAACTGCCGAAGGCCTCCAGCCACCAGCGCACCACCAGCCCGCCGCGGCTGTGGGCGATGACATCGATCTGCCCGCTCGACCCCGCCAGCGCGCGCCCGAGCTCCAGCGCGTTGATGATCGGGCTGACGGAGAGCGTCGGATGCTCGAAGAACAAGATGCGGTCGTAGCGGTCCGCGCCCTGGACCGCGCGGTTCATGAACCGGCGCCCGCGCGTGCTGTGCGTCGTGAACTCGTCCAGCATGTTCCCGGCATTCGAGAACGTACCGTGCACGAACAGGAGCGTCCGGCCGGCAAAGGGCCCCGCGACCGTCGCGTCCTGCAGCTCGAACGTACCTCCGGGCGTCCGCCGGACCTCGCGCAGCCGCGAGCGGAGCGACAGGTCGATCGCCGCGTTGAGCCGCCGGTCGATGGCGCCAATCGCCTCGACGACCTTGTTCGGCGCCAGCGCCGGGAACTCCCGTGCCAGCACGAGCGCCCCTTCCGGCGCCTCCGCGCGAAGGCGGCCCCTTCGGTGCCGTGCGCTGGGCTGCTGGGGAATCCCGTCCCGCCAGTAGAGCGTCCCGTCCTCCTCTACGAGCGAGACCGTCTTCATGACCGTGTCCGGCTCGTTCGCCGCGCGCCGCCGGCGACGCCGCAGCCCGGCAATCGTCTCTTCCCCCGCGTCGACCGGCTGGTAGAGCCCGGCGAAGAGGTCATTCTCCTGGCCCAGCGCCTCGATGTGCGACAGGAAGCGCGTGCGGTCGACGGTGGTGGTGTTCGCCATGGGGTCCCCGTCACTCGTTGATGATCGGCAGCGGCGTGACCGGTGGGTCGGCCGCGCGCGCCAGCCGGATGTCCAGCAGGCTGTCGAACTCGCGCCGGCTCCGCATGTTCACCCGACCTTCCTTCACCGCGTCCGCGAAGCTGGTGGCGGAGGTGAGGAACGTGGCCTCGAGCATCACGAGGTCCCCGCTCGTGACGAACTCCATGATCTCGTCGTACTGCAGGCGGGTGAGGCGCCAGCCGTACTGGCTGACGAGCGGCATGCCGGCGGACGAGGCGACGCGGCTGCCGGGCGACGGCACCGCGGCGGGCACCTGCTCGATCCCGACGAAGGCATCGTGCGCCTCTTCGGATCGCCAATAGCCCGGGAACGCGTGCCCTTCGAGCAGCACGAGCACCGGGTAGATGTCGATGTACTCGAGGCACGACGCCAGCAGCAGCGTCAGGTCGATGCAGGTCCCGGTGTTCGACGCGAGGATGTCGGTCGGCGTGCGCAGGCGCTGGTTCCGCGGCGAGTACGCGGGCGGCGGGTTGATGTACTGCAGCCGGTAGTCGTTGACGATCGCGGTCCAGAGCGCCCGGACCTGGTCGTCCACGCCCCGGGTCGGGTTCCTGGCCTCGGGATCGACCGACTGGTAGCCGTCGAACCCGGCGGCCGGATCGTCCGCGATCCCGATGAGGTACCGGCGCGCCGAGTTGATGATCTTCAGGATCGCGGGGTCGCGCGGCAGCACGAACGAGGGCAGCCACGGGTTGTTCGTCGTGTCGTCCAGCCACTCGTCCACCGGGATCAACGTCACGCGCTCGGTGGTTTCGAGCGCCGTCCGCCCGCCGCACGTCACCTTGACGTAGACGCTCGACTGGACGCGCTCCTGGAGCGAGCGCGGAAGCGCCGCCGTGAGGGGGACCCTGACGAGCGGCGCCAGCGAGAGCTGGGGCTCGTCGAGCAGCAGGTGCGTGCACCGGTAGGGATAGTTCTGCGATCCGAGATTGAGTTCCACCTGCACCGTGATGTCTTCGAGCGGCTCGTCGACCAGCTTCGTGATCGTCAGCCGGTCCAGCAGCGGCCGGTCGTTGTGCAGCAGCGAGTAGTTCACCTCCGAGGGCACCTCGAGCTGCACCTGGAGCAGCTTCCGCACCGGCAACGAGGCGAGCGCCGGTCCGGACTTCCGGGCACGCACCGCGCGCGTGGCGCGCACGGCCGGTCGTGCCGGCCGGCGACGCGACTCGAAGATGCTGTGTCCGGTCCAGAAGACGATGCCGGTGCCGTGAAGGCGGCTGCTCGACATCGCCTCCCAGGCGCTCGTGAACGCGTCAGGCATCTCGCAGGGGTCACCCGGGCGGCACAACGCCCAGTAGAACGCCTGGAAGAACCGCTCCGCCACCTCGTCGTCGATCTCGTCGAGGAAGCCGATGGCGGCATGCGCGCCCTGCCTGACGATCTCCCGCGCGGTGCGCGCGCCGGAATAGTAGAGATTGAGCGTCACGAGCGACGGAGGATTGTCCGGGTCGACCAGCGCGCGGGCGAGATCGCCGTAGCTCACCGGCAGCTCCGGGACGTTCGCCTCCCGGAGCATCATGCCGTCGCGGATGCGTCCGTCCTCGGCGATGCGGTCCCAGAGCGCGGGCGTGTCCTTGATTTCGTCGTACCAGGTGTCGAACGGCTCCCTCGGCTCGATGAGCCACGAGGCCTGATGCGTGTCGACCCCCGTGACGTGCAGCACGTCCCATCGCTCGCGGCGCAGCCGATCCGCCAGCTGGCCGAAGCGCTCGCTTGCCGAAATCTCCATCACGCGGGACGCGCCGCCCCGACCGGCGCCACGGCCGTCCGCGCCGAGCGCGGCGCGGATGCGGTCGCGCTCGAGGTCGAAGTCGTACGCGTCCGCCAGCCGGCCCGGCGCGCTCTCGATGAAGAGCGCGTTCCCCGGCGCGGTGCCGCCGCCGTGCCTGCCGTTCTGGAACAACCGGCAGATCAGGATCGGATGATACCGGCCCACCGCGCGGCTGCCGACGCTCAGGAGGTACTCCCACGGCACTTCCGCCGCTGCCTCGTGGATGCGGGTGGCCTCCTCGTCGGCCTCGTCCCAGGCGTGCAGCTCGACCTCGACGAGATCGGTTGACGCCAGCGTCTGCATGAAGGCCTTCGAGACGCCGACGCTCTTCAAGTCTTCGAGCGCCCGCACGCGCAGCGACTCGCGCTCGTATTGGTCGTCCAACCAGCGCGCACGCGAGCGCAGGATGTAGCTCCACTCGCTCGCCATCCGGTCGATCGGCGCCGAGCGCGGGACGGCCTCCCCCTTGTGATCGTCGCGCGTCCGGATGGTGACCACGGGCCCGGGCCCGGTACGGGTCGCCTTGCCGGCCTTCGGTGTCGATCGTCGCCGTTGTGCCATCGACCCCACCCTTTCGCGAGATGTTCACGTCATGAAGGCAAACATGGGCGCGGCCCAGAGGCCGCCGACGACGAGCGACAGCACGCCCGCGACGAGTTGCAGGCGGCCGTGCATGCCGGGGCGGGCGGACAGGTTGGCCATCTGCCAGCCGGCAAGCCCCGACACCGCGGCCATGGCGGCAACAGATCCAACGCCGAAGAGCGCCACATAGAACAACCGCGCGGGCATCGAGGCCAGCTCCGTCATCGCGAGCGCGACCAGGGCACCGCTCCCCGCGAGGCCGTGCACGATGCCCACGGCGAAGGATCGCGGCGAGAGCGCCCAACGCCCCACGTGCAGGTGCCGCCCGCTGGCCGGATGGTGGTGCGCGCGGCCGCGGTGCCGGTGCCAGCCCTCGGCCCCGCTGCGCATCTCCGCCAGGCCTCGGCGCACGGCGCGCGCACCGAGCCCGAGCAGCATGAGCCCCACCAGGACCTCCAGGGCCTGCTCCGTGCCCGGAGACAGCTCCGCCCGCAGCACGCCAAGCACGAGGCCCACGCCCAGCAGGGCCGCCGTATGGCCCAGGCCCCACCAGGCGCCCAGCCACGCCGCGCGCCGGCTGCCGTGTCCCTCCGCCACCAGCGTCGACATGGCGGCCACGTGGTCCGGCTCGAACGCGTGACGCATGCCGGAGACCAGGCCCAGCATCCACGTCGCGAATATCGCTTCGACTCCCATCATCCCTGTCCTGACTCTACACCGACGCTGGCGGCCCGGGGTGCCTGCCGAGCGCAAGAGGCCGGAGCGCTAGCAGATCCGCGGCAACAGCTCGCCCAGCGGGAGCGGCACCACGCGGGTGGCGCCGATGGCCGTCCGCGTGGCGACCATGCCCGGGCGATCGGCCCGTACCTCGCCGATGATGGCCGCGTCGCGTCCCAGCTCGTGCGCCCGCAGCCACGCCAGCACCTCGTCGGCCGCCTCGGGGGCGACGATGGCGACGAGCTTCCCCTCGTTGGCGACGTGCCACGGATCCAGCCCCATCAGGTCGCATGCCGCCTGCACCTGCGGCTTCACCGGCACCTGCCGTTCCTCGACGACGATGCTCACCTTCGACTGCCGGGCGATCTCGTTGAGCGTCGCCGCCAGGCCGCCGCGCGTGGGATCGCGGAGCACGTGTACGCGGCCGCTGGTGTCCACGATCGCGCGCGCCAGCGTGGCCAGCGGCGCGCAGTCGCTTTCGATCACCGTCTCGAACTCGAGCCCCTCGCGCACGCTCATCACGGCGATGCCGTGGTCGCCGATCGTGCCGCTCACGATCACCCGGTCGCCCGGCCGCGCGCGGTCGGGACCGATGCGCGCCACGCCAGACGGCACCACGCCCACGCCCGCCGTGTTGATGTAGAGGCCGTCCCCGTGCCCGCGCTCCACCACCTTGGTGTCGCCGGCCACGATCTGGACGCCGGCCCGTCGCGCCGCGGCCGCCATGCGCTGCACGATGGCGCCGAGGGTGGCCATCTCCAGGCCCTCCTCGATGATGAAGCCCGCGGTGAGGAACTGCGGCACGGCCCCGGCCATGGCCAGGTCGTTCACCGTGCCGTTGACGGCCAGCTCGCCGATGCTGCCGCCCGGGAAGAACAGCGGACGGACGACGAAGGAGTCCGTGGTCATCGCCACGTGTCCCGGCGGCAGCTCCACGAGGCTCGCGTCACCGAGCACGTTGAGCGTGGGATTGCCGAAGGCCGGCACGAAGAGGTGCTCGACGATCTCCTCGGACAGCTTGCCGCCGCCGCCGTGCCCCAGCACCACGCGCGGGTAGTCGCGCAGCGGCAGCGGGCAGGTCCATCCCTCGAAGTCGAGCGCCTCGGCCATCGCGCGGGCTCAGGCGGTGGCCACCGGCTCCGCATCGCGGAACCGGCCGTAGTGATAGTAGGCCGCGCACGCACCCTCGCTCGACACCATGGTGGCGCCCAGCGGCGTGCGCGGCGTGCACTCCTTGCCGAAGGCCGGGCACTGATTGGGCTTGAGCGCCCCCTGCAGCACCTCGCCGGCGTGGCAGAGCGGCGACTCCTCGGTGCGGATGCCGGCAACGTCGAAGCGATGCGCCGCGTCGAAGCCGCGATACGCGTCGGCCAGCCGCCAGCCGCTCGCGGGGATGGTGCCGATGCCGCGCCACGTCCTGTCCGTCACCTCGAACACCTCGGCCAGCATCCTCTGCGCCGGCAGGTTCCCCTCCATCGTCACCACGCGCTCGTACGCGTTCTCGACGTGCGCCTCGCCCGCCTCGAGCTGGCGGATGGCGCGGCGTATGCCCTCGAGGATGTCCAGCGGCTCGAAGCCGGTGGCCACGATGGGGACGTGGAAGCGCTCGGCGAGCGCCGGGTACTGATGGAGCCCCATCACGCAGCAGACGTGCCCCGCGGCCAGGAACGCCTGCACGCGGTTCTTCGGGGAGGTCATGATGGCCGCGATGGCCGGCGGCACCAGCACGTGGGAGACGAGCATCGAGAAGTTCGTCAGGCCCTTCTGCTTCGCGATGTACACGGCCATGGCGTTGGCGGGCGCCGTGGTCTCGAAGCCGATGCCGAAGAACACCACCTGCCGATCGGGCAGCTTCCCCGCCAGCGCGACGGCGTCGAGCGGCGAGTAGACGACCCGCACGTCGCCGCCCTCGCTCTTCACCTGGAAGAGGTCCTTGTGGCTGCCGGGCACGCGCAGCATGTCGCCGAACGAGCAGAACGTGACGTTCGGCCGGCTGGCGATGGCGAGCGCCTGGTCGATCACGTCGAGCGGCGTGACGCACACGGGACACCCGGGGCCGTGAATCAGCTCGATGCCGGAGGGCAGGATCTGGTCGATGCCGTTCCGGATAATCGAGTGGGTCTGCCCGCCGCAGACCTCCATGATGGCCCACGGCTTCGTCGTGATCCGATGGATGTCGTCGGCAATCTTCTTCGCGATCTCGGCGTTGCGGAACTCGTCCAGGTACTTCATGACGGTCCTCCACCCTCGTCTTCGGCGATGCCCAGCTCCTCGTCGAGCAATCCCATCTCACGGAAGGTGTCGAGCGTGCGGAGCGCCGTCTCTTCGTCGAGCCGCTGCAGCGCGAAGCCGACGTGCACGACCGTGTAGTCCCCCACCGTGATGTCGGGCAGGTACGCCAGGCACACGTCCTTGACGATCCCTCCGAAGTTGACCTTGCCCATGCGGGCGCCGCCGGCCTCGTAGATGGACTCGACGCGCCCGGGGATGGCTAGACACATGACGGGATGCTCCTCTCCGCCTCGGCCGTGGCGGCCGCGTGCTCGAGCCGCCACAGCATCACACGATTGTTACCCGAATCGGCCACCGCCAGCCCGTCGCCCGACAGCGCGATGCCGTAGGGCCAGCAGAGCGTCTCGTGCGTCACCCGCGTCCAGCGGTTCTCGCCGTTGGCCGAGAGGTCGGGCTGGCCGATGGCGAGCACCGCCTCGGCAGCGGCCCGGCCTGAGGCGTCGCGCGGAAACACCAACACGCGGTTGTTCGCGGTGTCGGCCACCAGCAGGGCACGCTCGTCGGACGCAGACGCGTAGGGAAACCGCAGGGTGCGCGCGTTCTGGGGGCGGTACGGGAACTCGGCGTTCGAGACGAGGTCCGGCTGCCCGATCGCCGCGTCCGCATCGCGGTCCCGGTCGGCGATCGGCGACCACGACAGCACCCGATGGTTCCCCGCGTCGGCGACGAACAGCGTCCGCGCATCGCCCGCGACCGCGTGCGGCCATCGGAACGACCGCGCGGAGGCCGCGCCGCCGCGATTCTCCAGTCCCAGGTGCGCGGCGTCCTGGCCGAGGATGACGTCCGCGGGCTGTCCCGGCTCGGGCACGCCGTTCCACACCATCACGCGCCGGTTGCCCGTGTCGGTGACGATGAAGCGGCCGGCCACGAAGCCCAACCCGTACGGCCAGTAGAAAGTCGAGGCGGAGATCGCGCCGCCGGCGTTGGGCTCCACGCTCGTCGCGTCCGGCTGTCCCAGCACCATGTCCGGAGGGGTGTCGCTCGCCTGCGGGATGTCGTTCCACACGACGATGCGGTGATGCCACGCGTCGGCGACGAAGAGGCGCCCCTCGATGACGGCCACGCCCGTCGGCAGGTGCAGCCCGTTCGCGGGGCCGCGGCCGGCCGCGCGCGGGCCCTCGCGATCGAACGCCGCCTGGCCGAGCACCACGTCGGCGGGCTCGTGGTCCCCCGACGGCGTGTCGAACCAGATGAGCACGCGGTGGTTCCCGCTGTCGACGACGATCAGCCGGCGATCGTCCAGCGAGACGCCGCGCGGCGCGTAGAGGCGCGAGGCGGACGGATGGGCGTCCGGCAATGCCAGCCCGCCCGGCGACGGCGCGCCGATCCACGCACCCGGAGTGGCCCGCATGTCAGCCGATCTGGACGTGCACGATGCCCTGCTCGACACGCACGGGCACGGCCTCGAGCTGCACGTGTGGCGACGTGAGGCACTCGCCGGTCACACAGTCGAAGCGGAAGCCGTGCCAGGGGCACGTGATGGTCCGCGCCTCGCGATCGATCAGGCCGCCGTCGATGGGCAGGCCCTGGTGCGCGCACTCGTTACGGAAGGCCTGCAGGTCGTCGCCGATGCGCAGCAGGACGACGCTGGTGTCGCGGATGTCGAGGCGGTAGGGCCGGCTCTCGCTGACCTCCGCGAGCGGCGGGCCCGGCGTCCATCCCGGCAGCGGGCGCGCCTTGAGCGACGTCAGCGGGATCACCGCGGCAATGGGCGTGGGCTTCGGCGGCGCTGCCGGGGCAGCGACGGGTGTGGCTCCGATGCCGTCGGCCGAGTCGTCGTTGCGCGGAGTCCGGATGAGCCCGTGGAGCGAGAGCAGCGCGCGCACCTCGGGCTCGTCCACGAGGTCGAAGAGCAACTCCTTGCCGCGCAGGTCGGACCTCAGGCGCGAGACGATGGCCGCGAGGCCCACCTTGTGAAAGCGCTCGAGTGCGGCCTTGAGCCGCAGGGCGGTCTCGCGCGCGGCGGGCTCCAGACGCTCGGCGTCCGTGATGGCGCGATCCACTTCCTCGGCCAGCTGCTGGAAGGTCTGCTCGTCCGACATGGTGGCGGCGGCCTCTGGAGGAGTCATGGCGCTCACGACTCCGCGGGCTGGACGGCCTGATAGCTCGAGCGCCGGGCCAGTTCTTCCAGCGTCTTCTGTCGCAGGAGGGCCGCAAACGTCCCGCGCGCCAGCGCCGCGAGCGTCTCGGCCACGGATGGTGCGCGTGGAGCCGTGGATGGCCCGAGAACCGTTGTGGCAGGGGCGGGGCGCCGCTCCAGCGCCTCGAGGACGAAGCAGGCGCCCGCGGTGTTGTCGAGGAGACTGTCCTGGAACACGGCGTCCACGAACCCGGACAACCACACCCCGTCGGCGTCGGGCGTGTCGCGCAGGCGCGCGTGGGCCTGCTCGGGGCCGTCGTTGCGCTGCACCAGCCGCTCCGCGTAGCGCTCCACCGCGAGCTGCAGGAGCATGTCGAACTGCTGCCGCTCGTGCGCGTTCACGAGGGCTCCTTCGAGCGGTGCGCTTCGATGCGGTCGATCTGCTCGGTGAGGCCCGCCTCGAGGTCGGTGGCTCCTGCGCGCATCGCCAGCCCACGCGCCTCGCGGAACTTGGCGAGGGCCACGACGAGGCCGCCCAGGTGCGCGAGGGCGTTGGCCTGGTTCGCCAGCACGCGCGCGTAGCCGACCGGGTCCTGCTCGCGGTCTCGCACCTCGAGCAGCTGCTCGTAGATGTCGACGGCCTTGCCGAGGTTCTCCACCGGGTGCGACGAGGGCAGGTACTGCAGTGCGTTGGCGAGGTTGAGCTGCGTGGATGCCCACATCTCGGGGTTTGCCTCGCGCGTGAACATGCGGCACGCCTCGCGGAACGACTGCACGGCCACCGCCATGCGCAGCTGGTCCGAGGCCTCCACCATCGGCATGGCCAGGTACGCGAGGCCGATGTTGTTCTGCAGCAGGCCGTACTGCTCCGGGTTCCGCGCCTCGTCGTAGCCGGCGTGAATGGCCTCGTGGTACGCCTTCACGGCCTGGGCGAGCGCACCGCGCGACTGGCCGCCGCGGTCCTGGTAGAGGATGCCGAGCTCGGTCCACAGGGCGGCCGCGAACATCGGGGATCCCGGAGCGGCGGCGATCGCGGCCTGCTCGAGCAGCATCAGCGCGTGGCTGGCCTCGTCGCGCTCCAGGTGCCAGGCCGCACGCGCGGCCAGCGCCAGCGCGAGCAGCTCGCCGTCGAGCGCGGGAGTCTCGGCCGGCGGCTCGTCGGCGAGACCAAGCGTGTACGCGGCCACCTGGAGCAGATCGGCCAGGGCGCCGTCGAGCTCGGTCTGGAGGGCGCGCAGACGCGCGGCGTCTGGCTGCTGCACGAACGCGTTGTAGAGGCCGACGGGGTCGTCGCCCACGTGCGGCGTTGCGCCAGGCTCCGCGCTCGACACCAGCAGCAGGCCGGCCGCGCCGGCCTGCAGGCCGACGGGCTGGGGGCGAACGGCGATGGTGTCAGCAACGTGTAGGGACATCTCGCGAAACCTCACGCGTGAATGACGAGCGTCACAATCCAGTGGGCGGTGTGCGTCGATCCCGATCGGCGGCCCGGTGCATCCACGACCGGCCGACGTCCGCCTCGGCCCTGGTGGCGTAGTCCCGGATGCGCCGGCGCACACGCTCCAGCGGCTCGTCACCCGCGCCAGCGCGCCACATCGTAATCACGAGGTAGACGACCCAGCGGCCGTGCTCCTCCACGACTTCACTCTCGACGCCGAGCGCCTCTCCTGGCCAGGGACCTTCCACTCTCGAGCGTCCTGCTGAAACTTCCTACTTCCTACTTCCTACTTCCTGTCTCCTGTCTCCTGTCTCCTGTCTCCTGTGAGCGCCACCCTCAGCGCCCCGTTTGACTCGTCCCAGAACGCCGGGAGCGCCCCGGCCACCGTCCCCGGCGGCAAGAGGTGCCAGATGAGCACGCTACGATCGCCCTGCGCGTTGCGCTGCTTGAGGATCAGGCCGCCAGCGCCCGCACCCCGGGTCGGCATCAGCCACACCTCCCGCGGCCGCGTGACGGCGGCCAGCAGGTCGTGCGGGAAGTACTGCCGCGCGAGATCAGACGGCAGGTGCAGGTACCCCTGCTCGGTCAGCGAGACTTCCAGCGTGGCCATGACGTCGGTGGGCCCGAGCATACAACCGGTCGATGACAATCTCCATGCCGGCCTGCACGGGCGGAGACAGCGGATCGCCGATGCGGAGACTGGCGGCTTCGATCAGGTAGACCTGGATTGCGCGCGGGTAATCCTCCTTCAGCAGCCACCGCGCGAACGCCAGCGCGTGGTTCCACTTGAAGGCGTGCAGGTTGATGCCCTCGAGCGGCGGGAGCTCCTCCAGTTCCTCGCCCGGCACCTCGTAGACGGCGCCGGGCTCGGCGCCGGTGGTGCAGGCATCGACGAGGATCACCTCGTCCATGCCGCGCATCTTGAAGGCGACGTCCATGCCGCCCGTGCCGCCATCGGCGCAGAGCACGCCCTCCGGCAGCCCGCGCTCCCACAGGTGCCGCACCAGCACCGGTCCCACCGCATCGTCGCCGCGGAGGATGTTGCCGCAGCCGATGATGAGCGTCTGCATGCCTATCCCATCTCGCCGATGCGGAACTTCGACAGCTCCCGTCCGGTCTTCCGGTCGTAGGCGTGGACGGTGCAGACCAGGCACGAGTCGAACGAGCGCGCGACGTGGCCCATCTCCACCGGGTCCGAGGGATCCGCGATGCGCGCGCCGATGAAGGCCTGCTCCATGGGCCCGTGCACCTGCCTGCGGTCCTGCGGGCCGATGTTCCAGGCCGTGGGCGTCACCACCTGGTAGTTCTCGATCTGCCCGTTCCGGATCACGATCCAGTCCGACAGCGATCCGCGAGCGGCCTCGGTCGAGCCGAAGCCCTTGCCCTCCGCGTGCTCCACGGGCTTGCTGTAGAACGGCTCGTGCAGGTCCAGCTCGTCGAGCCACTTGCGCGCCAGCTTGTAGTACTTCACTGCCTCGTGCATGCGCGCCATCACGCGGACCAGCACGCTCGGGCCGACGGTCTTGATGGCGTCGAGGAACAGTGGGTCGTAGTCCTGGTGTGCTGCGGCATCCGGCCGGCCCGCCATCACCTGGCGCGACAGCGGCCCCGCCTCGAGCGGCAACCCGCCCTTGCCGGGCACCTCGTAGCGTGGCGACTTCGCCCACGAGTACTTCTGCTGCTTGTGGCCCTCGGCCGGATCCATCGGATCCGTGACGCCCTCCCACGGGTGCAGGTAGCTGTTGTCGCGGTAGAACGAGTGCGTGGTGTCCTCGCGGACGTTCAGGTGATCGAAGTCGTGGAAGTTCGCACCGTCGTAGACACCGGAGCGGTTGATGAGCGCGGCGTTCCGGCCCTCGACGGTCGGATGGTCGTACAGCTCGGGCTGGAAGTACGTGCCCGTGGCGAGGTAGGCCCCGCAGCCCTGGCCGAACGTGTCGAGCCCCACGTCCAGCGCCATCCGGATGAACAGCCCGCAGTCCGAGTTGCGCTGCGCGTCGTTCTCGTCTGCCCATGCCAGCACGTCGGCCCATGTCTTGTTCTCGAGCCAGCGGTCGAGGGACGAGCCCAGCCACTCGCGCTCGAGCCACTCGCGCTTCCAGTAGTCCAGGATCGCGATGGACCGCGTGACGTCCGACAGCGTCGGCGCGCACATCACGCCGCCGGGAATCATGAAGCTCGAGTGCGGCCACTGGCCGCCGAACATCGCGTACACCTCGACGGGCTTCCCCGACAGGGTCACGCCCTTCTCGTAGCCGGTGCCCACGAACGGCGCGAAACGCTTCACGGCCTCGGCGTAGTACTTGGAGCGCGCGTAGTTCTTGTTCGTCAGGTCGATGGCGAAGAGGGCATAGAACCATCGCGGGATGGACTGCAGCGTCTCGCAGGCCTGCGCGATGTTCCGCACCAACGTCGCGTTCCTCGGCACGTGGGTCCGCCAGGCGGTGTCGAGCGCGTACACCGCCTTGTAGAGGTGGCTGCCGCCGCAGATCCCGCAGATGCGCGGCGTGACGATGAGGCCGGCCTGCGGGTCCTTGCCCTTCAGGATGATCTCGAAGCCGCGGAACATGCTGGCCTCGGTCCACGCATCGACGACGACTCCGTCGTCAACGGTGATCCGCAGGTCGAGATCGCCCTCCACGCGGCCGAGGGGGCTGATGTACATGTCCTTGCCGGACGGGCGGGTGGCTACTGTGGTCGGCATGGCAACTCCTCGAATCGGTCCCTACACCACGAACATGTCTTCCTTGGCCCACTTCGGCGTCGCGATGCGGGCGGCCGCGGCGTGCGCCATGTAGGTGACGTGATCGGTGCCCGCCGGCAGGTCCTTCGGGATGGTGCCGCTCACCTTCTGCGTCTTGAACACGGTGCCGGGCCTGAGGTCGTGGAACGGGAACTCCGGCTCGGTGCAGCCCGTGCAGGGCATCCCGGCCCGCGTTTTCGACGACTGGCGGTTCCACAGGATGCGGTTGCAGGGCGAGTGCGTCATCGGGCCGCGGCACCCGAACTCGTAGAACAGGCAGCCGGTCCGCGTGCCCTGCCCGAACTCCATCGTCGCCTGCTTGTATTCGAAGAACTGCACCCGCGTGCAGCCGGTCTGCGTGAACGTCTTGAAGAAGGTGGCGGGACGCTGGAGATCGTCGAGCGCGATGTCCTTCGCGCGGCCCGACGCGATCGCGACGAGGATCTGCGTGACCCAGTCGGGATGGGCCGGACAGCCGGGGATGTTGATCACCGGCAGGCCCCATTTCGACTTGTAGCCGCTGCCGAGGAAGCCGCCCGGCTTGCGCTTGAGGAACTGCAGCCCGGCGTTGTCCACGGGGTTGGGGTGCGTGGCGGGGATGCCGCCCCAGCACGCGCAGTCGCCGAGGGCCACCACGGCGCCGGCCACGGCGGAGAGGTCCTTCACCCAGTCCTTCATCGGCCGTCCGGCGAACATGTTGAAGCGGCCGGTGCCGTTGGGGCCCTGGATGACGGTGCCCTCGAACACGAAGATGTCGAGCGGGCGGGCCCCGGAGGCCATGTCGTTGAAGATCCGCCGCGCGTTGTCGCCGAGCTCCACGCCGAGCGAGGGGTGCCACGCGAGGTCGATGCCGAAGTCGGTGACGAGATCGACGGCGCTCGGTTCCTCCGCATTGAGGAACGACATCGTATTGCCGCTGCACGCACCGCCCTGGAGCCAGAGGACTGAGGCCATTGGGGTCTCCTCGAAGTAGAACGCCCTGACGTTTTACAGGGCGGTCCGGGGAGCCGCAATAGCAAGAACTATGTAGCCGGGGTGTCGTCCGCGATCTGCTTCGGCAGGAGGATGAGGCCGAGACTGGACGCCTTGCGCAGCAGCTCCACCTGGTTGTGCGCGTCGAGCTTCTGCATGAGGTTGGCCCGGTGCCGCGTGGCGGTGTGCACGCTGATCGACAGACGGTCCGCGATGGCCTGCGTCGTCAGCCCGTCCACGATGAGCTGCAGCACCTCGCGCTCGCGCGCGGTGAGCTCCGTGGAGGTGAGCGCCAGTCCCTCGCTGCGGGACAGGTCAATCGACTGGCTGACGTAGCGCCCGCCCTTGAGCACGGTCTCGAGCGCGCGGAACAGCTCGTCGTCCATGGCGTGCTTCAGCAGGTAGCCGCGCGCGCCCCAGCGCAGCGCCTGCGCCACGAACTGCTCGTCGTCGTACATCGACAGGACGAGCAGACGCACCGGCGGCGAGCCGCGGCCGATGCGCCGGATCAGCTCCAGGCCGCCCATGCGCGGCATGCTCAGGTCCAGGATCACCAGGTCCACGCGATGCGCCTGCAGCGCGGCCAGCGCCTCGTGCCCGTCCGCCGCCTCGGCCACGACGGTGAAGCGACCGTCGGAGGACAGCAGCGCGGCCAGCCCCCTGCGGACCAGGTTGTGATCGTCGACCAGCAGCACGCGGTACGCGCTCATCGCGGGATGCTCGCCGTGAGGATGGTGCCTTCGCCGGGGACGGACTGCAGATCGATTTCGCCCTTGAGGGCCGCGACGCGCTCGAGCAGGCCCACGAGCCCCAGTCCGGACGTGGGCTGCGCCGGGTCGAACCCACGCCCATCGTCGGCCACCGACAGCATCACGCTGCCCGGGTCGAGGCGCAGCGACAGGCGGACCGTGGTGGGATCGGCGTGCTTGGCGGCGTTGGTCATGGCTTCCTGCGCCACGCGGTACACCGTCAGGTCGCTCGTGAGACGCGGCAGGTCCGCGGGACAGTCGAGAAGCACCGAGATGCCGGTGTGGTCCTGGAACTCCTGCGCGAGCTGACGGAGCGCGACGTCCAGGCCGAAGTGATCCAGCGTGGGCGGCCTGAGCCGCCGCGCGAGGCTCTTCAGCAGGGCCGTCGAGGCGTTCACCTCGTCGCGCAGCGCATCCAGCTGCTGGCGCGTGTCGCCGAGCGCCACGGGCAAGCTGCGTGAGAGCGCCTGCAGCCGGAGCTTGATGCCGATCAGCGCCTGGCCGGCTTCGTCGTGCAGCTCGCGCGAGATGTGCGTGCGCTCCTCCTCGAGCCGCTCCATGTGCCGCACCGACAGCGCGCGGATCTGCTTGTTCTTGTCTTCGACGATCTTCAGCAGCCGCGCGTTCTGGATGGTGACCGCGGCCATGCTCGCCAGCGACTCGAGGAACGCGACGTCCTGCCACGTGAACTCGGGCTGGCCGGTGGTCTTGTGCAGCTCGAAGAAGCCGACCAGGCTCTCGTCCGATCCCTTGATGGGCGTGCAGAGCGCCCGAGCCACGGGCACCTCGGGGTCCTCCGCAAGCCCGGCGTCGGCAAAGCGGTCCGTGGCGTAGTCGTTGGTGATGTACGGAAACTCGGTCTCGAGCACGTACCCGGGCAGGCCTTCCATCCGGCCCCACCGGCGTGGCCGTTCCCGCCAGCGTCCCTGTACCCAGTAGGCGTCGCAGGCCATCACCAGCGTCTCCGGGTCCGGCCCGGGCAGCGCCAGGCCGGCGAGGCCCGCATCGGCCTTGAGCAGCGCCGCCGCGTTCTCCACGAGCCGGCGGACGATGACGTCCGGGCTGGCATGCTGGCTGATGGTGGAGGTGAAGGCCAGCAGCGTTTCGAGCGACTTGGTCCAGTCGTGCATCCGATCGAGCGTGCGCGCGCGCTCGAAGGCCGTGGAGGCCTGCCAGGCCAGCACCTCCAGGGCCAGCCGCTGGTCGTCCGAGAAGCCGGCGCCCCGGCGCGGCTCGTGGACCTCGATGAGCCCGACCACGTGCTGCTGGTGATTGAGAATCGGGACGCAGGCGAAGCTCCCGGGCGCGGACGCGGCGGCAAAGCTCGGCGCCGCCTGCACCTCGTCGCTGTAGCAGGCCCGCTCGAACCGCATCACCCAGCCCGCGGCGGTGCCGGCGGCATCGAGATCCGGCGCACGCTCGCCGGCGCCGGCCGGAGCGAACGCCACGATGACCGGCACCGACACCTCCACCCACACCGTCATCGCGCGCGTGCCGTCCACGAGCGCGAGCGCACGGAGCGCCACGAGCGAGGCCAGGGCGCGGGCGTCCGGCTCCTCGGCGCAGAGCCGCGCGGTCTCGCGCAGCTGCTCGAGCTCCTTGCGGTTGCGGCGCTGCTCGGCGACCGCGAGGTCGGCCGTCAGCCGGTACAGGCCGGGCTCACCGGGCAGCGGCCTCATGGGCGGCTCGTCGCTGGTCCCGCTGCTCGACGAGGAAGGCAATCCACTCGTCCATGCCCGCGCCGGTCTTCGCCGACGTCTCGAACACGCGGATGCCCGGACGGATGGCCTGCAGGTTGTCGCACATGGCCGGCATGTCCGTCTCGCAGGCCTCGGCCAGGTCGAGCTTGGTGATCACCGCGAGGTCGGCCGAGTTGAAGAGCGACGGGTACTTGAGGGGCTTGTCCTCGCCCTCCGTGACCGAGAGCATCACGACGCGCAGGTCCTCGCCGAGGTCGTAGCTGGACGGGCAGACGAGGTTACCGACGTTCTCGATGAAGAGCATGTCGTAGGCGTCCAGGTCCCAGCCCTCGAGGTGGCCCGCGATCATCTCGGCCTCGAGGTGGCACCGGCCCGCCGTGGTGATCTGCCGCACGGGCACGCCACTGCGCTGCAGCCGCTGCGCGTCGTTGTCCGTCGCCAGGTCGCCCACGAGCGCCACGGGACGCGCGCCGCGCGCGACGAGGCGCCGGAGCGTCTCTTCCAGGAAACGGGTCTTGCCGGTGCCCGGGCTCGAGACGAAATTGAGCGTGAAGAGCCCGTGGGTGTGCAGTCGATCGCGCAGGCCACGGGCCAGCTCGTCGTTCTTGGAGAGAACCTTCTGCCGGATTTCGAGGACGCGTGGGATGGTGCTCATGCGCTCGCCGCCTCGGGCTCATCGTACTCGATTGCGGCCAGATCCAGCTCGCGGCCCTGGCGGATGTCGCCGCAGAGCGTGCCGCACACCGGACAGCGGAACGCGACACCTTCGAGGGCCTGGTCCGCCGCGCAGACGGGACAGTGGATCACGACCGGGAGCTCCTCGATGCGCAGCGTGGACCCCTGCAGGGCCGTGCCCTCGGTGGCGATGCCGTAGCAGAACTCCAGCGCCCCGCGAACGACGCCCGCCATTGCGCCGAGGCGCAGATCCACCGCCGTCACCCGGGTGACGCCGGCGGGCAGCTGCTGCTGGACCAGGCCGACCAGGCTGTGCGCAATCGACAGTTCGTGCACCAATCCCCCTCGAATCGCCGTGGACGGCATGATACCCGGGGCCGCAGCCAACGCGCCCCGAACGGGCGTATGCTTCTCCCGAACCGACGGCCCATCCCCCCGTGCCCGCTCGGCCCGTCCGTCCACGATCACACGTCAGGAGGAGTCGCACCCATGATCCCTCTCAGACCGTTCGTCGGCGTCGTCGGAACACTCGCGCTCGTCGCCACGCTGGCCGCTGCGACGCCAGCACCGCTCCTGGCCCAGACCGATCCGCACATCGGCACCTGGGTGCTCGATGTGAACAAGTCGAAGTACACCCCTGGCCCGCCCCCTCGCGCGCAAACGTCGATCTACGCCGTTGAAGGTCCGACGTGGAAGGTTACGACCAAGGGCACCGGGATGCTCGGGCAGCCCACCACCACCGAGTTCCTGATGGGGTTCGATGGGAAGGACTACTCCGTGCGCGGCAACGCGGATTGGGATGCGATCTCGGTGAAGCGCGTGGACAGCCTCACCATCGAGTTCACACGCAAGAAGGGCGGCAAGATCGTCCAGACGGCCATCAGCGCGGTGTCGAAGGACGGCAAGACGCGAACGGTCACCGCTACGGGCGTCAACGCGCGCGGCGACAAGGTGCACACCGTAGCTGTCTACAACCGGAAGTAGGAGCCGCAGGCGGGAACCAGACACGCCGTCTGGTTCTCGCACGTCGCCCAGGGCGCGTGAGGCAGGCTCAGTGCAGGTCACGGCCGAAGCGCCGTGCGATGGCGACGAGGAGGCCCATCGCCCGCTGGACCTCTGGCTCGCCGAGCGCCTTGAACAGCCCCATCGCGCCCAGCGGCTGCACTGGCTTCGAGGACGCATCGCTGTAGGCGCCGCCCAGGCGGTGGCCCACCTCGCCCAGCACCTTCACCAGCTTCGGATCGAGCATGCCCGACTCGGCCAGCACCAGCACGGCGTTGACGATGTCGGGGACACGGTCCAGTGCGCGGGTCTCCGTGAGGCGGCCCAGGGCTTCGACGATGCGCGGGGTGCGTTCGGCGAGCTGTTTCACCTCGCCGAGGTCCACGGTGCTGTTCCGCAGGTCGCCCACGAGCGTCGAGGCCGAGTCGGCGATCTCGCCGCTGCGCTGCAGGAAGCCGTCCACGGCCTCGAGGAGGAACACGGCCGTCTCGAGCTTGTCGAGCAGGGTCTCGAGCAGGCGCAGCGTGCGCGGGTCGCCGAGGCGATCGAGCAGGCCGGAGTGGAGCACGTTGTTGAAGGCGGGGCCGGATGCGACCTCGGCAATGTCGGCGCCGCTCCTGGCCAGCTTCGGCAGCGACTCCAGGAAGGGCGCCGCGCCGGCCAGCTCCGCGGATTGCCGCACCTCGCGGACGCCCTCGGAGACCGACTCCACCACCGTGTCGCCGCGCCGGAGAAAGCCGTCCACGGCGTCGAGCATGAACGCCATGAGGTCCACGCGATCGAGGAGCCGGTTGAGGCTGTCGATCGTGTCGGGTTCCGCCAGGCGGGCCTGGAGGCGGTCCTGGGCGGTGGGGGCCACGCCGGCAATGGTGCTCATGCCGGGGAGCATAGGCACCCGCCCCCGAAGCGACAATGGCAAGAACTTGCTATACGCGTCGCGTGGCCCCGCGGACGTGCGGTCCGCCGAGGCCGGCCCGCGCCGATTCGTTGTGGACCGCTTCGTCCTTATCGTTTCGCGTCGGACGTCATCGCGTCCAGGCGGCGGCGCAGCTCGTCGATCGCCTTCGCCTGCTCCGCAATCACCTTCTGCTGCTTCTGCAGCTCGTTGAGCAGCAGCGCCGGCAGCTTGTGATAGGCCACGGTCTCGATCCGGCCGTCTGCGCCAGCCACGGCCAGCTCCGGGAACACCTCGGCTACTTCCTCCGCGATCAGGCCGAAGTCGAGCGGCTTCGAGCCGTCCGCCGCCGCCTGGGTGAAGCGGAAGGTGACAGGCCGCAGCTGGAACACGCGGCTGCTGGCGTCGCCCATGTCGGCGATGTCTTCCTTGAAGCGGCGCGACGACGACGTGGTGCCAAGCTGCCCATCCGTGCCAACGAGCACTGGAATCGCTGCGGTGGCGGTCGTCACGCCGCGGATGCCGGCCATGAAGGCGCGCGTCTGGCCGCTGCCGATGCGCGTCGTCAGCGACTCGGTGGAGGCGCCGGCGCTGCCGATCAGGATGTTGCTGCTGCCGATCGTGACGCTGCTTCCGGCATCTTTGCCGATGGCGATGTTGGCGGAACCAGTGGCAAAGAACAACGCGTTGCCGCCGACGGCGGTGTTGTTCGCGCCATTCACGTTCGTCAAGAGCGCGGCCCGGCCGACCACTGTGTTGTCGGTGCCAGCCCTGAGGTTCAGTGCCGCGGCTTCGCCGATGGCCGTGTTCCAGAACCCGGTCGTCAAGCTGGGCAGCGCCGACGCGCCCACGGCAGTGTTGCCGCCAGAAGCCGCAATCGAGGCCTGCAGTGCGGCGAACCCGAGTGCCGTGTTGCCCTGCCCGTTGGTGTTGTCGCGCAGGGCGTTCTGGCCAATCGCGGTGTTGAACCCGGCAACCGAGAAGTTGCCGGCGCCCGGGCCAAGCGCCACGGTGAACGAGCCGGACGCGAGCGGGCCCGCCGAGCAGGTCGGCGCGCCGGTGGCCGATACGCCGGTGAAGTAGAGCCCTGCGGCACAGGTGGTCGCGATCCGCCGCTGCACCTCGGCGCTGTTGACATCGGCGGCGCCGATCGTGCCATCGGCGATCGCGGCGGCCGTCACTGCCCCCGGCGCCAGCGCCGCGCTGGTGACCGACCCGGGGGCCACACCCGGCGGCACCGGCCGCGGCGGCAAGCCGGCGGCGGCACCGTTGAATACGAACGTGCCGCTGTTGCCGGCACTGTCGCTCCACGGGCCTCCGAGCTGCGCCAGGGTGATGCGTGCGTCGACGTGCACGCTGCGCCCGCCGGGCACGGTGACAAGGTTGAGGCCGAGGCCGATGGTGCTGTCGGGGTTGAGCGTGGCGAGGCCGACGAGCGGCGCGCGCTGGGCAGCGCCGCACTGATCGTCGAAGCCGTCGAGGCGATAGTGCGCACCCTGCTGCGTGACGTCAATCGAAACGACGTTGCAGAACGGTTGCAGCTGCCAGCGAAACGTCCCGATCGTTTGCGCGAACGCCGACGTCGCCACGAGCACCATCGCGGCCGCCAGCACGGTCACCACTTGACGCATGGGTCCCTCCATCGTGGTTAACGTTACCAGAGCCCGTTATCGGCGGCATTCGCCGGAGTCCTGATCAGTCGGGGTCCACAGACGCGAGGTTGAGTAAGATGGCACCCGGCGAGCCCGCCACCCCACCGTGCGACAGATTCCACGCCGATCGTTCGTCGCCCTGCTGACGGCGGCCCTTGCACAGGCCCGCGGCTGGGCGCAGGTCCGACCGGAGGTGAACTGGGTCTGGATGGGGGCGTGCACCGCCTCCGGGGTGACGATCAAGGCCCACGCACGGCCGGGCGCCAGACTCGAATTATCGGCGGCACCGTCCGCCGCCCCGGAACGCGCGCCCCGTGTCGCCACGGTCGCCGACGCCGACGCCGACGGTGTGGCCACCTTCGTGCTGGACACGCTCCGGCCCCGCACGCGCTATCACTACGCCGTTGGCACGGCAGGGACGCCGCTGCTGACGGGCGCCTTCAGGACCTTCGCAGACGGCCCGATGTCGTTTCGGGCGGTCTTCGCCTCGTGCGCGAGCAGCGGGTCGCGCAGCACTGTCTTTTCGCACATGCTGGCCCGGCGACCCGACCTGTTCTTCCACATGGGCGACCTGCACTACCGCAACATTCACGTCAACGATCGGTCGCGCTTCGCCAGGGCGTATCAGGAGGTGCTCACGTCTCCCACGCAAAGCCAGCTGTTTCGACACGTGCCGGTGGCCTATACCTGGGACGACCACGACTACGGACCCGACAACTCCGACGGCACGTCGCCCAGCCGGCCGGCGGCGCTGGCCTCGTATCGCACGTTCGTGCCGCACTACCCGCTCGACCCGGGGCCCGAATCAGCCATCCACCAGGCGTTCTGGATGGGACGAGTCCGGGTGCTGCTGACCGACAACCGATCGGCGCGGTCACCCCGGCACCTCGCCCCTGCCGATCGCACGATGCTCGGCGCGACGCAGCTGGCGTGGCTGCTGAAGGAGCTCGAGGCGGCGGCTGATGTACCGCTCGTCATCTGGGTGAACACCGTGCCGTGGATCACGAAGCGCGACGAGGCGACCGACGAAGGCTGGGCGCCGTACGCGGCCGAGCGGCAGACGATTGCCGAGGCCATCCGGCGCCTGGGGCTGACGGGACGGCTGCTGATGCTGAGCGGCGACGCCCACATGCTGGCCATCGACGATGGGACCTACAGCGAATACGCCGCGACCGCTCCGGCGGGAGCACACGGCTTCGTGGTCGCCCATGCCGCGCCGCTGGATCGGTGGCCCAGGATTAAGGGAGGCCGCTACAGTCACGGCGAGGTGGCCCGGAACGGGCAGTTCGGCGTGCTGGAGGTGACCGACGATGGGGCAGAGGTGCAGATCGTGATTGAGGGATGGCGTGGCGCGGCACCGGTGCCCGGGATGCGCATCGCGTTCGCCTGTCGGGGCGATCGGTGCGCGGCGCCGTGACCCGAGCGGTGGCTCGGATCGTCCGTCATCGCTCTTCCCCTACGGTCGTTGCCATCGGATGCGAGGGGCGAGGCGTCCGCTCCCCGGAGCAGCGATGACGCGCCCGTTCTCGTAGACCACCTGCCCGCGGCGAATGGTCACGATGGGCCAGCCCGTGACCTCCCAGCCGGCGAAGATCGAGAACCTCCCGTTCGAGAGGATGTCCTCGTCGCGAATCGTCCGTGTGAGATCAGGGTCCCAGACGGCCACATCCGCGTCGGCCCCGACGGCAATGGCGCCCTTCTTCGGGTACAACCCGAAGAGCTTCGCCGGATTGGTGGCCGTGACCGCCACCATCCGCTCGAGACTGATGCGGCCCTTGCGCACACCTTCGGAGTACAGCAACGGCATCTGGTCCTGCAGGAAGTTGCTGCCCTCGCGCGGGCGTTGGATGCTGTTGCCGGGATCCATCTTCTCGGCGCGCGTATAGCCCACGTGATCGGTGTTGACGACATCGAGGCTGCCGCGGGCCAGCGCCGCCCACAGGTAGTCCCGATCGGCCTGGTGGCGCAGCGGCGGCGCGCCGGTGAAGGTCGGCCCGTCCGGCCGGTTGAAGGCGTCACGGGTGAGGTGCAGGTAGATGAACCGCACTTCGGTGAACACCGGCAGACCGCGAGCACGGGCGCCCTCGGCCACGCGAACGGCGCGCTCCGAGGACATGTGCACCAGATATATCGGCGCCCCCGTGAACTCGGCGAACCCAACCGCACGCTGGGTGGCCACCTCCTCCGCTTCCACCGGGTGCGAGTCCGCGAAGTTCTGGCCCACCAGGGCGGTGCGGCCCTGCGCCACCAGCCGGTCCATCGCACCCGCGAGGATAGCGGCGTCCTCCGCGTGCAGCTGCGTGAGCAGTCCCGCCTTGCCGGCCGCCTCGATCAGCCTCAGGTTGCCCGCGAGGTGCTGCTCGAACGCCATGCCCCGCATGAAGATCTTCGGCGTGACGCCGCGTTCGCGCATCATCGTCAGATCGGTGGGCGCCAGCCTGGTCGGATCGCCGATGGTGAAGTGCAGGATCGCGTCCGCGATGGTGGTGCGGCTCGCTGCGTCGGCGGCCTCCACCAGCGTTCGCGTGGCGGGGACGTCTGGATCCTGGCCGATGAATGCGCCGATGGTGGTGATGCCGCCGGCCAGGGCGGCGCGCGAAGCCGACTCGAAGTCGTCGGCGCCCGGCCGCGTTGCCGGTGTCCGCACCGGGTTCAGGTGGACGTGGGTGTCGATGCCGCCCGGGAGCACGAGCTTGCCGGCGGCATCGATCGTCCGGGTGTTCCCTGCCGGCGCGAGGTTGCGACCAATCTCCGCGATGACACCGTCACGGATGCGAAGGTCGGCCTCCAGCCGGCCGGTCTCGGTGACGACGAGCCCGCCCCGGATGACAATCTCGGGCGGCTCCTGCGCATGCGGCAGCAGGATGCCTGCGAGCACGAGCAGGGCGACTCCCAATGCGCGGCCGCGAAAAAGACCGGGCGTGCGTACCACCTGCGTCCCCTTGTCATCCATGCGTGTGACTCGGGCGGCTACGTCCGGACCTCGTAGCGAAGGGCCACCACCATGGGCACATTCTGGACGATCACGTGCTGGTCCGCCACAGATGCCATGCTACCGTTCCGCTATGGCGCCTTCCGATCCCGCCCGCCGCCCAGCCACGTACGAGGACCTGCTGGCGCTGCCGGACAACGTCGTCGGGGAGATTCTCGACGGCGAGCTGCACGTCAGCCCACGGCCGGCGCCCCGGCACGCGCAGGCGTCGACGGCCATCGGTGGCGAGATCTGGCCTCCGTTTCACAGCGGACGGGGCGGGCCGGGCGGGTGGTGGATTCTCTTCGAGCCGGAACTGCACCTTCGACAGGATGTGGTGGTGCCCGACGTCGCAGGTTGGCGACGGGCACGGATGCCGGGTCTGCCGAGCGAGGCTTACTTCACGCTGGCTCCCGACTGGGTGTGTGAGGTCCTCTCGCCGTCGACGGCCCGAATGGACCGCCTGAAGAAGCTCAGGATCTACGCAGGCGAGGGTGTGCCGCACATCTGGCTCGTCGACCCCCTCGAGCAGACGTTCGAGGTGCTGCGCCTGGAGCAGTCGCGCTGGTCGATCGTGATGACGGCTGGTGGCGCAGACATCGTGCGGGCCGAGCCGTTCGACGCGATCGAGTTTGATCTGTCGCGCCTCTGGGCAGATCCACCGATCACGGGCTGACTGGGCGCGCAACATGCGGCGCGTGCAGGTGGTCGTCCGGGGAGTGGTGCAGGGGGTGGGGTTCCGCCCGTTCGTGGCGGGCCTTGCGCGCCGGCTCGGTCTGGGCGGGCGCGTGCGCAACGACAGCGGGTCGGTCGTCATCGACGTCGAGGGGCCGGACGCCGCGGTGGCCCGCTTCATCGCCGCGCTGAAGGACGAGGCGCCGCCACTGGCCGTGATCGACGCGATGACGGCTGAAGAACAGGCGCCGGCGGGGGAGGCGACGTTCGGCATCGAGGCCAGCGGCGAGGCCGTCGGCCGCCGCACGTCCATCCCGCCCGACGTCGCCACCTGCGACGCCTGCCTGCGCGAACTCTGTGACCCCGACGACCGTCGCTTCAGCTACCCGTTTCTCAACTGCACGCACTGTGGCCCGCGGTTCACCATCATCGAGTCGCTGCCGTACGACCGCGCCACCACCACGATGCGCCACTTCCCGATGTGTCCCGCGTGCCGTCAGGAGTACGAGGATCCCACCGACCGGCGCTATCACGCGGAGCCGACCGCCTGCCCGGCGTGCGGGCCGCACGTGTGGTTCGAAGCGCCCGGCGCGTCCCGGGTCGAGCGCGGGGACGCGATCGCGGCCGCGCAGGACTGGCTGGCACGCGGGCACATCGTGGCGGTGAAGGGCATCGGCGGTTTCCATCTCGCGTGCGACGCGGCACGAGACGACGCCGTCGCGCGGCTGCGGACGCGCAAGGGCCGGGGCGACAAGCCCTTCGCGATGATGGTGCGAAGCCTCGACGCCGCCCGCGCGCTGTGTCACGTGAGCGACGATGAAGCCGTCGAGCTGCAGAGCCGCGCCCGGCCCATCGTGCTGCTGCGCCGGCGGCCGGAGGCGGACGCGATGGTGTCCCGATTCGTCGCCCCGGGCCAGGACCACCTCGGCGTGATGCTGCCCTACTCCCCGCTCCATCACCTGCTGCTGGCGGAACGGCCGCTGGTGATGACCTCGGGCAACCGATCGGACGAGCCCATTGCGCGCGACAACGGCGAGGCGCGGGAGAAGCTCGCGGCCCTGGCCGACGCGTTCCTGCTGCACGACCGCGACATCCACAGCGTCTGCGACGACTCGGTGATCCGCGTCTTCCGCGGGGCGCCGCTCCCCATCCGGCGGTCGCGCGGCTTCGCGCCGTTCCCGGTGCGCCTGCCCTTCGAGGTGCCGCCCGTGGTCGCGGTGGGCGGGGAGTTGAAGGCGACGTTCTGCGTGGCGCAGGGACGGGATGCCTACCTCAGCCAGCACATCGGCGACATGGAGACCACCGAGACACTGGCCGCCTTCGAGCGTGCGGTGGAGCACCTGCTCTCGCTCTTCGCCATCGAGCCGGCGCTGGTGGCAATCGACCCGCACCCCGGGTACCTGTCCTCGCGCTGGGCGACCGAGTGGGCGCGCGCACGGGGACTGCCCCTCGTCCCGGTGCAGCATCACCATGCGCATCACGGGGCGGTGATGGTCGAGCACGGGCTCCCCGGGGATGCACGCGCCATCGGCGTGGTGTTCGACGGCACGGGCTATGGCCTCGACGGGGCCGTGTGGGGCGGCGAGATCTTCCTCGGTGGGTATGCGTCGGTGCAGCGCGTCGCACGGCTGAAGAACGTGATGCTGCCGGCCAGCGACGTGGACGTGCGTCACGGCTATCGCCTTGCGCTCGCGCACCTGACCGCGGCCGGGATCGCGTGGGACGAAACGCTTCCAGCCGTCCAAGCCTGCCCGCCGCACGAACGGGGGCTGCTCGCGCGGCGCTTCGCACGAGGGGTCTCGATGGTCACGTCGAGCAGCATGGGCCGCCTGTTCGACGCCGTCTCGTCACTCATCGGCGTGCGACACGTGTCGGCCTACGAAGCGCAGGCCGCCATCGAGCTGGAGTCCCTGGCCGCGCACGCGGATCCCGTCGACGCAGCGGGATGCGCCTACGCGTTCGCCGTGGTCGACGCCGACGGGACGATCGAACTGGACCCAGCCCCGCTTGTGCGCGCCATGGTAGACGACCTCGGCCACGGCGTCGCGCCTGCCACCATCGCCGCGCGCTTCCACGACGCCGTCGCGGAGAGCGTGGTCGAGGTGACCCGCCGTGTGCGGGCCGCCACCGCTCCCGATGCTTCCGAACGCACCGACGGGACGTCAGTCCCGTCGCCAATCCCTGTCGTGCTCTCGGGCGGCGTGTTCCAGAACGTGTTGCTGCTGTCGCGAACGGTCGATCTGCTCGAGGGCGCGGGGTTCCGCGTCCTCACGCATCGACTGGTCCCGCCCAACGATGGGGGGCTGTCGCTCGGCCAGGCGGTGGCGGCGGCCGTGCGCGAGAGACCCGCCTACTTCCCTTCCGGCAGCCGCACGACCTTCACGTAGTTCTGCAGGTCCAGGTACTGCTGGGCGGCGCGATGGACGGCGTCGCCATCGAGCGCCGCGATCGTCGGCAGGGGACTGGCGCCAACCGCGTCGGTCTCGCCATCCTCGTAGCGGCGGACGATCTGGCTCAGGAAGTACGCGTTCTCCTGGCCGTCCTGTTCGACCTGTCGCACGAGGATGTCCCGCACCCGGCCCATCTGGCCTTCGGTCAGACGCGTGGCCTGGACCCTGCCAATCTCCTCGAACACGCGCTGCACGAGGCCGTCCACGCGCGCCGGGTCACACGTCCAGTCGATGCGGACGCGGAACTCGGGTCTCGGGAACTTCGCGGTCTGGCCGTCGACGGCGATGCTGTAGGTGCCGCCAAGGTCTTCGCGGATGGCCTCACTCAGGCGTGACTGGAGCAGCAGCACCATCGTGCGGAGCGCCAGTTTGCTGCTGTCGTCGTAGGTGAACGGTCCGGAGAAGACGATCGAGACGTCGGCCTTCGGTTCGATGCCCTTTCGCACGGTCCTCTCGATGATGCCCCTCGGCGGCGTGATGCCGAGGTCACGCCAGTTCTCGCGTGCCCCACCCGCCGGCAGGCTCGCCACATAGGTCTCGACGAGCGGCCGAATCGCCTCGGGGGTGAACCTGCCGACGAAGACGAACGTGAAGTTCGCGGCGTTGGCGAAGCGCGCCTTGTAGAACGCGAGCGCTTTCTCCAGGTTCCATTGGGCCACCGTGGCCGGCGTCTCGGGCCGGCGTCTCGGGTGGTCGCCGCTGAGTGCCGCGCTCATGGCCTGATTGAAGGCCACGTCGGGGCTGGCGTCCCGATTGGGCAGCAGCGCGAGGATCTGAGCCCGGAGGGCGTCGAACGCCGTGGCATCCGCGCGTGGCTGCGTGAACCGAAGGTAGATCAACTGAAACAGCGCCTCCAGGTCCTTCGGGGCGGCCCCGCCGCCAAGCCCGTGCGCGATCTCGCCGATGAACGGACGCACCCCCACGGCCCGGCCCGTCAGCACCTTGTCGAGGGTGAGGGCATCGAGGCGTCCGACCCCGCTGGCCGCCACCACATCGGCGGTCATGCGCGCGGTCGGGATGTCGGCGTCGGAGGCGATCGACGTGCCGCCCGGCGCAATCGCCCGGAAGAGCACCTGGTCGGTCGCGAGCGTCGTCGGCTGGATCACGACCGTGGCACCGTTCGAGAGCGTCCACTCCGTGATGCCCGAGGGTCGGTCCGCGCTCTTCACGATGCTGCCGCGCGGCGGCGGGGCGTCCATGAGCGTGAGGTCGGTGGCGGTCTCCACGTAGGCGGTCAAGGGCCGTGCGGTTGCGCTGGCGATGACCGCGGCCAGCTGCGCCTGGTCGGGCAGCGAGGTCACACCCACCGGCGCGACGACGAACACGACGCGGTTCCGGTCCGGGAACCACTCCGCCGCCAGGGTGTTCATCTCGGCCAGCGTGACCGAGGGCAGGAACCGTCGATGGAACGCGAGCTCCTGCCAGATGGTCGGCAGCGCTTCCCCCTGCAGGAAGTTGCGCGTGTACTCGTCGGCCCGGCTCTCGGACTCGCGATCCGTGCTCTGGGTCACCGCGCGCTCGTAGCCGGCCATGCGGGCCCGCCGCGCGCGATCCAGCTCGCTGGCCGTGAAGCCGAAGCGGATCACGCGCTGGAGCTCGGTGACGAGCGCGTCGAGTCCACGGGTGATCCCGTCGTTGGCGACGATCGCCTGGAGGACGGCCTCATCGCGGAGCCGTGGGGCGTCGAAGAGCGATCGGTCCGCCGCGGCGCCGAGAAACGGCGGTTTCGGCCCCTGCCGCAGTGCGGCGAGCCTCTCGTCGAGCATCGCGGCGAACAGCTGGTCGCGCATGATGGCGCGGTAGCCGCCCACCGTGCCCTGATTGCGGGCGGGCGGCAGGCTGCTGAGCCGCACCATCGTCGCCGTCGCTTCCTTGTCGGTGACGATGGCATAGCGGGTGCCGGACCGGTCGGGCACGTCGAAGGCGGGCCGCGGCCGTGCGGGCGCGGGATTGGCCAGCGGGGCGAAGCGCTCGCGAATCATCGCGGCGACGGTGGCCCGGTCCACGTCGCCGACCACGATCACCGCCATCAGATCGGGACGGTACCAGTCACGGTAAAAGCGCACGAGCTGCTCGCGTGTCGCCTTCTCGATGACGTCGGGCACGCCGATGGGCCGCTGGTCGGCGTACCGCGACCCCTCGAGCTGCACGCGGCGGAGCCGGTCCTGCATCCGCTCGGCGGCGCCGAGCCGCATGCGCCACTCTTCGAGCACGATGCCGCGCTGTCGCTCGATGGCGGCCGGATCGAAGGTGGCGCCCTGGGCCCAGTCCGCGAGCACATCCAGGGCCCGGTCCAGGGCACCCGGCACGTCGGTGGGAACACGAAGCGTGTACTGCGTGTCGTCGAAGCTCGTCGCCGCGTTGGCGTCCGCGCCGATGCTGAGGCCGAGCGCGGCGAGGAAGTCGTTGATCGAGCGCCCGGGGAAGTTCCGGGTACCCTCGAACAGCATGTGCTCGACGAAGTGCGCCAGCCCGAGCTGGTCGGGATCCTCGAGCACGGAGCCGGCCTTGACGACCAGTCGCAGCTCGGCGCGGCGTGCCGGTCTGGGGTTTGGCCGGACGTAGAAGCGCAGCCCGTTCTCGAGGCCGCCCACCAGCACGTCGGGATCCACCGGCATGTCCCCGGCCAGGCTGTAGCCGGCGACGGACTCGGCAGAGGTCTCACGGCCCGTGATCGTCTGTGCAGACGCCAGGGGCACGAGGAGGGCGAAGACAAGGGCGATGCCCCAGGTGGTGCGGGAGAAGAGCCGGCCGGTCATGGTGCGATGGTAGCGCGTCCGGGAGGCGACGCGCGGTCGGGCCTGGACTCAAAGGAGGGCCTCGGGCCGTGGCGGCGCCTGCCGCTCGAACGACCCGAGGCCCGCTCGGCGTCACACCGCGATGTCGCCCGCGCCACGCTGATCCGTGACGATCAGCGTGCAGGCGCGGCAGGCAGCTCCTCCGACCTGATGAAACCAGCGGCAGCTCGCGCCGATGCTGCAGCGTGGCAGATCGCCGGGCTGGTCGCCCTCCCCGCCACCGACATCGGCTGCGATCGCCGCATCGATGACGCCGCACCGGCTTCCCGTCCATTGGCCGCATGCTCCACGTGCACAGACGGTGCTGAATCGAAACCGCTGCTCCGGCGGGCGACCCTGGCGCGCGGTCTCCACGAAGGTCGCGTCGACCGTGATGGGCTCCGAAGCGAAGGCGACCCTCCCATCAGGCATCACGATACCCAGCAGGGTCGCCCCTTCGGCGCACACCGAACTCGGACACCTGAGCTTCTCGGCGCGCATGAATGATCCGCTACGAGGATTGGACGGTGAGCTTCGGAAGGGCTCGTGGCAGCCGGGCCTGCTCGATCCAGATGCCCAACCACTCCCGTCGCGGAATTCGAACGGAGTAGTCGGGATGCAGGTCGAGCTTGGCCAGCTCCCGAAGGGTCAGCGCCTGGATCTCCCGAGCCAGCGCTGCCCGCACGTCATCTTTCAGCTCGACGCCCTCGAGTTTGACGATGAAATCAGCCATACGCAGTCCTCCCCTGGACAGCTGCGGGACCGAAAGTGCCCGCGAAGCACCGCTGCCACAGGAGATCCAACGACCGACAGCAGGAGACCGAACAGGAGGCCACGCGCCGTGCGGCGAGCCCGCGCTACTTCGCGGAAAAGTATCCTGCGCGGGCCTGGACGCGTGTCCCGGACCGTTTTACGCGCACGTCGAGCTTGTGCCAGCCACCGCCAGTGACGCCGGCGGGCGTGAAGGTGATCACGTACCTGCGGCGGAACTCCTGCAGGATCTCGAGGAAGGCCGGCCCGGCGTCCCCGGTCCTGCCGATGTCGATGACGCGGCCACCGGTGGCAGACGCGAGGTCACGAAGGAACCGTGGCTCCTCGCGAGCGCTGGAGACGCCGTAGACGACGCCGTTGACACGTCGGGCGGTGTCGAGCACCAGCTCCGGATCCACGAAGCTGGCCGTGTCCACGCCGTCGCTGAAGATCACCACGAGCGTTCGGCCCGCGTCCGTGTCACCCAGGAGCATCGCGCCGAGGGACGCGTCCACGAGCGACGTATCGCCCCACGCCTCGGCTCGGGCCAGCGCGGCGCGCACCTGGTCGATGTCGCGGGTCAGGGCCACCTGCTGCATCACCGCGCGGTTGAACGTCACGACCGCCGCGGTGTCGTCCGTTCGGAGCGCCCCGAGCAGCGCCTCTCCCGCCTGCTGGAGCGCCGCCAGCCTGGCACCCTCCACGCTCTGACTCGTGTCGAGCGTCAGGACAACGTTGACGGGAACGTCACCGAGGTTGACCAGGTCGATGGTCTGCGCGACGCCGTTGTCTCGTACCTCGAAGTCAGCGGCCTGTAGCCCGGCCAGCGGCCTCCCCCCCTGCGAGGCGAGCACGTCGATCCGGACGCCTTCGACGCGCGCGGTGAAAACCGGCGATTGCGCCACTGCCGTGGCGGTGTAGAGCACGGCCGACGCCCCGAGCACGCCCGCCCACGTCCTCATGGCTCCGTCGCCCTCGCGCGACGCCGCACGTCGTCCAGCCCAGAGGTGCGACGGCGTCCCTGGATCGAGCGATACAGCCACCACGGATCGACGTCACCGTCTTCGTCCAGGGGCGCCATGGCCCGCTCGAGGCTGGCGATCATCAGCTCGCGATCGCCGCGCTCGCGCGCGACGCGGGCCAGCGCCAGGTGGGGCGCGCGCGCAGCCGGCTGCTGGTCAGCGGCTCGGCGGAAGGCGTCGATGGCGCCGTCGACATCCCCGGTCCCTTCGAGGGCCACACCGAGGAACAGCGTGGCCACGTAGGCGTACACCGGGCCGAGCGGTGCCTGGAGCGCCTGCCGGAGCTCGCGCACCGAGTCGGCATGACGACCCTGCAACTGCAGCACGCGGCCGAGTCGCACGCGCGCCTCCGGGAAGTCTGACCGCTGTTCGAGCGCGCGCCCGTAGTAGCGGGCCGCAGCCGACAGCTCCCCGTCGACGCCGCTGATGCCGGCCGTCACGGCCCTGCTCTGGACGGACCGCGCGAATGCCTGGAAGAGTGGCGTGGCCATCGCCTCGTGCTCGGCTCCCGCGAGCAGCAGCATCTCCGGATCGTCGGGAAACAGGCGAAGCGCGTGCCCGAGGTGCAGCGCGTCGAAGTACTCCGTAGCCTGTCCGGTCGCGAGGGTGGCCCGATACCAGTCACGCACGAACGTGTCGTGTCGGGGATCGGGGGCGACGCGAAACAAGACCATCCGCGCCAACTCCCAGTGCATGTTCTGGCCCTCGGCCCCGACGCCGGCGCCGTCGCCGATGTACCAGCGGAGCGGCCCGCCCGCCGTGGGAACGTCGGCCCTGGCGGCGATGCTCGCGCCCAGCGTGACGACGTCGGTGTGGACGATGGCCGATCGACGCAGGAAGGCATTGAGGCCGAGGCCCCGTACCCGCTTGGCCAGCGCGTCGAGCACGTTGCGTTCGTCCCGGTTGAAGGAGCGAATCTCGGTCGCGCGTGTGCGCGAGGGCGGCTCGAAGGACAGCGGTGGAATGGAGAATCGCGTGCGCCTGGGGCTGACGACGAGGTCGAGGAGAACGTGTGCGTCGCCCCACAGTCGACGGAGATCCTCGCCCGACCAGGCGGCGACGTCGGCGAGCGGGCCGTCGACGTCGCCTGGCACGTGCCGCTCGGCAGCAGCCACCCAGGCCTGCAGGAGCGCGGAATCCCATCCAGTGCCCTCGCGCTGCGCCGCCTGCGTCTGGGCGCCCCAGGCCGCCATCATCGCGCCGCACACCAGCACCGCACGACGGAGGCACCATGACGGGTTCCGTCCCATGGCTGGATGATAGCGCCGCCTCGGCCACCAGGAACGCGCGTTGTGTGGGGGTGAACTCCGGGGCTGTCACGGCTCCTGGCGCTGGCCGAAGCTCGTGGCCAGCTCCTCGACACCCTTCTGGAACAGGTCCAGGATGCGCCCGCTGGTACGGAAGTCGTCGAGGATGGCGGCGCGGCGGCTCGTGCGCAGGTCGCCGATCACGTAGGCGAGCATCGTCGCCATCACGGTGCCCTCCTCGGTGCCCGTCGCGGCGAAGCGCGCACGGAAGTCCTGGAGGACGGGCTCGAAGGACGCCTCGTGCCAGCGCTGCACGCCGGCGTCGAGCTGGAGGAACTCGTCGAGCGCGGCCACGAACGTCGAGCTTGGCGGACGATGCCAGAACGAGACGTCGTCGCCGAACTCGGCTACACGGGCCGGCAGGTAGAGCGTGGACTTCGCGGGCACCGTGCGCAGCAGCGCGGGATTGAAGCGCTGGACCTCGTTGGCGGTCAGTTTCGTGCGGCGCGTAATCTCGCCCATCGGGATGGCACGCCTGGTCCGCATCGCGTGGATGCGCTCCTGCGGCACCTCGGCACGGATCTTCGCCACCGTCGAGGTGTTGCCGAACACCATCTCCGCGTAGCGGAACGACCGGATGCCGTAGGTCCGATAGAGATCGCGATACCGGGGCAGGTCCACGGCGCGGAGGTCGCGCGCGAACTGCGAGCCCATGAAGTAGCGCTCCTGCGGAGTGGCGCCGCCGAGGCGTTCACCATTGATGAGCGTGCGGCCGACGTTGACGCCGCCGGAGTGATGTTCTGACAGCGCCGGAATGAAGCTGCCGTACATCGTCGCCAGGATCGACAGGTACGCAGCGCAGTAGGGCGCCTGCGTGGTCTGGTTGAACGCCTCGATGGTCACAGGCGAGAGGCGATCCAGCACCTGCCAGTTGCGACGAAGCCACTGGCACAGGCCCAGCGCGTTGGCGCGCGACCGCGCCGTGCCGTTGAGGCCGGACTCGAGGATGGCCTGCGACAAGCCGATGTCGGCCGGCACGCCGAAGCGTTCGTAGATGAGGCTCCACTCGCCAAGGAACGACCCGTATCGGGGGATGTTCGGCAGCAGGAACTGGCCGCGGGTGGGGTTGCTCAACAGGGGCCCCAGGGTCGGCTCGAGGCGCGCGACGACGAGGTCCCGCCGATCGTCGGTCTTGACGGGCCACTTCACGCCGGCCAGTGCCGAGCCGAGGTCAGGCTCGAGCCACACCGCGCCGCCGGTCCAGTCGCCCCGGGTGGGGAAGGTCGCGACCAGCCGCCCGTCCCGGGCGCTGCCGAACGCAATGCGCCCGTCGGGGATGGTGAAGATGTGCCGCCAGAACGGATACGCGGGCCGGAAGACCTTGACGATCTCGAGATCGGCCTGCAGCCGCGCCTCGGCGTGACGGACCGTCTCGGCGCGCGGGGACGGCCCGGCGGCGAGCAGCGTGACGGCGACGACGACGACGCGTGCAATCAGGTGGCGGGGATCCACGAGACTCTTCGCGTCACTGTATCGGATCATCACGCCTCGTGAAACAGGGCTGCGCACGGCTCAGATGGCGCCGGGCGATTGCGGTTGAGGTGCCGCTCCCGGCGCCGGGGCGTCGGGAGTAGAATCCGGCCATATGCGCACCCGACCAATCGTCGCCGTCTTCGCTCTCGCGGGACTCGTCGTGGCCGGCTGGGTCGTCATCGGCGCGGCGCAGTCCCCGACACCGTTCGGCATCCCGACCGCCGGCGCACCCTCGCCCGCGGCGGGGATCGCGGCCGTGGCAGGATCGCGCGCGCAGGGGTGGCTCGCGCAGGGCCGGTCCGAGGTGCTGGCCCGCCACGGCATGGTCGCCACGAGCGATCCACTCGCCGCTCAGGCCGGGCTGGAGATCCTCCGTCAGGGCGGCAACGCCATCGACGCGGCCGTCGCCACGGGCGCGGTGCTCGACGTCACGTCGCAGAACGACACCGGCATCGGCGGCGACCTCTTCGCCATCGTCTGGGTGGCCGGGGAACAGAAGCTCTACGCGCTGAACGCGGCCGGGCGCGCGCCATCCGGGTGGACGCCGGAGTTCTTCACGCAGAAGCTGGGCGTGAAGCGTGTGCCCGGGAATGGGGTGAACGCGGCCACGGTGCCCGGTGCCGTCGCCGGCTACGACGCGCTCTTGAAGCGCTTCGGGACGATGGGCCTCAAGGAGACGTTCGAGCGAGCGGCACGCATCGCGGACGAGGGGTGGGGACAGGCGGAGCGGCGTCACGACGACATCCGCGGCGCGCTGAACGGCCTCCGCGCGGACGCGGACTCGAAGCAGGTCTTCCTGAACGGCGATGACGCCCCCGCGCTCTACAGCATCATCCGCAACCCGAACCTCGCGAAGGCGCTGCGCCTCATCCAGTCCGAAGGGCGCGATGCCTTCTACAAGGGTGCGATCGCCGAGGCCATCGTCCAGAAGGTGCAGTCGGGCGGCGGTGTCATGACGCGCGAGGATCTGGCGAAGTACGAACCGGAATGGGTGGAGCCGGTCACCACCAACTACCACGGCTACGACATCTACCAGCTTCCGCCCCCGGGCCAGGGCTTCGCCGCGCTCGAGATGCTGAACATCCTCGAGGTCTGCGTGCCGAAGCTGGGGTACAACCTGTCGCAGCTCGGGCCTTCGAACCCGATGTACTGGCACCTGATGGTCGAGGCGAAGAAGCTCGCCTACGCGGATCTGCAGGCGAAGAACGGCGACCCGAAGTTCTCCACGATCCCGGTGCAGCAGCTCCTCTCGAAATCACACGCCGCAAGCCTCTGCGGGCGGATCGATCCGAACGCTGCGGGTAAGCCCGCGGTACCGGGCGGCACGGACGGCGGCACCATCTACCTGACGACGGCGGATCGCTGGGGCAACATGGTGTCGCTGGTGCACAGCGTGTTCAGCGTGTACGGCAGCCGCGCGACGGTTGGTCCATACGGCTTCGTGCTGCACAACCGCGGCTCCGCGTTCTCGCTGGATCCCGGGCACCCGAACGTGGTCGCTCCAGGCAAGCAGCCCTTCCACTCCATCATCGCGGGCTTCGTGATGAAGGAGGGCCAGCCGCTGATGGCCTTCGGCAACATGGGCGGCAGCGTCCAGCCGGAGACACACGCGCAGCACATGGTGAACCTGATCGACCACGGGATGAACGTCCAGATGACGACGGACGCGGCGCGGTTCACGCACAACCAGAACAGCAACGTGCTGTCGCTGGAGGCGAACCTCTTCACGCTGGTGGGTGCCGCACTCCGGGCGAAAGGGCACGACGTACGCAGCGTGGACGGCGGGGCCGTCGGCGGCTACCAGGGCATCCTCTTCACGCGCGACCCGCGCATGACGCCGCCGCCGTTCGACAGAACGGCCGTGGATCGCGACCTTCCCGTGAACGGCGTCTACCGGGCCGGGTCGGATCACCGGAAGGACGGGCAGGCGGTGGGGTGGTGAGATCTGGAGATCTGGAGATCTGGTGATCTGGTGATCTGGTGATCTCGTGATGTGGTGAGCTGGTGATCGATCTGGTGACGTCGTGATCGTGGGATCTGGTGGTCTATCTCGTGATCTGGACTGGCGCACGGGGCGCCTGGTGGCGGCGGCGTCGGTCCTGCTGGCGTCGCTCGTCGTCCTGCCTGACGCGTTGGCGTGCACGTGCGTGAGCCCGGGCTGTGGCTCGGTCAGCGCGACCGCACACCTGTTCGAGGCCACGGCCGCTCGCATCGAAACAGGGGCCGGTGGCGAACGAATCGTGCACCTCACCGATGTCCGTTCGCGTCGTGGCGACTCGGCGCCGGCGTTCGTGATCGGTGGCAACGGCGTGGATTGCGGATTCCAGTTCAGGGCCGGAGTCCGCTACCTCATCGAGGCCGAGCCGGACGGCGGCCGATTCTCGGTGTCGGGGTGCAGCCAGACCCGGCCGCTGGCGGCCGCGCGCGGGCTGCTCGCCTTCCTCGCCACGCCGGCGACGTCCGAGCATCGGCAGATCTGGGGCCGCGTGTCGGCCGATGACATCAGGGGCCAGGGTCTGGGATGGCCCGGCGGCCGGCCGATTGGCGGCGCGACCGTGACGGTCGACGGACCCGTGCAGCGGCGGCGGGCCACGAGCGAGGACGGCGCGTTCTCTTTCGACGACATGCCGCACGGCACGTACCGGGTGACCGTTGAGGTCCCCGGAGAGCAGGCGGACGTTCTCTCGCCGCCCCCTCAGACGTTGACGCTGCGCGCGCCGGCAACCTGTGCGGAAGTCAACGTCGTTGCCCCATCGGCCGCGCGTGTCACGGGCATCGTCGTCACACCGGATGGTGCACCGGCGGACGGCGTGTTCGTCGAGCTGTTTCCTGCCCCGTACAATCAATGGGCCGGCGGCTTCGTCCATGGCGCCGTCAGCGGTCCGGATGGACGCTTCACGATTGAACGCCTGCCGCCCGGCCGCTACGTCGGCGGCATCGGCGTGCCCTACCCGAGCCCGGAGCGAGCGGTGGCGCCCGTGCTGGCGCGCAGTCTCTCGGGCGGCGCCGTGCTCGATATCGCGCCCGGGATGGCGCTGGAGGTCGCCGCGCTCGTCGCACGGCCGGCACCCCAGATTGCCGTCGTCGGCAGGATCGTCGCAGCGCCTGGCACCACCGACGTCGAACGCCTGCTCATCCTCCAGCCACTCGACGGCCTTGCGACGGCGCGTACCCTTGGCGGCAGGGCCTCCCGGGACGGCACCTTCTCAATCAGGGCGCACCGCGGCGTGCGGTACCGCGTCCTGGTCGAGGAAGGCACCGCGATCGTCGGCCGGACTGAGTTCGTCGCGTCAGATGCGCCTCTCGAGATCCGTCTGGATCCCCGCGACCATCAGCGGCGGCGGCGGTGAGACGGCCGCTTCCGCGCCGGTGACCCTGCCCAGTCCTCGCACATCAACCCATCCACCCTGTCGAACTCACGCGCGTTGGCCGTGACGAGCGTCATCCCGCGTCGCACGGCCTGACCCGCGATGAGCGCATCATAGGCTCCTATCGGCACGCCGCTCCGCTCCAACTCGGCTCGCACTTCCCCCGCCGCGCGCGCGTCCGCCTCGTCGAACTCCAGCACCTCGAGCGGCCCGGCCAGAAACATCTGCAGCCGCTCGGTGTTGTGTTCGCGCCGTGCACTCTTCGCGACGCCGTACCAGAGCTCGTGCAGGACCACCGTCGACACGCACACCACGGCGCCATCGGCCAGTGCCCCCTTGAGGCGCGAGCGGACCGGCACCGAGGTGCCGTTGATCAGGTCGATACAGGCGTTGGTGTCGAGCGCGAACTCAATCACGCGAACTCCGCGCGCGCCGGTGCCGGTGGCTGGTTGCGGCCGCCCGGCATGAACGGCTCGGCGGCATAGCGGTCCAGTTCGGCAAACCACGCGTCCACGTCGCCCACGACGGGCTCGAGCAGCACGCCGCGGCCGTGGCGCGTGATGCGGACTTCCGTCCCCGGAAAACGGAACTCGAGCGGCAGGCGAACGGCCTGGCTGCGGCCGTTGGCGAAGAGCTTGGCCAGCTTGTTCACGGTGACACCTCCCGAGCATGATCTATATCACAGATATAGACCCCGTGCCCTGGCGGAATGCCGACCCGTCCGCGTGGTGAGCCGCTCGCTCCGCTCGGAGGCGGGCCCATCGAGCGGTCGCTGCCGCGAGCGATCCGTTGACAACCTGACCCACATGGTCAGAACATGAGACCATGAAGTCCGTCAAGGTGTCCGAGCTCAAGGCGCACCTCAGTGCGTACTTGCGCAAGGCCTCTCGCGGCGCCCGCATCGTCGTGCAGGACCGGGACCAGCCCGTGGCCCTGCTCGGACCGCTCGAGTCGGGCGCGCCGGGATGGCGTGACCGCCTGGCCTCCGAGGGCCGGCTTCGACCGGGGTCGCAGGACTGGGCGCGGCTCGCCATCTCGCGGCTGGGGCGTCCCGTCGACATCCAACGAGCCCTGCAGGACGTCCGTGAGGATCCCCGCGACCCCGCGGCTTCCCGGCGATGAAGTACGTCGATACCAGCGCCGTGCTGCGACTGCTGTTCGGCGAGGCCGGCCCTGCGCTGCCGATCGCCGCGGACGACCGCGTCGTCAGCTCGGAGTTGCTCGAAGTGGAGGCGTTCCGCGCGATCGAGCGGCAACGCCTGCTGGGCAGTCTCACCGACGAGGAAACCGCCATCAAGCGGAAGGAGCTGACCGACCTCGTGGCCATGCTCGATCTCATGCCGATGGACCGCGCGGTCATCGATCGCGCCAGGGCCGCCTTCGGGCTCAACGTCCGGGCACTGGATGCGCTCCACGTGGCGTCGGCGGAGGTCCTGTCGGCTGAGGCCGGCGAGCGCGTAGAGTTCTGGACGCACGACGAGCGGCAACGTCTGGCCGCGCTGTCGCGCGGACTGACCGTCTTCGGGATCTGATCGCCCGCGACCCGCCGCCCTGTCACATCATGAGCGCCGACGGCTTCAAGAATTACATCACCCCGGCCGGATACAAGCGGCTGCAGGAGGAGATGACCCGGCTCTGGAAGGTAGAGCGACCGGCCATGGTCACGACGGTGGCCTGGGCGGCCGGGAACGGGGACCGCTCGGAGAACGGCGATTACATCTACGGCAAGAAGCGCCTGCGCGAGATTGACCGGCGGCTGCGCTATCTCTCGAAGAGCCTCGACAGCGCCGTGGTCGTGGACAACGCCGGCAAGAGCGGCGATCGGGTGTTCTTCGGCGCGACCGTGACCTATCAACGTGAAAGCGGCGAGGAGCGCGAGGTGACCATCGTCGGCATCGACGAGCTCGACTCCGGCAGCTCGCGCGTCTCGTGGCGGTCACCGCTGGCGAACGCGCTCCTCAGGGCCCGCGTCGGCGACGAGGTGACGCTCCGGACGCCACAGGGCACGGAGCGCCTCGAGATCCTCGATATCCGCTACGACCATCAGGAATAGCCGGGCCGTATTCTCGAAACACCGCAGAGATCGCGCAGGTTTCAGGCCTCCTGATCGCCGTCGCCACTGAGTGCCCGCCTATCGCCTGCGGACGACTCGCACCCGGACGTCGAACGCCCCCTGGTTGTCGCCGAGCTCGTCGTCGTTGACGCCGAGCACCAGCTCCCCGCCATTGCCCGGAGGCGCCAGCGCGTCGGTCATGTTGCCGATGGCGAACACCGGCCCGTTGCCCACGCGGCCGATCAGGGCGCCGGCCAGTGCGTCCGGCAGCGGCGCGCCGGGGGCGCGGCGGCCGCGGAGCGAGCCCGCCGTCACAGCCCTGTCCTCGGGGTCGCCGGACAGCTGAATCTCGCCGCTCGCCTCGAACTGGACCTGGGCGCCGCGCGCGAGCACGAGGCCGGTCGACACCCAGCGCTGGTTCGCCGCCACGCGGATGGCGCCGGGCGGCGCCTGGCCGGGCGCGGGAGCCGGCTGGGCCACGGCCGTCTGCGGATAATTGCCGCTGTAGAAGCGGCGCACCTCGCTCATGCGGGCGCGGCGCTCGTTGCCGTTCGAGGGCTTGAACGACACCACACGGGGCTCGTTGGGCGTGTCCGAGCCCTCCCCGCCCTCGATGTTCAGGAGGCGACCTCGCAGGATCTCGCCGCTCGTGAGCACGAGCACGTGGTCGCCGCCGCGGGCAGCATCGATCTCGTTGGAGGGCAGGTTCTGCGCCGGCCCGCCGACTTCCATCACCAGCACGTCGTTCAGGGGCACGCGCTGCTGGTCGTTCTGCGACACGCGCACATAGATGAGGTTCGTGTTCCGGGCCCAGGCTTCGAAACGGCCGCTGATACGCGAGCTGTCCCGCTTCACCACCGTCACCTGTTCCTGGGCAAAGGCCGGCACCGCCAGCGCCGCCAGCATCACCATCGTCACAGCTGCTCGAGTGGACATGGTCCGACTCTAGCAGAGGTGGGCGGGCCCCGGGTATCCGCCTGCTGCCACCGGGCTGGACCTGCACGGCGTTTGACCCTCCCGGGGCTTCGTGCCGCCCGGGACCCAAGCGCGGGCCACTCCGATCAACCTTCCGGCGGCCATCTCCGTCTACTTCCATCGACGGGCGCCGGACCCCTGGTCCGGAGTGCCGGGACGGACAGTCCCGGCAACCACCGCCCGCACGAGGTGACCATGTACGCTCCCGTTCGCCAGACCGCTCGCCTGGGACTTGCCGTCGCCCTGCTGGCGGCGCTCGTCATGACCGCCGAACCGGCGACGGCCCAGTCCCGCCAGGAAGAGACCTTCGACCGCACGCTCACGCTGCAGCCAGGGGGCACCTTCCGGCTCCGCACGTTTTCCGGCCGCGTCCGCATCCGCGGCACCGACGCCAACCAGGTGGTGATCCACGCCGTGCGCCGCGCGCGCGCGGACCGGCTCCGCGGTATCCAGATCGAGGTGACGCAGAGCGGCAACGACGTGGAGGTGAACGCCAACCACCAGCGCGTCGAGCGCGACAACGACAACGTGGTGGAGACGGACTTCGACATCCAGCTGCCCGCCCGCACGCGGCTGGACGTGAACTCGTTCAGCGCGCCGATCGAGGTGACCAACGTGCAGGGCCCGCATCGGCTCAAGACGTTCAGCGCCGACATCCGGCTCGACGCGGAATCGTGGAACGACGACGACGGCATCGATGCGGACAGCTTCAGCGGCGACGTGCGGCTGCGCCTCCCCGGCAACGCGCGCGGGTCGATTTCGTTCGACAGCTTCAGCGGAGGCTTCGAGAGCGACCTGCCCGTCACGCTGCAGTCGAGCAACCGCCGGAAGTTCCGCGGCGATCTGAACGGCGGCGGGAGCGCGATGTTCCGTTTCAAGACATTCAGCGGCTCGGCGGAGATCAGAAGGTAGGGAGACAGGAGGCAGGAGGGAGGAGGCAGGAGGTAGGGAGGCCGGTTGTCAGCCCGGCAACCTCAGAAGTCTGCCTCTGGGGCGTCTTACCATCCTGTAAGCGCTGGAATCCGGCCGAAATGCCCTCGGCGCCCTGGCGAAACGGCTGGAACGGGTCTTGAGTCTAACGGTACAGAGGAGTACCGATCGATGTCAGGGCAATGGCTCTTCGGGTCGCAGGATCTGGGGCACGTCAGTCCGTGGAACGAGGTGATTGCGGAGCGGCACGCCGCAGCCACCGAGCGCATGCTGTTGGGCGCTGCCGGCCGCGCGCGGGTCGTGGGCAACCGGCGGGATGAGGCCATCCTGGCGGACCGGGAACGCCGCGCCGCCGAGATGGCGATGCGGTCGGTCGCCTGACGTCACGTCGATCAGCAGGTCCGCACGAACGAAGACAGCCGATCCAGCCCATCGGCGAGGACGCGGGGGTGGTTCGCGTAGCCCATGCGCACCCACCCCTCCATCTCCATCACGCTGCCCGGCGTGAGCATGACGCCGGTCTGCTCCAGCAGCTGCACGCAGAAGTCTCGTGACGACGTGTCCGGCGGGAGCTGTAGCAGCGCGGTCGTGCCCGATCGCGGCTTCACCCACCCCAGCCTCGGCTCGCGGGCCATCCACGCGGCCAGCGTCGCGAGGTTCGTGCGCGTGATGTCGCGGCTGCGCGCCAGCACCGCGTCCTTGTGCTCCAGCGCGAGCGTCGCCAGGAAGTCGTCGATCATGCCGACGCTGATGGTGTTGTAGTCGCGGTGGATCGTCACCGCGTGCAGCAGTGCGCGCGGCGCGACGATCCAGCCGAGCCGCAGCCCCGCCAGCGAGAAGGCCTTCGACATGCTGCCGGTGCTGATGCCCCGTTCGTAGAGGTCGGCCATCGACACCGTGGTGCCGCTCCCCTCCTGGTCCAACCCCCGGTACACCTCGTCGCAGAGCACCCAGGCGTTCGCGCGCCGCGCGATCGCGGCAATGGCCTCCAGCAGTGGACGGTCCATCAGCGCGCCCGTCGGGTTGTTCGGGTTGTTGATCGCGATGAGCGTCGTACCCGGCGTGGCGAGGGCCGCCAGCTCGTCGAGATCCGGCAGGAACTGGTGCTCCTGCCGCAGCCGCAGGATGCGCACCTCCGCGCCGTAGCTCTCGGGGATCGAGTAGTGCTGCTGATACGTGGGCTGCACCGACACCACGCGATCGCCCGGCTCGACGAGCGTCTCGTAGAGCAGCGCGTTGGCCCCGATGGCGCCGTGCGTGACGAGCACGTGCGCGGCCGGCTGGTGCTCGTACAGAGACGCGATGGCGCGGCGCAGGCGGTCCGACCCCTCGATGGCGCCGTAGGTGAGCTTGAGCGCCCGCAGGTCGCTCATCGCGGCATCCGGCGCACCAACAAGCGCGAGCAACTGATCCACCGTCAACGACTCGACGCAGGTCTCGGCCAGGTTGTACGAGCACCTCGTCTCGTACTCGTTCATCCAGATCTCGACACCGAAGGGCGTGATACGCACGAGGGAATATTACGGCAGGCCGCAGGCCTCAAGCCGCGCGGCGGATCCGGGGCACCAGCACGAGCGCGACGCCGTAGCACGCGAGCGCGATGAAGAGCGTGGCCGCCGTGGAGACACGGAGATCCGTCAGGGCGAGCTTGAGGCCGATGGCGGCCAGCAGCGGATAGGCCAGCGTGCCGACGGAGGAGAAGGCCCCGGGGCGATGCAGCCACGCGGCCAGCACAGCCAGACCCGAGAGGAGGGCCGTTCGCATCGTCGCCAGCACGCCCGCGTTGTCAGCGCCCAGTCCCATCCCGTGCCCGAGCACCAGCGTGATCAGCCCGGCCGTCCCCACCAGCGCCACCACCGCGATGACGATCGCCGGAATGTCGCTCGCCACGGGCCGGGGCTGGTGACAGTCGGCCATGCGGCCGGCGCTGATGGCCAGCGCCACGGCCAGCGTCACCCCTGCCGTGCCGACGAGCGCCGTCGCCGGCAGCGCGCCCATGAACGCCGATTCGGCGAGTGTCATCAGCCCGCCCGAGGCAGAGGCGGCCAGCAGCGCCACGGCCGCGTGACCGCCGAGGCTGACCCGACCCGAGCGCCACCACGCGACCGCGAGCAGGGCGGCCAGCGTCGTGAGGGCAAGGCCCTGCGGGATGCCGGACACCGCGATGGCAAGCCCCGTCAGCACGAAGACCAGGGCCAGCGTGCTGTAGAAGTAGAAGTTCAGCGCACCCGCCGACTCGCGCGGCATGAACGCGAACGACACCAGATAGGCCACCGCACCGAGGGCCACCAGGCTGCTCCCAAGCACCATGCCTCCGGTCCCGGCCGACTGACTGACGACGAGGGCACCACCGACCCCGACGACCAGGACGACGAGCGTCTGCACCACCTCGAAGGGAATCACCTGCCGTCCGCGGACGAGGGTGCGGACCGCGATGGAGGCGAAGTAGCCCACCACGAGGGTCGCCTGCGCCGTCCACGCCGTCGCCGGCGTGTCGAGTGGCGTCGGGCCCAGTGTTCTCGTCGTGAGGCCGAAAACAGCTGCGGCAGCCATGAACCCTGTCGGCCAGCGCAGCAGCTTCCATTCCCGCATGTATCCGAGCCACAACGTTGCCACGCCGAGCGCCGTGAAGTAGAAGGCGTAAGGGGCGACCACGCCGAGGCGCACCATCAGCGTGAGCCCGGTGAGCATCCCTCCCGCAGCTGTGAGCCACGCCAGCGTCTGCAGCCGGGACACCGCGGCCGCGGCCAGTGACCCTCCGGTCACCAGCGAGAGCGCCACGGCAGCCGAGGTCGCGGCGAGGAGCGCGAACCGGAACGTGGCCTCGACGATGAGGGGAAAGCCGATGACCAGGGCGGTGGCCCCGTCGAAGAGCGCGCGGATGCGATCCTGGCTGCGCGCGGCCAGGACGGACGTGGACATCCAGGCGAGACCGTAGAGCAGGCCGACGACGACGCCCACGGCCGGCGGCCAGGTGCCGGCGTCGGTGAGGGCGCGCAGCAGGAATGCACCGCCGAGGATGATGAACGATCGGCCCAGTGCAGTGGTGAGTCGCCTGCCGTCGACGCTCAGGGCAGGAGCCAGCGGGATGGCCTCGAAAGGCTCGGACGCGGCAGGGCTCACGTCCCCGGCGGGCACGGTGGACGGCGTGCGCTCGCGTCCCTCGAGGAGCGCGAGGCGAGACTCGATGGCCTCGAGCCGTGCGCTGAGCGCGTGAACCTGATCCTCCAGCGTCGGGAACGGCGGCATGCCACGACCCTCCGCGGGCACCGGGGACCGATGTGCGGCCGCAGGCGGATTCTACTCCCGAACTCCGCAGGGCACGACGTCAACGTCGTATACTCCCTGCGGCGGCTCGCGGCCCGCCCGATGGTCCCCACCATTCGCGCCGGATGGCTCCCAGCCGCTGTGGGGTATCGGTATGTCTGCACACGGCAGACCCCGTCCATCCGAGGGGCCCAGGCCCGACGCGATCCCGCGTCGTTCGTTCCTGGACATGGTCCTCGGCGTCGGGCTCGTGTCCACGGCCGTCTCATTCGTGTATCCGCTCTGGCGCTATCTGATCCCCCCGGCGGCCGCCGAAGCCACCACGAACAGCGCCGTCGCTGGCAAGGCCACGGAGTTCAAGGCCAACTCCGGCGCCATCGTGAAGTTCGGATCGAAACCGGCGATCGTCGTGCGCACGCCAGACGGCGAGCTCCGGGCGTTCTCGGCCATCTGCAGCCACCTCGATTGCACGGTGCAGTACAAGGCCGATACCTCGCAGATCTGGTGTGCCTGCCACAACGGACTGTACGACCTGGCCGGCAACGTGGTCTCCGGGCCGCCGCCCCGGCCGCTCGAGAGCCTCACGGTGAACCTGCGCGGCGAGCCCGGGCAGGAAGATGTCGTGATCACGAAGGCGTGACGTCCGCGCGGAGGAGCTCACCGTGACACAGCAACTCTTCGCGTGGCTGGACGAGCGGCTCGATCTGAGCGGCCTCCAGCACTTCATCTCCGAGAAGAGCGTGCCGGTCCACCGGCACAGCGTCTGGTACTACATGGGTGGCATCACCCTGTTCCTCGTGGGCGTGCAGGTGTTCACGGGGATCCTGTTGCTGCTCTACTACCGGCCGAGTGCTGACGAAGCCTACGAGAGCGTCAAGTTCATCGTCTCGCAGGTGGAGTTCGGCTGGCTGATCCGCAACATGCACAGCTGGTCGGCGAACCTGCTGATCTTCATGGCGTTCGTGCACCTGTTCAGCACGCTCTTCCTGCGATCGTATCGCAAGCCGCGCGAGCTGACCTGGGTGACGGGCGTGCTGCTGCTGTTCGTGATGATGGCGTTCGGCTTCAGCGGCTACCTGCTGCCGTGGAACGAGCTGGCCTTCTTCGCGACGAAGGTCGGCACGGGCATCGCTGGTGCAGTGCCTCTGGTCGGCGACTTCCTGCTCCGCTTCATGCGGGGCGGCGATGAAGTGACCGGGGCGACACTCACGCGCTTCTACGGCCTGCACGTCGCCATCCTGCCCGCCATCACCACGGTGATCCTCGGCGTGCACCTGCTCTTCATCCAGCGCCAGGGCATGAGCGTGCCGCCGAGCGTGGAGGCACGCGAGAAGGCCGGCGAGAAGACGCCGCAGATGCCGTTCTTCCCGCACTACGTGCTGCACGACATGATGTGGTGGTACGTCGCGCTTGCGGTGCTGGCCGCCCTGGCGCTGTTCCTGCCCTGGGAGCTCGGCAGGAAGGCCGATGCCTTCGCGCCGGTGCCGGCCGGCATCCGGCCCGAGTGGTACTTCCTGGCCATGTTCCAGGTGCTGAAGATGCTGCCGGCGCACATCATGGGCATCGAGGGCGAGCTGCTGGGCGTGCTCGGCTTCGGGCTGGCCGCCATGGTCCTGCTGTTCCTGCCGTTCCTGGATCGCGGGGCGGCCGAGGGCCGCTCGAGCCGCCTGGTCACCATCGCAGGCGTCGTGGCCCTCGCCTATATGGTCGTGTTCACGATCTACGGCTACGTTGCCGCCTGACGGGACTGGAGCCACCATGCGACCGCTCATCCTTCGTGCGTGTTCCGCCGGGACTGAAGTCCCGGCGGTCCGGACCATCCTGCTGGCGGCGCTCCGCGCGATCCTGCGGGCGGCGCTGTGCACCCCGACGGCGTCCGCCGACCGTTCGGTGGTCACGGCGATCCTGCTGGTCGCCGTCGGTGCGACGTGGGCGGAGGCTCAGGCGCCGGCTGCCACAACAGGCTGTCTCACCTGCCACACCTCGCAGCAGGCTGCCGCCATCGCCACGCCAGCGCGGGATTTCGCGCTCACCGACGTCCACCGCGAGCGCGGCTTCACGTGCGTCGACTGTCACGGCGGCGATCCGTCGGCCACCGACAAGGCCGCCGCGAAGGCGCCCTCCACCGGCTACGAGGGGAAGCCGACCGGGGCCGCGGTGATCGCGGTGTGCTCGCGCTGCCACAGCGACGCGGCGCTCATGCGCAAGTACGCGCCGAAGCAGCGCGTGGACCAGGCGACGGAGTACGCCACGAGCGTCCATGGCCAGCAGCTCGCCAGGGGCGATACGAAGGTGGCCACCTGCGTCAGCTGCCATGGGGCACACGGCGTGCGGCTCGTCGGCGACGCGCAGTCGCCGGTCTACCCGCTCAACGTGGCGGCCACGTGCACGAAATGCCACGCGGACTCCGAGCACATGAAGGGGTACACGAGGGCCGGCGCGCCGCTGCCCACCGATCAGGGCGAGAAATACAAGAAGAGCGTGCACTACCAGGCGATGGTGGCCCGCAACGACCTGTCGGCGCCGACCTGCAACGACTGCCACGGGAACCACGGCGCCGCGCCACCGGGCGTGGACGCCATCGCCAACGTGTGCGGCACCTGCCACACCGTGTTCGCCTCGAAGTTTGCGCTGAGCACCCACGCGGTGATCTTCGAGCGCGGGTGCGTGGAGTGCCACAGCAACCACGACATCCTCGAGCCGGAGGACGAGATGCTGGGCACCGGGCAGGGCGCGCTCTGCACGACCTGCCACACCGAGGGCGACAACGGCCACAAGGCCGCCACCGCGATGCGTGAGGGGATCGACCGGCTGAAGGCCGCCATCAGCCACTCGCAGGAGCAACTCGAACGCGTGGAGAACGCGGGCATCGAGATGGGCGATCATGCCCTGTCGCTGCGCGAGGCCAACAACCACCTGACGCTGGCCAGAACCGAAATGCACGCCTTCGATCCCGCGGTCGTGCAGACGGTGCTCACCGAAGGGATGGGCATCACCGCGAAGGTGGACGCCGCGGCCGAGGCCGGCCAGCGCGAGGTGTCCTACCGCCGCACCGGCCTGGCGATCTCGCTCGCCTTCATCGTCCTGGTGGTGATCGCGCTCCAGCTGAAGATCAGGACGCTCGACGAAGGAGTCAGGAGGTAGGAGGTAGGAGGTAGGAGGTAGGAGGTAGGAGGTAGGAGGTAGGAAGTGGGCCTTCTTCCTCCCTCCTGTCTCCTGTCTCCTACTTGAGGCTCATGACATACGCCACCAGGGCGTCGATGTCCGCGGCGGGCAGGGAGGCGAACGACTTCATCGGCGGCACCGCCTTCTTCCCCGTCTTGGCTTCTGCCGCCTTCGGGTCGGTGAGCCACAGCTTCGCCGTGGCGGTGTCGAGGCGACTGCCGGCGCCATCGAGCGGCTTCTTCCCGCCCTTGCCCTGCACGGAGTGACAGATCGTACACTTCTGCGCGGCGAAAAGCGTTGCGCCTTTGGCTACCGTCGCGTCCTGCGCGAACGCGGGCCCGGCCCACGCCGCCATCATCAAGCCAGCGCACACGATCGAGATTGCTCGTCGCATCGGTATCTCAGCTCCACGCCCATTCTCGCACCATTCGGTCGCCGCGAGTTGCGAGGTTGACCGGCTGCCCTCGCGGACGTCAGGGTGAGGAACCGCCCCGTCCTCACCGGCCGCCGGCAGGCAGGTGCTGCAGGAAGTACCGCGCGATGGAGCGATACACGTGGACCGACGTGCCAGGGCCCTCGTTGATCGAGTGTGAGCGGTTCGGGTACACCATCACGTCCACAGGCTTTCGCAGCTCGATCAGCCGGTTGATCAGCCGCTCGGTGCCCTGATAGTGCACGTTGTCGTCGCCGGTTCCGTGGATGACGAGCAGCCGCCCCTTGAGTCCATCGGCGTAGTGGATGGCCGACCCGCGCTTGTACCCGTCCGCGTTGTCCTGCGGCAGGCCCATGTAGCGCTCCTGGTAGATCGTGTCGTACAGCGTCTGGTCGGGCACCGGCGCCACCGACACGCCGACCTGGAAGACGTCGGCGAAGCGGAACATCGCATTCAATGTGTTGGTGCCCCCGCCGCTCCAGCCCCAGACGCCCACGCGCGACGCATCGAGGAACGCGTGCCGTGCCACGAGCCCGCGCACGGCGGCCGCCACGTCCTTCGAGGCCAGGTCACCGACCGCGCCGTACACGACTTTCCGCCACGCGACGCCCTTGGGCGCCGGCGTACCGCGCGGGTCCACGCTCACCACCACGTAGCCCGCCTCGGCGAGCGCACGATGGAAGAGCATCGTGTTGCCGCCCCAGCGATCGAGGACGGTCTGGCTGGCCGGCTCCCCGTAGACGTGCACGAGCAGCGGGTACGTCTTCGCGGGATCGAAGTGCGACGGCTTCAGCATCCAGCCGTCGAGCCCTGTGCCGTCCGCATCGACCGTGAAGAACTCCGCGGCGGGTTTCAGCAGCGGAGCGACCTTCGTGACGAGCGCCGCGGTGTCGGTGAGCGCCCGGCGGCTGGCGTGCGAGGGCAGGTCGATGACGTCGGTCACCGGCGGCGTCTCGAAACGCGACCACGTATGGAACGCCATCTTCGAACCTGGTGACAGGACGTACGTGTGGACACCGGGCTGGTCCGCTGGCGTCACGCGCTCCGGTGTCCCCGTGCCGTCCAGGCGCGAACGATAGAGGTACTGCTGCATCGGGTTGTCGGGCGACGCAGTGAAGTACACCCAGCCGCCGGGCTCGTCCACGCCGACCAGGTCGAGCACGTCGGCGTTGAAGTTCGTCAGGGCCGTGGCCGGGTCGACGGGACTGAGGTCCCGTCGCTCCGCACCCCTGCTCGAAGGCGTACCCGTGCTCGAAGGCTCCGCGCCTGCCGGGCTGCCCTCGGAGCGCCGGGACGTCAGTGCTGTCGATGCGCCAACGCGATAGACCTTGCGCCAGCCGTCCCGTTCGCTCAGCCACAGGAACGCCTCGCCGTTCTCCACCCACTCCACGCCGTCAACAACGTCCACCCACGTCGTGGACGCATCGCGGAACACGCGCCGCACCTCGCCCGTGCGAGCGTTGGCCAACAGGAAGTCGTTCTGGTTCTGCAGCCGGTTCAGCTGCTGTATCGCAACCGAGCGATCGTCCACCCACTCGAGGCGGGCCAGGTAGGTCTGCCGCGGATCTCCCGGCGTCTGCAGCCAGCGGGTCCTGCCGCCATCGGCCGGCACGACGCCAATCCGCACCGCGGAGTTCGTGGTACCCACCTTCGGATACGGAATCCGTGTGATGACCGGATACAGCGTGTCGGTGTTGTTGATCAGGGAGAAGATCCCGACCCCTGTCGAGTCGAACTGCCAGTACGCGATCGCCGTCCCGTCCGGGCTCCAGCGGAACCCGTCGCGCACGCCCAGCTCCTCCTCGTACACCCAGTCCGACGTGCCGTTGATGGTGGTCTCGGATCCGTCTTTCGTCAGCGGCGTGATCTTCCCGTCGGCAATCCGCTCGACGTAGATGTTGTTGGCCCGCACGTAAGCCACGCGCGTCCCGTCGGGGGAAAACTTCGCGAACATCAACGACGACTCGGGCGCGGTGCCCCCCAGCCTTCGCGGCGGGCCGCCCTTCAGGTCGATCACCCAGTAGTCCCCGCGGGTGTTCAGGCGCCACACCTTCTTCGTGTTCGTGAAGATCAGCAGCTTCGACCCGTCCTTCGACCACGCGTAGTCGTCGATGGGCAGGGGCGTCGTCTGGCCGGGCGCGACCATCTCGATCCCGCCGACGAGCACGTCCCGCGCGCCCGTCGCCGCGTCGTAGCGGACGATGTCCGAGCCGCCGCCCTCTCCCGGGGAGCGCTCCACCACCGCGTAGCTGATGCCGTCCGGCCGCCAGCGCGCGGGCCCGAAGCGCGGCACCTGATACTCGTTGGCATCGAAGATCCGCCCGATCTGCTCCTCGACCGCACGCCCAGGGTCCTGCTGCGCTGATGGAACCGCCACCGTGAGCACGGCGGCAACGATGGCCACAGCCAGGCCACGGGCGGGCAAAGGGACACGTGTCACAACCAGCATGCGCTCCTCATGGGTCTCCTATTTCCTATTTCCTATTCCCTATTTCCTGTCTCCTGCCTCCTACCTCCTGGCTCCTACCTCCTGCCTCCTGCCTCCTACTCAATCATCCACAGCGCCAGCGTATTGACGTCCTTCACGAAGATGCGTCGCCCGCTGATGGCCGGCTGTGCCCACGTGGCGCTGGTGGCCACCTCGTAACTCTTCACGGCCTCGAACCCCGTGCGGCTCGCCCGCATCACCACCAGTTCCCCATCGTCTTCGAGGGAGAAGATCGTCTGGCCGGCCCGGGCCATGGCGGCGTGCTCAGCGCGGCGAGGCTCGCCCCTCCACAGTACCGCTCCGGTCTCGAGGTCCAGCGCGAAGTACTGGCCGCGATTGAGGTGCGACAGCCCGTAGACGACGCCGTCCACGGCCACGACGTCGCTCAGGTGCACCGACACCTCTTTCGTGCGCCAGACCTCCGGGGTCGTCCAGGTGGTACCCGAACGCGTCGGCCGGAACGCGGTGAAGCCGTTGTCACGGCCGGACTCGATCACCATGTCCCGGTGAATCAGGGGCGTCTGACTGGTTGTGGTGGCAGGCGTCGTGTACGGCCGTCGCCAGAGCAGCGCGCCAGAATCACGATCCACGCCGATGAAGTTCTGCTGCGTGAACGTGATCACCTGGCGGGTGCCACCGAGCGTCGCCACGATGGGCGACGCATAGGCCGGGCCGTCTCCGGCCCAGGCCCAGGCCACCTTGCCCGTGGGCACCTCAAACGCGGTCAGGGCACCCTTGTCGTGACCGCCGACGTGGACGATGACCAGGTTGCCGTCGACCACCGGCGACATCGCCGTGTGGTACATCGGCTGCGCGTCCGGTGCGGGGGCCTGCCACAGCACGCGCCCGTCCCGGGCATCGAAGGCAAGCACCACACCCGTCATGCCGAGCGTGAAGAGGCGGCCGTCGGCATACGTCGGCGTGGACTTCGGACCCGGCCCGTGCTGGCGCGTGGCGGGGTTCATCGTGAACGGCGCCGGATAGGCGGCACGCCACAGCTGCTTCCCCGTTGCCGCATCGAGCGCGCGGAGCACCTCGTCCTCTCCCTCGCGCGAGAACGCGAAGACACGGTCGCCCACGACGAGCGGCGTCGAGTAGCCGGGGCCGATCTCGATCTGCCACCGCTTCGTCAACGCCGCCGGCCAGGCCGACGGCGCAGCGAACGCCGCGATGGCCCCGTCACGATTCGGTCCGCGCCACTGCGGCCAGTCCTGCGCCGCAACAACTGCAGCGACCGATGACATCACGAGCAACACGAACACGACCACGCGTCTGATGACTCGCCACTGTGACACGCGCTCACTCCCCTGCACCCTGCACCCCTGCACCCCTGCACCCCTGCACCCTTGCACCCCTGCACCCCTGCACCCGGTTACGATACACCGGTGTTCGACATCATCGGCATCGGCGCCAACTCGGTGGACTACGTCTACCGCGTCCCGGTGGCGCCGGACTTCACGGGCCCTCACAGCAAGCTCAGGCTGAGCGGCCATGCGACGTCCTGCGGCGGCCAGGTCGCCACCGCGCTCGCCACCTGTGCCGCCTTCGGCCTTCGTGCCGCCTACGCGGGCGCGGTCGGCACGGACGACAACGGCCGGCGGATCGAGGCCGCGATGACCGCGCGCGGCGTGGATCTGTCGCTGACGGTCCGCCGCGAGGGCGGCAACCAGTTCGCCGCGATCCTCATCGACGACACCACGGGCGAGCGCGTGGTGCTGTGGGATCGACCGGACTCGCTTCTCCTGCGGGACGCGGACATTCCCGTGGACGCCCTCCGCTCCGCACGGGCGGTGCTCGTGGACGACGTGGATCCACGTGCCAGCCTGGAGGCGGCGCGGATCGCACGGGCGGCGCGCGTGCCAGTGGTGACCGACCAGGATCACATGACACCGTTCACCGAAGCGCTGGTCAGGACGGCGTCGCATCCGATTCTCTCGGAGCACCTGCCGCAGGCGTTGACGGGTGAGGCCGATCTCGAACGCGCGCTGCGAGCGATGCGTGCCTGGAACCCGGGGCTCGTGACCGTGACGCTCGGCGCCAACGGTGCGGTTGCGCTCGAGGACGACCACCTGGTGCACGTGGCCGGCTTTGCGGTCGACGCCCTGGACACCACCGGGGCTGGCGACGTCTTTCGGGGCGCGTTCATCGCCGGGCTCCTGCAGGGACTGCCGACCGTCCGGCTGCTGCGCCTGGCCAATGCGGCGGCGGCACTGAGCTGCACGAAGCACGGGGCGCTCGATGCCGTTCCTACGCGAGCCGAGACCGAGGTGTTTGCGGGCGGGGCGTGAGGCACGGCTCCTGCACAGCATTGGATGTGCGGCTTGACGCCGGATATCACGCGGCTCAACACTGCTTGCCACACCGTGGCACGACGCCCTGTACTTCTCGCACGCGGCCTTCGGACATGGCCCGCGTGTGTGGCAATGGCACTTGCGGTGTGCCTGCAGCCATCGCCGGCGTCGGGCCAGCCCGGCGCACTGGATCGATCGCAGGTCTGGCACTTCGTCGCCGACCGCGACTACCCGCCCTTGAGCTACCTGGAGAACGGCCAGCCCCGGGGCCTGGACGTGGACCTGGCCGCGGAGCTCGGCCGCGTGCTCGGACGCCGGATTCAGGTGGAGCTGCTGCCGTTCGACGAAGCGCAGCGGCGTGTCCAGTCGGGCGAAGCCGATGCGGTCAGCGACCTGGGCATTTCTCCCGAGCGCCGCGAGCAGTTCGCCCTCAGCGAGGCGACGATCACCCACGAGTTCGGGCTCTTCGTGCGCCGTGGTGACCCATCGGTGCGAGGGCTTCGTGACCTGTCGGAGAAGCGCGTGGGCGTCACGTCATCGCCATTCGCCCGTCAGTTCCTCGAACGACAGTCCGACACGCAGCTGGTCGTGGTGCCCACCTTCGACGCAGGGTTCCGGCAGCTCGTTGATGGCTCGCTGGACGTGGTCGCGTTCGACACATGGGTGGCGGCGCCCATGGCGAGGAACTTCGCGCGCGAGGTGGCCCTCGTCGGTGTGCCGTTTGCGACGTCTGCCACGGCCCTGGCGGTCCGCAGGGGCAACGAAGCGATGCTCGCCGAGATCAATCGCGGCGTCCGTCAGTTGAAGCAGGATGGCACCCTGCGCCGCCTGGAGGCGCGGTGGCGGCCGCGCGAGATGGTCTTCCTCTCGGAGACCTTCGTCCAGCAGGTGACCATGGCGGTGGCCCTCGCACTGCTGGTGCTCCTCCTGGCAGGCGTCAGCTACTGGGTCCTGTCGCTCAAGCGGCAGATCCGCGAACGGCGACGCATCGATGCCGCCCTCAAGGCCTCCGAAGAGCGGTTCGCCAAGGCTTTCCGGGCGAGTCCTCACGGCATCGCGATCATCGACGCGGAAACCCTCCGCATCGTCGAGGCCAACGACCGGTTTCTCCAGACCACCGGGTTCTCGCGAGAGGAGATGATCGGCCGTACCGGCTCGGAGCTGGACATAATCGTCACTCCGGCCTCGGTCGCGGTGGCGCGGGAACAGATGCTCAGCACGGGGTCGGCGCGCGAGGTCGAGTTCCAGATCCGCACCAAGGACGGTCGCGTGCTGACGGTCCTCGGATCGGGCGAGCGGATCGAGCTCGAGGGTCGGCGGGCCTCGCTCTGGGTGTTCCGCGACGTCACCCAGGCCCTCGAGCTCGAGGCTCGGCTGCGCCAGTCACAGAAGATGGACGCGGTCGGCCGCCTCGCGGCGGGCGTCGCCCACGACTTCAACAACCTCCTCACGGTCATCCTGGGCAACTGCGAAGTCGGCCTGTCGGTCATCGGGCCGGATGACCTGCTCCGCCACACGCTGCAGGACATCCGCTCGTCAGCCGACCGCGCCGCCTCGCTCACGCGTCAGCTCCTCGCTTTCAGCCGCAGGACCATCGTCCGGCCACGGACGCTGTCGCTGAACGATGCCGTGCGCGAGACCCAGCCGATGCTCACGCGCCTGATCGGTGAAGACATCACGGTGTCCCTGTCGCTCAGCGCCGACGCGGGGACGCTGGAAGCCGATCCCGCCCAGCTGCAGCAGGTGCTGCTGAACCTGGCGGTCAACGCCCGTGACGCGATGCCCCGGGGCGGACGGCTGGCATTCAGCACACGTCGCCAGCTGATTCCACCGGACTCGAAGGGCCCGGCCGCCGTGCCGCCCGGTGACTACGTAATGCTCGAAGTGTCCGACACGGGCGTCGGCATCGATGCCGAGACCCGGGCGCGGATGTTCGAGCCGTTCTTCACGACCAAGGAGAAAGGGCACGGCGCCGGCCTGGGACTGGCCACGGTCCACGGCATCGTCACCGGCGGAGGCGGGACGATCGAGGCCGACAGCGAGCCCGGCCACGGGACGACCTTCCGGATTCTGTGGCCGCGGCGCGGCGACACGGCCCCGAGCGAGCAGCCGAGCGCCGGCCTCACGAGCCCTCCCGCACCCGCCGGTCGCGAGCTGGTCGTCCTCGTCGAGGACGAGCACGATGTACGCGAGCTGCTCCGCGATTACCTGAGCCGGCTCGGCTATCAGGTACTGGTCGCTGGCAGCGGTGAAGAGGCGCTGGCGATGTGTACGAATGACGGCCGTGAGCCGGACCTGCTGGTCACCGATATCGTGATGGGCGGCATGAGCGGTCGGGAAGTGGCGGACGCGTTGCGCGGGCGTCATCCGGAACTGAGCGTGCTGTACCTGTCGGGCTATACAGACGATGCGATCCTGCGGCGCGGGGTGTCGCTGGCGCGTGTCCACTTCCTGCAGAAGCCGTTCGGCATGGCGGTGTTCGCCTCGACTGTCCGCGGCATCCTCGATGAGCGCGCCGTCGCGCCCGAGGCATGATCGCGGATTCGAAACGCCGGTCCGCTCAGCGGCCGCAGGGCTGCCGCGCCATCTCGTACACGACGCGGTTCGCCGTGTCGGACCCGCCATCGATCGACGCGTTGAGCCAGTCGGCGTCCTTGCGCTGGTAGATGACGCGCTTCGGGTAGTCGTGCGCGGGGTTCTCGAAGACGATGCGATCGGCGGTGACGCTCGTGGCGGTGAACTCCGTCGGGGGCCGGCCACCGGGTTGCGCGATGTAGAGGACCTTGCCGTCCCTGACCGTCACGCGCAGAAACTCGAACGCCGTCATCCTGCCATCCTTCGTCGTGTGCGCCACCGAAAGGAGCGTCAACGGATCGGCGACGATCCAGCGCTCGAAGAAGCGCTCCCCACCGCGCTGGCCAGCCCAGCACCCGGTCATCCACACCGGCAACGCCACACCGGCCGGCTGCCAGGCCACGGCTGCGGCTGCCGTGCCGCCGGTGACACGGCCCCCCACGAACACCAGAACGAGGAGCATCAGGCACGATCGGCTCACAGGGCACCTCCGTCTCACGCACGATGTCAGCATCGCACGCGGGCGGTCTTGGAGAAATCCGACATGTCCCTTCCGCGGGGTTCCGTGGCGCCGACGAAGTGCCGCGTGAGCTCGCCGAGCTGCCCGCTCACGAATGCCCTCGGGGCCCAGCCGGTGAACGCCTTGAACTCGTTCCCCAGGTGCGCCTGATCGTAGTACCCGAAGCGAAGGGCCAGCTCGGCGGCTGGCACGCCGGGTACGGAGACGATCGCCCGGCAGGCACGATGGAAGCGGACGACGCGGGCGTAGCGCTTGGGCGAGAGGCCGACCGTGGCATTGAATTGGCGCTCCAGCCACCGGGCCGTGGCGCCGGTGTGGCTGGCGAGCCGATCCATCGAGATGGCGCCACTCGTCCGGTCGATGAGCCGCAGGGCCGCCACGAGCCGGCCCGGCGGCGCGGGCCCCCGTGCAAGGAGGCGGCCCAGCCCGCGTCGCAGCTGCTCGAGCGCCTCGTCCATCGACTCGGCCGACGCGACCGTGGCTATGACGCCTGCGAGGCCGGGGCCGACGACGGCCTCCGCGGGTGTGAGGCGGTCGCTCAGGGTGCTGGCCGGCGCGTCACAGAGGCCTGCGAGACCAGTGGGCGTAAACCGCACGCCGATCGTCTCGAAACGCCGCGCGGCCGCCAGGGCGATCGCGCGTTCCATCACCCCCACGACCAGCGCCGCGGGCTGCTCGGCCGCATCACCTGAGGCCTGCCACTGGCGGAACCGACCTGTCCGGTGTATGACGAGCTCTGTGCTTCCGTCCGGCAGCACCAGGTCGAACGCGGGGTGCGTCGCGCTGCCGCGCAGCGTCCAGAACGTCACCACGAATGGCGTCAGGGCGGGGCCTGGAGCGATTTCGCAATACTCCATCGTCACGGCGTGTCCCGGGGATGGCACCTGCCATCGATTCTGATTCAGATTCTGCCATCGATGTCACCTACCACCACGGCACCTTGAGAAACGGGATGTCGACGGCCGGGAGGAACGGCACGTCGAGCTTCAGCGTCACCTCGAGGGTCGCCGACGTCCCCGCGATTCCCATGCCCTGGGCGTAGCCGACCGCGGCGCCGATGCCGAGGGCCACCGAGCCGATCTGCACCGCGCACGGGTCGAGTAGGTGCACCCATTTCCGGCGGTCGGCGGAACTGGTCGCTGGAAGCAGCAGCGGGGCTCCGGCCGCGACGTCAACCACTCCAGACGTCGCCGCCGCCCTGGCCTCGTGCCCGCCGGGACCCTCCGACCGACGCTGACGACCGAGCGGAGAACCAAGACGTGGGCCGTTCCGTGCCTCGATTGCAGGATCTGCATCGAAAGTCGATGTCACGGTGCCAGGCCCCGTGACGGGGCGTGCTAGTCTGCGGAAGCGTATGCACACCGGCTCCTACGTCAACGGCACCTGGTATCACCCCGCGTCGAACGAGATCGCGCGCAACATCAACCCGGCGGACACCTCCGACGTCATCGCCGAGTTCCCGCTGGCCACCGCGGCCGACGTCGAACGCGCGATCGACGCCGCCACGAAGGCGTGGACGCCCTGGCGCAGGACACCCGGCCCCGAGCGCGGACGCGTGCTCTGGCGCGCGGCCGACATCGCCCGGCGACGAGCCGACGAGATCGCACGGACCCTGACGCGCGAGGAAGGCAAGGTACTGAAGGAGGCGAAGGGCGAGGTCACCAAGGGCATCTCACTGCTCGAGTACTACGCCGGCGAGGGCTTCCGCATGCACGGCAAGACGCTCCCGTCCGAGGCACGGGACACCTTTGCCTACACGCTCCGCCAGCCGCTCGGTGTAGTCGGCCTCATCGCGCCCTGGAACTTCCCGTGGGCCATCCCGGTGTGGAAGTCGGCTCCAGCGCTCGTCGCCGGCAACTGCGTGGTCTTCAAGCCCTCGGAGCTTGTACCCGCGACCGCGGCACTGCTCACCGAGGTGTACGAAGAGGCCGGCATGCCGCCGGGCGTGTTCAACATGGTGGTTGGCACGGGCCCCGAAGTGGGCGAGGCCATGGTCCACGCGACCGCGCTCCGCGCCATCTCCTTCACGGGCTCGAACCGCGTGGGCCAGGAGCTCTACGTCAAGGCCGCGCGCCGCGGCGCGAAGGTCACCTGCGAGATGGGCGGCAAGAACGCCGTCATCGTGATGCCCGACGCGGACCTCGACAAGGCAGCCACGGCCATCCACGGTGGCGCCTTCGGCTCCACGGGCCAGCGGTGCACGGCCACGTCCCGCGTCATCGCGCACCCGGACGTCAAGCAGGCGCTCGTGGAGCGGCTCGTCGCCTCGGCACAGAAGATCAAGGTGGGCCCTGGCCTCGACGAGACGATGGAGATGGGCCCGTCCATCGCCGACAGGCAGTGGTCCACCGTCATGGGCTACATCGAGGCCGGTCGGCACGAGGGCGCGCGGCTCCTCCTGGGCGGCACGCGGCCGGCGCACCTCTCGCAGGGCTACTTCATCGAGCCCACCATCTTCGACGAGGTGGACCCGGGCATGCGGATCTTCAAGGAAGAGATCTTCGGGCCGGTGTTGTCGGTGGCGACGGCATCGAGCCTCGAGGAGGCCCTGCAGAAGGCCAACGGCGTGGAGTACGGCCTTACGACGTCAATCTTCACGCAGGACATCAACGCGGTGATGCGTTTCGTGGAGGACGTGGAGGTCGGGATGGTCCACGTAAACGAGCCCACCGTGGGCGGCGAGGCGCAGCTCCCGTTCGGGGGCACGAAGTCCACCGGCGTCGGCGAGCGGGAGATGGCCGAGGAAGGCCTGCACTTCTTCACCGAGCTGAAGACGGTGTTCATCAATTACTCGGGGAAGGCGGAACGGTCGCTGACGCGTTGAGGGTTCCGGGTTGCGGGTTTCGCGTTCCGGGTTCTAGCGACGCACCACGCGGTCCATCAGGTGCTCGAGGCACGCGGCGGGATCGCTCGTCCGTCCCGTGTGCACTGCGGATGGCTGGATGATCGTGCTGCGGGGCGCGACGAGCCAGCGGAATCGACCTCGCGAGGGCAGCGCACCGATGGGCCCGGCCTCCGGGCCGCCCCGGCAGACCGCCGGGATGACCGCGAGATTCGCTCGCACGGCGTCCATGTCCACCTGCGGGTCGATGGCGCGCAGCAGCGGCTCGTCCACCTCGATCAGGGCGGCCAGAAAGTCCGTGTCCGCACACGAGAGGATGACGCCAACGTTGACCTGCTCCCCGCGATCGACCCGAGGCACCACGCGGATAATCGCGTAGTCGTAGGTGTACTCAGCGGGCACGGGCCGCCTCCTCCGCGAAGCCGCGGGGCGCCGCCAGCCGCTCCAGCAGGTAGCGCCGGTAGGCCCCTCGCGCGTCGAGGGCGGACCTTCCCGCCGCCGTGTCGTCGAGCCACGCGTCCGGAACCGCCGCGAGGATGGCGTCCACGACCGCCGCTGTCAGCATGGCAGCCATCGTCTCATCAAGGGCCTCGACCTGCGTGGCCGCACGGCGCAGGACGTGGTCCTTGATGGCAGGGAACACCGCCCGCGGTCGTGCCGGATCGTCCTCCCACCCTGGTGCGTGGTGGAAGTACAACGTGCTGCCATGGTCGATCAGCCACGGCTTGCCGTGCCACATCAGCATGTTGGTATTGCGCGGCGTGCGATCGACGTTGCTGACAAAGGCGTCGAACCAGACCACCTTCGACGCGAACTCGGGCGGCACACGGTGCACGACCGGGTCGAACGTGACCGAGCCTGGCAGGTAGTCGAGCGCGAGGTTCAATCCGGCGCTGTCGTGGATCAGCGCGTGGATCTCGGGATCGGGCTCCGTTCGTGCAAGATCCTGGTCCAGCGTGGCCAGCACGATCTCGGGCACGGGCAGGCCGAGCGCGCGGCCAGTCTCGCCCGCCACCAGTTCGGCCACGAGCGCCTTCGCCCCGTGGCCGGCCCCTCGGAACTTCAGCACGTACAGCCCGTCATCGTCCGCTTCGACGATGGCGGGGAGGGAGCCCCCTTCGCGGAGGGGCGTGACGTAGCGGGTGACCGCAACCGTGCGCACCGGGGTATTGTGGCGCATCGGTGAGGGGTTCAGGTTCCAGGGTTCCGGGTTCCGGGTTCACGCTGCTGTGCTAACGTCGTCGCGCCATCCATGCTGAATCGCTGGCTCGCCCGCGTGGGCCTTGTCACGCCAGAGCAACGGGCCTGGGCCTGGTACGACTGGGCCAACTCCGCGTATTTCACCACCGTCATCACGGCGGTGTTCCCCAGCTTCTTCGCCACCTACGCGGCGGCCGGCATGGAGCCGGCGGCAGCCACGGCGCGCTTCGGCGCGATCACCACCATCTCGATCGCCGTCGTCGCCCTGACGGCGCCGGTGCTCGGCGCGCTGGCAGACTACAGCGGCATCAAGAAGCGGCTGCTCGCCATCTTCATGAGCATCGGCGTCACCTCCTGCGCGGCCATGGTGTTCATCGGCGAAGGGGACATCGGGCTGGCCTCGGCCCTCTTCTTCATCGGCAACATCGGCGTGTCCGGGTCGCTGGTCTTCTACGACTCGCTGCTGCCGCACGTGGCCCGGGCCGAGGAGACGGACCGGGTGTCCGCCGCCGCCTACGCGCTCGGCTACCTCGGCGGGGGCCTGCTGCTGCTGCTGAACCTGGCGTGGATCCTCCAGCCCCAGTGGTTCGGGTTCGCGTCCACGACCGGCGCCGTGAAGGCATCCTTCGTCTCCGTCGCCGTGTGGTGGGCGGTGTTCTCGATCCCCCTGTTCCGCGGGGTTTCTGAGCCGCCGAGCCCGCACGATCCGGACGACCGCCTCCAGGGGTCCGCCATCGTCGCAGCGTTCGTGCGCCTCGGGCACACGTTCCGCGAGATTCGCCGCTACCGCCAGGCGTTCCTCTTCTTCATCGCGATGCTGCTCTACCAGGATGGCATCCAGACCATCATCCGGATGGCCGCCGTCTATGGCGCGGAAGTCGGCATCGATCAGACGTCCCAGATTGCGGCCTTCGTGATGGTGCAGTTCCTGGGCATCCCCTTCGCCTTCCTGTTCGGCTCGCTGGGCACGCGCATCGGCACGAAGCGAGCCATCTTCATCGCCATTGCCGTCTACGCCGTGGCGACGATCCTCGGGTACTTCATGACGACCGTGACGCACTTCTTCGTGCTGGCGGCGCTGGTGGCCACGGTGCAGGGCGGGGCACAGGCACTCAGCCGGGCGCTGTTCTCCCGGATGATTCCGGCAAACAAGACATCGGAGTTCTTCGGGTTCTTCGCGGTGGCGGAGCGCTTTGCCACCGTGCTCGGGCCGCTGGTCTTCACGCTCAGCGTGTCCATCACGGGGTCGAGCCGGTCCGCGGTGCTCGCGATTCTCCTCTTCTTCGTCGCGGGCGCCTGGCTGCTGTCGATGGTGGACGAGGAGGAGGGCATGCGCTCGGCACGTGAGGCGGCCGGCACCGCCCCGTCCGGCTGATTCTCCCCGGCGCATCGCCCGCCGGCTGCCTTTCTTCCGCTTCACAGACCACGGACGTAATCCCAGCGGGGGGCAGCGACGATGCGCGGTGTGGTGATGGCAGTGGTGATGGCAGCTGTGGCGGCGGTGGGTGCAGGACCCGCCAGCGCCCAGACGGGGCTCTCGACGTCCACGACAGTGGTGGTGCCCGGGGAGTCGGTCACGGTCACCGTGACCGGACCGGCCGGCCGACACTACGCGCTCATCGGGAGCGTCACCGGGGCCGGATTCTCGTTCGGCGGGGTCAGCTTGAGAGTGGGTCCCGATGTGGCCGTGCTGGCCATCGGCGTCCTCGACGGCTCGGGGCGAGCCTCCGTGCCCGTGAGGCCACCGTTCCTCGGCGCGGTGCTGGACCGCTACTACCTGCAGGCGGTCACGGCGGACTCCGCCGCGTTCGTCCCGCCCGATCCGTCGGCTGGAGTGGTGCTGCGCAACGGCGACCTGGTGGCCGGCCTGACGGGCCCGGCCGGACCAGCCGGACCGCCGGGAGCCGCGGGACCCCAGGGGCCGCAGGGGTTGACGGGCCCGCAGGGGCCGGCGGGGCCGCAGGGGTTGACGGGGCCGCAGGGACTGATAGGTCCGGCAGGTCCAGCCGGGCCGGCAGGTCCAGCCGGGCCGCAGGGACTGACCGGAGCCACGGGGTCCGTCGGACCGCAGGGGCCGATTGGCGCACAGGGGGCCGTGGGCGCGACGGGCGCGCAAGGGCCACAAGGACCCATCGGGCCGATCGGTCCGCAGGGAGCACAGGGTCCGCAGGGAACTCAGGGAGCCCAGGGGCCACCGGGCCTCGGCGAAATTCGACTGGCCACCTACAGCTGGGCTGGACCCCTGAATCCCGGCTGGAGCACCTGGCTGACGGCGTGGTGTGACGATGGCTGGACCGCGATCAGCGGTGGCATCGCGGAATTCGACACGCTCGCAGGCTCCGGCTGGATGGCCGGTCGCGGACTGATCACGAGTTCAACGCCCACCAACGGGGCGCTGGGTCGCGGGTGGACCATGGCGGTGATGAACATCGAGCCGACGGCCCCGTTGCACGACTTCCGCGCATACGCAGTCTGCGTGCGAGCGCAGTAGCCGGTGTGTGGACCGACTGTACCGACCGGCCGCTTGACAGTCCAGGGCGAACGCATCAGAGTGACGCCCGACGCGGCGGCGAACGGTCGCCGCAGGGAGACACTCATGCGTTCACTTCGATTTGTCGTATTGTGCCTGTGCGCCACCTGGGCCGTACCGGCCCTCGCGCAAACCGGCCCGGAGGCCAGGGCCGCCGAGCCCTTCAAGCTCGGCACGTTCGAGATCGCGGGCGAGCCCCGCATCGGCATCGTCCTGCAGGACAAGATCATCATCGACCTGCACGCCGCCAATCGTGCGTTGGAGCGCAACGCCGCCTACCCGCCCGTACCGATGCCGGCCGAGATGCGCGACCTCGTCGGCCAGTACGAATACGGCCTGAAATATCGCCTCTACGAGATCGTGACGGACGTCGTCTCGAAGGGACGGCTGACGGCAACGCCGCGCCCCGGCTACATCCACGACGTAGGTGCCGTGCGCACCCTCGCGCCACTGATGCCGCGCAAGATCCTGAACGCCGCCGTGAACTTCTACAGTCACGTCGGCGAGGGTGGCTCCCCGGAAGAACAGAAGAAGGCCGCTGAGGAACGGCGGCGGACGCGCGGCGTGCCGTACCTGTTCCTCAAGCCGACGGAAGGCGCCATCGTCGGCAACGGGGATTCGGTGATCATCCCCTACGGCCGCGATCGCATCGACTGGGAGGTCGAGCTGGGCATCGTCATCGGCCGCGCGGCGAAGTACGTCCCCGCGAACAAGGCCGCCGAGTACATCTTCGGCTACATGGTGACCGTGGACATCTCGGATCGCGGCGGCCGTCCGCCCGATTCACGGCCCGGCTCCGACTGGTTCGTCGGCAAGGGCCACGACACGTTCGCGCCGATGGGCCCGTGGATCGTCCCGAAGGAGTTCTACGGCGATCCGATGAAGCGCCTGCGCCAGACCCTCAGCGTGGGCGGCCAGCAGATGCAGGAAGGCCTGCCGGGCGACATGATTCACTCGGTGTACGAGCTGATCGAGTACGCCTCCTCGATCATCACGATGTTTCCTGGCGACGTCCTGAACAACGGCACGTCCGGCGGCGTCGGGATGGGCACGGCGGTGCGCGGCAAGCAGGTGTTCCTGAAGCCGGGTGACGTGATCGAAGCCAGCATCGAGGGCATCGGCACGCTGCGGCTGCCGGTGGTGGGCGAGCCCGCGCCGACGCCGGGCACGGGATCGTACCTGCCGCCGGTGAGCAGCTACCGGAAGCAGTAGGCGCGCGCTTCGCGCGCGTAGGCCTTGCCACGGTAGGCCTCACTGCGTTCGGTAGGCCTCGCTGCGTTCGGTAGGCCTCACTGCGTTCGGTAGGCCTCACTGCGTTCGGTAGGCCTCACTGCGTTCGGTAGGCCTCACTGCGTTCGGTAGGCCTCGCCGCTCACGCGGCTCGGTAGGCGGCGCTCTCGCGCCGTAGGCGGGCCTTCGGCCCGTAGGGAACGATCGACAAATCGCCAGTCCCTACCGAGCGAAGCGAGGCCTACGCGCGCGGGAGCGCGCGCCCACCGAGCCGCGTGAGCGGCGAGGCCTACCGAACGCAGTGAGGCCTACCCTATTGCCAGGCCGCGGGATCGATCCCGAGGCTCTTGATCCGGCGATACGCAGTCGCGCGGCTGATGCCGAGCCGCTCGGCCGCGGCGCCCACGTCGCCCTTGTGCGTCTGCAGCGCGCCGATGATCTCGTCGCGCTCGGCGCTGGCACGCGCTTCCTCCAGTGTCCCGGCGGCCGCGCCGCCCCCGGACAGGATGGCCGGATGCAGCCGCAGGGTGTCCAGCATCTCGCCGTCCTCGAGGAACAGCACCGCCCGCGCCATCTCGTGCTCGAGCTGACGCACGTTGCCCGGCCAGTCGAACTCGACGAGTGCATCCACGGCGCCGCGGGAGAGGCCGCCGACCCTGCGGCCGTGCTTGGCCGCCTCCTTCGCCAGGAAGAACGCCGCCAGGTTCGGGATGTCCGCGCGCCGTAACCGCAGCGGCGGCAACTCCACCACCCACGTCGCGATGCGGTGATACAGGTCCGTGCGGAACCGTCCATCGTCGAGCATGGGCGTGAGGTCGCGGTTGGTGGCCGCGACCACGCGGATACGCGCTGCGCGCGGGTCCTTGCCGCCCAGCCTGTAGACGATCCGCTCCTGGAGGACGCGGAGGATGCTCGCCTGCGTCTCCGGCGCCATGTCGCCGATCTCGTCGAGGAAGAGCGTGCCGCCGTCGGCCAGCTCGAACTTGCCCGGGCGCGAGTCCACGCCGGTGGCCACGCCGCGCTCGATGCCGAAGAGCTCCACCTCGAGGAGATCGCGCGGCAGGGCCGCGCAGTTGAGCGCCACGAACGGGCCCCCGCTCCGCGGCGACGCCGCATGGAGGTAGCGGGCGAGAAGCTCCTTCCCGGTCCCCGACTCACCCGTGATGAGCACCGACACGTCGCCCCGCGCCACCTTGGCGGCGTCGGCGTAGATCTGGCGCATCTCCTGCACGAGGGACGGAGGGTCCGGTGGCGAGGGCGGCACCTCCGCTGGCGCGGCGCCTCGGGCCGCACGCTCCGTCCTGGGGCTTTCCCCGAGCGCAACCAGCGCGGCGGCGATGTCGAGGAGCGGGCCGTAGGCCTCGGCGAACCGCGTCGACGCGAAGTCGGCCCGGACGACCGCCGTACCCGACACCGACTCCCGCGCGGTCGTGCTGCCGCCGTTGACCACGCCTTCGGTCCGTGCGGTGAACCGCAGGGCATCCGCGCCTCGCGCGCGTGTGAGGACGTCGAGCGACACGCACGGGATGGCCAGGAAGACGGACTGCCCGACATCCTGCGCGAAGCCGTCGAGCGAACGCCCGTCCACGACACGTCGCAGCAGCCTCGGCAGGTCGTCGAGCACGAAGTTGGCGACCGGCTCCAGCGAGACGGTGTTGCTGGCGGCCGGCAGCGCCGGCGTGACGGCGCGGCCGTTCTCGCGCGTGAACGCGATCCCGACCTCCAGGTCTGCGTCTGCGACCTGCTCGAGGACGGCCGGCACGCGTCCGAAATAGAGCGCGGTCCCCGGTGCGAGGTCACACGTCGTGACGCGCCGGGCACCAGCCGTCGTGCCGTTGCTCGAGCCCAGATCGCGCAGCGTGGCCCGATCCGCGGCGACGTCGATGGCGGCGTGCCGCTGCGAGACGCTCGGGTGCGGCACGTGCACGTGACAGGCCGCGTCCGATCCGATGATGTTCTCACCTGGCCGGAGCACGAAGCGCTGCTGGCCGCGCTCCGACATCACGAGCAACCGATACGCCATTACTGCATGCCCTGTCCGGGAGACCGCGGCCTGCTGCGCAGCCGCTCCAGCTCCGCGATCCGCGCGGCGACGATCGGGTCGACGGCCCCGGCCGTTCGCGCGGCCCGGAAGCCCGCCAACGCTTCCTCCATCAGGCCGAGCGTCCGGTCCACCTCCGCCAATAGCGCCAGTGCGTCCGCCTCACCGGCGGGAAGGCCCTGCCGCAGCTTCTCTCGCGCATCCGCGGCATCTGAGGCAAGAGTGTGGAAGCGACCCTCGCCCGAGAGGTTGAAGCCGGTCGCCATGCGGGCCGTCACCCGCCATCGGTAGGCTGTGCCGGGACGAAGCGGCCCGTCGGGCACGATCACGCGTGTCTCCAGCGTACGGACACGGTGAACGACAGCGGCGTCTGGCCCTTCGACTTCCACGTCGTAGGCATCGGTCTCAGCCGCCGCGAACTCGAGCACGGTGGATCCGGCCAGCGTGGCGGCATCGTCGACCGGTGAGACGAGCGTAAGGCCACCCGCACGGATGCGAACCGCGGTGATCGTCGTTCCCGCACCGCTCACGGGCGCGACCAATGGGACAGGGGGCACGGGCGGCAGCGTCTCGAGCGTGCCGTCGAGCCTGATGGCCTGCTCGCCGTCAATCCGCGCCCGGCTGGCCTCACCGAGCCGCACGCGTGCGCCGGTCCGGAACACGAGCATGGCCTCCGCTCCCCGCTCGGTACGGATGACGTCGCCATCAGCCATGCGCTCGAACCGCACCGCCACCCTGACGCCGGCGCGCGATTCGACGGTGATGTCTCCGCTCGCGCGCGCGATCATGGCAACGGCCGAGGCAGCCGCTGCCGACGGCCGCGCGGACCGCGGTTGGGCGTAGAGCTCGGCTGTGCCGAGAAGGGCGATCAGTGCGAACGCTGCGCGAGTCATCAGACGGGCCCTGCCGGCGCCTGCGGGCATCTTAACCTCGCCGCTGACGGGCGCGGGCAGGCGCAGCCGGAGGACCAGGGCGACACCAACCACGATCAGCCACGCCAGCAACGGCGCGGCGAGCGGCGCCACATGCCCGGCCGCGAACGCCGCCGCGGCCGCGGACAGGCTCGCAACACCGACACCGAGGACGGCGGCAAAGGCGGTGCGCCACCGGGACACCCACAGCATCGACCAGGCCGCCCCGAACGCCGCGAGGCCGATGGCCCCCCACGTGACGCCGGGAGCCAGCCGCTCGAGCGCGGACCGCGCGAGCAGCGTGTGCGTGACGAGCCCCTGCAGCGTGAGCCCCGACACCTCGGCCGACAGCCGGCCCGGGCCGGGGATGCGGTGACGATCGCCACTGCCCGTGAATTCCGCGCCCACCAGCACCAGCCGGCCGTCGAAGCGCGCGCCCGACTGGACGTCGGCAGCGAACTGGCGCCATCCCCGGCGATCGACCCGCGCCGAGTCGACGGTGTAGTTGACGAGCACACCGTCAGTCCCGACGGCAGCTGCCGCGGCCTGTCCGGCCGCAATCTCTCGCACGCGGCCAGCCAGTGTCGGCCTGAACGCCCCCGAACGATCCACCACACCGGCCCGCGCCACTCGCACGACGCCATCGGGCGCTGGCACGTGCGTCACGAGCCCGAAGAGCCGGCTGGCTCCCTCCGGCCCGACCGCACTCGCCACCAGCGGATCGATGGCCTCCGGTCCAACCGCGCTGCGCTCGTCGGCGGCGAGGCCAAGGACGAGGCGGTCGGCATGCGTCAGCACCAGGTCCCCGAAGGCCTTCGATTCCGACCACGTGGCCGGCAGCAGCAGATCGAGCGCGACCGCCGTGGCGCCGCGGTCCAGGGCGCCGCGAATCGTGCTGGCAAACGCGTCGGCTTGCGTGGCCAGCGGCGTCGCATCCAGGCCCAGGCTCTCGTCGTCGATGGCGACGAGCATCAACCGCGGATCGGGAAAGGTTGGCCGAGCAACGGCGAACCGGACGTCCATCGTGGTGCCCTCGAAGCGCTTCACGACGTCCACGGACGCGAACCATGGGCCGATCACGACAGCCAGCGCCGCAAGGCCTGCCGCGAGCGCCAGCCGCCGTGGCGCTTCGCGACGCTGCCAGCGCGCGCGGTGCTCGGCCCGGGCCGCCGCTGTGATGGCGAGGGAGACGTCCACCGCGCTGGGCGGCCGATCATCGACGCGCCTGGACAGGGCGCGCGCGAGCACATCGTCGAGCGCGCGAGGCAGGGCCGGCGACATCGTCGATGCCACCGGTGCGTCGCTCGCGAGCTGCGCCGTCATTACCGTGCGCGCGTCGCCCTCGAAGATCACTCGTCCCGTGAGCAGTCGGAACGCAACCGCCGCGAGCGCGTAGATGTCGCCGGCGTTCGATGGCGGCTGGCCGCGCATCTGCTCGGGCGCCGCGTAGCCCGGCGTCCCCGTGATCCGTCGGGCAACCTCCGAGTCCACGTCGGCGGGCGCATCGTGTTGCACCAGCCGCGCGAGGCCGAAATCGATGACCTTGGCCGTGGTGGCATCTCCGTCACCGACAATCACCACGTTGTTCGGCGACAGATCGCCATGCATCACGCCGCTCGCGTGCGCGTGATCGAGAGCCGAGCCCACCTGCGCGATCCACGGCGCCGCGCGAAGGAGGTCGATCGCGCCGTCTCGTATGGATACCTGCTCCAGCGTGGGGCCCTCGACCAGCTCCATGACGAGGTACGGCGTGCCGCCACCGGCCGGGTCTACGCCGAAGTCGGTGACGCCGACGATGTGCGGGTGGCTCAACCGTCCCAGCGCCTCGGCCTCGACGCGGAACTGCTGGAAGTCCAGCGCCCCGAGTCGCTCTCCGGCCTCCAGCACCTTTACCGCGACGGTCTTCTGCAGCGCGATGTGCACGGCGCGGTAGACGACGCCGAAACGCCCGCCGCCAATCCGGCTCTGCAGGAGGTACTTCGCGTCCAGGACGACGCCGGCGGCGAGGTCGAGCGGCATCGGCGCCATTATGCGCCACGGCCTATCGGCGACGGCGGTACGTACGCCCATCACGCGCCAGGGCCGCCACGCGGCCCTGCTCCACCACGAGCTTCAATGTGTCAGCACCGTCACGGAAGGTCAGCGTGACGTCGTCGCCCATCACCTCGTAGGTGCCCCATTCCTCGCTGTTGCCGCCGATGTCCGTCGAGAGCCCGGCCATCCCGGAGATGATCATGGTCTTCTTCACGCGGTTACCGGCGCTGAATTCGAGGATCGAGCTGAACGAGCCGCGCGAGCCGCCCGGACGCGTGTCGATGGCCGAGAACTCGACGCCCGCCAGCGCCTGCTCTGCCGCGGTGTTCCGCGCCGGTGGCTTTGGCACCACGGAGTGCAGCAGCCGCTTCACGCCCGGGAGGAAGCGCTCCTCCTTCCCGGCCATCACCACAGCCGTCACGGCCAGGTAGGCCGCGTCCTTGACGAGGGCGCCGAAGAAGACGCGCACCACACGGTCGCCGGCCTTTCCCGGCCACTCCTGGACGACGCCGGAGGCGTGCGCCAGGCGCACCCGCCGAGGCGAGGCGCCGGTGTCGTTGACGACGACCGACTGCGCGGCGAGATCCTGGACGATCGCGGCCCGCACCTCGGGGAAGAGCGCCGCGGCGTCCTGCCCTGCCTGCTGCGGCTCGAGCTCGCCGAACGACACGACGACGAGGGCGTCCAGCGTATCGGTGGCTGACAGCCCCGGGTTGATGATCATCGCCTCGTCGTTCTGCTGGGCAATGGCCCACCCGTGCGGTACCTCGAACGAGAACCAGCCACGGGGATGGCTGATGGTCGACACCGGACCACTGTACTGGCCGTCCAGCGCGGCATCCGGCGCCGGTTGCGCCTGACTCACGAGTGGAACGAGCGTCAGGGCGGCGACAAGGAATGCGGTGGCGTCGAAGGTCATGGTGGCGTTCTCCGGAACGGGCCAGAGCAACCGACGTGCCAGGAGTGAAAAAAGAAAAGAGAGAAGAGAAAAGTGAAAGGCACGGCCTGCCTCGTCGCAGCGGTGAGACCCTCAATCGCACGGCTGCGACGTCGCTGACGTTCCGGCGCATCGCGGTCCCCCTTGGAGCACCCGCCCACCATCTGGCACGCTCGATGCTCATGGTCCGGGCATGACACAGCCACATCGGTTCACTCTCGCCGGATCCGTGTTCATGGCGATCGCCCTGTTGGTCCCCGCGTGGCCGAGCGAGGCGGCCAACGAGTGCCGGGTGTCGTACACCTTCATGTCCGGCGGCGGTCCCTCGGCGGTGCCAGGTGTCGACCATGAGGAGGTGTCCGCCAACAACATCGAGGACATCAATCAGAGCCAGATGCGCTACGTCGTCAACGACCGCGACTGGCCCGTCGAAGTCGAGGTGACGATGCTCGGCGGTGGCACGAAGTGGGTGCTGCTCGGCGAGAAGGATGACCGCGATCCCGCGCACATCAACTACGTCGGCAACATCACGCTCAAGAAGGTGAAGTGCCTGCCCGGCGGCACTGCAAGTACCGGCTCTCCTGCTCCCGGAGGCACCGGGGCCGAGCCGATGACCCAGATGATGCTGATGATGCAGATGACGCAAGAGGAGATGAAGAAGGACCAGCCGAAGCGAGTCGAGGCCCAGAAGCAACTCATCCATCAGATCTTTGCGGCGGTGCGCGCGATCGTCGTGCCACATGCGGAGGCCCTCGCCACCTGGGCTGCGCAGGCGAACAGCCTGGTGAAGAAGGCGGCCACGGACTTCGCGGGCTGCCCCTCGCCCGCCGCGCAGGCGCAATACAACGACCTGAAGCAGAAGCGGACGATGGCCGTCTCGGCCCGTGACGCCGCCCAGGCCGCTTCGATGCAGGCGCAGGAGGCCCTGACCTCCTGCCTGTCGCAGACGGGGAGCAGCCCGTCGTGCTCATCGGCACACGCGGCGCTGACCTTCTCCGCCACCCATTCCAGCGCGGTCACTGCCGTGGCCGCCATCGACTCTGCACGTGCGGCGCTGCGTGGTCTCCGGTGCGTCTCACCCATCACGAACCGCCCGGTGGCGCTCGTCGCCAATCCGTAGTCCGTCCTCCGTTCAGTCAACCCGTTTCCGAAAGGGGTTCTTCCATGTCTCTACGTTCCGTCACGTTCGTCGCCCTGCTTGGGCTCGCTGGTCTCGCACTCCCCGCCACGACGATGGCCGACACCTACTATCGCTGTGCCACGGGATACACCTTCGTCGTGAACCCGAACAACGGGGCCACAGCGGCGCGGTGCGTGAAGCCAGAGAGCTGGGACTACAAGGACCTGATCCCGAGCCAGGCGTGCGGTGGGGTCACGCCGATGATTGCAATGGATCGACTGACGAATCCCGCCAACAAGGATCAGTGCATCAACAAGAACGGCTCCGTGCAGGTCAATCCGAACTGCGGCGTTGGCTGGGAACAGGACCCCCGCCCCGGACCAGACCGCTGCAAGAAGAAGAATCCGGAGGCCGTCACCTTCCCGAACGTCCCGGTTCAACGGTAGGGCTCAGGCCATCCACGGTCACATTCGCTCTGAGCGCCGAGGTGTCACAGCCTCGGCGTTTCCGCGTACGGGGGATTCCCCAGGCCATTGCCATGGCGCCATCCGGTCTCGCACGTGAGACGGGCGATCTCTCCGCTGCGATCAGGCGCCCGGCAACTCGAGGACGGCGACGCGCGGCGCCTATCCTCCAAGTTGCGGCAGGACCAGGACTTGCGCGAGTCGTGCCGCCGATCTCGATGCCTGTGCCGCCCCTGGCACGATCGCTGCCTTACACCCGGGCGTGCTCCCCCGATCATCAACCGCCGCACGACTCACCACCCTCGCGGGACACGCGTTGCTGGCGTGTCTGCTGTCGGCCACTCCCCGGGCGCAGGAACCGCCGTCACTGCCCCAGGCGCTCGCCGTGGGCGCCATGCCCGACGCACCGGGCTGGATCCGCGCCAGCGATGTCGCGCGCCTCGCCCTCAGCCGCACGCTGACGGCCGACGATGGCAGCATCGCGGTGCTCATCGGTGACACCGACTGGAGCGGGCTCTCCGAGGTCTCCGGGACGACGATCTCCATCCGGCCGGCCGGCGTGGGGTTCCCGCAGGGCGAGCACACGATCGCCGTCTATCTGATCAACGCCAACCGGCAGTGGCTGCCCATCGGTCAGTCCACGCTCCGCGTGCTCACACCGACTGGCTTCGAGAAGGCCGTCGCGAAGCCCACCGTGGAGATCGGACTCACCGGACAGGCCGCGCTGGAGCGGACGCCGGCGCAGCCACCCGCCGACCGCGACACCTTCCAGGACTTCAGCCTTCGCGCGGGCATCGAGACAACGCACGTCAGGAACGGGTGGACGACGACGAGCCAGGCCCAGATGGTGGGCGTGGACTACGCGCCACAGGCGCTGCGCTACGGCACGCTGGGCGACGAGGCGCCGCTCGTCGATCTCGGGAGCTATCAGTTCGGCATCCGCAACTCCACGGCCAGCTTCAACGCCGGCCATACGACGATCGGCTCGCACCGGATGCTGCTGAACGGCTTCCAGACACGCGGGGTGGCCGGGACGCTGCGTCTTGGCCGCGTGGTGGACGTTTCGGCCGCGGCCGCCAACGGATCCACCATCGTCGGCTACGACAACCTGCTCGGGCTCGCCGACGGCGAGCACCGCGTCGTGAACGCCACCGTGGGCCTCGAGCTCGTGCCGTCGCGGCGGGGCGCGCTGCGCATCGAGGGGCTGGTGATGAACGGGTCGGTGCTCCCGGTCACCAACGTCAACCAGGGCGCGGTGCGAGATCCGGAGGAGAGCACCGGCCTCGGCCTCCAGGTGCGCGCCACCGATGCGCGGGCCCGGTTCGTCCTCGACGGCGGCTTCGCGCGCAGCCGTTTCACCAACCCACTCGATCCGCAGGCGCCGTCCGGACTGGCGGTCGTGCCGGTGCAGGAGACGACCCGCGACGCACGCTTCCTCGACGTCAGCTACGCCTTCCTGCAGGGCGCGAAGCTCGGGGAGGCCGCCACGGCGAACCTGACGGCCGCGTACCGCCACAGCCGCGTGGATCCGCTCTTCCGATCCGTCGCGCTGCCCGTGCGCGCCGATCTGGAGCAGCACGCCGTGGACGTGACCACGGCGCTCGGCGCGTTCACGTCGCAGGTGACCTTCGATGCGTCGCGCGACAACCTGGCCGGGATCGGCTCGATTCTCACAACCCAGTCGCGCCAGATCCTCTGGACCAACGCGCTGCCGCTCCAGACCTTCGCAGCCGGGAGCACGCGGGCGGCCGCGTGGCCGACGCTCACCTACACGCTCAACCGCATGCACCAGTACGGCGAGGACGTGCCCGACGGCGGCCTGTTCGATTCGGCGTCCCAGGTGCCCGATCAGATGAGCGACAACCAGGCGCTGGGTGTCGCCTGGCAGGGCGCGGTCTGGCGGGGCGGGTACGCATGGAACCGCTCGCTGCAGGACAACCGCCAGCCGGGCCGGGAGCGCGCGGATCTCCTGAACGTCATCCACACGTTCACGGTGGGGGCCATGGCTTCGACGAGGCTCGACGCAGGCGTGGAACTGGCGTTCGAGGACGCGGACAACCAGGAGATCGACCGCACCGACATCACGCGGCGGGTGTCGTTCAACGTGATGGTCCGGCCCTTTGCCCCGACCAGCATCGCCGCCGTCATCACGCGCAACTGGCTCGAGGACAACCCGTCGACGTTCGAGCGGCGCACGACCGACGTCAACGTCACGTTCACACAGGACGTGGCGTTGTGGCGCGCGCACCCGGAGCGGCTGCGCGGGCAGTTCTTCGTCCGCTACGTCCGCCAGACCATCTACGGCCTGCTGCTGGGCATGGTCAGCCCGGACAACACGCAGTTCTGGACGCTGAACACCGGCCTGACCTTCCGGTTCTTCTGAGTGCCTCCTTCGCCCGAGCCGACCATGTCATCTGCCCGCACGATCCTCGACGCCGCCCGCCTCGTGACGTTGGCCCTCGCGCTGTCGGCGCCGGCCACTCCAGCCCTGGCACAGATTCGCGTCCACCCCACGGGCGTGAACGTGAACTCGCAGGGCGCGACCACAGTGTTCCTCACCTTCGGCGGCCTGAACGGCTACCAGCCGATCGAGGCGCTGTGGTGCAGCCGCCTGGTGTCTGCCGCGCCAGACGTCGGCCTGCGCTGCGACCCGTCCACCATTCTCGGCAGCCTGCCCGTCCGCTACGACCAGTCCACCCTCGGGACCGGGTCGCTCACCGACATCATGTCCATCCCGCCCTCGGTGGTGCGGCGTGCCTACCAGGTGGCCGAGACCGGCGGCGACGCCGGGTTCTTCTACGTGCGTCGCTTCACTCGCGCAGCTGGCGGCCCGGATCAGTACGTAGCTGTCACCTGCCGCATGGCGGGCGGCGGCGCGCGCGTGCCGTTCTCGCTGCTCGACGTCGAGCTCGCGTTCGACGTGGACGAGCCGGTGCTGTTCGTCGTCAACGGTGATCGCCCTCCAGCGGTGCGTGCCCGAATCACCTACAACGGCACGGGCCGGCTCCGTGGTCGATGGGAAGTCGTGATGCCCGGTGAGGCGCTCCCCACCGAGCGTGACCTCCTGACGGAAGCGACGCTACCGCGCGAGGAGCGCGGGAGCCAGCGGCGATACACGGAGATCGGGCGCTTCAACGTGTTCCTGCAGCCGTCCAGCCGCCCCTACGTGCTGAACGGGCCCGATCCCCGCCGGCTGCCGACGAGCGCCGAGGGCTTCTACTACGTCCTCCTCCGCATCGAGGCCAGCGACGACAAGGAAGGCGACTCGAACCTCACCGCGGCCGGTGCGGGCCTGGGCGTCGTCAACGCCGGAGCCGTGGCCGGCTTCCCGCTCCCCGCCCTCCGCTACATCGTCGGTGGGGAGCGATCGACGCCTGTGGACGACGAGTCGCCCGGCGATCTGCGGCTGCTGGCGCCGGCCGAGGGGGCGATTGTCGCCATCGCCGAAGCTGAGATCGCGTGGATCGACCTGCCGCAGGCCGACGTGTACCGCGTGGAAGTGGAAGACACCTCGGGTCGCCGGGTGTTCTCCGCCCTGGTGCGGCGCGGCATCGGCGCCTACCGCCTGCCGCCGATGCTGAAGGACCGAGTGCCGGACGGGCAGGTCCGCTGGCGCGTGGTGGCCATCGACGTCACGGGTCGCGAGATCCGTACGAGCGCGTGGCGCAGGTTGAGGGTCGAGTGACAGAAGGCAGGAGACAGGAAGCAGGAAGCAGGAACAAGGAGAAAGGGAGCATAGCCATGAATCGTCGTACTCTGTCCGGTCTTATCGTGTTCGCCCTGCTGTTGGCGGCGCTGCCCGCGAGCGCGCAGCCGGCGGCGTCGCTCAGCGTCGCCCGCGTCTTCCACAACGGCCCGCTGGTCGTCGGCAACAACACCTTCCGCGTGACGGTGCGGAACACCAGCCCCACCAAGCCGATCCTCCCGCGCGAGGACGTGGTCGTGACGCTGCTGGTGCTCGACCCGCAGCAGCAGCAGACGACGCATGAGGCCAGGATCACGAGCGGCATCGGGTCCAATGGCGACCAGACCGTCGCCATCTCCAACGTCGCGCTGAACGCGCCCGGGCCCCACACGATCACCGTGCGCGCCAGGACCGACTACGCGGCAGGCCGCCCGAATGCCGTGTCGCCGGACAAGACCGAGGTGTTCAACGTCGGCGGCGCGCAGGCGGCCGGCGCCAACCAGCTGCTGGTGCTCGTGAAGCGCCAGGCCACCAACGTCCCGGTCGGCGGCGTTCGCGTGTCGCTGATGGTGGACAACCGCGAGATCGACTGGAAGCAGACGACCTCCGCTGGAGAAGCCCGCTTCACGCGCGTCGCGCCGTCGCCGGATGGCAAGCCGTATGTCATCCAGGTGAAGCAGGGCGCCACGGTGATCGGCGCATTCGACTACGCCATGCCGGCACAGGCGGCCACGTTCGAGGCCACGGTCACCCTGCAGTAGTGAACTGAACGATCCCGAATCGAGGAGAACTCCTATGAGAGCCCTGCTGTTGACAACTGCCTTGATGGTCTCGAGCCTTGCGGTCGCAGACACCGGTGCACTGCACGTCTACGCATGGAACGGCACGAGCTACATGAAGGTGGGCACGATGACAGGAGAAGGCTCCGGCAACGCAGCCATCGTCTGTGTCGGTGGAAATTGTGAACTTCGCACGACCTGTGACACCTGCCACACCGGCAGCTCACGACCAACGGCCTATTCGAACCCGGCGCTGCACGAGCGAGAGTTCGCACGGCGAGCCATCCGGGTCGGAAGCACACCGCTCGTGATTCGAGCGGGCACCCTGATTCGCGACGCCGGCGGACTGACGCTGAAGCGCGCTTCCGTGGAGCGGGCTGAGGCGTTCCCGGCGGATGCCCTCGTGCTTCCCGATCGAACCGGCGCACCGTCGTTCATCTTCTACAAGGGCGACCAGCCTCCGCGGCCGTAGCACCGGTCGACGTTACTCCGTGGAGTCCCCGTGAGGTCGTGATGTCTACTCGCATTCAACGTCTGCTCGTGTGTGTCGTCGCGTGCGTCGCCGGCGTTCCCAGCGCAGACGCGCAACCGCTGGGAACGTTTCGATGGCAGTTGCAGCCGTTCTGCAACGTCATCGCCGTGAACGTGACGCAGAACGGGGCTGTCTACACGCTGGACGGTTACGACGACCAGTGCGGCGCCGCCCAGCGCGCGCCGTTGGTGGGAATCGCCACGCCGAACCCCGATGGCACCATCGGCTTCGGCCTCCATGTCGTGACCGTCCCGGGCGGCGCGCCCGTCAGCATCGACGCACGCATCAGCTTCGCCACCTTGAGCGGCACCTGGAGCGACAGCGCCGGCAACAGCGGAGCGTTCGCCTTTGGATCGGCGACCGGCGGCGGCCCACGCCCCACGCCCACGCCGGCTGGTGGCGGCGACATCACCGGCGTCACCGGCGGCCTCGGCCTCACCGGCGGCGGCACGTCGGGTGAGGTCTCCCTTGCCGTCGACCCCACCGTGGTCCAGCAGCGCGTCAGCGCCGTGTGCCGGACGGGCGAGGCCATCCGCACCGTGAACGCGGACGGCACGGTCGTCTGCGAGCGGATCAACGCGGGTGACATCACCGGCGTCACCGCCGGCCCCGGCCTCACGGGCGGCGGCACGGCCGGCACCGTGACGATCTCCGCCGTGTTCGCCGGCGATGGCGCGCTCGACGCCGCAGCCCGCGTCGACCACGAACACACCGCGACCGGCACGCTGAGCACTGGCCTGGGGATCAGCGCGCTCGGGCTGAACACAGGGGCCAGGAACACAGCGGTTGGTGTGGACGCCATGGCGTCGAACACCACCGGGAGCAACAACGTGGCGCTGGGGCATCGAGCTCTCCACGACAGCGTGTCCACGTCCGAGAACGTTGCGATCGGGCGCCTCGCCCTCGACGCACTGCAATCGGGCGCAGGCAACACCGCCGTCGGCAACCAGGCCCTCGGTCTGGCCGCAGCCGCAGGACACACCGTGGCCATCGGCGACAAGGCGCTGCTCTCGACGACGTTCTCCCCCTTGAACACGGCTGTCGGGGCACGGGCCGGGGAGGCGTTGACCCAGGGCGGCCAGAACACCTTCGTGGGCGCGTACGCTGCCCTGAATCTCACCACGGGCGACAACAACGTGATCGTCGGCACGGGGGCCGGATCTGGCGCGACCACCGGCACGGCACTGACGCTCCTCGGTCTCTCCGCCGACGCAGCGCCGGGCCTGACCAACGCCACCGCGATTGGCGCCGGTGCCGTGGTGTCGCAGACCAACTCGCTGGTCCTCGGCAACAACGCGAGCGTCGGCATCGGCACGTCGGCGCCGCAGGATCGCCTCCATGTCGTCGGCACGATTCGCGTCGGTACCGGCACGGTCGGCTGCGTCGTCGACAACGACGCGACGGTCATCGCCGGCACGTGTCCGTCCGACGCCCGCTTCAAGCGGGACGTCACGCCGATGGAAGGTATCCTCGACCGCGTCGAGCGGCTGCAGCCCGTGCACTACTTCTGGCGGGACCAGGAGTTCCCCGATCGACACTTCGGTTCACGCATCTCGTATGGCCTGATTGCCCAGGACGTGGAGCAGGTCCTGCCGGAGCTGGTGACGACGGCTGCCGACGGCTTCAAGGCCGTGAACTACAGCAAGCTGCCGCTGCTGGCCATCCAGGCGATTCGGGAGCTGAAGGCAGCGAACGACGAGCTGCGTCGCCGTCTGGACGCCCTCGAGGCTGTGTCTTCTTCGACCGCGTCACGACGCACCCGGATGGCCACGAGGCCGTGAGTGACAGTAGGCTGCCGCTCTCGGCCATCCCGGCCGTCAGCCCCGCAGCCGACGCCAGGCGCGGGCCAACGCTCACCCCCTGGCGATCGACTCGAGAAGGAGCCCTCTCATGCGACACACACGGCGAGCCTGCGTCCTGCTGACGCTCGTCCTGGTCTGGGGGATGGCCCCTCAACCAGCCGCGCAGGTGCCGGCGCCGAATCCGGACTTCGACTTCGACACCGGAAACTCCGGCATCGAAGTGATCATCCCGTGGGCCGTTCCCGCGCTGTTCCAGACGACCGCACCCAATGACGCCCCAATCGTCCTGCGGTGGACGACGATGATCACCAACGGGTGGTTCGGCGAGTTCGTCGACCGGCACGTGAAGGGACAGACGCCGTAGAGGTGGGCCTGACGACCGAGGATCAGTTCCGGCCGCTCAGGATGAACGCGGCCCAGTTGTAGGGATGCGCGGTGGCGGAACCACGGAGCATCGTGCGCTGCGCGCGGGCCAGGGCCTCGTCCACTGGCACGCCGCGGCGCACGTGCCGGTGGAGCTCCTGCATCAGCGTCGGTGTCAGCTCGTCGGGGACGCGCCACAGCGAGGCCACGACGGAGGACGTGCCGGCGAGCTGAAATGCGCGGGTGAGCCCGAGCAGTCCTTCACCGCCGCTCTCCCCGCTTCCCGCGGTGTCGCAGGCAGACAGCACGACGAGGCTGGCGCGCAGCCGCACCTGCTCGACGATCTCCCACGCCTGCAGCAAACCGCTGTCCTCACCCGCGCTGCCCGGGCGGCTCGAGAACGCCAGTGCCGAGTCCAGCGGCGACCGACTGTTGACCAGGCCGTGGACGGCGAGGTGGACGATGTCGGCATCCGGGAGGGCCTGGCGCACACGCGGTTCGCTGGCCTGTTCGTCGAGCAGGACGAGCGCGCGCGTGCCGTAGAGCGCACGCAGCGCGTCGACCTCTCGCCGGCTGCCCGGCAGCGGCGGCAGCGTGGCGGGACTCGCAGCGTTCGCGTCCCGGTTACCGCCGAACGTGTCGCCCGACGCACCATAGACGGGGCTGCCGACCGCCACGAGCCGAGCGCGATCGCCCCGAGCAACGGGGCTCGCCGCCGCGAGCCGGCTGTAGAGCGTGAGCGACGGCACCTGGTGGACGGGGCGCCATTCGACCAGGTACTGGCGGAACGGCCGGGATCCCGTGCCCTGCCGCACCAGCGCCGCGAAGGGCAGCTGGTGGAGCGGCCCATCGGGCACCACGAGCAGCCGGACCTGCCCCGCCAGCGCGGCTTCGGCCGGCGCGACCAGCGCCTGGTACAGCTCGGCGGCAACCGCCAGCAGCGGCTTCACGTCATCGTCTCGCCGCTCGATCAGGCGCATCAGGCGATCCACGCGGTCGGCAAGCGCCTGTCGTCCCAGGGGAATGTCGAACACGTCGAAGCCCCGGGACGAGAGCACGAACCCGTGCGAGCGCCCCTCGCCCACCAGGTAGGCCACCGCCGCCGTGCCGTCTGCCAAGGCGCGCTGTGCTCCCTCGACATCCAGCGGTGACGTGGAGTCGACGGCGCCTGCGCGCGGTGACGCCTTTCGTATGTCTGCGTTCGTGGACGCCAGCTGCAGACGGACGTCACGGAGGCGGCTCACGCGCTCGTCGATCCGCGCCGCGTCGCGCGCGGGGCTGAGCGTGCCGAGCTCGCGCTGGATGCGATCGTACTCCGTCGTCAGCGACCGCCGCTTCTCCAGCAGCGCAGGTGGCGCATCGCCATCCACGGCGACATCACGCTCCGCCAGCATCGCCAGGAACACGCGGGCCCGGGAACGCTCTGAGACCATGAAGGCCTCGCGCGCATCGCCCTGTGCAAGCAGGAAGGCCGCATACTCGGCATAGGACGCGGCCAGTCCGCCCCTGAAGTCGGCCTGCGTGTCGAACGCCCCGCCGACGCTTCCCGTGAGCCCATCGAAGATGTCGGTCGCACGCGCGTAGTGGGTGCGGGCATCAGCCGCCCGACCACCACTCGCGTCCAGCCGTGCTCGAGCCACCAGGTTGAGGCCTTCGTACACGGAGCCGGGTGCCACCTTCTGCCAGATCGAGCCCGCCCGCTCGTGCAGCCGCACCGCCTCGTCCTGCGCGCCGCGCTGCCCGGCGAGGCGGCCCAGGGCGTCCAGCGAATCGGCGACGTTGCTGCCCTCGGGTGCGAGCTGCTCGCGGATGGCGAGCGCCTGGCGGTGGGCGTCCGCGGCTGCATCGAACGCCCCCGCAGCCTCGTGTATCTTGCCCAGTTCACTGAGGGTGAAGGCATGCAGCACGGTGTTGGGCGCGAGCCGCGATCGAATCTCCAGGCTCTGCCGCGCGAGGCGCTCGGCCTCGTCGAGCCGGCCAGACAGGCGCTCGGCCCGCGCCAGGTTGCTGAGCCCGCCCGCCATCTGCAGCGAGCCCGGGGCGGCTTTCCGGACCAGGTCCAGCGCGCGTGTCAGGTAGTCGCGCGCGGACGCCAGGTCACGACGCTCGATGGACATCAGGCCGAGGTTGCCGTAGGTCGACGCCAGCTCGAGCGGTGGCACCCGGAGCCGCTCCTTCATCGCCAGCGAGCGACGGTAGAAGGCTTCCGCCTCGGCATAGCGCCCGCGCTGCATGGCGGCAATGCCCAGGTTGTTGAGAGCGGAGGCTTCGTCCATCCCGCCCGGTTCCAGCCGTGTGTAGATGGTCCACGCGGACTCGAACGCGCGCTGGGCAGCCGGCAGATCCCCGCTCTGGCTGCGAAGGATGCCGAACTGGTTGAGGTTCCGGGCCTGTTCCACCGAATCGGGCGCCAGGCTCGTCGTCAGGTCGATCAGCGTGCGCACCCGCCGCTCGGCCTCCATCAAGCGCCCCCGCCGCCAGTCGAGGTCGGCCTGCGCCAACCCCAGCCGGACGGTCTCGATGGTCGGCTGCGCGCCGTCGACAATCGCCAGGGCCGCCTCGAAATGTGGCGCCGCCTCGTCCAGGCGGCGGGCCGCGACCGCGATCCGGCCGAGTTCGGCCACGGCGTCGGCCTCGTCCCAACTGCCGGGCGCCAGGGCGCGGCGGATGGCCAGTGCCGCCTCCGCCTCGCGCCGTGCGTCGTCGAAGCGGCCCTGCTGTCGCAGCAGCGCGGCTCGCCGCGTGAGCCACGCGGCACGCGACAAGGTCTCCGTACCCCCGACGTCTTGCGAGAGCGCCTCGTCGATCACGGCGGCGGCCTGTTCCCACCGCGATTGCCTGATCGCGAGGTCGGCCATGGCGCCTCGCACCACCCGCATGCGGACCGGATCGGTGGTCACGGCAGGCCCGGCGGCCGCGCTGGCAAGGAGTGGGCCCGCCTGGTCGAAGGCCCGCTGGCTCATGAGACGTGCGGCGAGTCGCACGCGCAGCCAGGCCGCGTCGGCATCGCTGCGGCGGGCTGCCACCTGCGTGAACAGCGTCGAGGCATCCGCCGGCGTGGTGCCCGGCTGGTTGGCGCGCGTGGCATTGGATACGCGGCGCCAGAGGGCCGTCAGATCCGCATCGAGTGTCGGGCGAACCCCCACGCCCAGCCGTGAGGTGCGCAGCCGGACGACGACGGCCAGTGCCTCTGCGCCGCGGCGAACCTCGAGCGTGAGGCTCGATCTCGGGAGAATCTCGAGGACGAACTGGTCGAAGGCCCACCCATCAGCCAGGGTGCCCTCCGGTGCGACGCCCACGGTGGGGCGGTCAGGATCGTCGAGCCGGCGCCATCCAAGGATCCTGTCGTCCGGGCGGAGACCCACGATGGCAGCAGCCGAGCCGGGCTGCACGTCGTCGATGACGACGCCGGACCGATCGACTGTCGGCTGCCTTGCCTCGCCGAAGCCGCCGGGCGGCGGAGGGCCGGCGTGCGGGGACACTCCGATACAGAGGAACAATGCCACGCCGACAAGGTGGCGGCACAGACGCGCGGCGAGGGGCGATCCGGGCATCCAGGCCCGGATCTTATCCGAGGAGGTGTCGAGGGGCGGCAGTTAACGACTGCCCGATCCCCTGGGGCTAGCGTCCCAGCAGCCGGGCGAGCAGCGACTTGGGCCGCGGGCAGGTGCAGCGCTTCTCGGGAGGCACGCCGCGCATCACCTGGTCCACATGCTGGCCGCACCCCACCCAACTCGCCTTCCCACACGTCTCACACTGCACGCGCTGGCACATGTCGATAGCTCTCCCGCCATAAGAGATGCGTGGACGGGCGAAAGGTGACAGTCAGGCGCGCGCGGCAGGCCGCCCTTCGGGCGGTAGGCCTCACTTCTCAAGCCGCCCTTCGGGCGGTAGGCCTCACTGCGTTCGGTAGGCCTCGCTTCGCTCGGTAGGCCGCCCTTCGGGCGGTAGGGATTGAGCGATTGTGGAATTGAGTGATTGAACCCTACGGGCCGAAGGCCCGCCTACCAGAGGCCTACTGAAAGCCCACGGCCCGCAGGGCCGCCTCCCTCCGGGCCGAAGGCCCGCCTACCGGAGGCCTACTGAAAGCCCACGGCCCGAAGGGCCGCCTACCTACGGGCCGCAGGCCCGCCTACCGGAGGCCTACCGCAGGCCTACCCGCCGTTGACGGCGAAGCCGTCGACGGCGGGCCTAGAAGGGATTCAGCACGTACCCGTCGCGCTCGAGCGCCATGTGCGCCACCATGGCGGACCACGCCATCGTCACGGCCGGTGCGACGACGGCGCGCGGCAGGTTGCGGCTCATCGCCGTCTGCCCGCACAGGATCACCTGCACGCCGGCGGCCTTCAGCTCGTCAATCAGCTTCAGGTTCGGGTTGTCCTTGCCGAAGCGCTTCCTGTATTCGTCGTTGCTGAGCGTGTCCTTGCCCGCCGTGCCATGGATGACGAGCGCCGCCTTCAGGCGCTCGCGCGGCACGCCGGCGCGCGCGTGCTGGTTGAGGTACCGGGCCACCGTGTCGAAGCCCATGTTCAGCTCACCGGGTTCGGGTCCCGTGTTCACGTCGAAGCGGAGCTTCAGGTCACGGTCCTTCGGCGGCAGCAGGGTGGCCTCGGGCACGTCGAAGGTGCCGCCAAAGCTCGGGACGATGGGCCCCATGTGACGGACGGCGCCGGGCGCGAGCGTGGGCGCCTGGGCGTCGGTGCGCGCGGGCGTCGCGGTGAACGCGAGCATGCAGGCGATGAGGGCGCGAAGTGAGGTACGCATACCTGAATTGTATGCCTCACTGCGTTCGGTAGGACGCGCCGTCAGGCGCGCCCACGGCGCCGGAGGCGCCGCATACCGAAGGCCTACGGCCCGAAGGGCCGCCTGACCGCGGCCTACAGCACCACCGTGAACAGTTGGAACGGCGCCCAATGGTACGGCTTCGGATACCCGTCTCGGATCAGGGCGCGCTTGGCCTCGCGCAGCGCCGCCGCCGGTGTCTCGCCGGATGCGATGCGCCGATACACGTCCCCCATGAGCGTCGCCGTGGAGCGATCGTCAACGTCCCACAGTCCGGCAATGACGCGACGCGATCCGGCGCGCAGGAACGCCCACGCGAAGCCCACGAGCCCCTCGCCCGCATACGCTCGCTCGCCCGCGCTCCGGCACGCCGAGACGGTGACGAGCTCGGCCGTGAGCGGCAGCGCGGCCACGTCGCGCGCGTAGAGCTTGTAGCCCTGATCCGGTCCCGACAGGATGACCGCCGAGTCGAGCGGGTTCTCGATGTTCGCCACGGCATGCGACGTGAAGTGGATCACCGAGTAGCGGCCTGGCTCCGCGCGCGTGAAGGCTGCGGGCGACGCGCGCTCGCCGTCGAGGACCGAGACGGCGTCTGACGGGAAGTGCTGAGAGATCTGGCGCATCTCGGTCGGCGCATAGCTGAGGGTGGGAAACTCAGGCGGGCGTGGCGCGGCGTTGCCGACGAGCAGGAGCGTACGGAGGGGCGGGACGTCGGTCCCGCCCACCTGCGACGGGGCTGAAGCCGCGTCGCGCCGTGCGGACAGCAGCGCCAGCGACGGCGCGATCTGCACCACGACGTCGTCAATCCAGTAGTGGCGATCGGGCCCGGGCACGGGCAGGGTCTCGAAGTTCAGCTGGTGGAGCGCCCCGTCCGGCACGATGACGACCGCGCCGTCGGAGGGCAGCTCGGCCGCAAGGGGACCCACGAGCATTCCAAACAGGCGATCGCCCGCCCCGCCGGTGATGGCCAGCGGGTCGGCCAGCGCGTTCTGGATCGTGTTCTGATGTTCGGTGACCAGGGCCTCGATGGTCGCGGCCGCGGGCAGGGAGGCCATGATGATGCGATCGCCGGCCACCACCCAGGCCCGGGATCGGTCCGGGCCAAGCCAGTAGAACACCAGCGTCGAGCGCGTGCGACGCGCCAGCTGCTTCATCGCTGCGGCCGAGACACGGGCCCGTGGGCCGGCCACGTTCTGGCGTTCGGCCAGCACGCGCGCCCGGCTGGCATCGGCCACCTCGAGCGCGCGCTCCACCTGCCCCTCGTCGAGCAGCAGGTCGACGTACGCGCGATAGAACCGGCGCAGGCGCGAGGTGAACGAGATGCGATAGTCGGCCCGCACGAGGGATCCGCGCGTCTGTTCGAGCCGCTCGAGCGCCGTCTCGAAGTGCGCTCGGGCGTCGCGGGGATGGCCCTCGGCGATCGCGACACGAGCCAGGCCGTCGTGGGCCGTCCACTCGACATCCGGTGTCACGCCCGGGGTCTCGAGCACCGCGCGAAACAGGCGCATCGCGTCAGCGGGGTTGCCGCGCCCGAGCGCAATCTGCGCCTGATTGATCGTCGTGTACGGTGACCGGGGCCGCGAGGCCTGGGCCCCGAAGCGGGTCGCGGCCTCGTTGAACCGCTCGGCGTCGTCCCACCGGGCGAGGGCCACGTTGGCCATCGCCAGGTTGCTGGCGAAGAGCGACGCTTCCGTCGCCAATCCCGCACCGGCCGCAACGTCGAACGCCTTCTGGAGATGTTCGGCCCCGCGCACGAAGTCGTCCTGCAGCAGATAGGTCGCACCCAGCTCGCCAAGGGCCTGCACGTAGTTCTGCTTCCGGCCGCGCGCCTGCACCTGGATGGCTTGTTCCTGCAGGGCCACGGCGCGATCGAACTGTCCGAGGCGCGCGTGGCAGAGCCCGGCGTTGTTCAGCGCCTGTCCCTGGACGACCGTGCCCTCGACCATGCGGTTGGAGACGACGGACTCGAAGAAGGGCAACGCCTCATCGAAGCGGCTGCGCGTGACGAGGCCCATCCCGGTGGCGAGGGACACCTGTGCCAGGCGATACGGATCGCCTTCGGTGGCCACACGGGCCCGTGTCCCCGCCAGCAGCGCATCGGCGTCGGCCGCGCGCCCCGACCGGTACAACACCTGGCTCTCGAGCAACTCGAGATCGGAGCGAAGGGCCGGATCACCCGACGCCAGCGGCATGGCCTGATCAATGAGGGGCTCGGCCGCGCTCAACTGTCCCTGTGTGACCTTTGCCCGTGCGAGGAGGTGGAACTGCCGCCCGCGGATGGCCTCGAAGCCCGATCCGTCGGGCACCGCCTGTTCGAGGACTGCCATCGCCGCCGGCACCTCGAGCTTGGTCAGGAGCGCGTCAGCGGCGAGCAGACGAAACCGCCAGGCCCTGAGCGCATCCGGTACGCCGTCGGCGCGCGTGGCGCCATCCATCGCTGTCTGCAGCGCCTCGTCCACCTGACCGCGGCGCATCTGGTCGAGCGCCCGATCGTACAGGCGATCGAGCGCAGCCGGCGCCGTCACGCATGCCGCGACGGCACACGCGGCCAGCGCCACGACCAGGCGCAGCCGGCCGATGCCCACTGCCTACTCCGGCCAGGATCCGTTCGTCTCGACCGCCCCGATGGATGCCGATCCGCCCGTCGGTGACCCCAGCTCCATCTGGACCATCGTCAGACGCCGGAGGCCCGTCTGGACGATCAGCTCACCAAACGCGATCTCGCCCAGGTTGGGGATGTAGACGCCGTTGGCCCGTACGAACTTCGATCCCGGGTACGCGCGTCCCTTCTGCCACTCCAGCTTCGTGACGATGGTGGAGAAGACCATGTCGCGATCGCCGTGCTTCTGGGGGATGTCGCGGTTCGCGATGACCTTCCCGCGGGTGTCGGCCTTGCGGAAACGCCCGATCTCGATCGTGACGTCGAGACGGAAAGCGCCGTGGATCGGCGACTCGAAGGTGACGGGCGAGATGGTGGCCGAGTCCACGACGACCGAGGACTCGTGCCCGGGTGGATTGCTCCGCGACACCAGCGTGCAGGCGACGTCCGCGACGCTCATCGTCGGTTCCGGCTCGTCGCCCCGTTTGAGCGGCGGTGCGCCGCCGACCTCCACGCCGCGGCACCGCGCGCTCACCCTGGTGGTCGTGCTCAATGCGTCGGGCGCCAGTCGCTGGTGCGTCACGCGGACGGCGTCCCTGAGGTTGTCCACGAGCCCCTCGGCGAATGTCTCGGCCAGCCGAATCCGGAACGACCGGCCGAACTTGATGTCCCGTTCGCGCCAGGTGGATCGGCCGCCGGTGGTCGCCAGCGCGCTGCCGCCGGTGGAGGCGAGGACGATGTTCTGCGGGCGCACGAGGTGGCCGCCGAAGGCGGCGGCGCTTCCGTTGAAGATGAATCGGCTGGTCAGAGGCATCGAGTGTCTCCACGCGGCGCTCGCCGAGCACGCGACAGGCCGCTACGGGTCGGTGATGGTAAACCGGTAGTCCACGGCAGCCGAGCCCGAGCCGTCGCCACTCCGGACGGACAGTACGAAGCCGCCAGCGGAGTCCAGCGCCGATGCCGGGATCAGCAGCAGCAGCGGCGTGCCTGGGGGTGGGGCCGCTGCCGTTCCGGAGGCCACCGACCGACCGTCGGCGGCGCGCAGATCATACGTCAGACGGGTGCCGGCCGTGACATCGGCCAGGTCCACCGCCAGGGCGATGGCGCCGCTGGCGGGGCGCGTGAGCGTGGGCGCCGCGCCGCGCGAGGCGCCGCGGAGCGTGACGGGCGAGAGCACGGAGGGCCCCATCACCTGCTCCCGCAGGCCCGGGACGACCCAGAGCGCCTGATAGCCCACCGCGACCGTGAGCATGGCGGCAACAGCCCAAGGCACGGCAACGCGCCAGTTCGAGGGAGCCTGAGGCCTGGGGCTTGGGGCCTGCGTGCCCGGCGAAGCCTCGGCGGACGTGGGCCTCCCGTCTCCTCCCTCCTGCCTCCTATCTCCTGTCTCCTGCCTCCTGCCTTGTGGCAGGAGCCCCGCCTTCACGCCCTCCTGCATGACCGCGCCCGCGCGGACATCCTCGGCGCAGATCGCGCAGTCGAAGAGGTGCTCCTCGAACGCGAAGCGCTCGAGCTCGGGCATCTCGTCCAGCAGATACCGCTCGGCGGCGTGCTTCTCGACGGCCTGGTCGTGGGTCATGCCCTTACGCCCCGCCTTCCTCGACAAAGCGCTCCCGGAATTTCGCCTTGGCGCGGTGCACCAGCACGCGCAGGTAGTTGCGATCGACCTGTAGCTCCCGGCAGATCTCGTCCTTGTCCCGCTCCTCGAAGAAAAGCCAGCGCAGGAGCTCCTGTTCCTTCTCGGGCAGTCCGGCCAGGGCCTGCCGCACCCGCTCGCGCTGCTCGGCCTGCAGCAGGCCCGACTCGACGGTCGGCCGCTGCTCGTCCACCGGGTCGTGCCCGTCGGCCAGCTGCTGCACCTTCGCCCCGGCCCGGTAGCACTCGAACAGCACGTTGTTGCACACGCCGTTGACGAAGGCGCCAAGGCTCTGGGCCGACGCCAGACCGCCCTTCTCCTTCAGGGTGATCAACACCCGGCGAAAGGTCTCCTGCCGCGCGTCCTCCACCAGCGTGGGCGAGCGAAGGCGTGAGCGCAGTTTCAACGTCAGGAGGTCGCCGAAGTAGCGGACGAAGTGCCGCTCGGTGTCGGCATCGCCACCGACCAGCCGGTCGATGTAGGCACGGTCGAACTCGAACCGCTGGAGCTGCAAGCCCGAAATCGTAGCACCCCTGCACTCCTGCACCTCTGCACCCTGGCACTTGTGTGGTCCCTCGACAATTGGTGCAGGAGTGCCCCAAAACGTTACAGGTCCGTTGCTGAAACGGCTCATCGCATGGCGACACTAGGTCGAGTGAGCGGAATTGCCGGGACTTTACGCTTTATTGAGTGAGCCAGCTCCACCCGGAGCCGGCGCGAGAGGGTCCATGACGACGGCACGTGTGAACGACTTGTACCTGGTTGGCGCCAGCGCGATCGGCCGACAGCTGGATCGGGACATCGATTTGGCGGCGCGGTCCGACGCCAAGGTGCTGATCACCGGCGAAACCGGGGTCGGCAAGGACATCGTGGCGCGGCTCGTCCACCAGCGGAGTGCCCGGGGCCGGGCCCCGCTGTCCACCATCAACTGCGCCGGGTTACCGGATGCGCTGCTCGAATCCGAGCTGTTCGGACACGTCCGCGGCAGCTTCACCGGGGCGTTCCGCGACAAGGCGGGCCTCCTCGAGGGGGCAGACCGGGGCACGGTGTTCCTGGACGAGGCCGGGGAGATGAGCCTGCGGATGCAGGGGATCCTCCTGCGCTTCCTGGAGACCGGGGAAGTGCAGCGGGTAGGGTGTGAACGGTCGAACCGCCAGGTGAACGTCCGCATCATCGCGGCCACCAACCGCGAGCTGTCCCGGCAGATCGCCAATGGCGCGTTTCGGGAAGACCTCTATTACCGGTTGAACGTCATCCGCATCGACGTGGCGCCGCTCAGGGAGCGCCTGGACGACGTGCCGGAGCTGTTCGCGTTCTTCGCGGACCAGTTCGCCCGCCAGTATGGCGTGTCGGTCCGCACCCTCACGCCGGAGGCCGAACGGCTGCTCCTCGCGTACCGGTGGCCCGGGAACGTCCGGGAGCTCAAGAACGTCGCGGAACGCCTGGCGGTGAAGGCGCCCGGGGAGCCGGTCGGTCCGCAGGATCTCCCCGCGGAGTGCCAGCAGTCCGCCGTGCTGACGTTCCCCTCGGTGGCCCGCGGAGTAGCGACCGCGCCAGCCGAACCGGACCAGACCCACGGCACCGGCCAGCTGCTCCGCCGCCTGACCGAGGAGCGCGAATCGTTCTGGACGGCCGTCCACGGCCCGTTCATGGACAGGGATCTCTCACGCGAACAGCTGCGCGCGGTCATCCGGGCCGGCCTCGAACGCACCAGCGGCAACTACCGGGTGCTGGTGGAGCTGTTCAACATGGCGCCGTCGGACTACAAGCGGTTCCTCGGTTTTCTCCGGAAGCACGATTGCCAGGTGCCGTTCCACGCGTTCCGCGCGCCGCGCTTCAGGCGGGCCGACATCGGCGATGACGGGACGCTCGACGACGGCTACCCTGAAGCCGCCGCCGTCTGAGGCGATTCGCGCACCCGCGCAACGTCCGGTTCGTCCCGGGCATCATCGTTTGCAGCAACGTTACCCGGTGGTTGTCGGGGTGTCGTTGCGCGTCGCTACAGTCCATTGCGGGGTGAGGTTCCGCGAGATGTCGCGGTCATCCCGAGGAGGACGAGATGCGACGAAAGAACCTGATGCGAGCGGTCATCGGACTTGCGGCGGTGGGTACGGTGGCGGCAGCGACGCTGACGGCGGGCGACGACGACGCGCGCGACGGCCGCGGACCGCGGCGGGCAAAGAACGTGATCTTCTTCGTGGGGGACGGCATGGGCGTCTCCACGATTACGGCCACACGCGTGTACTCGGTGGGAGTGGCCGGCAACCTGGTCGTGGACCAGTTTCCGTATACCGCGCTCTCGCGCACGTTCTCGTCGGATTCGATCACGGCCGACAGCGCGCCCACGATGACGGCCATGATGACCGGTCAGAACACGAACGCGGGCGTGATCGGGCTCGACGACACGACCGAGTACGCGGACTTCAATGGCGACGGTGACGGCCGGCGTGTCCGCACGCTGCTCGAGCAGGCCAAGCGCCGCGACATGAAGGTCGGCGTCATCAGCACGGCGCGCATCACGCACGCCACGCCTGCGGCCACCTACGCGCACATCAACGATCGGAACGACGAGAACGCCATCGCGCTGCAGGCGCTGCCGGGAGACGCCACGTACAACACGGCGCTTGGCGACGGCGTGGACCTGCTGTTCGGCGGCGGGCGCCAGTATTTTCTTCCGAGCAGTGTTGTCGACGAAGAGGGCGGCCGCGGCAGCCGCACCGACGGCCGCGACCTCCGGTCGGCGTATCAGGCGGCCGGGTACACGTATGTCTGGAACACGGCGGGGTTCAACGCGCTCGGCCGCCAGAGCCTGCCGGTGCTCGGTCTCTTCGAGCGCGGCCACATGGAGTACGAGTACGACCGCGCCACCGACAGCGGCGGCGAGCCCAGCCTGACGGACATGACCCTGAAGGCCATCGACCTGCTGGGACGTGGCCAGCGCCGGCGCGGCGGCTGGAAGCGCGACGGCGGCTACTTCCTGATGGTGGAGTCGGGCCGCATCGATCATGCCCATCACGAAGGGAACGCCATCCGCGCGCTGCACGACACGCAGGAGCTCGACCGAGCCATCGGCGCCGCCATCCGCGCCGTTGACCTGCGCGACACCCTCATCATCGTCTCCGCCGACCACAGCCACGTGTTCAACATCGCCGGCTACCCGCTGCGGCCCCTGAACGAGATGCCGTATCCCATCAACTCCTACGATCCGGAGTACGCCTCGCTGGCCGGCAACGGCATCCTGGACCTCGTGTACGACCTCAATGAGAGCGGCCGCGTGGAGCCCGCGGGCGATCGCAACGGCGTGCCCTACACTGCCCTGGTCTACGGCAACGGTCCCGGCTACCGCGGGGCCTCGCGCGTGGATCCGCGGACGGATCCTTTCGCCGGACGCGGAGGCGTGGTGCCGAACGGCCCGGATCACCAGGCCTACTTCCAGGAAGCCGCCGTGCCCCTGGGTTCGGAAACGCACTCGGCCGAGGAAGTGGCCATCTACGCCGTCGGACCGGGCGCCGAGATGGTGCGCGGCACGGTGAAGAACACCTTCATCTACCGCGTCATGGCGCGGGCGCTCGGGTTCTGATCGTGAATCGACTCGCCCTGGCAGGCCTGCTGGGCCTGGCGGGCATCGCCACCGTGGCGGTGCTCGTCGGGGCCCGGCAGCCTGCCGGCACAGGCGGCGCCGACGCCGCGTTCGTCCTGCCCGACCGTTCGTCGCCGCCGCCCCCGCCGCCTTCGGCAGTGCCAGCGGTTCCTGCAGCGGCCGAACACCTCGCGCCTATCACCTACACCCTCGTGACGACCTGGGACGGCATGGCCGGCGGCGGGCGACGCATCGAGCAGCGGATCACACGCTCACGCGATCGCGCGTTGCTGATCGTCGACGCCGGGGCCCGGGAGTGGTTCTTCGAGCGCAACCCCGTCCACCCGGATCGTGTGTCCGGATGGCTGGTCGATCACGAGGCGCGCCGGATCCTGGCCCACGACGAGTCCAGCCTCCGCACCATGCTGCGCATTCGCGGATGGATCGACGTGCTGACCATGCGCTTCGACCCCACGGCGCTGAACGCGTTGGCCGACACCGGCACACGGCGCACCGTGGCCGGTGAGACGTTCCGCCTGTTCCGCGCGTCCGGGCAGTCGCCCACGGGAATCGTCGAGGTGTGGTGGAGCGACGGGCTCCTGCTGCCCCTCGAGTTGGTGACCCGGGAATCGGCGGATGTCACGGCGACCGCACGTGTGCTCGGCCTGTCGACCGAGGTGGACGCGTCGGCGCTGGCGAGTCCGCAGCAACGCTTCCCCGAGTACCGCCTGATGGAGGCCGTGGACGCGGGCGAGCATCGGTAGCGTTCCCGAGCCAGGCCCACGAGCCGGCCGCCACGGTCTCGCGGCGCCTGTTGCGCGGAGGGGCAGGCTTGGCGATACTCCGCACTCATGACCTCTCTGGTCGGCTCCCTGCCCCTCCCCGTGTTCGCCGTCATGGTGCTGTTCCTGCTCGGCATGGCGGGCGTGGCCGTCTACGCAGGACTGCACGCGCGGAAGCGCGCGGCGCTGATCACCTCCACGCCCACCACTCCCATCGGCATGGCCTCCGACGGCTACCGGGAGTTCGAGGGCCGGGTCGAGGCCGTCCCGGGCCAGCCCCTGACGGCGGCCCTCACCCAGTGGCCCTGCTGCTGGTTCCACGCCCGGGTCGAGAAGTACGTCAGCCGCCCGACGTCCAGCGACCGATCGTCGGACTGGACGGTGGTGAAGGATTGGACCAGCGGCGCGCCGTTCCTCGTGCGGGACAGCACGGGTGTCTGCGTCGTCGACCCGTTCGGGGCCGAGGTGACGCCCACGGACAAGAGCCTGTGGTACGGCGCCACGGAGACCCCCACCGACCGGAACCCGGCCAAGGTGGGGCCCACCGAGTCTGCGAAGGGGATGATCGAGGTGTCGGGCGGGCCGAACTCGACGTTCCGCTACAGCGAGGAACGCATCTACGCCGGCGACCCGCTGCTCGTCCTCGGCGAGTTCACCAGCGGCCGGTTCGACGCGAGGGACGACGAAGACGACGAGGGCGGGGAGCTCGACGAGGCAGGGGACCGGGACGAGGGCGGGGAACAGGACGAGGACGCGTCGGAGGTGGCGTCCGAGCGGGCTCGGCTGGCACTCGAGGACCGGATGATGGACGCCGCGCGGACGGTCACGAAGGCCACCATCTCGAAGGGCACCGGGGCACAGCCCTTCCTGTTCACCACGACGTCGCAGGCGGATCACGTGGCGCTCTCCAACGTGGGGGGCACGGCCGCGCTGGGTATTGCCGTCATCCCCCTCGCGCTGGCCCTGGTCCTCATCTGGGCACGCTTCGGCTAGCCCGGTGGCCCGGACATTGGCCCGAAGCCCCCGGCTCGTGATAGAACTCGCTCTGCACAAGGAGCGACCGCATGGCGAATGAGACCACCCGTCGGGACATGTTGAAGACCAGCCTGGCTGCCGCCGGCATCGGGATGCTGGGCGTGCCGGAATGGGCGTTGCCCGCCATGGCCCAGGGGGAAACGGTGGTGCCCTTTGGCGACTGGCCCGAGAAGTTCGACCCGAACCCGGCGCCGGACCGCCGCCTGTTCGACACGCGCAGCATCAGCGGCGCGATGACCCCGAAGGACCAGTTCTTCACGACGCAGCACTACGGCCATCCGGTCGTGGATCCCGCGGCGTTCCGTTTGAAGGTCTCCGGCCTGGTGAACGCCTCGCTGTCGCTCTCGCTCGACGAGATCCGCAAGATGGGGAACGCCGAGATGATCTGCGGCTTCGAGTGCTCGGGCAACCGCCGCCCGCTGCAGGGCCTCATCGGCAACGGCCGCTGGACGGGCGTTCCGCTCAAGACCGTGCTCGACAAGGCCGGCCTCAAGGCCAACGCGCGCGAGATCGTGTTCTTCGGCGCCGACAAGGGCCCCGAGGAGGTGGAGTTCCGCGCGCAGAAGTTCAACGTCGAACAGCAGTACGGCCGCAGCATGCCGCGCGACAAGGCGCTCACCAGCGAGGCGTTCCTGGCCTACGCGCTCAACGGCGAGCCGCTCACCCGCCACCAGGGCGCGCCGCTCCGCCTCGTTGTCCCCGGCTGGTACGGAGCCCCGAACGTGAAGTGGCTCGCGGAGATCCACGCGCAGGAAGATGCCTACCTCGGCAAGTTCCAGGCCCGCTGGTACCGGACGCTCAAGGGCGAGATGATCAACGGCGAGATGAAGTGGGTGGAGACCGCCATCACCCACCTGCAGCTCAAGTCGTTCGTCGCCCGCGTCACCAAGGCCGGCAACCAGCACAAGGTCCTCGCCGTGGTGCTGAACGACGGCACCCCGATCAAGTCCGTCGAGCTGAGGGTGGACGACGGCCCGTGGCAGGCCATGACGGCGGACCCGTCCACCAACGCGAAGTACGGGTGGAAGTTCTACACCTACGCGTGGAACGGCGCCGCGGCCGGCGAGCACACGCTGGTGTCGCGCGTCACCGACGCCACCGGCAAAGTGCAGCCGACCGAGCAGGACCTCGCGAACAAGAAGACGTTCCTCGAGGACAATTCCCAGCACCCGCGCAAGCTGACGATCGCGTAGTCGGGGTCAGGGCGGAGGACCGACGACGATCAGCTCCGCGATGGCCCACTCGTGCTCGAGCGACCGGCTGGTCTGGGTCAGCCGTACGTAGCGCGCCCTGACGGCCGGGAACTCCAGCGGGATGCGGACCTCGAGGGGGTCGTCGAGCGCCGCCGCCACGGCGCGCGCGCCGAGCGGCCCGTCCCACACCGGTTGCCAGGTCGCACCGTCGTCGGACACGCTGATCGCCAGCCAGCGCGGGAAATGCAGCGTGTACTGACCGAGGGCGAGCACGACCCCCGACACCTCTGCCGGGGCCGCCAGCGTCACGGTCACGTGCTCGCTCCCGCGCTGAGGGCCATCCGTCACCCACGCCGTACGCCGGTCGTGGTCCCGTAATCCCTGCAGCTGGTCCGCTCCGACCGACGCGTCGAGTGCGGCGATCGGCAACTCCCGGGAGGCATCGGGGAGTCTCGTGCGCCCGCGCGGTGCCGCGGGCAGCAGGAAGACATCGTGGCTGCCGGTGCTCGCCACCAGGCGTGCGCGCGACTGCCGCGGCAGCAACGACACGAGACCAGCGATCTCAGGGCCTTTTCGGACGAACACCGCCAGAGGCCGCTCGGAGGCGAGCACGTCCAGCGTTCCGGTGTCGCCATCGCGCAGCGCGGCGCGCAGCACGGCGTAGTGGGGCGGTTCGTAGCCACTCAGCCCGTTCACGACGGGCCGGCCGTGCCTGGTGGCGTGATACATGGCGGTGGCGTCCTCGGACACGCCAGTGGGCAACTCCAGCACCGCCGCGTCGCCTGGCACGTCCGCTGGCAGGGTCAGCGCCGCTGGAGCCGGCTCGAACGGGAACGGGAACACCAGGCCATCCACCAGCACGCCCGCCGCCGCCGCCCACATGAGGATGACACCCGCGCGAGATCTCGTGCGCGCGGTGACGCGCACGAGGGCCACGGCCGCCGCAACCGACAGGCACAACGCCGCCAGCATCGCAAAGCGTGAGGGCGCGCGGAAGCCGTCCGCGAAGCCGGGGAGCTTCATCAGCCAGAAGTACGGCGGCTTGTGGAGCAAGCGCTCCCCCATCAGTCGTGCCGTGGGCCCCAGCGCGAACAGCCACATGGCCACCGTGGCCAACGCATAGAACATGAGCGGCTCGCGCGCGCGCCGCGCCTCGCGGACTGGTGACGAGGTGAGCACCCAGATCAGCATCAGCAGCGCGGCCAGGGAGAGGGGCTTGTGGGTCTCGCTGACCGAGATGCGCAGCGGGCCGAGATCGAGACGGACCGGGCCCCACAGGGTGTGGAGGAGCGCCGCGGCGCCGGCCACCATGGCGAGCGCCAGCACCCCGCGTCGGGCACGAGGCCACCAGACGCTCCGCGGCGTGTGGCGTCCCGTCGCCACGGCCCATGCCACCACCGCCACCGCGGTGAGGCCTGGGAACAGCGCGCCTTCGGGCACGTACCACTCCGCGGGCGTGTTCCAGACGAGCAGCGGCTCCGGCGCGGTGACGAGGCCCCGGACGTCGGCGCTGAATGTCTCGATCTCGGTGAACGTCCGTGCCAGGCCGTACTGCTGGTGGATGGCCCGGTAGCGCAGGAGCACGGGCGCCAGCGGAACGAAGGGCGCCGCCAGCGCGATGGCCAGTTCGACGTAGCGCGCGGGCGGCAGATCCCATGGCAGGAACCAGAGCAGCCACAGGCCGATCAGCACGCCCAGGAAGAAGAAGTAGTAGCCGGTGGTGAACGCCGCCAGGGTCAACGCCACCGAGAGCAGCGGGAGCCAGCGCCGGTCACCGGTGCGCACCCACTGGTGCAGGACGAGCAGGACCACCGGGAGCCAGTACGACGAGAGGAGCTCGAGGTGGGGCAGGTGCTCGGCACGGAACGGGTGGAAGCCGTAGACGAGCCCGCCGACGAACGCCGCGGTCCGGTGCCCGGTGAGCGAGTACGTGAGCGCGTAAGCCGCGACCGCCGAGAGCACGTAGCTGAGCAGCCACGCGACGTTGTGCGCCGCGAGGGGCGAGACACCCGCCAGGATCAGCGGTGTGGTGATGAGGCCGATGCCGACACGGTGATCGGAGAGCGCGAGCGCGCCGGGAGCGGGGTGGAACACGGCGCCGTTCCACCACGTGTCGGTGAACGGCAGGTGCGTCGCGTTCCACCACAGCGCCCATGTCGACAGGAGGGGATCGCCGAGGTCGTGCGGCACCCAGGCCCCCGGCGCGGTCACGAGGGGCCAGGTGAGCAGGATCGTGAGCGCCGCGTAGGCGCACACCGCGATCGCGTGACCTCGAGGGCGACTCATCCCAGTCGCTTGCTGGAACGCAGCGTGGCCAGCGCGAGGACCGTGATCCCCCATGCCAGCATCGCCGCGGCCTGCGGCCACAGCGTCTCCAGGCCGACGCCCTTCAGGAAGATGCCCCGCACGATGACGAGGAAGTAGCGCAGCGGGATCAGGTAGGTCGCCGGCTGAATCCACTCGGGCATGTTCTCGATGGGGAACACGAAGCCCGACAGGTAGATCATCGGCATCATGAAGAAGAACGTGGTGGTGAGCATCGCCTGCTGCTGCGTGTTGGAGATGCTGGAGACGAACAGGCCCAGCCCAAGCGTGCACAGCAGGTAGATGAGGCTCATGCCGAAGAGCAGCGGGATGCTGCCGAGCATCGGGATCTGGAACCAGTAGATCGCGACGACGAGCACGAGCACGACGTCGATGATGCCGATCACGCCGTACGGCAGGAGCTTCCCGACGATCAGCTCCCACCTGGCGAGCGGCGTCACGTTGAGCTGCTCGAGCGTGCCGACCTCCTTCTCGCGGACGATGGCCATGGCCGAGAGGTTGGTGGTGACCACCAGCAACAGCAGCGCCACGATGCCGGGAATCATGAAGTCCCGGCTCTCGAGCTCGGGGTTGAACCACACGCGCAGTTCCAACGAGACGGGCGGGGTCGCAGCGCGCATGGGTAGCAGGTCCTGCGCGTGCCCGGCCACGAGCGCCCGGGCGTACCCCATGGCGACGTTGGTGGAGTTGGCATCCGTTCCATCGGCCACCACCTGTAGTGTAACGGGCTGGCGCGCCTGAATGCGCTCGCCGTAGTCAGGCGGGATACTGAGGGCCATCCACGCGTCGCCGCGATCCAGCCAGCGGTCGATCGCGTCCGTGGAGTCGAGCAGCGCGACGAGCTTGAAGTTGGCCGACGCCTGGAACCGTGCGATGAGGGCGCGGCTCTCCGAAGACCGGTCGGGGTCCACCACCACCAGTGGCACGTCCTTCACGTCCGTGGTCGCCGCATAACCCAGTAGGCCCAGCTGGATGATGGGGGCCAGGAACACGATGCCGAAGAGCCTCGGCTCGCGGCCGAGCTCGATCAGTTCCTTGCGGAACATGTGCAGCACGCGCGTCATGCCCACTCCTTCCTGAGCCGGAGCGCCGCGAGCCCCAGCGCCACGGTGGCGAAGACGCCGAGCGCGGCCAGCTGCTCTGAAAAGGCGCCGATTGGCGCGCCCTTCAGCACGATCGCGCGCAGGGCCACCAGGAAGTAGCGGGCCGGGACGATGAAGGTGACGACCTGGATGGCCGCCGGCATGCTGGAGATCGGGAAGATGAAGCCGGACAGGATGAACGTGGGCAGGAACGACGACAGGAGCGCCACCTGGAACGCCATGCGCTGCGAGTCGGAGATCGACGAGATCAGCAGCCCCTGCGCCTGGGCCCCCACCAGGAAGACCAGGATCGTCCCGCAGAGCACGAGCCACGACCCCCGCATCGGCAGGTCGAAGAGCAGCTGCGCCGTGAACACGATCAGGAGCGCCGAGATGAAGGACAGCGCAAGGTAGGGCACCGTCTTGCCGAGGATGAACGACACCGGCCCGATCGGCGACATCCGGATCTGCTCCATCGTCCCCCGCTCCTTCTCGCGGACGACGGAGAGAGCCGTGGAGACGACGGCGGTGATCATGGCGATGAAGGCGATGAGGCCGGGGACGAGGAAGAGCGTGCTGCGGAGCTGCGGGTTGTACCAGATGCGCGGCTCGAGCACGAGCGGAGGGCCCGGGGACGACAGGTTCGCGCGCAGCAGCACCGCGGTGGAGTACTCGGCCACCAGCGCCTGCGCGTAACCCATCACGGTCGAGGCCGTGTTGGCGTTGTCGCCGTCGATCACCACCTGAACGGTGACTGGCGTGCGCGTCCGTACGTCGCGCTCGAAGCCGGCGGGTATCACCAGCACCGCGCGGGCCTGATTCGCGTTGACGAGCGCGTCGACCTCCGCGTCCCCCTCGACGAAGCCGACCAGTTCGAAATAGCCGGAGTTCACGAAGGCCGACACCAGCTCCCGGCTGCTGGTGCTCCGGTCGCGGTCCTGCACCGCGAGCCGCACGTTGCGGATGTCGAAGTTGAGCGCGTACCCGTAGATGAGCAGGATGAACGCCGGGAACAGCAGGAGGATGGCCAGCGTCCGCCGATCGCGCAGTATCTGGTGCAGCTCCTTGGTGGCCACCGCGAGGAGACGTCGCATGTCAGGCCGCTCCCGTGCGTTCGACCACGTCGAGGAAGACGTCCTCGAGCGAGGGCATGACCCTCGTGATGGAGCGCGCCTCGATGCCGGCGTGCGCCAGCGCGCGGGTCACCACCTGTTCGGGCTCGGCGGACCCGAGCAGCACGGCGTGCACCGACGTCCCGAAAAGGCTCGTCTTCTCCACGGTGGGCAGGTGATCCAGCGCCTCCATCGCCGCCACCGGCTGCGGCGTCTGCACTTCCACGATGGGGCGATCGCGGAAGACCTGTTTCAGCTCCGTGGCGGTGCCGAGCGCGGCGAGCTTCCCGGCCTGGATGATGGCGATGCGGTGGCAGTGCTCGGCCTCGTCGAGGTAGTGCGTGGTCACCAGCACTGTCGTGCCCGCCTGCGACATCCGGTCGATGAGGTCCCAGAACTGGCGGCGCGACAGCGGGTCCACGCCGCCGGTCGGCTCGTCGAGGAACACGATGGACGGCTCGTGAAGGATCGCGCAGCCGAGGGCGAGGCGCTGGCGCCAGCCGCCGGGCAGATCGCGCGTGAGCGTCCCTTCGCGACCATGGAGCCCCGCCATGTCCAGCACCATCTGGCGGCGGGCAGCGAAGGGCTCGCCGGTGATCCCGTAGATGCCCGCGAAGAACGCGATGTTCTGATCGACGGTCAGCAGCTCGTACAGCGAGAACTTCTGCGACATGTAGCCGATGCGGCGCTTGACGCCCTCCGGGTCCTTCGCGACGTCGATACCACCCACGAGCGCGGTGCCGGTGGTCGGGCGCAGCAGGCCGCACAGCATGCGGATAGTGGTGGACTTGCCCGCGCCGTTGGCGCCGAGAAAGCCGAAGATCTCACCGGGCCTCACGGTGAACGACAGGTCGTCCACGGCCACGAAGTTTCCGAAGCGCCTGGTCAGCCGGCGGACGTCGATGGCGGCCATGGTGGTCAGGGACGGCCCAGTGCGCGCTGAAGGCGGGCCTCGGACAGGCGGACACTGGCGAGCGCGCGCGCCCGTGCCAGCTCCGCGTCGAGCAGTTGTTCCTGCGCGACCAGGACGTCAGTCGTCGTCGCAACGCCCACCGCCAGCCGGTCGGCCAGCACGCGGCGCGCCTCCGCAGCGGCGCGAACACCAGCCTCGGCCGCACGAACCGCCGCCTGGCTCGAACGGAGATCGAGCAGGCGCTGCCGGACGTCGGCGGACACGACCGCGCCGATCTCCTGCTGGCGGGCTTCGACGGCGCGAACCGCGGCGGACGCCTCGGCCACTTCTGCTTTGGTGCGGCCGCTGTCGAAGAAGGTCCAGCTCATGTTGACCGAGATGTCCCAGGACGTCTGCCAGATGTCCTCGCGCGGGAAGATCTTCGGATTGGGCTTGGCGAAGTCGTACCCGCCTCCAAGAGCCACCGTGGGCTTCCGGCCGGTCGCCACCGCCTGCTGCCGCGCCTGGGCGCCCTCGAACCGGAACGACAGCGCGCGCAGTTCGGGCCGCTGCTTCAGGGCCTCGGAGACCAGCGTCGCCGTTTCTGCCTCGTTCGGGCCCTGCCTTACGACTGTCACGGGGACTGTGCCCGCGTCCAGGCGATCCGCGATGTCGATCGGGGCCGCCGGGTCGGCGCCGACGAGGCGGCGGAGTTCGATCAAGGCCGACTCCAGCAGGTTCGTGGCCTCGATCAGCTGGAGCTCCTCGCTGGATCGCTGGGCCTCGAAGGTCAGCACGTCGCTCGGCGGGACGAGGCCCACGTCCAGTCGCTGCTTCGCGTCGCGCACCTGGGCCTCGGCCCGCGCGACGGACTCCTCGAGCACCCGCACGGCCTCGCGCGACGTGGCGACGGCCCAGTACGCCCGTGTCACCTCGAAGCGCAGGTCTGCGCGCGTCGTGTCGAGGTCCGCTCCGGCGGCGCCCGCTTCGGCCGCCGCGGCGCGCTCGAGCGCGTCGAGACGCCCGGCCGTGTAGATCGGCCATTGCGCACCCACGCGGGAGATGAAGTTGTCGGGCACGTCGGGATAGAGGATGTTGAGACGTCCGTCCGGCGTGGGGAACCCGAACTCGTCCACGTGGTTCGTGCGGCTGTACCCGGCCGTCGCCGTGGCGACGGGCTTTGCCGCCGCCTGCCGGACCTGGACGGTCGCCTCCGCGCCCTGCTGGCGCGCGCGGGCCTCGGCCAGGCGATGGCTCGTGTCGAACGCCCGCGCCACCGCCTCGTCGACGGTGAGGCGCACGACCGCGGGCTGCGCCCGAAGCGCTGCCGGCAGGCAGAGGAGTGCGATGGCGATCACGAATCGGCGAGTCATGACGTTCTGGTCCCCGTCAGCTTGGCGATGAACACGTCTTCGAGCGATGGCGTAATCGTCCGCACCATCGTCGGAACCACGGCCGCGGCCGCCAGCGCGTCGTGCAGCCTCCGGCTGGCGTTTGCCTCGTCGGCGAGGGCGTCCCAGACGTGCAGCCGGTCGCCGAAGAGGTAGGTGCGCGGGCCATCGCGGAGTGCCGCCAGGTTCGCCGCGGCGTCGCGCGGGCTTGGCGCGACCACCTCGAACCACTCGCCAGGCAGCGACGCCCGCAGGCGTCCCGGCTCGTCGAGCGCGAGCACCTCGCCCTCGTGCAGCAGCGCGATTCGGTGGCAGCGTTCGGCTTCGTCGAGGTACGGCGTGGACATCAGGATGGTGATGCCCTGTCCGAGGAACTGGGACAACAGCTTCCAGAATTCCCGGCGCGACACGGGATCGACGCCGGTGGTCGGCTCATCGAGCAGGATGATGTCGGGCTCGTGGATCAACGTGCAGGCCAGCGCGAGCTTCTGCTTCATGCCACCGGAGAGCCGGTCCGCCAGCCGGTGGCGGAACGGCGTGAGCTGTGTCATCTCCAGCAGGCGGTCGCGACGGCCCCGGTAGTCGGTGAGGCCGTGAATCTCGGCGAAGAAGGCGATGTTCTCGTCGATGCTGAGGTCTCCGTAGAGACTGAATCGCTGCGACAGGTACCCGACCGATGCGGTCATGGCGCGGTGGTCGGACACCGGATCGTGCCCGAGGATCCGGATCTCGCCTTCGTCCGGGTGCAACAGGCCGCAGAGCAGGCGGATCGTCGTCGTCTTGCCCGCGCCGTCGGGCCCGATGAGGCCGAACATTTCCCCGCGGTTGATGTGGAACGAGATGCCCTTCAGCGCCTCGACCGAGCCGTAGCGCTTGCGCAGGTTGCGGGCGTGGACGGACAGGGCGGCGGCCACGTGGTCACTCGGTCGGCTGCAGCGCGAGCTCGGCTTCGACAGGCATGCCCTGCTTGAGGATGCCGGTGGTGTTGTCCACCGAGATGCGGATCCGGAAGACCAGCTTGGAGCGCTCGTCGGCCGTCTGGACGTTGCGGGGCGTGAACTCCGCCTTCGGGGAGATATAGGTGACCGTGCCCTGAATGGCAGCGCCGCCGGCATCGGTGAAGAGTTGTGCGCTCTGGCCGAGGCGCAGCCGCGGCACGGCCGGCTCCGGCACGAACACATCCGCCCACGCCTTGTCCAGGTCGGCCACCACCGCCACCGGTGTGCGAGGGGCGATGACCTCGCCGGTCTCCACGAGCTTCTCGGTGACGACCCCGGTCACGGGCGACCTGAAGGTGGTATCGGCCAGACCCTTCTCGAGCGTGGCGATCTGCGTGTCGGCGGCGGCGACGCGCGCACGTGCCACGTCGATTTCCTCCTTGCGCGCGCCCGCGCGGAGTCGTGCCAGCGCTTGCTGCGCGGATCGCACGCGGCTCTCGGCGGCGCTCAGGCGGTCCCGTGTCACGTCGCGTCGCGTCGCGGCGTCGTCCCGTTGCTTGCGCGACCCGGAGTTGCCGGTCAGCAGTGTCTCGAAGCGCTGGAGGTCCTGTTCCGCGGCTGCAAGCTCGGCCCGGGCGGCCGAGACGTCCGCTTCGGCGGCGGCGATTTGTGATTCGGCCTGGCGGATGTCCTCGGCGCGGGCGCCGGCCATCACGAGGCGGAGGTTGGCCTCGGCCTGCGCGCGGTCCGCCCGCGCGCGGTCGAGCGCCAGTTCCACGTCGCGGCGGTCCAGCGTCAGGATCTCGCGACCGGCCTCGACGCGGTCACCCTCCTCGAGGGGAAAGGTCAGGATCCGGCCACCGGCGTCCGGGGCGAGGCGGGTCTCGGTGGCCTCGACGTGGCCCGAGACGCGGAGCGTGTTGGTGGGCGCCGGTTCGGCGCAGGCCGCGGTAAGGAGGAGGATGGCTGAGAGCGCGTGGACGCGAGTCATGCGTGACGGGGCTCCGGGGCGAGCAGGCGGAGCGCGGCCTGCTGCATGTGCGTGATGAGTTCGGAGTGGGGCACGTCGGCGAACATCGGGAGGTCGATGCGGCCGGGCCTGGCGGCGGCGCGTTCGCGAGCGGCGTTGAGCAGGAGCGGGCCGAGGATGGACATGTAGGCGAGCACCGGGTGGATGGGACGGAACAGCCCGGCGTGCTGGCCGTCGGTCAGGATGCGGGCGAAGGCCTGGAAGACGTTCTTCATGAGGGCGAGCGCCTCGGGGTCGAGTCTCGGAGCGCCCTCGGAGATCTCGCGGAGCATCAGGGGAGGGAACCAGGGGCGTTCGTCGGCCATGTGGACGAACCTGGCGACGAAGGCCGCAAGACGTTGATCGGCCGGCATGGTGGAGCTGGCGATCTCGGTGACGCTGAGTCCGACGGAGGAGAGCATGTCGCGGACGATCTGGCGGTAGAGGTCCAGCTTGTCGGCGAAATGGTAGTAGATCATCGCCTTGTTGAGGCGGGAGGCATGGGCGATGTCGTCGACGCCGACGCCGTCGAAGCCGCGACTGGAGAAGAGCTCCGCCGCGGCGGTGAAGACTGCGGTGCGGGAGTCGGGAACGGCTTGGCGTCGGCGGGTGGTCACGTTCTTGACTAACTATTTAGTTAATTCGGGCCACGCCTGTCAAGCGCGGACTAGAATCGCCTGCACGCCCACGATGCTCTTGCCCAAGGCCCCGGCCCGCCTCCTCGAGGCCGCCATCGTCACCGTTGGCACCCTCGCACTCCTCGCCTGGATCGAGGACGGCCTGCGCCTGTCCCTCGGAGGACTCACCTTCTCCGCCCGAGGGCCACTCCGGCCCGCCCTCGTGCTCCTCGGCCTTGCCCTCCTCCGGACCGCCCTCGCCCGGCGCGACCCCGCCGCCTTCACGACCCACCCCGCAACCTGCCTGCCACTCGTCATCCTGACCATGACGGCCGTCGGCTCTGGGTTGCTGCACCTCACCACCGTCTCGGGCGGCGCCGACAGCTACGGCTATGTCAGCGCCGCCTCGCTGCTCCGGGAGGGCACACTCATCCGCCACCAGCCGGAGGCCGCATGGTTGCCGGCGGCGAACGCCACGGCCGTCCTCTCCCCACTCGGTTACGTGCCAGGCCCAGGAAGCGGAACCATCGTCCCGCTCTACCCACTTGGCTTCCCCGCGCTCATCGCCGCCACCAGCCTGGTGCTGCCGGTGGGCGCGGCGCCGTACCTCGTCGCCCCCGCGATGGCCGTGCTCATGCTGGTCGTCGTTTATCGCATCGCACTCGACTGGATCGGAGCCATTCCGGGCGCCTGGCTGGCCGTGTGTCTCGCCGCGTGGGATCCCCTCGTCTTCACCTACGCCAAGCAGCCCATGAGCGACATCCCGGCGGCGGCGTGGCTGCTGCTGTCCATCTGGTGCCTCGTGCGGCCCTCGCCGATGCCCCTGCTCGCGGGCATCGCGGCGGGCGCGTCGTTCCTCACACGGCCCGGTGGCCTCGGCGCCATCGCGGCAGTGGCGCTGTTGGCCGCGACGGGCGTCCGGCCGTCCCTGCCCGCGATCGTGCGGTTCGGTACTGGTCTCGCCCCTGCGGTGGCCCTGCAGGCCTGGCTGCAGTGGCGGCTCTTCGGCAGCCCGTGGCGCACCGGATACGGGGATCTCGGCGAGCTCTACTCCGGCGCGACGTTGCTGGAGAACGCAGGCATCTACGCTCGCGCGCTCGTGGGCACGCACACGACGCTGTGGGTTCCGCTGGTCGTGGTCGGACTCATCGCACTGCGGCGTCGTGGCACGGCTTTGTGGATCCTCCTGATGCTCGCGGCCAGCCTGATCCCCTACCTGCTCTACTTCCGATTCGATCACTGGGAAACGCTGCGATTCGTTCTGCCGACCGTGGTGCTCCTCGACATCACGGCTGCCGCCGGCGCCACGCTGGTGCTGAGCCGTGCCGCCAACCCCGTGATGCATGCCGTGGTGCTCGTCGCATTCGCGGCGCTGGCGGCGATTCAGGCACGGACCTTTCTCAACGCCGAAGGAGTCCCACGATTGATGGACCAGGAACGCCGTTACGTGGTGACCGCGGAGTGGATCGACCAGCAGACGCCGTCCGGCTCGCTGGTCTTCGCGGGTCAGCACAGCGGGTCGCTCCGCCACTACGCGAGGCGCGTTACACTGCGGTGGGACGTGATCGCCCCGGGAGACCTGGCGCCAGTGGTGCGGGAGGCACATCGTCGCGGTCTCGCCGTCTACGCGGCTCTCGACGGGATGGAGCAGCCGCCGTTCCGCGATCGGTTCGCCGCCGCCCTGCAGCCGGCCGGCAGTGCTGGACCAGAGACGGTGACGATGCTGCCGGCGGCTCAGCTGGGAAACGTCCAGGTCTGGGAGCTGGTTTCGAAGGAGGACGCGCGATGATCGTCGTCCTGGCCGGCGGCTCGGGCTTCCTCGGCCGCGCGCTCGGGCAGCACTTTCGCCGCTCGGGTCACACCGTGCGCACCCTCTCCAGGCGTCCGCCCACCGCTCCGGGCGACGCGCAGTGGCAGCCCGACGGGACGTCCGGCCCCTGGTCGGCCGCGCTGGCCGACGCCGACGTCGTGATCAACCTCGCCGGCGAGGGCATCGCCGACAAGCGGTGGAGCACGGCGCGCAAGCAGGCACTTCGAACCAGTCGCATCCTGCCCGCTCGCAGCATTGCCCGGGCGCTGGGCGACATGCCCGCCCGGCCCCGGCTCGTCATCACCTGTTCCGCCGTTGGCTACTACGGGCCCCGCGGCGACGAGCCCATCGCGGAGGACACCGGCCCTGGTGACGACTTCCTCTCGCGCCTCTGCGTCGAGTGGGAGCAGCAGGCCGCGACCGCCGCATCCGCCACGACCCGTGTGGCCCTGGTGCGCACCGGCATCGTGCTGCACCCGGACGGCGGTGCGCTACGGACGATGCTGCTGCCGTTCAGGCTGGGCGTGGGCGGGCCGCTCGGTAGCGGCCGTCAGTACTGGGCGTGGATTCACCTCGAGGACTGGGTCGCCCTCGTGGCCTGGCTGGCCGCGTCCCCTGCGATCACCGCATCAGGGAATGGCCGGGGCCTGCACGATCAGGTAACCATCTGGAACGCCACTGCGCCTGTTCCGGTCACCAACGCGGAGTTCTCACGCGCGCTCGGCCGCGTGTTGCACCGCCCGGCAGTCCTGCCGGCGCCGGCCTTCGCGTTGCGGATCGCCCTTGGCGAGTTCTCGCGGTTCCTCACCACCGGCGCGCGGGTGATCCCCGCTCACGCCGAGCGCGCGGGGTTCCGCTTCCGGTTTCCCGAGCTCGAACCGGCACTGCGGGATCTGCTCGGCGCGTAGATCGCGCGTCGGACTCGATCAGTGGCAGGCCGCCAGTTTGCGGTGGCTACTTTCCTACCGCAGGCCTACCGGAGGCCTACCGAACGAAGTGGAGCCTGCGAGCGCAACGCGCGGCCTATCTGCTGTATCGATCCAGCATCCCCTTCCACTCGGGCGCCGGCACCGGGGAGCCACCGCGGCCCTCGAACACGATCTGCCCGGTTCGATAGCCCATGCCGTAGAAGCGGTCGTTCGCGTCGCGGTCCTGCCGGATGGTCGAACCGTTGAGCGTGATGCCCGCGAACAGCCCGCGTGTCCGGGAGTAGCTGAGGATCTGCGCGCGCATCTGGATGTCCGTGGACGCGCTGGCGTCACGACCCACGGGGCCGGCGGCCACCGACGCGTCGGCGCCGATCTTGAACTGGTTGCTGACCAGCTGCTCGAGGCCTCGCCGGTTCTGGACGACCAGAATCAGGTCCACTGCCTGCGCGCCGATCTGCGCGCCGAAGCTCCCGCCGGTGATCGTGAGGAACGCGGGCGAGGACCAGGCGCCGGTTTTTGGGTCGCGCGAACTGAGGATGCCGCGGCCGCGCTGCCCGCCGACGATGAACCCGCCCTTCAGCAGCGAGGGGAACACCGCGATGCCCTCGGCCTTCTGCATGATGCCGCGCGGCACGGTCTGATCCCCGGCCTCCATGATCTCGGTGAGGACGGTGATGGCTTCCTGGATCCGCTTCGCCTCGTCGCTCTGGGCGGTCGAGGTGGACGCGGCCACGATGAACAGGCCAAGCACGGCCGTGACAAGTCGCATCCCCTGACCTTACCAGAGAACGCCACTCGTTCTGTCCGCACCGGCTCCTGCCTGCGTCGATCGTGCCTCCTACTTCCTACTTCCTAATTCCTAATTCCTAGTTCCTAATTCCTATCTCCTGCCTCCTGCCTCCTGCCTCCTGTCACAACACCGCCGGCGCTCCGGCCCGGTAATCACCGCCGAGGATGCTGATCGAGCTTCCGCCGAGCCAGTTGTCGATCACCGTCGCGTAGACGGAGCGGAAGTCTGTCTCGAACCGCACATCGGCGCCGTTGTTCTCGAGCGTGGGGTTCTGGGGATCCGGCGACAGGTTGGGTGCCGTGCCATACAGCCCGCCGCGCACGAGCCCGCCCATCAGCATCATCACGCCGCCGGCGCCGTGATCGGTGCCCTGACTGCCGTTCTCGCTGATGCGACGCCCGAACTCGGTGTAGACCATCACGAGCGTCGAGTTCAGCAGTCCCTGCGCGCTCAGGTCGTCGTGAAAGGCCTTGAGGCCGTCGTTGAGCGTGGTCATCAGCGTGACGTAGGTGCCCTGGTTCACCCCCTGGCCGGCGTGCGTGTCGTAGCCACCGGTCTGCACCCAGAACACCTTCGTGCCGATCCCGCGGTTCATCGCACCCGCCACGGCCTGCAGCGCCTGTGCGAAGCCGTTGTTTGGATACGCGGTGCCCGGGCGATACGACGCCACGGTCGCGACGCGATCGAGCGTGCTCAATGCCGCCTGGGTGGTCGAGTTCACGAAGGCGAGGTGCGGGCGGTCCACCGGCAGGTGCGAGGAGATGCGCGTCTGCGCCGCGCGTTCGAACACGGCCTCCGTCGCCGTGTTCGGCGTCGCGAAGGCATACGTCGCCGGGCTGGTGATGGCCGGCACACCCACGAGCCGCCCCATCAGGGGCCGCGGCGTCTCCCGCTGCGTGTTCCACGCGACCAGCGGGTCCACGGGCTGTGGCAACGAGTCGAGGTAGCGGCCCAGCCAGCCTGTGCCCTGCGAGTTGCCCGGGTTGGCCGTCCCCCAGATGTCGAAGCCGGTGAAGTGCGATCGGCTGGAGTTCGCGTACCCGGTCCGCTGGACGATGGCCAGGCGCCCGCCGTCGAAGATGGTCCGGAGGCCTGTGAGCCGGGGATGAAGGCCCACCTCCACGCCGCTCCGGTCGCGTCCGATCTGCAGCACGTTGCCGGCCGGCACGGCGATCGTGGGACGTCGCGTGTAGTAGTTCTGGTCGGTGTAGGGGATCACCGTGCTGAGCGCGTCGTTGCCGCCGCTGAGGTACACGACCACCAGGTTCCGCGACGGCACCCCCTGCGCGAGCGCGATGTCACAGAGCACCTGCGGCGCCGCGAAGCCGAAAGTAAACGCGGTGACACCGCCCCTGACGAACGTCCGACGTGAAACCTTCATGCTGCTTCTGATCCTGGTTCGTTCCTACTTCCTACTTCCTACTTCCTGTTTCCTACTTCCTACTTCCTGTTTCCTATTTCCTGCCTCCTGCCTCCTAGTTGAACTGGTACTCGCCCGCGCCGACGATCAGGCGCACCGCCCCCGCCACCTTCGTATTCAGTTGCGCCGTGCTGCCATTCCACGTGATGCCGGCCTTCAGGTAGTCGAGGACCGCCGCGTAGCCGTCCGAGGTGAAGCCCGCGTTCGGGATACGCGCCAGCAGGTACTCGAGGATCCGCTCCGGAGAGTCGCCGTACGAGGATGCGTCACGCGCCAGGTTGAACTTCTGGTTCCCGGCGAGCGTCGCGGCGTAGTTCATGCGCGCCAGCATGGAAGCGGTGGAGAACCACTCGGCTCCGAGCGCCCACCCGTTCACGTCGGGCGGCTCGTACAGCTGCTGACCCATGTTCGCGAGAGGACCGACGGCCGAGTCCACCGACAAGCCTCGCCAACCCACGTCCTTGATCGACCGCACCACGAACTCCACCGGCCAGGCGTAGTGGCGAAACGCGGTCGAGCCGCTCAGGAACCGCTCGGACACGAGCAACCGCTGCAGCATGGCCCGGATGCTGTAGTTGCTCGCCAGGTACGCCTGGGCGACGTCGCGAACGAGGCCCTGGTCCGGTGGGTCGACGTCGCCGACGAAGAACTGATACAGGCGCGTTGCCAGCCGCTCCGCGGTTGCGGGATGCCGCGCGAGCGCGTCGATCAGATCGGTGCCGTCCTGCATGCCCTGCGCGGCCGGCCGGGCCGGGATGACGCGACCGCCGTCCGGGTAGATCGCGAACGTGAACTCCTTGGCGTTCGTGTCGTGCTGGTTCGCGTTGTAGACGAACTGGTAGTGGCTGCTCACTTCGTTGGTGCGGTCGCCGGCCAGCTGCAGGTTCCAGCCCGTGAACACGCGGGCTGCGGCGTAGACGTCGGACTCGGTGTAATGGCCGATGCCGGTCGTGAAGAGCTCCATCAGCTCGCGCGCGAAGTTCTCCTGCGGCCGCGTCCGGATGTTGGTGCGGCCGTCGAGCCACACCAGCATCGCGGGATCCTTCGCCACGTCCACCAGCAGGTCGCGGAAGCTGCCCGTGGCTCGGTCTCGAAACAGCTGGACCTGTCCGCGGACGGCGCCGCCGAAGCTCTGCGCGCTGGCGTCCATCATCTTCGTCGCCTGCACGCCGCCGAACGCCCCGGCGACCTTGCTGTACGCCGTGGCGAAGTGGTTGTGCCAGAAGAGCGCCATCTTCTCCTGGAGCGGCCGCCGCGAGTGCACCATCCGGAACAGCCAGCGCTGGCGCGCGTCGTTGATGGCCGTGTCCGGCGAGAACTGCCCGCGGGTGGTGATGCCGGCGAACTCCGGACGCCCGATGTTCGCATCCACATCGTCGGGCACCTGCTCGTAGTTGAGCAGGGTCTGGACGAGCGCGAGCGGCGAGAGATCCCCGTAGTAGGCGAGGTCGTCGGGGCTGGCCCCGAAGCCCATGCGTCGAAGGATGTGCTCCTGCACGGTCGAGAAACCCAGTCGGGATCCTAGCTCTGCCGTCCCGCAGCGGCAACGCAAAAGAGGACGGTCCGGTCCTGGACGGGGGGAACGTCCCCCTTGGACCGGGCGTGACGACTCGGGTTACTCCGGCGGCAATCGCGTGCTACTTCGGGCCAGGGGGTGCAGCGGCAGGCGCCTGGCCAAGGCTCAGGAGGTTGGCCATCAGGCGGAACGCGCCATCGGTGCCGGCCGGGAGCTGCCGCCACAGGCCGAGGCCGATGTAGATCCACCGGCCTTTGCCGACCTGCGCCTCGACGAGGGCGCCTCGCTTTGGGCCCTGGTTGTACGGGAATGGCTCCTCGAACTCGATCAGGTCCTGGATCTTCGGATCCCGGCCCTGCGTGTCGAAGAAGTAGAGCCCGCGTTCCTGCACCCAGCCGGTCCAGTCCGCGCGGCCGATGGCGTTCGGCGCGGTGAACACGGGGTGTGTCGGGTTGAGCAGCCGGACCTCGGCGTTCTCGTCGGTCACGCGCTCGCGCCCGACCTTGCCGGGATAGGGCGCGTACTGCGCGTCGTTGAACTCGAACTTGTTGTAGTTGACGATCACCGTTCCGCCGGCCGCGGCATAGTCGAGCAGCCGCTGGTTGTAGGCCCGCAGGTCCAGACGGCGCTCGTACGCGCGAACGCCGGTCATCACGACGTCGTACTTCGACAGGTCGCCCCACGCGAGCTCGTCGGCGCCGATGAAGGTAACGGACACGCCGAGCTGTTCGAGTGCTTCGGGAATCTGGTCGCCGACGCCCATCACGTAGCCAACCTTCAGGTTCGGCTTCACGGCCACATCCACGCCCTTGGCGACGACCTCGGGCGACACCAGCACGTGCCGCCGCGTGGTGTGGGGGTACTCGACGAGCTGGTATCCCTGCGCGTAGCTCGCGGCTCCGTCGCGAACCATCGCCCTGATCGGGAACTGGCTGCCGCCGGGCTTCGAGGCGGCGGAGACCAGCATCGGCGACGGCGGGGCGTCGACCAGGAAGCGGACGGTGATGGCCTCGTCCTCGCGCGAGAACGACACGGGCAGCGAGGCGGGCGTCGCGCGCCAGCCCTGCGGCAGCTCGAGCACCGCTTCGCCCTTCGCCGCGCCCTTCGCGTGATTCACGATCGTCACGCGGACGTCCTTGCGGGTGCCGCGCGCGTTGGCGGGAGTGGTCCGCGTGGGCACGATCAGCGTCTCCGGGGTGGCCGTGACGGCGAAGGCCGGCACGACGTGCAGCTCGGCCCGCTTCTCGCCGCTGAAGAGGTTCCCCTCGGATCGCGCCTGCACGGGCACGGTGACCGGGAACTCCACACCGCTCACGGCGAGCGTGAAGGTGGCGGTAAAGGGTGTCGGCCGGAACGGCAGGCCGAACGGCACGTCGGGATCCAGCACGAAGCGCGACGCGCTCGTGGCGTACTTGAAGTGCGCCGCGGTCGGCCGGGCGTTGGCAGGGACGACGCCGCCCTTCTCGGTGGGCTGGTCGAACCCGTTCAACACGCGGGACTTCACCTCGACCGGCACGGAGCCCCGCGTGGCCGCGATCAGCTGCACGCCGACCTGCTGCCCGGGCGTGACGATGCCGTCGTTGGCGACGGCGTCGATGCGCATGTCGGTAGCGGCCACGAGCGCGTTGATGAACTGCGCCTCCTTCTGCGCGAGGCGGAAGTCGATCTCGAAGCGGGCGTCCTCGGCGAGCCCCATGCCCGCGAGATCGCGGCGGAGCGCGCGCACCGCCGTCAGCCCCGCTGCCAGGGGGGCGACGGTGCCGGCGCTGTTCTCGACCTCGAGCGCACGGCGCGCGGCCTGCACGTGGCTCGTGATGGTGGAGAGCGCCGAGCCCAGCGCGGCGGGGGGATTCGCACCCGCGTACGCTGCCAGCGACCCGAGGCTCACGTCCACGCCGTCGAAGGGATCCTGTTCGGCACGGTCCACGCCATCGGGCAGCACGGTGTCGCGGAGCCGATAGGCGCGGATGCCACCCGCCATCGGCCCGGTGTCGCCAGGCAGGGGCAGCAGCTGCGACATGCCCTGGCACTTGTGCATGCTGCGGGCCTCGCCGGCCAGCTCGTTGTACGTGCGGCCAAGGATGCTGTCGTACTGCGCGCCACCGTTGAACATCAGCGGCTTCGAGGCCCCCTGCCCGGGCAACGGAGCGGCCGCGCCTCCGCGACGTGCCGCTTGCCCTGAGCCTGCCGAAGGGGGCCCCATCGGACCGAACCCCGCCGTGTAGTAGAACTTCGCCGCCTGCCACGGCCGCAGCCCTTCCTTGATCTGTTCCGGGAACTGCGCCGGGTCCGCCGCCGCGCGGAAGGCCTCGGCCGTGAGTCGAGACGAGGTCTGGTGATGCTGGCCACCGCCCTCGCCATCGAAGACGAAGCCGACGATGACCTGGGGGCGGATGGTGCGGATCATCCGGACGAAGTCGCCCAGGATCTCCTGATGGCCCCACTTCTCCAGTGTTTCCTCGACGCTGAACGAGAAGCCGAAGTCCACGGCGCGCGTGAAGTACTGTTCCGCGCCGTCGTAGCGATGCGCCGCCAGCAGCTCCTCGGTGCGCAGCACGGCCAGCGCCTCGAACAGCTCGGGGCCAATCTCGTTCTGTCCGCCCTCGCCACGCGTGGCCGTGACGAGCGTCGTGCGCATTCCCTTGCCATGCCCGTAGTAGGCCAGCATGGCGTTGTTCTCGTCGTCGGGATGCGCCGTCGTCATCATGAACGTGCCAACGGTGTCGAGCTTGCGGAGCGCGAGCTCCACGGCCGGCGTGCCGCGCAGTGCCGCGACGGGTTGCAGTTGGTGTTGCGCCGGTGTGCGCGCCGGGGCCAGCGTCGCGGCCAGCACGAGGAGGAGAGCGGCGCGCCTGCCCATTGCCGATTGCCAATTGAGAATTGAGTGATTCATTGGGCGATCGCTGAGTGTGGATTGAAGCATTCAGATTGGCTTATCTGGCAAAGGTGTGATTGGGTGCATTCACGGCGGACCCATGGGAGGACCGGGTGATACGGACGGGGCGTGGGGGGACGGGTGACGGGGCGGACGGGCGAACCCAATCCCCAATCCCCAATCCCCAATGAATCACCCAATCGCCCAGTCCCCAATCGCCCGATTCAATGCCCCGATGCGCCAATCCGCCATCACCCGATGAATCGCCCGATTGGCAATCCGCCCTCGTCAATGGACCGCGGCAGCGTCAGAAGGTGAACTTGAACCCGATCTGCAGCTGACGCTGCTCGTACCCGCCGTTGGGCACGAGCTGGTCCACCGACGTCGGCAGCGTGCCGGTCGGCACGCCCAGCGCGTTGGTGGCCACGTTGGCGTTCACGCCCGAGGTCTGGACCGTGTTGAACAGGTTCTTCACCTCGGCGATCACCTCGGCTGCGCGATTGCCGCCCACGCGGATCCGCCGCGAATAACGGAAGTCCACGTTGTAGCGCGCGGGCAGGTTGAGCGAGTTGCGCGCGACGCCATCCGGTCGATCGCTGGCGGTCGCGTCAGCGTTGATCTCCGTCACCGTGCGCAGGTTCACCGGGATGCCGCTGGCGAACTGCATCATGATGCCGAACACGTTGTTGTTCAGGATCGCGCCGGCCGCACCTTCCTTGTCGAACTGCGGCGTGGCGACGACGCTGCCGGTGAAGGTGTGGCGCTGATCCAGCACGTTCGGGCCGAGGTCGCGGTCGAGGTTGGTCACATCCGTCCGACCCGCGTCGCCCTGGACCGAGAGCGCATTGGTGATGGGTGCGTTGTCCTCGCTCTTGCCAAGGGTGTAGGCCAGGTCGAAGCCGATGCCGTTGACGTTGCGACGCGTGAACTGCAGTGTCATGTTCCTGTAGGTAGACTCGCCAATCGACTGCGTCGCGTTGATCGCGTTGTACCGAGGGTCCACGCGCGTCGCGGCGTTCACCGCCGTGCTGAAGATCGGGATGCCACTCGGCGTGGTGTTGATCGGGTTGATGAGGTTGATGTTCGTGACCACCGGCAGGTTGTTGCCCTTCACGTACGACGCACCAATCCCGACCGAGTACATGTCGGACAGCGCGTGCTCGAACTGGACGTTGTTCTGCCAGGTGCGCGCCACCTCGAAGTCCGGGTCCACGGTCCACGCCAGGTTGGGCTGCGCGCCGGCGCCGGCACTGAGGATGTTCGGGTACGCCGGGGCACCGACCTGGGTCGGCTGAAAGTTGGCCGACGCGCGGGCGTTGGTCCCGTCGTTCTGGAGCGCCTGCTCGTAAATGGCGTTCAGCGTCTGATCGTACATGATGCCGGTATTGGCGCGGATCACCGAACGGCGCTGCTCGCCGAGCGACCAGACCACGCCCAGCCGCGGCGCGAAGTTGCTCTTGTCCACCGGGAACTCGCGCGACGTCGCCACGGGGGCGTTCGGGTCGCCGTCCGGCACGCCGTACAGGTCGTAGCGAACGCCGTAGAGCACCTTCAGCGTCGGGGTGACGCGCCAGTCGTCCTGGACGAAGAAGCCGTACTGGCTGGTGTTGTACTCCAGGTCCGGCAGCCCGAAGTACTGGGTGAAGGACGTGTACCCGAACGGGCTGGCCCCGCTCGCCGCGGCCTGATACGCGGCCACGGTCGGGAACGTGTAGAGGGCGGCCGGCGCGGCGCGGCGCGTGTCGGCCACGAACTGCAGGTCCACGCCGGCCTTCAACGCATGGTCCCCGCGGAGCCAGGTGGTGCTGTTGTTGAACTGCATCACGTCCTGCGTGAAGCCGAAGCCCGCGTCCGCCGTGCCCGCGATAGGACCGCCGAACTGCGCCACGTTGGGGATGTTGATGGCAGGCCCGGTGCCGGCCAGCGCATTCGGTGTCCGCGCCTGCGCGCGCGTCGCGTACTGGAACCGGAACTCGTTCAGCAGGCTCGAGCCGATGGTCGAGATGAGCTGCGCACCGGTGGAGTGCTGGCGGTCCGTGAAGTCCGTCGCCCGCTGCACAGACAGGATGCCGCCGCCCACGTTGGCCGAGATGTTGTTGTCGAAGAACATGTAGCGCACCGACAGCCGGTTCGCCGGGTTGATCTGGTGATCCACCTTGCCGATGGCGAACTCCGTGTTCAGGCCGCGCGGCTGGTACTGCGGCTCGCTGAGACCGAGCGCCGCCTGGTTCGCCGGCGTGATCGTGATGACGCTCAGGCCCGAGAGGTCCCGCTCGGTGTGCTCGTAGCCGCCGAAGAAGTGGGTCTTGTCACGGACGATGGGACCGCCCAGGTCGAAGGTGTAGACGTTGACGTCCGTTGGCGGTTTCTCGGCGCCCGCCGCCGTGTAGAACGGCGTGGCCACCATCGACTGGCGCTGGAAGCGATAGCTGCCCTGGCCCCGGAACGCGTTGGTGCCCGACGGCGTGATGGCGTTGTACACCAGCCCCATCGTCTGGCCGAACTCCGGCGCGTAGCCCGTGGTGACGACCTTCACCTCGCGGATCATCACCTCGGACATCGGCATCTGCCTGAGGCCCGCGCGGTCCTTCTGCGTGTTGTTGCTGCCGTCCACCTGGTAGTTCACGCGCAGGAGCGCGCCATTGGCGGTCAGGCGCGGCACGCCGAACTCGTTGGTCTCGAAGCCCACCACGCCCGGCTGCAGCAGCGCGAAGTTGTAGGGGTTGCGCGAGGTCAGCGGCAGCGTCTTGATCTCGGCCGTGCTGAGCGTGCGACCCTGCTCGATCTTGGCCAGGTCCACGATCGGCGAATCGGCCGTGACCGTGACGGTTTCCGCAAGCGTGCCCACCGAGAGCCTGAAGTCAATGACCGCGGTCTGGCCCGCCCTCAGGGTGATGCCGCTCTGCTCGTACTTCTTGAAGCCCTGCAGTTCGGCCTCAACCTTGTAGTTGCCCAGCGAGAGCAGCGGGGCGCGGTAGAGCCCGCTCTCGTTCGTGACGACGGCGCGGGTGTCGCCGGTCTCGACGTTGGTGACCGTCACGGTCACCCCGGGCAGCACCGCACCCTGATCGTCGGTGACCGTGCCTTCGATGGTGCCGTTGATGGCTGTGGACTGCGCGGCTGTGGGGAGCGCCGAGGCAAGTGCGAGCACAAGTGCAAGGAACAGACGAAGCATTGAGGGACGCCTCCAGAAAAGGGCCAAGTTGGCAGTATAGCGGGGTCAGGTCACGAATTTCGACAACGCCTCTCCTGACGAATCGGGCTGGGACGGCATCCCCGAGGGGAAACTCGATATTCGTGACCTGACCCCACCCTCCCCGCACCTGTCCGCACCTGTCCGCACCTGTCCGCACCTGTCGGCACCCGTCGGCACCCGTCCCTACTGACACACATGCCAGGGGCCGACGGTGTCGAACGGCCGCTGGCCGTCGCACGGGGTCTCCTGGATGGTCACCACTCCGTCAGAGGCCTCGTCCGCCAGCCGCTGGTACTCGCGGATGCGCTGGATCTCGGTGGACGCCACCTTCACGCGCTCCCCGGTGAGAAACGTCACCACGTAGGCCCGCCAGTAGCCGGCACGGGCCAGCGTGACGCCACGCGCCTCCAGCCGCTCGGCCAGTGGCACGAACCGGGACGGCGGTGGGGCGAACGTCGCACGCTGCAGAACGGTCGCATGATCCACGAGGGCGGCGGCCGCCAGCAGGCCGCAGAGCCCCCCGCCGACCACCCGCATCAGCAACGGGCGTGGCGCTTGCAGCACCAGCGCAAAGAACGCGACGGGGAGGAACAGGGCGAGCAGACCATAGCGAAAGGTGTACATGCTGAGGTCGCGCGTGAGCGCGTACACCACGCCAGCCTCGAGCCCGACGATCGCGAGATAGACCGGGAAACCGACACCCTCGAACGACCGCCGACGGACCGAATCCACGAGAAGCCAGACCAGCAGCACAGCCGCCGGCACGGTCGCGATCGGCAACAGCTCCTCCCAGCCCACATGCGCGTCCGATCCGATCGAGATCATGTACGGCCGAAACCCTGCGAGACCCACCATCATCGGCATGTACTCGGACGCGAGCGCGCGGAAGCGACGCGGCAGGGCGGCCACGTCCACGTCCGCCCGGGCCAGCAGCTGAGCGACGTTCCCTTCTGCCGTCGCCCCCGTCCACACCGGGACGCCCGCGGTGCCCGGCCCCATCAGATCGGCATACGGCTTGAGCGCAGTGATGCCCTGGAACACCACCACGAACGCGAACGCGGTGAGCGCCGAGGGCCGGACGAGCGCGCCAACGCGGCCGCGGGCCTCGACCACCTGGACGAGGAGCAGGGCGGGCAGCGCGTACGCCGTGAACTCGCGATGGAGGAACGCGACGGCCATGGCGGCGCCGAGCGCGAGCGGCCGCGCGCGCAGCAGCCACGCGACGAGCACCCAGAGGAACGGCTCGATGTTGCCGCCCTGCGCCTCCACGAGATGGGCGGAGGTGATGAACGGCGCGAGCGCGAACGGCGCCGCCGCGAGCGCGGCGCTCCAGATGTCCAGCCGCGCGAAGCGTACCAGCAGCCGCCACAGGGTGAGCGTGGCGACCGCATTCAGCAGCACCATCGTCACGCGAAGCGCGAAGACGGTGGGACCGAGCACCGCGAAGACCGGCGCCATCAGCCACGACTCGACGCCGAGCATGTACTCCTGCCCGTAGAAGAAGAGCGGGAGGGCCCGCCCCTCGGTCAGATGCTTGGCCATCAGGCCGACGATGGCCTGGTCGGAGTCGAAGTAGCTCTCGTCGTATTGGAGGAAGAACCAGCCGCGCAGGACCACGGCGACGAGCAGGACCACGGCCGCGAGGATGACGCGCGACTTTGGTTCGCGCGAACCCTGAGGCATCATGCTGGACGTCGATGATAGCAGCAGGGCTTCTGCCGGCCTGCGCCGCGGCGTGGCATCGCGGCGTGCTGGAGATGGTGCGCGCCGGTTGGTGGCTCGACCTCCCCTTGGCGGATCGCTGGGCACCCGTGGTCTGGCTGGCGGCCCCCGCGGCCCTGATCACCGCCATGGCGATCGCCGCTGCCGCGACGTGCCGCCGCCCTCTCCTGATCGTCACCCTCGGCCTCTCGAGCGTGGTGCACCCATGGCTGGCCGTGGTGCTGGCCCCCCTTGTGCTCCTCGTGCGCGCGTGGCCGTCGCTGGCTGACCTTCGCACGCCGGCCGCGGTGGGCGGGCTGATATGGCTGGGCGGCGCCTGGATGACGCCGTCGTGCGTGTCCCAGGGTGACGGAACACTGACGGCCGTGGGCCTTGCCGGCGGCTGGTGGTCGGCCATCGGCCTCGCGGGCGCCGTCCTGATCGCGATCGATCTGCTCTTCAACCACGCCGGACGGCGAAGGCAGCTGGCCGCGACGGCCGTGCTCCTGCTCGCCAGCGGGTGGCTGCTGAGCGGCCGCGCGACCGACGCCACGGCGCTCGTCGGCGCGTCGATCGCGGTGTGGTGGTGGCGCATCGCCGCCGGGGCGTGGCTCGTCCTGGCGTGGCAAACCACCGTCGTCGGCCGACTGGGCGCGGTGGCGTTGCTCGTGCTCGTCCCGGCGCTGGCTGTCGTGCGCGCCGGGGCGTCGCCGCAGCCCGCGGACGCGCCGGCCTCGTCGGAGGTCTGGAGCGCACTCGAGGCCGCGGGCAGCCCGGCGGCGGTGATGACCGCCGGCGGTCGTACCGACGTCGCGGCCATGCTCTGGCGCAGCGGCCCGTCCGATGCGCAGCGCACGCTCGTGGTGATTCCGCCGGATCCGGATGTGACGAGCCGTTACCTCGCGACGACCGCCGTGTACGCGTGGCGTGATTCGGCCCGGACGCTCGCCATGCGCGGCATGCTGGTGGCCCCGGTGCCGATGCGCGATCGGCCGCAACCGCTGCTCTGGCGCGTGCTGCAATTCGAGCGATGCACCAGGCTCACGCCGGATTGGGTGGACGTGGGACCGGCAGCCGCGGGCGGACAGTTTGCCGGACTGTTCCCCCTCGTGGAGCCCAACCGGGGCATCCTGATCTACCTCGCGTCGCCTCGTGCCCTGTCGCCGCGGGCACTCGACTGGCCCCCGGAGTCGGTCCAGGGGCTGGACGCGCGGACATTCGATCGACAGTCACCTGCCGGGCCGACGGCGCTGACCGAGGCCCTGGAGCGCGACGCACTGCCGGCCGCATCGCTGGGCAACGCGCGGTTCGTCACACGGATGAGGCTGGACCGACGTGGGAGGGCCCCGGAGACGCTTGGTGTCTCGTTGGGAGGGCTGGCGACGGCGGCATGGGCGCGCGTCTACATTCCCGGCGATCCGCGACCCGATCGGCAGCCGTCGATCTGTCGCAGCAGCGTGGACGTGCCGATCACGGCCTACGCAGGTGCACCGGCGACCCTGGCTTTCGATCTCTCCTCACCCCACAGCGTCGGGGGCGGATGGCATGGACCGGAAGGGAGCGGCCAGGACGTCTTCCGCTGGACGGCGGAGCCCGACGCGGATCTGCTGTTCATCGCCCATCGACCTCAGCCGCTGATGCTCGGCCTCGACGCGCAGCCGGGCACGGGCGACTGGGTGACGGCGGATGTGCAGGTGACGTTGAACGGCACCGCCGTGGCGTGTCGTGAAGGTGCCCCGCCGTGTGAGTGGGTGTTACCAGCCGACGCCATGCGGACCGGCCTCAACGTGATCACGCTGCACAGCGTCACCGTGCCCGCCCCGGCGCCCGAGACGCGACGGCTGGGACTGCTCGTCAGAGGCGTGCAACTCGCGCGCCCGTAAGAACGAAACACGCCGCCTTCGCGGCGCAGCCGCTCCAGCGAGCCTCGCCGAAGCCCAGGCGGAGGCGGGAAGGCACGAAGGACACGAAGGTCGACACGAAGAACAACAATGGTGGAGTCACGGTCTAATCGTTCCGTACGACTCCAGCTTCTGGTGACAGACGGCAGCGTGATCCCACCAACTAGAATCTTCGTGTCCGTCTTCGTGTCCTTCGTGACTTCGTGGTTTCCTTCCCCTCGGTTACAGGACGCGCGCGAAGCCGAAGTGCTCGTCGTCCTTCGCCGTGGTGCCCTGCACGCACCGCAGCACGATGCGGCTGGCCAGGAACGCCCGCGCGGGGTCGTGCCCGGTACCGAAGGCGAACAGCTGGTGCGGGAAGTTGCGGTGCGGCCCGACGAAGAGGCCGCCGTCGACGCTGTGTGCCACCGGCAGTGACCAGCCGTACGCCGGCATCACGCCGGAAATGTCCGGATAGAGCCGCGTCAATTCGTACATGAGCTGCCCGGTCCGCTGAACGTCGAGCTTCTGCACCTGCACCGGCTTCGGTCGCCGCGCGTCCGCGCCACTCACCAGCGCGCGGTGGTCCGACGTCCACCGGATGGTATGCGGAGGGCTATCCGTGTCGCAGACGATGTGATCGCGCGGACCGACGGCCTTGCGCACGGTCGCGGGGAGATCGTCGGTCAGCACGAGCGCCCGCGACTCCCAGCGGAAGTGACGCTTCAGCGCGGCGACGAGGCTCGTGGGCTCGCCGGTCGCGTGCACGACGTGGGCCGTGACCAGCTGTCCGTGCGGCGTCACTACGGTGGCCCGCACGCGATCGAACCTGACGGTGGTGACGGGCGATCTCTCGAACAGCCGCGCGCCCCGAGCCTCCGCAGCGCGGGCGAACTGCAGGACGAGGCGGTACGGGTCGCACGCCGCCCACCCGGGCAGGCGCACTCCGCCATCGACCTCGACACCCGACGTCTTCTGTGCCGCGGCGCCCTTGAGCCAGGAGACGTCGATCCCGGCCTCGCGGCGCGCCTCGGCCTCCTTGCGCAGCGGCTTCGGCTCGGCACCGGGCGTCACCAGGCGGAGAGCGTCGAGCGTCTCGAAATCGCCTGTGAACTTCAACCGCCGGACGGCAGCAGCCAGGTCCAGCACCGCGCGCCGTACGTGTTCGAACTGCGTCCGCGCCACCCGACGCCCGGCTGCGGTCTCCAGGCCGACGAAGGAGGCCGTCGCCTCACCGGCGCAGATGCCGCTGGCGTGTCCGCTGCCGCCCTGGCCCAGCCGCCCGGCCTCGAGCAGGACCACTTTGATGCCCGCCGCGGCGGCCGCGTAGGCCGTCATGGCGCCGGTGAGCCCGCCGCCGATCACCACCATCGGCGCCTCGAACTCGCCCCGGAAGGTGAGATGAGACGGACGCTTCTTCGCGGCGACACCATCAATCCAGGGCGAGATGCCGTAGCGGGTTGGCACGGGGGAAAATATAACCCGCAAGTGCGGGCAGGTGCCGACAGGTGCGAATGGCCCGCAGCCTGTAGCCTCCAGCCTGTGGCCTGTAGCCTGTAGCCTGTAGCCTGAAGCCTGAAGCCTACCCCCTGCGTCTTGGTGCCCGCTCGAGCGCGAGCAGCTTCTCCTTGCGGGCGGTGCCCCACCGGTAGCCGCCGAGGCCGCCGTCGGACTGGACCACGCGATGGCAGGGGACGACTACGGCCACGGGATTGGTGGCGCAGGCGCGGGCCACGGCCCTGACGGCTCCGGGGCGGCCGATCGACCGGGCCACCTCGGCGTAGGGGCGCGTCTCCCCGTAGGGAATCGCCTGGAGCGCGCGCCAGACCTTCCACTGGAACGCGGTGGCCTGCACGTCGATCGGGAGGGCGGGCGTGGGCGCCTGGCCCTTCAGGTGGTCGACAATCGCGCGCACCCACTCCGAGCGGGCGCGCTCACCCTCGCGAATCTCGGCGGCGCGGTACTCCTCCCTCAGAGACTGCGCCAGCTGCTCGTCCGACTCCCCCAGCTTCACCGCACACACACCGTTGATCGTCGTGCCCACGAGCAGGCGGCCGAACGGGCTCGGCACGATGGAGTAGGCGATCTGCATTCCCGCGCCGTGCTTCCGGTACGCGGAGGGGCTCACACCGCGCGCGGCGCCACCCTCGTAGACGCGGCTTGGCGATCCGTAGCCCGCCTCGTAGATCGCGGTGGTGACGTCACGGCCCCGCCGCAGGCTGGCCCGCAGGCGATCCGCGCGGCACGCCGCCTGAAACTCCCGCGGCGACACGCCCACGAGCGCCTTGAAGCGGCGCTGCAGGTGGTGCGGGCTCATGGAGGCCACGCGGCCGAGCTGGGTGAGCGTGACGGGCTCGTCGGCGTGCGCGGCCAGGTAGGCGGACACGCGGCGAACGGCCTCCATGCCGGGCACGCCGACGTCCACCTGATCCGGCGTACAGCGCTTGCAGGGCCGGAAGCCGTCCTTGCGCGCGTCGGCGCCGGTGTCGAAGAACCTGACGCGGTCGGCGCGCGGCCGGCGGCTGGGGCAACTCGGCCGGCAGTAGACGCCGGTGGAGGTCACGCCGTAGACGAAGGTGCCGTCGGCGGCGGCGTCGCGCGCGGCCAGCGCCTTCCACCGCGCGTCGAGACCGGAGGGTGCGCTCGTGGCCATCAGTGCATGCTGCATCATGACCGACACGATAGGCCAGCGCCCCGGGTGGCCGCGATCCGCGGCTTGCGATTACATCCTGCTGCCCGCCCGAGAGATCGGCACGCTCGGCGGCTTGCTTGCCCGCCGGAGCCTTGGCGATGGCGGGCCCCTATCCCCGATAGAATCGCTCCATGCGCGTGCTGGGACGGGTCGTGCTCGTCCTCCTGCTCGTCTCCGGATTCGGCATCGGTGCCGGCGGCTGGTACGTCCGCGGTCAGTTGCGCGGGAGCCTGCCGCAGCTCGACGGGTCGGTCCAACTGGCGGGCCTGTCGGCCCCCATCACGGTCACCCGTGATGCGCTCGGCGTGCCGTCGATCACCGGCGCCACCCGCGCGGACGTCGCGCGTGCCCTGGGGTTCCTCCACGCGCAGGATCGCTTCTTCCAGATGGATCTCCAGCGCCGCCAGCCGGCCGGTGAGCTGAGCGCCCTCGTTGGCGCGCGCGCGTTCCCGCTGGACGCCGAGGTGCGCGTGCATCGCTTCCGGCACGTCGCCGCGGAGGCCTACCGCCGGACGAGCCCGGAGTGGAAGGCCATCCTCGACGCATACGCGGCCGGCGTCAACGCGGGCCTGCAGTCGCTGTCGTCGCCGCCCTTCGAGTACCTGCTGCTTCGCGCCACGCCCGAGCCGTGGACGCCGGAGGATTCACTCCTCACCGTCCTCGCCATGTTCGGCACGCTCCAGGGACGGCAGGCCGTGTTCGAACAGACGAACCAGCAGCTCCGCGACGCCCTGCCCGAGCCGCTGTTCCGCTTTCTCACCGTCGCCGGCTCCGACTGGGACGCGCCCGCCTCCGGCGCGCAACTGCCACGACCGCCGGTCCCGGGTCCTGAGCTCGCCGATCTGCGACGCGACGCGACGCAGATCACCCGCACCGCACGACTCCTCGATACACCTGATGCAGCGGCTGCGGGTGGACCTGCGCGGCACCATTGGCTGCGCAATTCCGCCGTTGTGGGGTCCGCGGCAAGGAATTGCTCCGCCAACGGTGCCGCGCAGGTCCACCCGCACGACTGTGATAGCTGGCGCGTGGTTCAGCAGGGGCGGAACAATTCCTTGCCGCGGACCCCGCAACGGCGGAATTGTGAAGCCCCTGCTGAACCACGCGCCAGCCTGACAGCCGACGAAGAAGCCGCCATCGTCGGATCCAACAACTGGGCGGTGGACGGCGCGCACACCGCGAGCGGCCGTGCGATGGTCGCCAACGACATGCACCTCGCGATCGGCGTACCGAACATCTGGTACCGCGCGTCGATGGCGTTCCCCGATCCGGCGGAGCCCCTCGCGACGCTGCGCCTGACCGGCATCACGCTCCCCGGCCTCCCGGTGACCGTGGTCGGCAGCAACGGGCACGTTGCCTGGGGCTTCACCAACACCGGCGGCGACTGGAGCGACCTGGTCCGCATCGAGCCGGACCCACGGGACCCGTTGCGCTACCTGACACCCGAGGGGCCGACGCTCTTCGACCTCGGCGAGGAGCACGTCGCCATCCACGGCGAAGCCCCGCGCTCGGTCCCCGTGCGCGGCACGATCTGGGGGCCCATCGTGTGGACGGACGCGGCGGGCCGCGAGTATGCGCAGCGGTGGATCGCGCACGATCCGGCGCTGCTGGCGACCGAGCTCGATCGGCCGGAGCGGACCCGCACCGTGGACGAGATGCTCACCGCCTTCGCGGGCCTCGGTCTCCCGAACCAGAACCTCGCCACCGCGGACACCACCGGGCGCATCGCGTGGACGGTGGGGGGCGCCATCCCGAAGCGTCGAGGCCTCGACGGATTCACGCCGGAATCGTGGGCCGACGGCTCTCGTGGCTGGGACGGCTATCTCGACCCGACCGACTACCCGCGCATCGTCGATCCGCAGGCGGGCCGCATCTGGACGGCGAACGCCCCGGTCGTGGACGGCCAGGCGCTCGAGACGATTGGCGACGGCGGCTACGCGGACGGCATCCGCGCGCGGATCATCCGCGATCGCCTGATGGAGATCCCGAGGGCCACGCCGCAGCAGATGCTCCAGGTCCAGCTGGACAACACCGCGTTGTTCCTCGAGCGCTGGCGCAGCGTCGCCATCGACGTGCTCGGCGGGCCCGCGGCGGACTCACCCGCGGATCGACGCCCGGCGCGCCAGGAGTTCAACCGCCTGCTGCAGACGACCTGGACGGGCCGCGCTTCGTCGGACTCCGAGGCGTACCGCCTGACACGCACGTTCCGCCTGCAGGTGGTGCGACGCGTGCTCACGTTCCTGACCGCGCCCGCCGTCGCGCGCGATCCGTCGTTCGACTACACGCGCGCCATGCGGACGGAAGGGCCCGTTTGGGCGCTCGTTGCCGCGCGTCCGATGCACCTGCTGGACCCGCAGTTCAGGAACTGGGACGAACTGCTGCTCGCCTCGGTCGATGCCGCGATCGTCGAGCTCACCGAGGGTGGCAGGTCGCTCGCCGGCCGCACGTGGGGCGAATTCAACCGCGCGCAGATCCAGCATCCCCTGGCTTCGGCCGTGCCGCAGATCCATCGCTGGCTGAACATGCCCGAGGACCCGTTGCCTGGCGACGCCTACACCCCCCGCGCGCATGCGCCGCGTACAGGGCCATCCGAACGCATGGTCGTCTCGCCGGGCGATGAGGAGCACGGCATCCTCCACATGCCCACCGGCCAGAGCGCGCATCCGCTGTCGCCGTTCTTCGGCGCCATGCACCGTGCGTGGGTCGAGGGCGATGCCGTCCCGTTCCTGCCCGGACCGGCCGTGCACACGCTGACGCTCGTGCCATGAAGGGGCCGAGGGACAAGGCAGGACCGTATTCAGCCCGGCGAGCAGTTCGACGTCGAGCGCATCGGTCGTAGTGAGTACCGCCTGGTCCGACGGCCAGTAGCACCTGGTGCAGCCGCCGTGGATTGGCTGCTCGCGTGCCCGACCAAAGGCTACTTCGTGTCCATCGAGTCCGAGTCGACTGACACGCTGTGACCTACCTGGTCGACGCCAACGTGCTCAGTGAGCCCACACGTCCGGAACCATCGGCGAAGGTGGTGGCGTGGTTGAGGGAGCACGCGCACGAGTTCGCTGTCGATCCCATCGTCCTCGGCGAGCTCCGATTCGGTATCCTGCTGCTGCCAAGAGGGAGAAAGCGAGCCGCACTCGAGCAGTGGTTCGATGCAGGGGTGAAGCACCTCGCGGGCCTCACGTGGGAGGCTGAGACCGGATTGCGATGGGCGGCCCTCGTCGCAGACTTGCGGCGCAAGGGTCACGCGATGCCGATCAAGGACAGCCTGATTGCCGCCACGGCACTCGTCCACGATCTGACCGTGGTCACGCGGAATCGCTCGAACTTCGCCCGGGCCGGCGTCCGCGTGCTCGACCCTTTCTCCGCCTAAGTCGCCGCCGCGTGAGGTTGGTTCGACTCCAGATTGGTGATCTGATGTCCAGGGGCGACGCGCCCGGTTGGGCAGGACGGGCGGAATTGCGCACCCCGGCACTGGTCCGGCTTTTGCTATGGGCAGCGCCATGTTGACCTTCCCCAGCCGCGCGGTCCTGTCCCGTTGTGCCGGTCTGCTCGCGTGCCTGACGCTCGCCGCTCAGGCCGCAGCCGATCCGGTCACCCGCTCGACGCTCGGCTGGGCGGTCAACGGCATCGTCAGCGAGGTGGCCCGCGCCGGTGACGTCGCCTTCGTCGGCGGGTCGTTCGGCACGGTCGCACCGTCGCAGAACCAGGTCTTCGGGGTCGCGGCGTTCGCCACCGACTCCGCCGTGCCCGTGCTCCCGCCACTCGACGTGAATGGCCGCGTCCGCACCGTGGCGGCGCTTCCCGGCGGCGGCTGGCTGATCGGCGGGCAGTTCACGCAGGTCAACGGCCTCGCACGCACGCGTCTCGCGCGGCTGCGGGCGGATGGCACGGTGGACACGACCTTCACGGGCTCGGCCAACGGCACCGTCTGGACCATGGTCGTCGCGGGGTCGAGGATCTACCTCGGCGGGGAGTTCACCCAGGTCAACGGCACGAGCCGCATGCGGCTTGCGGCGCTGGACGCGACGACGCTGGCGCTCGACGCGACGTTCGTCGCCGAGGCCGAGGGCGGCGGGTCGCCTTCGGTGTGCGCGCTGGCCGTGGACGGGAGCACGGTCTACGTGGGCGGCGCGTTCACGATGGTGAACGGGGCGTCGCGGGCCAATCTCGCCGCCGTGAGCGCCACGACCGGCGCGACGCTGCTCGGCTTCACGGGTACGGCCGACGGCCGGGTGAATGCGCTTGCCGTCAGCGGGTCGGCGCTGTTCGCGGCCGGGGACTTCAACACCATCGGCGGTTCGTCCCGGCGCGGTATCGCACGGCTCGCCTCCGCCACAGGCCTGGCCGACGTCGCCTTCGACGCGGGCAGCGACGGCCCGGTCTCGGGCCTTGCCGTCTCCGCCGCCGGCGTGTTCGTCGGCGGGTCGTTCGGCCACATCGGCGGCCAGGGCCGCGAGCACGTCGCCCAGCTCAGTGCGACCACCGGACAGGCGACGACCTGGGATCCCGGTGCCGATGGCGACGTGGAAGACGTGGCCCTGTTCGGCACCGTCCTGCTGGTGGCCGGGGATTTCCGCCAGACCGGCGGCGCCGAGCGCCTGTACCTGGCGGCCCTCGATACGACGCGCGCCACGGACAACGCGCTCTCGTGGAACCCCTCGCTCAACCGCGGCGCCGACAGCCTCGACGTGGATGCCGCCGGCGTGGTGTTCGTCGGCGGCGACTTCAACTACTACGGCGCCGTGACGCGCGAGAACCTCGCCGCGATCGATCTGTTGACTGGCGAGCTGCTTCCCTGGAACCCCGGCGCCAATGGCTGGATTCGGGCGCTGGACGTACGCGACAACACGGTCTACATCGGCGGAGACTTCACCACCATCGGCGGGGTGTCCCGCAGCCGCATCGCCGCCCTCGACGTGGTGACCGGCGTCGTCTCGTCGTGGACAGCGAACCCGAACGCGCCGGTCAAGGGACTGATGGTCTTCGGCAACGCGGTCTATTTCGTGGGGGAGTTCTCGCAGATCAAGAACAGCACCGCACGCGGCAGGGGCGCGGCCGTTGCGTTCGACGGCTCGATACTTCCCTGGAACCCCGCCGCCAACGGCACCATCGATTCGGTGTTCGTCACCGAGACGCGCACGTATCTCGGCGGGCCCTTCACCACGCTGGGCGGCGTGTCGCACCCGCGGCTGGGTGCCGTGGACACCACGACAGGCGCCCAGGACCCGGCCTTCGCGCCCACGGTGAACGGCACGGTCTATCGCGTGGATCTGCAGAACGACGCGCTGTTCTTTGGCGGCAGCTTCAGCATGGTGAACGGCTCCACGCGCAACAACGCTGCAGCCGTGAAGGTCAACGCCGGTATGTCGGACGATGGCACGCTGCTCGGGTGGAACCCGGATGCGGGCGGCCCCCTCTACGACATCGACGCCGTTGGTGACGTCGTCTACCTGGCTGGCGGGTTCGGCTCCGTGGGTGGCGAGTCGCGCCCGGGCATCGCGATGGTGGACGCGCTGGCCAATGGTGGGGCCCTGCGGAGCTGGGAGCCCGAGGACGTGTCGGGCGGGGCGATCTCCGTGATCGATACGTCGAACACGGCGGTGCTCTTCGGTGGCCTGCTCTACGACGAGAACCATGTGGAGGTCGGCGCGGTGCTCTATCCGGAGGCGACCTCGCCCGGCGCGCCGCGCCCGCCGACGACGCCCGACGTGGTCGTGCGAGGCAGCCAGCTCACGCTGACGTGGACGCCGCCGCCGATTGGCGCGCGGCCGAGCACCTACGTCATCGAGGGCGGCAGCGGGCCGGGACAAAGCAACCTGGCGAACTTCGCCACCGGCAACACGCAGACGTCGTTCACCGCCGGCGGCCTGGGGCCTGGCACCTACTACCTCCGGATGCGATCCAGGAACGCCGCGGGCACCGGCGCGCCCGGCCTCGAGCAGGCGTTCGTCGTCGGCGCGGCCGGCTGTTCCGGGCCTCCGGCGGCACCGCTCGATCTTCGTACCAGCGTGAGCGGTTCCACCGTGACGCTCACCTGGCGATCCGCCGCGCAGTCGATCGTCTCCAGCTACCGCGTCCTGGCGGGATCGGCCAGCGGCGTCGCCGATCTCGGCACCTTCGACGTCGGCAACGTCACGACGTTCACCACGCCGGCGCCGACTGGCGCTTACTTCGTGCGCGTCCAGGCCGCGAGTGCGTGCGGCCTCGGCGTGCCGTCGGCCGAAGCCGTCGCGGTGGTGGGCGGTGCGGTGACCCCGCCGGGCCCGGTGTTCGGGCTCGAGGGCGCCGTCACGGGCAGCACCGTCACGCTGGCGTGGGGCGCCCCCTCGGTGGGCACCGCGCCGTTCCAGTACCGCGTCGAGGCCGGCAGCGCGCCCGGACTGGCGAACCTGGCCGCCATCGTGGTGGGCACGCCGAGCTTCACGACGGCGGGCGTGCCGCCGGGCATCTACTACGTCCGCGTACGTGCCATCGGTCCTGGCGGCGTCGGGCCGGCGGGCAACGAGATCGTGGTCGTCGTGCAGTAGCCATCGGGCACGGCCACGGCCGCGGTGACGAACCGGCCTGCGCCTCATGGACGACGCAGGCCCGGCGCCATCTCGTTCAGCATGGCCGCAAGCCGATCCGTCGCGGCCACGACGGCTTCGCCGATCAGTGTCTCGGCGAAGTCGACGCTGGTCATGTCGGCGGCACCCCCTGCGATGCCCCGCCGGCGTCCGAAGAGCCCGCCGATGGACGTGCTCTCCCGTGTACTCTCACCGCTCGCTTCGCCGGCGGCGAGGACCTCGCCCGTGTGCGCGTCCACGAGACGGTACGCGATCGACACCACGGCCTTGTGCTGCTTCCTGCCAACGCGCACGCCCGCCAGCGGGCCGACGAGACCGACCTGGCCCAGCGCGATGCGTGTGTTCCGATCGTCCCGGCCGAAGGCGACGATGTCTCCGCGAAGGTAGACATCCGCCGCGATGACGTCACCGGCGGGCCCGCTGCTCCCAACCATTGCGCCCTCGATGAGCCGCATCCGTCCGGCTTCGTGGACGCGCGTGATCAGCCGGGCGCGGATGCCCTTGCCGATGTCGACGTGGGTGCCGAAGATGGCCTGCACGTTCGTCGACACGCTGCCCCAGTCGAACTCGTCGATGACGGCCCGCGGGAGCGTGGCGCGCCCGGATGGGGGCGGCGGCACGTCTGCGGCAGCGGCCGCATCGGCGCGACCGGCGGGCCCCAGGACCATCACCATGGCCACCACCACGTACACTCCGGAGAACCGTCGCATGGTCATGCTCATCCTCCTTCACCTGCTGGGACGACGATAGCGAGGTGCGGAGGGCGAGTCCTGAGGACGGGATGAGGAATTATGAGTTCCGGCTCGATCACGCTGCGCGCGCGGCAACGGCGGCGGCGATCTCCCGCACCGCAGGGTCGCCGTACAGGGGCAGGAACATCGGATCGGCGACAAGGCTCCAGCCGGCCGGCCCGGGCGGCGCCTGTTGCAGGAGCGCGCGCAACAGGCCGAGGGCCTCGGCAGCCTCGCCCTTCCATGCGAGGGCGGCAGCCTGGATCAGCACGGCGTCCGCGGTCTTCGCACCCTCGCGCAACTCGTCCAGCGCGCACTCCAGCCGCGCCGCCTCTTCTGCGCCCGCCAGGTGAAGGCCGAGCACGCCACGCGCCGCGCCCTGATTGAGTGCCTCCGACGCGGCGAACGCCGTCCGCGCCGCGTCGATGCGAGCGGCGTGCAGGTGAAGGAACCCGAGGCTCGACTGCGCGAGCCACCGGGACTCGGTCGCGTAGATGCCGTAGCCCGCGTGAGCGATCTCCATGGCCATTGCGGCTGCGGCGTCCTCCAACCGGCCCTGGCCGGTGAGGGCGAGGCCACGCAGCCAGTGGAGGCCCGCGACGGGGAGCACCGATCGCGGCAGCTGCAGATCCTGCAGCCGCGCACCGGCGTCGGCCGCGGCCTCCGCGCGATCCCAGGCCCCCCGCGCCACGAACACCATGCCCGACAGGAGGTGGGCGACCGCGCACGACGGCCACAGCGCCAGCGCCCGGTCGGCCGCGCGCAGGCGCGCCTCGCCCCACGAGGCCAGCGCCAGCCGGACGTGGTGCCGCCAGTTGTCGGGCTCCAGGGCCAGGGCGCGGCGAAGCGCTGCCTGCGCCTCGTCGAGCCGCCCGGCCAGGGCCTGGGCGTGACCGAGCACCGCCCAACCCTCACCGAGCCGTGCATCGAGGGCCACGGCCCGCTGGGCGGATGTCAGCGCCTCCCGGAGCAACGACTGGTTGGGGTGGTTCACGCTGCGTGTGATCTCGAACGCGATGACGTGCGCGTTGGCGGTGCCGGCGTGCGCCGGGGCATAGCCCGGCATCGCGGCCGCGGCGGCCTGCATCGCCTGGCGCGCGGCGTCCAGGCGCGCGGGATCCAGTGACTCGAGCGCCAGGCGGCCGTTCACCCACTGTCGAAACGGATCGTCGTGGACGTCGCCTGCGGCCGGCGTCGTGAGGAACCCGGGCTCCGGCTCACGCGTCACCGTGCCCACGAAACGGTATCCCCGCCGCGCCAGCGTCTGGATCACCTGCGGACGATCCGGGGCATCGTCCAGGGCCTTGCGAATGTCCGCGATGGCCCGCGTCAGGGTGTTCTCGGTGACGTGCACGTCCGGCCAGAATCGATCCAGCAGTTCGTCTTTCGTGGCGATCGCGCCGTCCCGTTCCACCAGATAGGCGAGGATCTCGACGAGGCGCGGCGAGAGGTCGACGCCGGCCCCCTGACGAGACAGCGTCCATGTCCTCGTGTCGATCGCATAGGGTCCGAAACGGACCATGACCGGCAGGGCCCCTACAGCACCGCGCGCGCTTCCAGCGCGCGTGTCGCCGCGTGCTCGACGGTGTCGGCCACAACCGTGATGTGTCCCATCTTCCGGCCCGGCCGCGGGTCGCCCTTGCCGTAGAGGTGCAGCGCGGCGCCCGGCACGGACAGCGCGGCGTCCCAGTCGGGCTCGCCGTCCTTCCACACCTCGCCGAGCAGGTTCACCATGGCCGCGGGGCGCGGCTGCTCGGTGGATCCGAGGGCCAGGCCGCAGACGGCGCGCACCTGCTGCTCGAACTGGCTCGTGGCGCACGCCTCGATCGTGAGGTGCCCTGAGTTGTGCGGGCGCGGCGCGATCTCGTTGACGAGCAGCCGGTTCTCGCGCGTGACGAAGAACTCCACACAGAGCACGCCGACAAAGCCCAGCTCTTCCAGCACGCGGCGGGCGAGCGCGCCGGCCTCCGCGGCAACCGCCGGCGGCACGCGCGCCGGCGCGACCGACACATCGAGGATGTGATTGACATGGCGGTTCTCGATGGCGCCGTAGTCCACCATCGCGCCGTCGAGGCCGCGCGCCGCGACCACCGAGATCTCGCACGCGAAGTCCACCACCTGCTCGACGATGGCCTCCTGGTGGCCGACGAGGCCCCAGATCGATTCGGCCTGCTCGATGGCCTCGATGCGATGCTGCCCCTTGCCGTCGTAGCCGAAGACGGCCGTCTTGACGATGGCCGGCAGGCCCACGGTGCCGAGCGCCACGGCCAGCTCGTCGATCGACTGCACGCGTGCGAACGGCGCGACCGGGAACCCGCGATCGGCCAGGAACGCCTTCTCGCGCGCACGCTGCTGCGTGATGTGCAGCGCAGCGCCGCTCGGCCGCACCGGCGCGAACTCGGCCGCGGCATCCGCGGCGTCGGCCGACACGTTCTCGAATTCGAAGGTGACGACGTCCACACCGCGCGCGAAGGCGCGGATGGCTTCGAGGTCGTCGTAGTCCGCGGCAATCTCCACGTCGGCCACTTGGCCCGTCGGCGTGTCGGTGCCCGGCGACAGGGTGTGCACCCGGAAGCCCATGCGGCGCGCGGCCAGCGCCATCATCCGGCCCAGCTGGCCGCTCCCCAGCACCCCGATGGCGCCTCCCGGCAGGACGATACGGTTCACGGCAGTGTGGCGGCGCGGACCTCGGCGGTCTGGTCCTCGCGGAACGCCCGGAGCCGCTCCCGCAGGTCCGGCCTGCTGGTGGCGAGGATCGAGACGGCGAGGAGCCCGGCGTTGGTGGCGCCGGCCTTGCCGATGGCCAGCGTGGCCACGGGCACGCCGCCGGGCATCTGGACGATGGACAGGAGGGAGTCGAGGCCCTGGAGCGCGTGGCTCTGGACCGGCACACCGAGCACCGGCAGCAGGGTGTGCGCAGCCACCATGCCGGGCAGATGCGCGGCGCCGCCCGCGCCGGCGATGATCACCTGGAGGCCCCGCGCCTCCGCGCCCTGAGCGAACTCCGCCATCCACACCGGCGTGCGATGCGCGGACACCACGGCCTTCTCGTAGGGGACCGCAAAGCGTTCCAGGATCTGCACGGCGTGCGCCATGGTGTCCCAGTCGGACGTCGATCCCATGATCACGGCGACGAGCGGGGTGGAAGACGCCATTCAGCGCAGAGTATATTGCACCCCTGCACCCGTGCACCCCTGCACCCGTGCACCCCTGCACCCGTGCACCCTTTATGGAATGGCTCAACTACCACCACCTGCTCTACTTCTGGATGGTCGCCCGCGAAGGCAGCATCGCCAGGGCCGGTGAGCAGCTGCGGCTCGCGCAGCCCACCATCAGCGGCCAGATTCGCATGCTCGAGGAGCAGCTGGGCGAGAAGCTGTTCCAACGATCGGGCCGCAATCTCGTGATGACCGACGTCGGCCGGCTCGTCTACGAGTACGCGGACCAGATCTTCGCGCTCGGGCGCGAGATGCTCGATACGTTGAAGGACCGGCCCACGGGCCGGCCGATCCGTTTCCAGGTGGGCGTCACCGACGAGGTCTCGAAGCTGCTCGCCTATCGGTTTCTACAGCCGGCGCTCTCGAACGTGCAGCCCACGCACATCGTGTGCCGCGAGGGGCCGCTCGATCGCCTGCTGGCCGACCTGGTGACGCACGCCGTGGACCTCGTGCTGGCCGACACCCCGATCGGGCCGACCCTCAAGGTGAAGGCGTACAGCCACGCGCTGGGCGACTCACCCATTTCCGTGTTCGGCGCGGCGAAGCTGGCCAATGCGCATCGGCCGCGGTTTCCGCAGTCGCTCGATGGCGCCCCGTTCCTGCTGCCGACCGAGCAGAAGACGCTGCGGCGGTCGCTCGACACGTGGTTCGACAAGCACGGCATCCGCCCACGCATCGTCGGAGAGTTCGATGATTCGGCGCTCCTCAAGGCCTTCGGCCAGGCGGGCGCCGGGCTGTTCGCCATCCCGACGGCCATCGAACCCGAGGTGATGCACCAGTACGGCGTCTCCGTGGTCGGCCGGCTGGACGACATCAGGGAACGCTACTACGCCATCTCCGTGGAGCGGCGCCTGAAGCACCCGGCCGTCATCGCCATCTCCGAAGCCGCCAACCAACTGCTGCTGCCATCACGCAAGGAGGCCAGGGGGAGGAAGGCGCGTGCATTGAGTGATTGACCATCGGCGATCACTCCATGCACGCGAAGCCCCCTATCGCCCTCGCTCGAAGATGGCGAGCGCGGCATGGTCCTGGTTGACCTCGACGGACCGCACGGGGCCCCTGGTGGGAATGCGGGCTTCGGTCGCGGCTTCGCGAAGTACCGCAACCTCCTCGTGGGTCCTGCCGTCGGCGTACTGCACGGTGACGGTGACCGGGACGTCGTAGATCTCGCCCAACTGCTCGAATCGCACCGTCACTTCCTCGGTCCCGATCCCCGTCTTGTAGCGCACCGTGGGCAGGCCGGAGTCGAACACCCAGCGCTCGAAGAAGCGTGACAGGTCCAGGCCGCTCTCGGCCTCCATGGCCGTTCGCAGATCATCGGTGCCAGCCTTCGAGAAGCGGTTCTCCTTGTAGTACCGCCGCACGCCGGCGAAGAACGCTTCGTCGCCGACGACCCGGCGCAACATGTGGAGCACGAGTGCCCCCTTGTTGTAGACCAGTGCCCGGAACACGCGCGACTCGCCCTTGATGTGCCCCAGGCGGTAGCCGAGGTAGATCGGGCCCTCGTCGGACTGATCGACGCTCCATCGGCGGAACTGTCGGAGGATGTCGCGAAAGGCGCCTTCGCCCCGGCGCTCGCGCGCGAAGAGTGCGGCCATGTACTGCGCGAAGCCCTCGCTCAACCACTGCTCGTGGTAGTTCTTCCAGCCGACGGCCTGGCCGAACCACTGGTGGGCCAGTTCGTGCGCGAGAAAGAACTCCGGGAAATTGCCGAAGTTGGCCGGATCGTTCCGCCATGTGAACGGCGAGGTCGGGAGCGGGTTGTTGATGACGGCCACGTACCCGGGCGCGTGCCCGCCCGGCAGGTTCGCCTCCACCATCGCGACGTTCAACGCATCGTAGGGGACGTCGCCCACGACCGACGCATACAGCCGGAGGATCTCGGCGATGGTGGAGACCGACGTGCGGCCGCGCCCCTCCTGGCGGCGGTTGGCATCGATCGTCAGCGCCAGCGTGTTCCGGGCGCCGACAGGCGGGATGGCCAGCGCCTTCATCTGGGAGACCAGGTCGCCGTTGCCCCCGCGAATCTCGATCTTCTCGGGCACGACGATGTCGACGACGACCGTGGCGGCGTCCACCCGCTGCATCCGGCTGACGACCATGCTGAGATAGCGGACCGGCTGCGGCGCCGTGAACGTGAACAGCGCCCGTCCCGGCTGGCCCGGGGCCCGCGGGCCGGTGACCACCGGCGACCCTGACGCCTGCACGCCGCTGGCGACCACGGCGTACCCCTCCGGCACCGTGATGCGCAGCACGCCGGTGGCGTAGTCGGTCACCTGGCCCTGCGGATACCATTGCGCCCGGTTGCTGAACAGCCAGTTCTCCTCGGGGGGCATGAGGACCCCCTCCTCGGGTTGGTCGAACGATCGGGAGCGCTCGCCCGCCTGCTGATCGGCCGCTATGCCCACGGAATCGTCGTTGATGCTCTGATCCTGCAACCGTCCCTGGTAACTGACGTCCAGTGTCAGCTCGAACCCTCGTGAGACGGGCTCCGGCAGGTTGACCACGAAGGCGTTCTGGTTCGTGACGCGGAGGAACAGCAGCCGGCCGAACTCCTCGCTGATGACGGAGTTCACCGTGAGCGAGTCCGCGAGCTTCAGCGTGACGGCGGCAAGCGCGAACGCCTGCACACGCAGCGTGATCCGCGTGTGCCCCTCCATCCACTGGCGCTCCGGCGAAAAGGCGGCGTCGACGGCGTAGTCGAGCACGTCGTACTCGACCAGGTCGTCCTCGTCGTAGAACCGTCCCCGGCTGGCAAGCTTCTGCTCGGAGGCGTAGATCGCGATGTTCCGCTTGCGCGCGCGCTGGAAGAGCGAGACGTCCTCGGGCTCCCCGCTGGAACGCGCATAGGTGAGCTTGTCGTACCGGCGCGTGCGGACCTCCGCGACGAAGTCGCCCGGCTGAGGCAACAGCGACCACGTGTCACGACTGAGGTCGCTCAGGTCCAGGCTGAACGAGTTGGCGACTTCCTCGTCGAAGACCTGCTGCGCCCGCCGCAACGCGCGCACGTCCATCGCGTCCACCGGGACGAGCATCGTGTCGAGGGGGACCTGTCGCGCCTCGAACGGACTGATGCGCACGAAGGCCGCGGTGAAGGGCGCGTCGAGCACCTCGGCTCCCGTGAAGATGCGCACCTGCCCGCGCTCCTCCTTCGGCTTCGGGGAGAACGAGATGCTGCCGTCGCCCAGCAGGACGAGGCCGGTCACCCCGTCCGTGGTTTCGGACACGAAGACGAGGCCCGCCGGGAGTCGCACTTCGAAGTCGACCGAGCGCAGCACCAGGTTGCGGGCGGTGTAGTGCCTGTCGGGGTGCAGGACCAGCCGGTGCAGTCCCTCGACTGACGAGAGGAGCTCGGTCGCCACGATGCGCCACGGCTGCCGATCCTCGATCTCGCCCCGCGGCTTGCGGATGTCGATGTTCCACGTGGCGATGCGGCCGCGCGGGCCGGTTTCGATGAAGACCTCGACCACCAGCTGGTAGCCGTCGCCGGGCAGCGTGCCGGGCAGCGGGGAGCGGTCGCGCTCCTTGACCACGACCCGGGTGACGCCCTCGGGCACGCTCGCGTCGAAGAAGTCCAGAGCCTGGTCGCGGTCCGCCATTGCGGAGAGCAGATCGCTCCACTGTCGGCGGTCCATGGCCGACACGGACGTTTCAACCGCGTGAAGGAACGCCTGAATCGAGATGTCCTCGGCGCTCGGGGGCTCCACCGGCTGCGCAGGAGCCGGCGCCGAGGACAGGACGAGAGCCAGGCAGATCCAAGCTCCCCGCATGACGGAAATTATCCCCCCAAAGACAGGAGGCAGGAGACAGGAGATAGGAGATAGGAGATAGGAGACAGGAGACAGGAAGCAGGAAGTAGGAAGTAGGAAGTAGGAGGCAGGACGCTGAAGGTCAGGCGGTGGGGACCGGGGGTGGGACGAGCGACTGTGGGACACGGCTGAGCACCAGCACGGTCAGGTCGTCCGAGAGGCGCTGGTCGCGCCGGTGGCGTTCGACCGCTTCGAAGACCGCCCGGCCCAGCTCGGCCGCGGCGGAGGTGCCGTACGAGCCCGCGTGCAGGGCCAGCGTGCGCTCGAGGCCCGCTTCGTCGAAGGGCGTGCCATCCGGGCTCTCGGCCTCCGTGATGCCATCGGTGTACATGACGAGGGCGTCCCCGGGCCCCAGATGGATGTGACCCTGTTCGTACACCGAGCCTTCGAACATGCCCAGCGCCACGCCGCCCGTGTTGAGGCGGATGATCGTGCCGTCCGGCTTGCGCAGGAGCGGCGGCGTCTGGCCGGCGTTGACGAACGTGAGCTCGCCGGTGGCCGGGTTGAACGAGGCCAGGAACAGCGTAATGAATCGCGAGGCCGGCGCGTGGCGACCCACCTGCAGGTTCAGCCGCCGCACCAGGGCTGGCAGCGGCATGTCTTCATCCACCAGCGTCCGGAGGATGGCCAGGAGCAGCGCCATCAGCAAGGCCGCGGGACTGGCCTTGCCGGCCACGTCGCCGAGCGCCAGCAGGACCGTGCCGTCGGGACGGGGCAGGATGTCGTAGAAGTCGCCGCCGACGGTGTTCGCCGGCTGGGTGAGCCCGAACGCCTCCACGCCGGGTCCCGACCAGGTGCCCTCGGGCAGCATCGCCTTCTGGATTTCGCGCGCGACCTCGAGATCGCGCTTGAGCGACAGGCGATCGGCCACCTCGAGCAGCACCAGCAGGTTGAGCAGCAGAAAGCCGCTGAGCAGCCACAGGGTGCCGTCCGCGAAAATGGGCGCCGGCACGCCGAAGCGGACGAAGAACAGGGCGATGGGGAGCCGGAAACTGAGGATGCCGAAGCCGTTGAACAACTCGAAGAGGCCAATCACCGACGTCAGCAGCGCCATGCCGTAGATGGCGCGCCGCGCGGGCGACAGCCGCATGGTGAAGGCCAGGAAGAAGGCCTGGATGTACTTGAGCGCGCGGCGATGCCAGGGGAGGCCCTCGAGCTCTGCCGTATTCACCCCGCGAGCAAAGAACCGATAGGCCTCGGGGGTCTCGCGGGTGAAGAGCTTGCCGAGGTCCTGGGCGTTCAGGTCCTGCGTGTAGGTGGTGAAGAAGTCCCGCGCCTTGGCGCCCGGCGGCATAAACAGATACTACGCCGCTTGGCAGGCCGCCGTTCCGGGTAGGCCGCCGGTTCGGGTAGGCCGCCGGTTCGGCCGCGAGAGAGCCCGACGCGGCCCTGCGGCGGTAGGCACTCGCGGTGCGAGTGTAGGCGTCGCTGCGCGCCGTAGGCGCGCCCCTGACGGGGCGCGTAGGGAACACCTTGCCTACGCGCGCGACAGCGCGCGCCTACCGCCAGGCCCACCGAGCGTAGCGAGGCCTACCGAGCAACGCGAGGCCTACCGCACGCAGTGAGGCCTACCCGTCAGGCCGCCGGTTCGGCCGCGAGAGAGCCCGACGCGGCCCTGCGGCGGTAGGCGCTCAGCAGGCGGTGCCTGTGCGCCGTCGACCTGCGGCAGGGCGGCGCCGGTGCACCGTAGGCCTTCGGGAGGCGGCGCTGCGCGCCGTAGGCGCGCCCCTGACGGGGCGCGTAGGGAAAGACATCCCCCCTGCGCGAGCGCGAGCGAGCGGCTGCGGGCATGCCTCCCACGCGCGCGACAGCGCGCGCCTACCGCCAGGCCCACCGAGCGTAGCGAGGCCTACCGAGCAACGCGAGGCCCACCGAGCGTAGCGAGGCCTACCGAGCAACGCGAGGCCTACCGCACGCAGTGAGGCCTACTGGCGGTTCCGGCCGACCGCGAACAGCAGATCGCCCTCATCGTAGCTCGCGACGACGCGGGCGCCGCGATTCTGGAGCCACCCCACGAGGGCGCGTCCATCGTCGGGGTTGGCAAACGCCGGGCGATGGACCACCACGTGGGTCGTTCCCGCCTCGACCAGGGTCTGCCAGGCCAGGTCTCCGTCCTGCTGGAACCGGCCGAGCGCGGCCACCCGCCGCCGATACGCGGGCGGGAATGCGCCGCTGTACCCGTTGAGGACACGCTTGCCGTGGGCGCCCGCGTAGTAGACCGCGCGGATCTCCCAGGCCGGATCGCCGAACGGAAACTCGGCCACGACGGCGTCGTCTGGCAGAGCACGGACATCCTGATAGAGCCGTGGAAGGGAGGACGCGGGAAAGACGCCCGGTGGCGGTGTGGCCTCGTTGGAGGCCCACGTCTGGTTCATTGGAAGCGGCATCGCCGCGCCATCGGCGACGATGAGCGCCGACGCGACCACGAGTGCGGCTGGTCCCCACGACCGCCGCGCGAGGCGTGCGGCGCCATGCCCGGCGGCCACCGCCAGGAACACCCCGGCGATCATGGCGTACCGCGCCGGCACCCGCAGGCCGGTGAAGCCCGGCACATGGTCGTAGAGCAGGGCGTACAAGCCGTATCCCGACGCGCCGTACGGCGCCGTCGGTGGCGCGGGCCCGAGCGACAGCCACACGGCCAGCAGGAGCAAGCCGACGCTGGCGGTCGCCGGCTGCGTCAACCAGCGGCGGGCGCCCTCGCGCCATCGCGGCGAGAGGATCACGAGCACGACCAGGACCACCAGCGTCTGCACGAACAGTCGGAGGGGCGCCGACGCGCGCACGGTCAGCCCGGCGAGTCGGACGTTGAACCCGCCGGCCAGGACCATGCGCAGCCACGCGAGCCCGAGCGCCGCGAACGCCAGCGTCAGGAACCCGGCGAGGCCCCGACGCCAGCCGGACAGCGCCGGCCGCGTCAACGCCGCGCCGCGCGCGTCGGCCAGGGCCCCTCCGATCGCCAGCAACGCGAGTATCGGAGCGGCCACACCGAGAAACGTCTCCCCCTCGGCCCGCGGGTTGTAGCGCAGCACGCGGCCCCAGAGGTGAATCGGCTCCGCGGCGGTGACGTACGACCACGTGGTGGCGGAGAAGCCCAGCACCTCGGCAAGGGGCCGCTCGAAGGCATACAGATGCTGCACCTCGAGGTATGGCAACAGGAACGGCAGTGTCAGCCCGAGGGTGACGACTCCCGCACCCGTCAGGGCAGCCCATGCACGCCAATCGCGGAGCCGGCCCGCGCGCCAGAGTTGATCCACCGCGAACAACGGGACGAACGGTGCGAAGTACAGCACGTAGTAGCCACACGACCAGTTCTGCAACACGAGCGCCAGCGTCCCGCCGGGGAGCGCGCGGGCCGAGCGATACACGATGAACCGATGCAGGCCCCAGAGCGCCAGCGGCATCCACTGCGAGCTCATGACCTGGAGGTGCGGCACCTGCGAGATGCGGTAGGGAAGGAACCCGTAGACGAGCCCGGCCACCACCGCCGCGCGCCAGTCCCCGGTCAGGTCGCGGACGAGCAGGTAGGCGCCAATCGCGGAGATCGCGAACGTCGAGAGGAACAGCAGGTTGTAGCAGAGGATGATGTTGCCCGTCAGCGCGTAGATCGGTCCGATCTGCAGCACCTGCGCGAAGAGGTGTTCGGACAGGGCCAGGCTGTAGGGCTCGGGGTGGAAGATGTTGCCCTGCCAGTAGGCGTCCCATCCGATCGCGCCCGTGAGCAGGCGTGGCACCTGCTCCGCGCCCCAGGCGAGAATCCACATGTTGAGCAGGGAGTCCCCGAGATCGCCGGGCACGTCGCGGCTCATGCCGCGCGCCAGGGGCCACGTGAAGACGACCGCCAGGACCGTGTAGCCGACCGCCACCCACGGCAGCCGGCCGTCACGCGGGGGCGGAGGGATCACGCGAAGCGGTACGCCGCCATCTCGTCGTAGATCGCGCTCAGCTCGGCCGGCGGCGCGAGGAAGACGACACGGAAGAAACCATCCGCTGGGTCGGTCCCGAAGCCGGACCCGTACACCACGAGGATGCCCGTCTCGCGCAGCAGGCCGAGCACGTAGTCCCGATCGGTCCTGCCCGGCGGCAATGTCATCTTGGGCATCGCGTAGAACGCACCTCGCGGCGCCACGCAGGACATGCCGGGAATCTGGTTGAGTCGCTCGGTCGTGAGCTCGGCGCGGCGACGAAGCTCGGTGCGGAAGGCGACCTGGTGGGACCGGTCGCCGGTGAGGGCGGCCGTCACGGCATACTGCATCGGCCCCGGGCTGCACAGGCGCCCATCGGCAAGCTTCTTGATGGCCGCGAGCACGGCATCGAGGCGCGGCGATCGGCCGACAGCCATCCAGCCGGCGCGCCAGCCGGGCGCGAGGTACGCCTTGGAGAGACTCGAGTAGGAAATGATCGGTGCGTCCTGATCCAGGAGGGCCATCGGTGCGACGGGGCCGTCGTAGGCCAGGTCACCGTACACCTCGTCGGCGAGGATGACGAGCCCGTGCTCCTCGGCAATCTGGATCAGCGCGCGGCGTGTCTCGTCCGGGTAGATGGCGCCGGTCGGGTTGTTCGGATCGATCACCACCAGGGCCCGGGTCTTCGGCGTGATGGCGCTGCGGATGTGTGCCAAATCGGGCAGCCATCCGTTGGTGTGATCGGTCCGGTAGTACAGCGGCGTCGCCCCGATCTTCGCCAGCACCGCCGTGTACAGCGGATAGGTGGGCGAGGGCACGAGCACTTCCTCCCCCTCGTCCACGATGCCGGTGAGCGCGAGCTCGATGCCCTCGGAGGTGCCCGAGGTGATCAGCACGCGATCGGGATCCGTCGGGACCCCCCGCATGGTGAAGTCGGCCGCGACGGCCTCTCGCGCTTCGACGATGCCCGGTGACGCGGTGTAGCCATTGTGGCCGTCACGCATGGCCTTGACGACGGCTTCAATCAGGTGCGGCGGTGTCACAAAACCGAACTGATTGGGGTCGCCGATGTTCAGGTAGCGGACCTTCTTGCCGGTCGCTTCCACCTTCTTCGCTTCGGCAACGATATTGCGAATCGCGTAGGTGAAGCGGTCGACGCGCTGGGCGGTGCGGATGCTCGAGGTGACGCTGGACACGGCCGATATGGTAGCAGGGTGCGGCGCCGGCATTGTGAAGGTGAACCGGACAGTCCCGTCATGTAAAAGCTACACGCTTACATGGCTTCCAGGCTGCCTGTGGCGTGCTGCTCGCAACTCAAACTCAATATTTGCAATGGTTTACATGGTTGGCAAGAGTCTTGGATATCTGTGGGGCATGCAGCGGCGCCTCCTCGCCGTCAGCATCGGGGTCGTCGCGTGGTCGATGATGGCGGGTCCGGTGCTGGCGCAGGAACACGAAGGAGGCGGTCAGGCAGTTTTCAGGGCGGGCGTCGATCTCGTCACGGTGAGTGCGACGGTCCGCGACAGAAAGGGGCGTCTCGTGAGTGGCCTTGAGGCCCGGGACTTCGTGGTGGTGGACGGTGGAGAGCGCCGGGTCATCAACCAGTTCCGCACGGATCGCGCCCCGCTGAGCCTGGCGATACTGTTCGATGTGAGCGGCAGCATGGATGTCGCCGCCCGCATAACCGCTGCACGGTTTGCGGCCCATCACCTCCTGTCTTGGCTGGAGCCGGGTCGCGACGAGGCCGCGCTGTTCGCGTTTGACAGCCGGCTGCACGAGGTGGCCCCGTTTACGGTCGATACGCGTGCTTTGAACGGCGCGCTGGGGGAGGTCGATCCGTTCGGGGCCACCTCACTGCACGATGCGATTGCGGAAGCGGCGGATCGGGTTGCCGCCCGCAGTCATCCGCGACGGGCCGTCGTGGTCCTCACCGACGGCATCGATACGTCGAGTGCGAAGACACCGGCGCAGGTCTCCGGAGTGGCGTCGGCCATCGATGTGCCGGTCTACGTCATCGCGACGGTGCTGCCCATCGATGATCCGAACTCGGACCGGGCGACGCCACAAGCGGGCCTGCGGGCCCCGGCTCATATCGGCACCGTGGAGGATCTCGCCCGCTGGACCGGAGGCGCGTTCCACTACGCGAGCGGGCCGGCCTCGGCGAGCAAGGCAGCGAAGGACGTGATCGACGAACTTCGCAACCTCTACCTGATTGGTTTCGAGCCGGGCACCGCCAGCGGTTGGCACCCGATCGAGATTCGGACGAAGGACGCAGATCACGTCGTCCGAGCACGCGGCGGCTATAGCGTCAGTTCACGGCACTGATACGGATGAACGATTGGTAACGGGTGAAGTGGCTTTTCAGGAGGCCTTATGCGCAAACAGGTAATGGTGTTCGCGATTTCCGCGGCGACGCTGGCCGTCGCACCGGCGTGCGCCACCAAGGGGTTCGTCCGCGAGTCCGTGGGCGAGGTGAACGAGAAGGTCGGCACGCTCGGCAAGTCGCTCGAGGAAACCCAGGAACGGGTGCGCCAGAACGAGCAGAAGATCGGCGAAGTCGACCAGCGCGCGGCTGCCGCCAACACGGCCGCTGGCGCCGCCCAGAAATCCGCCGACGCGGCGAACACCAACGCCAACCAGGCCGCTGAAGTCGGCAAGCGCGCCGAGAACCGCGCCGCCGCCGTCGAGGCCGAAACGCGCAAGCTGATCTTCGAGACCGTGATCAGCGAAGACTCCGGCAAGTTCAAGTTCGGCGCCGCGGAGCTGCCGGACGAGGCGAAGGCCGCCATCGACCAGATGATCGCGCAGGTGAAGGCAGACAAGGAGAAGAACGTCTTTGTCGAGATCGAAGGCCACACCGACAACGTGGGCGACGCGAAGTACAACGAGCGGCTCGGTCTCGAGCGCGCCGAAGCCGTGAAGCGCTATCTCTACGAGCAGCACCAGGTGCCGCTCCACAAGATGAACACGATCAGCTACGGCGAGGAGAAGCCGGCGTCGGACAACAAGACCCGCGACGGCCGCGCGCAGAACCGCCGCGTCGTGATCAAGGTGCTGGCATAGGCAGGCCTCACTTCGTTCGGTAGGCCTCACTTCGTTCGGTAGGCGACCGCTTCGCGGTCGTAGGCGGCGCGCACGCGCGGTAGGGAAGGCAAGGCACTCAGGGAGCCCTCGGTGGTCAGTCCACCGAGGGCTTTCTGCTTCTATGGCGAGCGTTCGTTCCCGCCCAGCGTCAGTCCCCTCCCGTCGGGCGCCAGCTCGCCTCCCGACCCGCGTCAGTCTCCTCCCGGCAGGCGCAGCTCCCTCCGCGGCGCAGCCGCGCCTACGGCCCGCAGGGCCGCCGCCCATAGGCCCACAGCGCGCAGCGCTGCCTGAGTTCGGTGGGCGACCGCTTCGCGGTCGTAGGCCGCGCGCACGCGCGGTAGGGAAAAGCAAGGCAGCCAGAAGCCCTCGGTGGTCAGTCCACCGAGGGCTTTCTGCTTCTGTGGCGAGCGTTCGTTCCCGCCCAGCGTCTGTCCCCTCCCGTCGGGCGCC